>Ga0209138_1000144_pt1 | contig 71196 bp, 69 predicted proteins | sample SaaInl3SG_22_DNA_FD_184645 | JGI IMG/M metagenome (GOLD analysis project Ga0209138, IMG submission 184645) | Marine microbial communities from expanding oxygen minimum zones in the Saanich Inlet - ESP_153SG_22_DNA (SPAdes) (version 2) | ecosystem: Environmental > Aquatic > Marine > Intertidal...
AAGCACCCTTCGCGAGTTAGTTAATGCATTAAAAGGCATGGGCGGCAGCGGTGGTGGTGGCGGAACTGCCGGAAAAGCGGCAGCCAAGACTAACAAAAGTACCCAAGAACTTGGAAAGTCGATGACTGGCGGCAAAGGCTCTTTGCTAGGCAAGATGAAGATGCTTGGAGGCGGCGCCTTAGCGTTGGGTGCTAAATTAATCGAAACCGCAAATGTTGCCGCTAAGATGATCGGAAGCATATCTGATTTAGATAATAGTGTATCCGGTGCGGCATCAAGTATTCCTTTAGTTGGGGGAATGTTTGCAGAAGTTGCAAAAGCATCAGAGAAATTAGTTAACTCTTTTCAAACAGCATCTGGATCAGGCGCAGGCTTTGGCGGATCAGTAACTGAAATGTCTCGAAATGCCGCAACAGCCGGTATGACATTACAAGAGTATTCTGGATTTATTGCTAAAAGCGGAGAAGCAATGCGTTTGTTAGGCGGCACTGTTGACGGCGGTGCAAGACGTTTTAAAACGCTAGGCAAAGAAATGCGTCAATCCGGAATGATGAGTCAGTTGAATACGTTAGGTTTTACAAGTGCTCAAGTAAATGAAGGCATGGCAAACTATGCAACAATTCTAGGACAAACAGGCAGACTGCAAGGAATGTCAACTAGAGATTTAGCCATGCGTTCAGCAAACTACATGAAGGAAATTGATAAACTAGCAAAAGCTACAGGACAAGAGCGAGAAACAATTGAACAAAATCAAGCAAGATTATTAGCAGACGCACAGTTTCAAGCTAAAGTACAAAGTATGAGTGTAGAAGCCGGAGACGCTCTAAGAAATACAATTACTGGATTACCTGGACCGTTACAAGATGTAGCCAAGGACCTTATCGGAACTGGTACAGCAACTACTGATGCTAGTGAACAATTTATTGCAACAATGCCACAAAGTGCGGCATTAATGCAAAGATTTAATACAATTACAGAAAACGGCGGAACAATTACTCAAGAAATGCAACAGCAATTGCAAAATACTTTACGTGAAGAAGGTAATGTACGCAGAGGACAATTTAGAGATCAAGGTAGATATAACTCTGAAATGGCTGAGACATACATGGCAATGGTGGCTGCAGGCAACATACAACGAGATGCACTTGTTAATGCTACAGCTGAACAAGAAAATCAAATTGCAGTTACTGACGGTATGGTTGCTTCGATGGAAGAAATGAGACGCAGGGTTAATGAAACTTCAATTGAATTTACTAATATACTAGGAAGCACCGGAATGATGGAATCTATGATGCAAGCATTCGGAATGTTTACTGGTCTCATAAAAGCTATTGTAGTTCCGGTATTTAATATTCTTTCAACTGTAATTAATCTTGTAATATTTGCAATGAAACCATTGTTTATGATCTTTGAAGCATTTGGCAATCTTTGGGTAACATATGTTTCTCCTGTATTTGCATCATTAAACAGAGCAATAGGTGCGTTAACTGCGGTAATGGATCCATTAGCAGATTTTATCGGTGGCTATTTACTAAAAGCATTTTATTTTATTGCTGATACTATTAGTGATTTTGTTCGTCCGGCATTTGAATTTATTGGAAGAATTGTTAGAAGTGTTGCAGACTACTTCCAAGAAAATTGGGTTCCTATTTTCCAATCGATAGGAAATTGGTTCCAAACTACATTTATCGAACCGTTCCAGGCAATAACTGAATATATTGGAAATACATTAAGTCCTGTGTTTGAAACACTAGGTGATTTGTTAGCACCCCTCGGAGAAGTAATCGGTTGGGTTGCGGGTGTCTTTAGTGATTTATACAATAGTATTGTAGATTTCTTTGATTCGTTTAGAACGTTTGACGATGTAATGACGTCAATGAGCTTACAAGTCGAGGCAGTAAAATTAGGCTTTAGATCATTGATGCTAGATTTAAGCGATGCAATAACTTGGATTCCTGGACTTGGTAGATCTGCCGAAGAAGAAATCGAAGCTGCCGCAGAACGTCAACGGCTACAAGATGACATGGTGAACTTTTCTCAAAAATATCAAGAGCATCAAAACAGAAGAGAAGAAAACATTTCAATAAGTCGTTCAGAACGAGAGCAGGCTGATGCAGAACGAGCCGCGGCTCGAGCGGCAAGAGATGCTGAACTTGATGCATCGATACAACAATCAGCAAACGAAATGTTCGAAACCATTGGATTTGCAGGCGTTGAGGCAACTGAAAGAAATATTGAAAATCAATACGAAGCTGCCGCCGAAGCAGCCAGAGAATTTAGTGATCCGATTGCGCTTCTAGGGTCAGAACTTGAAAATCAAAATAGTGCTATTTTAAATGTAGATAGGACTGGCAGAAATAGTTTAACTCCTCCTACAACTGAAGCAGAACGACAAGCGGCAGTAGAAGCCGCTACTTCTAGTACTCCAACATCTGCAAATACACCCGGCCGTCAAGAATCTGAAGTAGCACAAGCACTTGCGCTAAATACTGCATCGATGGAAGAGATGGTTGCTGTACAAAGAGCAACTTTACGAGCATTACAAAGGAACGTGGCAGCCACTGAAGGACTTGACAGTCGAGTGATTTGAGCGTATAATTAAAGAATGAGCTGGAAAAAATACTTTACACCTGTTAATACTAATAACCAATCAGGATCTGCTAGTCCGATAAGTGGCGGCGGCAGGCCAGGACCGGCTACGACAAATTATTCATCTTTTTTACCGGATGTGTATGCAGGTGCGCCGAACCGTATTGAAAGGTATCAGCAATATGATACAATGGATATGGATTCAGAAGTAAATGCCGCATTAGATATACTTGCAGAATTTTGTACAGAAAAAGACAAAGAAAATTCAACACCGTTTCATTTCTATTTTAGAGGTAGGCCGAGCGGTACAGAAACAAAACTATTAAAAGAAGCATTACAAAAATGGACCAAACAAAATCAGTTTGATCAAAGAATTTTCCGTATTGTAAGAAACACATACAAATATGGCGATTGCTTTTTTCTAAGAGATCCCGAAACTAAAAAGTTATTATACATTGATCCAACTAAAGTTACAAAAATTATTGTTAATGAGAGTGAAGGAAAAATTCCTGAGCAATATGTAATTAAGGATATTAATTTTAATTTTGTTAACCTTGTAGCAACAACTCCACACGGGACTACAAATACATCTCCAAGCGGCACTAGTAGTTACACAAGCGGTGGCAGCTTTGGTAAAGGCATGGTAGGAGACACTGCAAGAGCAACAGGCAGTCGTTTTTCACAAGAACAAGGCGAAGTTACTGTTGATGCAAAACACGTTATGCATCTCAGTTTATCAGAAGGCTTAGACAACAACTATCCATTTGGTAATTCTTTATTAGAAAGTGTTTTTAAAGTTTATAAACAAAAAGAATTACTTGAAGACGCAATTATCATTTATAGAATTCAACGTGCGCCAGAAAGAAGAATCTTTTACGTTGACGTAGGTAATATGCCTGCACACATGGCAATGAGCTTTGTTGAAAGAGTTAAAAATGAAATTCAACAAAGACGAATTCCGTCATCAACCGGTGGCGGAACTAGTGTAATGGATTCGAGTTATAATCCATTATCGACTAACGAAGACTACTTCTTCCCACAAACAGCAGAAGGACGTGGATCTAAAGTTGAAACACTTCCAGGCGGTACTAATTTAGGCGAAATTACAGATCTAAGATATTTTACAAATAAACTATTCCGTGCATTGAGAATTCCTGCATCTTATTTGCCAACATCGATTGATGAAAACCCGAACACAGTAGCAGACGGAAAAGTAGGAACGGCTTATATTCAAGAACTACGATTCAACAAATACTGTGAACGACTACAAGCCGGAATGGCAACCACACTGGATCATGAATTTAAGCTATGGATGATGAACAATGGATACAACATCGACGAAAGTCTTTACGAGCTTAAATTTAATTCTCCTCAGAACTTTGCCGCATATAGACAAGCAGAATTAGACGCAACAAGAGCAAACTTATATACAGCAATTGCCGAAGTACCTTATTTGTCAAAACGTTTTGCATTAAAACGATTCTTAGGAATGACACCAGAGGAAATTGCAGAGAACGAACGATTGTGGCAAGAAGAAAATTCAGATTTAATTACTCCTGCACAAGATACTTCAGGAGAATTACGAAGCGCCGGAATTACTCCGTCAGGCATGGCTGCCGATGCTGATACACAAACAGCAGAAGCACCAGCTGAAATGGGAGATGCAGGCGTTGATACAGGAACCGATACAGGAACTGAACCAGCCGCAGAAGCGCCAACGGAATAAATACAGTTATGCTATTAAAAGAATTTATGTATTTTAACGATAAAATTAACGACTTTGCTGTTGATAGAAGATACGACAACAAAACCGATTCTTCTGTTTTAAAATACAGCGATACGAGAAAAATTCGTCTAACATTACGTCAAATAAATAGACTTAGATTACAAGCCGAAGCGCACGAAGCAGAAAAAGAATCAGAACTAAGTTTAATAAGACAGATGTATGGACAACCACCAGCAGAAGCCACCGAGTAGTAAATTTCCAGGGTTTGTATTAGGCAACGGCAAAAGTCGTCTAAACATTGACCCTGAACATCTAAAATCCTTAGGAACATTATATGCTTGCAATGCAATTTATCGAGAGATGGATCCGCATGTTCTTGTAGCTGTTGATGTAAAAATGGTAAATGAAATTATCGATTCCGGATACCATAAAACAGGTTCAGTATGGACAAATCCTAATAAAGGAATTAAAACAAAAAGTAGAATAAATTTTTTTAGTCCGCACAAAGGATGGAGTAGCGGTCCGACTGCTATGTGGCATGCGGCACAACAAGGTCATAAAGAAATTTATTTCTTTGGTTTTGACTTTCAAGGAGATAAAGGAAAATTCAATAATGTATATGCAGATACATACAATTATAAAAAAAGTGCTGATACTGCAACGTTTTTTGGTAACTGGCTAAATCAAACAGAACGAACAATTAAAGAGTTTCGTAAAATTAAATTTTACAGAGTAATCGAAGAAGGTGCATTTATACCTGATAAACTAGGTCCGAATGTACGTAATTTAGAACACATTACTTACAGCGATTTCTTCAAAAAATTCGATTAAACTAATTATCAAATCAAAACGAATCAAAAAAGCACCATTTAACCCCGGTTCTAGTAATATAATGTAAATATTACTGAACAGCCTTACCAATCATTAAAGGAGAGTAACATGGCAGATAAATCAACCTTAGAACAGATGCTCGAGCATCTTGTTAATGAAGACAACGAGAAAGCGGAAGAATTATTCCATGATTACGTTGTTTCTAAATCACGCGAAATTTATGAAAACCTAATCCAAGAAGAAATGGATGAGGAAGATGAAGCATCTGAAAAAGATGAAGACGACAAAGACGAAGAAGTCGATGAAGCATCTGAAAAAGATGAAGACGACAAAGACGAAGAAGTAGACGAAATGTTTGACGAAGTATCGCTTGAAGCTGATGACGAAGACGGCGACATGCCAGATTTAGACATGGGCGACGAAAAAACCGACGATCTAGCAGGAGAGTTAGATGACGAAGGTGATGACGATGCAGACAAAAGCGAAGAAGAATTATTCCAAGATCTAGATGATATTGTTTCAGAACTAGAGTCTAAGTTTGCTGAACTAAAAGGTGAAGAAGACGAAGGCGACATGGGTGACATGGACGACATGGGCGACGAAGAAGAAATGAAAGATTCTTTCGACGATGAGCTAGCAACAGTACGTGAATATGTAGAAAAAGTTGCAGGCGGTCATGGCGCTGAAACAAAAGGTGCTGCCGAAGGTGCAGACAACAAGAAATCGACAGTTGACAACATGAAAAACGACATGGGTGGAACAACTGCAAATATTGCAAAGGGTGGTGAAGACTCAGGTAAAAATGACGGCGGTTTAGCAGACATTACACCTAAAGAGGAAAACGCCAATAATGTTAACACAGCAGGTTCAAAGAACGCGACTAATATGAACAGCACAAAAGGTCATGGTGCTGAGAAAAAAGGCGCTGGAGAAACCGCTGATAACAAGCAATCACTTTTCCGTGGCCAACGTTAGTACTAAAGGAAATATAACGTGAGAACTACACTAGCAGAAAATCTGAGCTTCGACCAGGCTAAGATCACGCTTGAGCAAGAGGATGAAGGTAAGGATTTATACTTGAATGGTATTTGCATTCAAGGAGATATCCGTAATGCTAATCAACGCATTTACTCGTCCAAAGAGATTGATAGGGCTGTCAAGACGCTCAACGAACAGATCTCTGGAGGATACTCTGTGCTAGGCGAAGTTGATCACCCACAAGATTTACGTATTAACTTAGACCGTGTGTCACACATGATTACTAAAATGTGGATGGACGGTCCTAATGGCTACGGAAAACTTAAATTATTAAAAACTCCAATGGGACAGTTAGTCGAATCAATGCTAAAGTCCGGAGTTAAATTAGGAGTAAGTTCCAGAGGAAGTGGCGAAGTAGACGGCACAGGCAATGTAAATGGTTTTGAAATCATTACCGTTGACGTTGTTGCCCAACCTTCGGCACCTGGTGCATACCCAACAGCAGTATATGAACACTTGATGAATAATCAAGGTGGTTATCAGGCATATAAATTAGCACAAGAAGTACAAGGCGATCCACAGGCACAACAATACATAGCAGAATCCCTGAAAAAATTAATTTCAGGTTTGAAAACCAAGTAGGAGACTCACATGCTAGACTTAGTAAAAAATCTTTTAGAAAACAATGTGATTTCCGAAGACACAATGTCGGAAATTGAATCCGCTTGGGAAGCTAAAATTCAAGAAAACCGTGATGAAGTAAGTTCACAATTACGTGAAGAGTATGCACAGAAGTACGATCACGATAAAGCCGCTATGGTTGAAGCAGTGGAAGCAATGTTAAGTGATAGAATCACCGCAGAACTTTCAGAGTTTGCTGAAGACCGCCAGGGCTTAATCGAAGCTCGTGCAAAGTACGTTAAGAAGATGAAAACAGATGCAACTGCTATGGAAGCATTTGTTATGAAAACACTTCGAGGCGAACTATCTGAGCTACACGAAGATCGTAAAAGTGTTTCAGAAAACATTGCAAAACTTGAATCTTTCATTGTAGACTCATTAGCGAAAGAAATCGCAGAGTTCCACGCTGATAAGAAAGATCTTGCCGAAACTAAGGTTAAACTTGTTAGAGATAGCAAAGCCAAATTTGAAGCAATCAAAAAAGAATTTATTTCAAAATCAGCAACAGCAATTCAAGAAACAGTCTCGAAAGGACTGCGTAATGAAATTGGACAATTGAAAGAAGACATTGAGCAAGCTCGTCAGAATGATTTCGGACGCAGATTGTTTGAAAGCTTCGCTAGCGAATATGCTACTAGCTACCTTAATGAAAAAAGCGAAACATCAAAATTATTAAAAGTTGTTAAGCAAAAACAAGCTGAATTAGAAGAAGCGGCAAATATTGTTGCAGAAACTAAGGAAGAGGTTAGTAGAAAAGATCAAGAAATTTCTGTAGTTAAAGAAAGCGCAACTCGTGCAATGAAGATGGCTGAATTGTTATCACCATTGTCGGGAGATAAGCGCGAAGTAATGACAGAACTTTTAGAATCTGTAAAAACAGAAAAACTAGATGCCGCATTCGACAAATACTTACCATCTGTAATGGATGGTGGAAAACCGGCGAAGAAGGCGTTAACTGAAGGCAAAGAAATAACAGGCAATAAACAATCAAAGGCAATCGCCAGCGGTGAAAACAAAACCGCTGAGATATTTGACATCCGCAGGCTTGCGGGACTTTAATAGGAGAACTATAATGTCACAATTACTCGAGTCACGCTGGTCGGAAACGAAAGACGCTCTTTTAGAAGGGCTTCAGGGTAACAAACGCTCAGTTATGGACGTAACTCTAGAAAATACCCGCAAGTATTTGTCAGAGAGCGCCACAGCAGGAGCAACTTCCGCCGGTAACGTAGCAACTTTAAATCGCGTCATCCTTCCAGTGATCAGACGTGTTATGCCAACAGTCATTGCAAATGAACTTGTTGGTGTACAACCAATGTCAGGCCCAGTTGGGCAGATTCACACATTGCGTGTGCGTTATGCTGACGATTTCAGTTCCTCTTCGGGAACTGGTGCAACAGCTGGTGAAGAAGCACTTTCACCATTCAAGATTGCTGAAGGATATTCTGGCAACGACGACATCAAGGCAGCTTCAACAGCCGCACTTGAAGGCGCCGCTGGTAACAGAATGTCAATTCAAATCTTGAAGCAAACAGTCGAAGCGAAAACCAGAAAGCTATCAGCTCGCTGGACATTCGAAGCGGCTCAAGATGCTCAAGCACAACAAGGCATTGACATTGAGGCAGAAATTATGGCTGCTCTTGCACAAGAGATTACAGCTGAAATTGACCAAGAAGTACTTACATCGTTAAGCACACTTGCTGGTACTGCCGCATTAACATACGACCAAGCCGCTGTATCAGGTACAGCTACCTTCGTTGGTGACGAACACGCCGCATTGGCAGTTCAGATCAACAGAGTTAGCAACTTGATTGCTCAGCGTACACGTCGTGGCGCAGGTAACTACGCTGTTGTTTCGCCAACTGTATTAACACTTTTACAGTCTGCTACAACTAGCGCATTTGCTCGCACTACAGAAGGTACTTTTGAAGCACCAACAAACACTAAGTTTGTAGGTACTCTTAACAGTGCTATGCGTGTATATGTAAACGGTTATGCTACATCTGATGATGTACTGATTGGTTACAAAGGTTCAAGTGAATCAGACGCACCTGCGTTCTATTGCCCATACATCCCGTTGATGTCAAGTGGCGTAGTACTTGATCCAAGCACATTCGAGCCAGTAGTTAGCTTCATGACACGTTATGGTTATGTTGAGTTAACAAACACTGCTTCGTCGCTTGGTAACGCGGCTGACTACTTAGGTAAAGTAGCTGTAACAAGCTCTAACCTACGTTTCGCGTAAACCAGTTACAACGTAACGAAAACAGGACCTTCGGGTCCTGTTTTTTTATGACTAAATTTTAATGATTTTACGTATGACTTTTAGACACAACTATGTTTAAATAGTAATGTAGTAAATTTTTATTAACTTAATTTTAGGAGTACACTATGTGGACAACACCGACAGCAACAGAGATGAGATTCGGATTCGAAGTAACACTTTATGTGATGAACCGATAGTACCAGAAGTAGATATGAGCAAACTAATAGAAACACTAGATTGCGAATAAACAAAGCCCGTCACTGCGCGGGCTTTTTTCTTATTTGATAAATACATATGTCAGAAATCGTGCCGTGTACTACGGACTTATGCAGAATTGACCCACTGCGTATTACTTAGAACGTAACTTAGGAGAAACAAATGGGACGTCCAGTTCAAAAAAGAAAAATTGGTGCAGGCGAAGCTCGCATCGAAGTAACAGCCGCTAGATTTAGCACAGGTGGTGTTGTTACCGGAAGTGATAGTGATAAACTATACATCGAAAGACAGCGTGGATCTAACAGATTCAAAATTAAACAATTAAACACAGATGCAGAAGAAGTATTAACACTAGTTGGTAAAGCTACACCTGCCGCTGGCGAGTTTTGTATTGTAGTACAAATTGATGATACTACTGATGGAAACTTAGACGACTCTGCATTGTATTATGTTACAAAACTTCATAATAGAACAGTATCGTGTCAACCAGACGATGACGCTTCAAACATGATCCACTTGCCTTATCAGTTAAACACTGAAGAAACAGATGAAGGCTTAGTAGGCGATGGATTTACTATTGCTAACATCGATGTACAGTAATTAAAAGGTAGATAATCGTGAGTCAGTTTTTACAAGTAAACGGAGACTATGGTGTTAAAACGTCAGAAAGTGGTAAGATACTTTTTGATACAGGACCGGGTGTCGGTGAAGTAAGAGTAACAGGCAACTTAGTTGTTGAAGGTGATACTCTTACAGTTTCAGCTGAAAACTTAGATGTAAACGATAACGTTATTGTCCTTAACGCAGGAGAGACAGGGGCTGGTGTATCTTTGAGATATTCTGGTTTACAGATTGATAGGGGTTCATTAACCCCTGTCACTTTTGTGTTTGACGAAAGCACAGATGCTTTTCAAATTGCTGTAGGTTCACCTGAAGGAACGTTTAACTTTGCATCTAGTGCGCTAAAGTTAAGATCAATTTTAACTAATGCTGACACTGATGATGGAGATTTAACTCTTATTGGGAGTGGAACTGGTGTTGTTAAGGTTTCAGGAACTCTTGCATACGAAAATCAAGTCACTGACGATGATGATGTTCCAAATAAAAAATATGTTGATACTGCAATTAGAGACAATCCGACCTTCCAAATTCTAGATGATAATACTCGTGTTATTGTAACTGATAAAGATGTAGCTGGAAGTACAGATTACATCTTTAATAATACCGGGTTTACAACCTTTGGACAAAGTGCTGTAAGTATTATTGTCGAAGGATCTTTAAATACTCAATTTTATTCGAACAGAGTTGAGATACAAGATTTAGAAATTGCCGGCAATCAAATTACCAACAATGATACGAATTCTAATGTTTTTATTAGAACACAAGGTACGGGACGACTACAAACTAACTATGCGTTAGAACTAGAAGAAATTGCAGTAACACCAGCATTTGTAAGCGGTTCAACTATTTTACACGCTTGCACGCCGGGTATTGGTGGTTCGGGATTAGTGTTCGTAGGTTCTACAAACACCAATGACGAATTAGTAAGTAAAAACAAAGCAATACTTTTTAGTATGATATTTTAAAGAGAAAGACATGATTAAAAGTACACAATTAAACACAACATCAGCAGTTAATGTTCCGGAAAGAGTTTTTACAGCATCAACAAATGGAGATCCGATCGGCGGAGTAATTGTCGGTGTACAACAAGCAATAACAACTATGATTATTTGTAATACATCGGCTGTTGTTGTAACAGACGAAACATCTGGCGAAGCAGTTATTAATGTATACCTAGTTAAGTCAGGCGACACAGCTGATGCAAATAATCTTATTATCAGTAACTTAACCATACCTGCAGGTGAAACTGTATTCTTTAGCGATGAAAAAATTATTCTTGCTGAAGGTGATCAAGTATGGATAGGTTGCGATGTTACCGGAGTTATTACTGCAACAGTAAGCAGTTTACCGGTTTAAGGAGATAACATGAAGTTTCTAAAAGGACAAAACTTATCAAAGTACAGTCCGGCAGATAATGCTCTTGCAATTAATCCGTACGGTAGAGCAGTTATGGATATTAACGGCGGACTATTGATTCCTAAAGGAACAACTGCACAGCGTCCTTATATTACTGCTGACGTTAGACACGGCGCCGCCGGAGAAGTTGATACTAGCAAAATTGCAAACGGATATATGCGATTTAATACTGATACTGAAGAGTTTGAAGGATACATTAACGGAAGATGGGAAACTATCCGAGCACCAGGTGCTTCGGCAGTAAGCATCGAAACATTTGGAGATAGTGACGGTACAGAAACTATTTTTGGACCGTTAGCAAATGTTCCAGCACATCAAAACAACTTGCTAGTATTTGTCGAAAACGTTTTTCAGATAGCTGGCGAAAACTTTGAAATGGTACAAAATCCAAGTTCGACAGACACTGGAGAAGAAGTACTAACTACAAACTTTATTGCTACGACAGAATATATTATAACTAATGTCGGAGACACAGATTTTACAGCAATTGGAGCAAGCGCAAATACAGTAGGAACTGTGTTTACAGCAACAGGTGCCGGAGGCGGCACTACTGGTAGGGCAAGACCTACAGGATATTATCTAGAGTTTTATACTTCAGTTCCATTTAGTAAATTTGTAACTGTATTATTTGGGTTTGCTAACTAATGGCACAAGTAGGGCGCATCGGTGGACACTTATTAAAAGATCAACTTGTAAGAGATGGTATTGATCTTTCATTTAAGAATGAAATATATGATTCAACACCTATATTGTTTCTTGATGTAAGTGAAAATAAAATTGGTATTAAAACCGATGCACCACTTTATGATTTAGATATTAGAACAGATATTAAATCTACAAATATTGAAGCAACTAGTATTGCTGAAATTGATAATATCAGAATGATCGCTCCAAATACAATATCAACTAAAATTGGTCCGTTGTATCTTACGCCAGAACAAAATGGCGCATACTTCTTTATGAATAGAATGCAGAGCGATGACTTAGACTTTAATGATAATACAATATCTGGACTATCAAGTAATCAAAACATAGAATTTAGACCAGCCGGGACTGGAACAACTGAGCTTCAAAGTAATGTTAATGTATATGGTACACTAGGTGTCACTTCGGATATAACGCTTGACGGAAATGTTACACTTAAAGGAAACATTACATTAGGTGATGAGACAACTGTAGATACTATTACAATTAAACCCCAGTTTGCTCAAAATTTAAATCCTGGCACTGATAATACATTAGATATAGGTTCACCGACAAATCGTTGGACTACAGTATTCACTCCGGATCTAACACAAGTTGACAATGTTAATCCTGGAGCTGTTAAAGTGAGTGATCAAACATGGATTGATGGTATCGGAATGAAAATTCAGGGACTACAATCGGATGATGATATTATCTTAACAACAGTTGAAGTATTTGACGAAATTTCTAATCCTCAGGGTGCAGACAACGAAGACGAATTTGGATTAAAATCAACAGACAGTAATTCATTTATTGCAATTGCCGCACCGTCAGAAGATTCTACACTTAGTAATCAAGGTGTTGTATATCTTTATAATCATGATAATAATTTGCAAAGAGCAATATCTCATCCTTCACCAGCAACTGGTGACAGGTTTGGTTCAGCTATTGGATTAGCTTCTGATGATTCTTACCTTGCAGTCGGTGCATGGAATCAAGGGTTAGATGAAGGAGTTGTTTATATCTTTGACCCAGCAGATGGATCTTTGCAACATACTATTAGCAATCCAGACACTGATCCAACAACTCCTACTGATAATTTCGGTAACGAAGTAGTTGCTAAAACAGATTATCTTTATATTTCATCTCCTAGTGCCGACAATACTGTTACATATCCGCAAGCTGGTGCAGTATATGTTTATAATCCATCAACTGGATCTCAAGTACAATATATTTTAAATCCAGTTAGCTCTTTAGATTCTACATTCTTTGGTAGAGGAATTACTGCAAACAGTACACATTTGTTTATTGGTGCAAATTATAGAGTAGGTACAGATAAAGGAAGAATCTATGCTTACAACAAATCTACATGGACTGTAGATTACGAAATTGCCGATCCAGTATCTGATAGTACTGGGCTTTTTAGTTTTAATAACTCTGCAAACGATACATATTTAATATCTCAACACGATACTGCTGATAGTATCTACGTGTTTGATGCTAGCAACGGAAGCCTTTTAAGGACTATTACTGTAACTGGACAAGTATTATCAAACGGTGTTGGTGCAAAACTTGCTGGCAATGACTTTATTGTTGTTCCGACAACTAGCGATATTCAAATTTATAGAGCATCGACTGGTGTGTTAGTATCTACATATGATAGTACACAGGGAATTAACGGCGCCGATTCAGTAACACCGATTGAAAGTGGTAGACGATTTATTAGATACAAATCTAATTTATACAATTTAGTAATTCTTAAAACTACTAAATTTACATTAGATATTGAAGACATTAATATCCGTGAAAATTATTTTGAAAATCAATTAAACACTCCAGTACAACTTAGAAATACAGGAATTGGCTACGTCAAATTTGAAGGAACGAATGCAATAATAATTCCATACGGTCCAGATGCTGACAGGCCACCTAATCCAGAATTGGGTGATACAAGATGGAATAGTGATGAATCATATTTAGAATCATTTGCTGGAGAAGTTAATAACGTTTCATTAACATCGGCCACATTAACTGGAATTCCTGATCAAATTACATTTGTTACGGCAGCAACAAACAATCGAGGAACTGGAGTAGAATTACAAATTAATATTATTTCAGAAAGTATTGTATCAACAACAATTACTGAAGTTGGTGCCGGCTATCAACAAGGCGACACCTTAACAATATCAGGAAATCAGTTGTCAGGCGGGTCAACTCCAACTAATGATATTACTTTCACAGTAGGTGCGCAAGATAAAGACGGATATGTAATTGCCACTGGTGGCGGCGAAGAAGTAACTCAAGATATCATGGATGATTTAGGAGTTATTTACAGCCTTATACTTGCCTAAATCTTCTCTTTGGATAAATACATGTGTTAAGGAAGCCATCCTTAATCTATTACTGTGGTCAACCCGCAACGTAAGGTGGTTGGAGGGACAGGATCCCCGGTTTAAGGAGAGCACATGGCACAGCTAGGACGAATATCCGGCCAGCTCTTAAAGGCAAATTTGGTACGTGACAACGTTCCATTATCCTTTAGGAACGAAGCTTCGGACCCAGATTTACTCTATTTAGATGTTTCTAATGCTCGTATTGGTGTCAACAATTCATCTCCAACAACCGACCTAGATGTTACCGGAACAACAAGAACAACTACAGCAGTAGTAGATAATATACTAACTGTTGGTGATTTACATTTTACCGGAAACACGATTTCAGCAGATACACCGGAAATTAGATTTGCACCAAGTGGTTCAGATCCGGTTGTATACAATTCAAGATTACAAATAGACGATTTAGAAATTACCGGAAATGTAATTTCTACTCATGTTAGTAACTCTAACTTAGAGATTCGCCCAAGCGGCACTGGCGCTTTAGAAGTATTTTCAGATACTAATATTAACGGAAATTTATATGTTACGGGTAATATTAATGCAGACGGAAACTTAACATTAGGCGGCAACATCATTATCGGTGACGACAGTACTGATACAATTGATTTGCAAGCTAGCATTGTTAGTAATCTTCTTCCAGAAGAAGATAATACATATTCGATAGGTACAGCAGAGTTACGCTGGTCAACAATTCACGTAAACAATTTATATGCAGATACATTGAATCTTCCAACATTGAACATTGGAGATATAAGTGTATCTGATAATACTATTACAGCCGGAGCAGGATTAGATTTAGTAATTGATGGTTCCGGCGCAGGCGGCGTTCAGCTAGCAAACTTTAAATTTGTAGATAATACAATTACAAACGTAGTTAATAACGCCATTACAATCATACAGCAAACAGGAACTGGTTATTTCAAGATTGATACTTCTAACGGGTTTGTTCCTCCAAGAGGTCCAGATGCTGATAGACCAACTGCGTATGCAGTTCCTGGTATGACACGTTATAACACTACTTCAAAAGCAATAGAAGTATGGGATGGCGCATCTTGGGCTTCACCGGCAGGTGCTTCAGGTGCTGTATCGGAAATTACAGCAAATGATATTGCCGCAAGTTTCGCACTAACTTTAGGATAAAAAAATGCCAACAGTATTTAGACAAGCAGTAGTAACAGACATAGGAACAGAACCAGTAGACGTGGTGCAAATTCAACCAGGCGTTAGAGCAACAGTAGTAGGTGTAAATCTTGCTAACAACTCTGATTACGATACTGTGCTTGCTGATATGTTTGTAATTGATCAAAATTCAACACAGGGAAATTATGTTAGACAACTTGCAATTCCTCCAGGAACAAGTGCTAAAGTAGTTACCAACGGTGAAAAACTAATTTTACCAGAAACTGCTGGTATACGAATAGCGTCAGATACTGAAAACAGTATTGATGCCACAATTAGCTACGTAGAGATATCTTAAGGAGTATATAAGATGAGTAATTATTATATAGGACAAAATCCAGAAAATTCCTTAGGAGATAGTCCACGTTATTTTTATGCAATACGCAGAGGCGACAATGGACAAATGTATCTTAGAAGAGTTGATAACTTAAAAGATAAAGACAGTGTCGATGTCAACCTTCCAGGTGATCCGGCAGAAACATTTGAAGATTTCGAGCCAGGCATTGATTACTTTGAAGGAATTAACGCAGATCACGAGCAAGTATATGCTAACATGTTTTACCCACAATATAAATGGGATAATAGAAGCATTTTATACTATATTGACGATGAAGGAATGTTAGTACAAAGAATTAATCAAAATTATGATTATCCAACTGGGATATCTGAATAGGATAGAAAATGGCAGAATTTAAGATAAGCACACTTAGGTATACGTGGAAAGGCAACTGGGAAACAAGTACCGATTATATTAAAGACGATGTTGTAAGGTATGGCGGATCAAGTTGGATCTGTATTAGAAAACATACTTCTTCAGCATTTAATGAAGATTATACATATGTTCCACCTGGTGAAGATATTTCACAACCTGCATGGGAGAAGATGACAAATGGCTATGCATGGAAAGGCGAGTGGACGACTGCTACGTTGTTTGAGCCGGGCGATATTGTCGCACAAGGCGGAAATTTATATCTCTGTGTAGGATCTCATACTTCTGATACATTCTTTGATACTGATATTGCAGAATGGATTGTTTACGCTTCTGCTAGTGAATGGACTTATAACTGGCAAAGTTCTACAAGATACGGTGTTGGTGATCTAGTTAAATGGGGAAGTAACATTTATCGTTGTGTCCAAGGTCATACTTCAAACGATACTGCTCTTGAAGCCGACATTGCTAATTGGTCTACATATCTTTTAGTAAAAGATTACGCAGGCGAGTGGGCAACTGGTGCTGTTTACAAAGTAAATGATATTGTTAAGTATAGTGGTACACTTTTAACTTGTATAACTGGACATAGTGCAGGATTGTATATTAATATTGATAACTTTGCAGTCGAAATTCCTGGTAATAAAGTAAGAGGTGACTGGGTACATGAAGACACGTATTATGCAGTAGGTGACGTTGTCCAACATGGCGGATACATTTATCAAGCAACACGAAATTCTATTAGTGCAAACCCGAGCGATTCGATTTATCAACCTACTGATCCTGCCTGGGCAATTGTACACAAAGGTACTAAATTAATCGGACAATGGTCACCGGACGGATCGTATAAAACTGGCGATGTAGTACAACGTGGTGGCTACACATATGTAGCACTGTTAGATACTACCGATGACGGCAGTTCATTAGATTACTTAGATGCTACTAACTGGGAAATTCTTGTACCAACACAGTCTTGGAAATCAAACTGGACTGTTGGCGTTAGGTATTCATTAGGCGATGTTGTAACTTACAGAGGCACAGCATATAAATGTATTATTGAACACATTGCAATAGAAGAAAGTTTTCCTGGAGATAACGGCAACGGCTTTGATTACTTCGAAGTTTTACTAGAAGGTACTGATAAGTCGGGATTAGTTGGACCGGGTGATTTATTAACATTTGGACTTTCTAGATCGTTTGCAGGAGACGGGTCAACATTCGGAGAAACAAATATACCGATCGGAACCGAAGAAACTTTACTACAAGTAGATGCTGGAGATACATTTAAATATTCTACATACGGCGCATCAGCAAGATTTATCTATGTAAATTCCAATAGTGGAGTTGACAGTGCTGTTGACAACAGAGGCATAGATCCGTTTAAACCATACAAGTCGATTAGATTTGCATGCGATCAAGTAGAAAATGACGGATTTGAAGGTAACACTACAATACAAGTAGCAACAGGTGTATACGAAGAAATTTTACCAATACGTATTCCGGCTAATGTTGCAGTTCAAGGTGACGAATTAAGAAGCACAACAATTAAACCAAGGCCTGCAATAACCGCACTAGAAGGTGATATTCAATATCGACCAACAGCATTGAGTTATTTGCGTACAGTTATTAACAAAGTTATTTTAAACCAAGCGCACACTAGACTTGAAGGAAACACTCAACCACAAGTATTTCTCGTTGATGAAGTTATTACTGGTCAAGATCCATTTGGAAATGATGTTATTGAAAATATTCCAGTATTTGGCGATCAGACTGGAGTAGATATTGTAAATGACGCACTTGCCGATTATACACAATACATTAACTTCTATGTAGGAGGGTCTGGGCTAGCACCGACAGTATCTGGAACTAATAATTCTTCAACTGACGAGTTCATTGTTGGAGCAGGAAGAGCAATTATAGCAAATAAAGATTTTCTAGCAGAAGAATATGTTGCATATATTAGACTAAACTATCCTGATTACGAACTAGATGTTGAGATTGCAAAAGATCATATTGTTAGATTGACAGGTGCATTAGACTATGATTTAAAGAGAACTGGCAATTATCAAACTCTTAGAGAAGCAGAATTTTATACCAACTCAGTTAACGGCAGTTCTTTAAAAGATATGTTCTATTTAAGAAATTCAACAGGTTTAAGAAACTGTACATTAACAGGCTTAACTGGAACATTAAACCCGTCGAACGTTTTTGAAGAATATCAAAGACCGACCGGCGGCGCATATTGTTCACTTGATCCGGGCTGGGGCCCAGACGATCAGCGAACATGGATTCTTACACGATCACCTTATATTCAAAACGTATCTACGTTTGGTGAGAATTGTGTTGGACAAAAAATTGATGGATCGTTACACGCAGGCGGCAACAAATCATTCACATCAAACGACTTTACACAATTGATTAGTGATGGCATTGGTGCATGGGTATTAAATAACGGTAGAGCTGAACTTGTATCAGTGTTTACATATTATGCTCAGGTTGGCTACCTTGCTGAAAGCGGAGGAATCATCCGAGGAGCAAACGGAAACTGCTCATACGGATTTATCGGCGCACTAGCAGACGGAACAGATCCATCTGAAACTCCGATCACTGCAACAGTTAATACAAGATTAGAACAAGCTAGTATAGACAATGCATTTGCTGGTGAAGTAAATGACGAAATCCTAGCACTTGAATTTAAAAATGCTGGTCAAGATTATACTTCAGCGAACTACACATTTATTGGTTCAGGAACACAAGTAGATGTTGTACAAGAAGATTTTCGATATGACGCAATTTTTGATCCTAGAATTGTTACTGGCGCAGGCTCGCAAACTGCTGGCGGTGGCGGGTACACATTAATCGGAAACCAAGCACAAACAGGGGATACAACAAGTATCACACTTGCGGCAAACGATGAAAACGCAGAATCAAACTTATTAGGTTTAAGAATCTTTATTACATCAGGTGAAGGCACTGGACAGTACGGTTATGTGACTGCATATAATCCAACAACAAAAGTACTAGATGTTGCTAAAGAATCAGACGATACACCAGGTTGGGATCATGTTATTCCTGGATACGAAATTAGAGGGTTATTAACAACATCCTCAACTTATAGATTTGAACCAAGAGTAATTGTTTCAGATCCGCCTTATGATGCTTTTGACACAAATTTAGACGCCGGAACAGTTTATACTGATATTACATTCGGCGAAACATCAGGACAGTTTAATAATATTACAGGCTCTGAAGGTTCTGGAGATGTTGTTCGAGATGATGGCCTAGTACCAGTTGCCGCTACTTGGGATATTACTAAAGACGGTAGCATATATGCAGTTTCAATAAGAAACCCAGGAGCAGGATATAACGTCGGTGACGAAGTTGTAATTAGTGGTGAAGATCTTGGAGGAGAAACTCCGGCTAATGATCTAACAATTACTGTTACTGAAACATCAGACGATAGTACTGATATTATTACAGCATTTACATCAAGCGGAAATGCAGGTTCAGGAAGATATGTAGCAGTATCGAATATTGGGACTACTGTTAATTACTCACCCGATGGGATAACATGGTCAACTGGAGCATTACCGAGCAGTGATGATTGGATTGCTGTAACTGCCGGTAGAGGTGAAGGATCAGACGAACATCGATTTGTTACAGTTAAAGCAAATAGTAATATTGTTGCATGGTCTAGAAACGGTAATGATTGGTTTCAAAGAACTGTGCCGGTGAGTGCAAATTGGTCAAGCATAACATTTGGCAAAGGCATTTATGTTGCTGTTGCTAAAGACGGAAATTATGCTATGATTAGTGATAATGGAATTAATTGGACTATGCAAAACATTCCAGATAGTCCGTTTGATGATTCAACTGTTAACGTCTGGGAAGATGTTACTTTTGGTAAAGATAAATTTGTAGCAGTCTCGTCAAGCAATAACTTGGCAGCCGTCGGCGAATACGTAGGTGGTACACTAACATGGACTACATTTATTATGGATGCCACAAGTGATTCGTCACTGAAAGACTGGAACAGTGTAGCATACGCTAATAATAGATTTGTTGCAATTGAACCAACAGGCAGAATTGCATATAGTTATGACGGCGAAGGATGGTTCGGAGCTGATTTACCATCACCGGACGGCAGTTCATTCCTTAACTGGAATAGAATCAGATCAGGCAATGGATTATTCCTAGCAACAGCTGATGCAGGAGATTTGCCAGCAATTGGAGCTGATCCTATTGTTGACAGTGCAATCAATTATGTTTATCAGTCACAAGATGGTATCAAATGGGTACAGAAAATAGTACCTACTGAATCAAAATACGATGCATTAGTATGCGGGTTCCCTGCATTAGACAGTAACGATCCTGATAATAAAACCGGACAATGGATTGTGCTTTCACAGAATATTACAACAGTAGCCCAAAGAATTCTAACTGGTGCAACTGCATTTATGAGAGCAAAGATCGGAGCAGGACAAATATCACAATTGAATATTTTCGATCCTGGAAGTGGTTACAGAACAAATCCAACTTACACTATTGTTGATCCGAATAATACAGGCGATGCAGTGTTTGATACAAGCAGAATTGCTGATAGAGTTTTAGGTCAGCCAAGCTGGCTTAACAGAGGTGTTGGTTATAAAACATCAACAACTAGCGTATCAATTCTAGGAGACGGTTTTGCCGATGTTGTTCCGGTAGGTAAATTCTTAAACGTGTCAAACATGCCACAGTTAATTGGTCCGGGCGCACAGCTAAGACTAGCTAATAATGATACACTGTATACTGTAGTTGTTGTTGAAAGAGAAAGTACTGAAAACGATGGTTCGTTTACGTTTAACTTCCGTGTATCGCCTGAATTAGAAATTGAAGACGATGTGTTCAACGGACAAGTCGTTACAATCAACACTCGATACAGTCAGGTACGTATCTCAGGACATGACTTCCTAGATATCGGAACAGGCGGATTTAGAGATACTAACTATCCTAACTTGTATACAGGGAATTATTTAAGATATCCAGAAAACGAAGTTATTGAAAAAAATGGCGGGCGAGTGTTCTACACAAGTACTGACCAATCTGGTAACTTCCGATGCGGAGAACTGTTCAGTGTTGAACAGGCAACAGGAATTGTGACTATTAGTGCTGACTTCTTTGACTTGGGTGGTTTGACAGAACTTGCCCTTGGAGGTATTAGAGTAGGCGGCACAGGAACGGTTATTAGAGAATTTTCAACAGACCCTCTGTTTATTGAAGATTCAAATAATATTATTCCAACACAACGTGCTATTAGAAATTATCTGAGTAACAGATTAAACATTGGTGGCGCTGACTTGCTTACAGCAAGTTTTATTGCTGGTACGGTTAAAGTAGGACCGAATCAGATTGCTAACACAGCAGGGTTAGGGGTTAACTTTGCTAAAGTTGCTGACTTTAAAGGACCACTGGCAGGGGTTAAAGGTGCTATGCTAGCACAAAATTACTTCTTCAGATCTTTTAGAGACAGGGATTGAAAATTAAAATAAATACATTATATTGCTAGCTTGGAGTAGAGAATGGCAGAGTTTAAACTAGGTAGAATCAAATTTGTGTGGAAGGGTAATTGGACCCAATCCACTACATACTATAAAGATGACGTTGTGCAATTTGGAGGTAAAACTTTTATTTGTGCTGTAGGACATACAGCTGATACAAGTTTTTATACAGACCTCGATATTGTTCCTTCTAAATGGAATCAAATGACCGATGGTCAGGCGTGGGAAGGCAATTGGACAATTTCAACACTTTATAAAGTGAATGACGTTGTTAAATATGGCGGCACACTTTATATTTGTAACGAGTCACATACATCAGCTGGTACAACCACATTAGGACTTGAAGATGATCAAGGCAAATGGGATACCTATGTAGAAGGATTTGACTGGAAAAGTAACTGGACAATTGCAACACGTTATAAAGTGAATGACGTTGTTAAGTATGGTGGACAAACATATGTTGCAAACACCGGACACACATCAGCTGGCACAACTGCTGATGGACTAGAACTTGATCAAGCCAAATGGGACTACTTAAATAAAGGCACTGAATATAAAGGTGCATGGGCAACTGCAACACGTTATAAAGTAAACGATGTTATTAAGTATGGTCCAAACCTTTATGTTTCAAACACTGCACATACTTCAGATGCTACAGATTTTGCTACTGATATTGCTAACTGGGATCAGTTTGTTGAAGGCTTTGCTTATGAAAATACATGGAGCAACGCAACAACTTATCAACCAGGCGATGTTGTTAAGTATGGTGGTAATCATTATGTCTCAACCTCAATTCATGCAGGTACTACTCCTACCGCAGTTGGGCAAAGTGATTGGTCTCTATTTTCTAGAAACTTTGATTATATCGGCAACTGGGCAATTGACACAGGTTATAAAATTGGCGAAGTTGTTACTGTTGGATCATATACATATGTTGCAACTGCCGATTCACCAACTACAGCAATTACTGTTACAGCATCAGACAACGGTTCATCTCAAATAACCGCCGCAGATACTACTGGAATGGTTGCCGGAATGGCAATTCAATTTAGTGGAACATCTTTTGGTAATATTAATGTAGGTTATACATACTTTGTTAAAACTGTTGATAGTTCAACTACATTTACTATTAGTACAACACAAGGAGGATCAACGTTTAGCGTAGATACTGATACAGGATCTATGACAGCAGATGTCTCAGCTCATCCTACAAACACTAATTACTTTAGCACTTTAAACGAAGGCTTTAGAAATAGAGGTGACTGGAACGATGATGTTGAGTATGAAATTGGTGACGTTGTAAAATTTGGCGACAACACATATGTATCAATTGCTAAACACCGTTCGGAAGGCGACGACGGATCTACAGTAGGCGAACTAGGCGGCGGTGGCGACAACAGTCGTCCAGATCAAGATGCTTCAGGTGCTTATTGGAATCAGTTAATGACTGGCAGCGAAACCAGTATTTTAACTACATCTGGAGATTTAGTTTATTACGGCGGTGCAGGACCAACAAGACTTCCGATTGGAGTTGAAGGCCAAGTATTGATGGCGGGTCAAAACTATCCTGAGTGGACATCACTCGGAGGCAGCGATCATGTTTATTATGTAGCGCCACACGGTAGAGACGAAGCGTTTCCAGTATTTGGTAAAACAGTTGATAAGCCATTTAAAACAATTAGATATGCATGTGAAGCAGTTTTAAAAGGACCATTAAATCCAAATGCAAATAAACTTTTAGAATTAAACCGTGCGTTTATCCAGAGAGAAACAACTGAATGGATCGATTATCAAGTAGCTAATGCTGGCGGCTCTGGCATTTGGGATAGTTTTGATTACGATGAAAGTAAATGCGAAAGAGATACAGGATTTATTGTTGACGCACTGATACATGACATTGGACACGGCGGAAACGTTAGATCCCGAGGCGCGGCTAACACCTATGTTGGAGGCTTGTTTGAAGATGAACAAGAATCATATGGACGTTTAGCACAAGAGTCTGCACAGTCAGTTGAGGCTTTTGCTTATACATTGAGTGTTATACAAAATGTCTTAAATCAAACAGACCCGAGTGTTAACTATCAGGTAACAAACGGCGATAACTCAACTGCAATTGTTACTCAATACAAAGATGCAACAATTAATGCTGAAAGCGGAACATACGATAAATGTGCTGACTTGATGACAATCATTAGTAATGCAGTTGAAGATGGAGATACAACACGTATTCCAGCTAGAGTACAACCGAATAACTTGATTATTATCAAAACTGGTGCGTATGAAGAAGTACTTCCGATTATTGTACCAGAAAATACTTGTGTAATTGGCGACGAAGTACGCTCAACTAAAGTAAATGCCGCTGGATCTAAAACAGATAAAACAGATGCTAAGTTTAGTATTGATACTTTTGCTCACTTAGAAGATGTAATTTCAGATGTTATTGCTGGAGCTACAGTTACACCTAGTGCTAGTAATGCTGAAACGCAAGACATAGCTGTTCCGTTTGCTGATACTGTTGAACAAACAGATATTACACGACTCATCCGAGGCTTAACCCATGATATGGACTTTAGATTAGGAACAAAACATAAAGGTAATATTCCTGATCCGACTGGCTATAATACATCTTACTTAGTAGGTTATGGCGATGCAAGAAAGCTAGTTAAAGAAAACAAAGATTTCTTTATTAAAGAAACAACAGCGTATATTACTGCAAATTATCCAAATCTCAAGTACAGCAAAACTAAATGCGAGCAAGATGTTGGTTACATTGTAGATGCACTAATTTACGATCTAACATACGGCGGAAAAGACCAAACTATTAAAGCAGGACTTGCATACTTTGACGGACGCAACGGTGCAAATTCAATTAGTGCCGCAGAATTAGTTGCAACTACAGATGCATATACTAATTTAAAGAGTATGATTTCAACAGTTGCTCAAGCAAATGCATGGACGGCATTACAATCAGCGGTAACAGTGTTTACTGATACGGCTGGCTCAGCGGCGTCAATAACACATTTAGACGAATGTTTGGATATTATTATTGCTACAGTACAGGATGCAAATGATACTCCAAATGCAATTGTATCTGATATTGCATCTAATGTTGCTACTACAACAGTCGCACACGGAATGGCAGTTGGTGATAAATTTGTTCCGAGATCAACAGCTAATGGCTTTGTTCTTAACAGAATATACTATGTTAAAACTGTTCCAAATCCAGATGAGTTTACAGTTTCTGAAACTTTTGACGGCTCAACAGTAACACTTACAAACGGTACTGGCTTAACAATTACAGGCGATATTGAATATCGTCCGGATTATTCATGGGCGTCAGCAAGTCAAATTACAGCATGGACTACACTTAGTGCGGCGACTGAAACTATTATACAAGGTGTTGTAAATGAATTAGCTACGACTAATTGGCACACTGATTTTGTAGTTAGACCTGACAACATTACATCAACAGCATTTGAAATTTATGTTGGTACAACTGATCTTGTGCATACATATGTAAATGGCGGCACAGTAACAAAAGCTGATGGTACAGAACTTGATATCACAAACTTTGTCTACAACGAATCTACAGGAATTGCAACAGTTACTACTGCAACTCACGGATTATTAGGCGGCGAGGTTGTTGATGTTGAAAATATTGTTGTAAGTTGTTTATCATCAGGCGGAACTCCGCAACAGTTTACATTCCCAAGTTCAACTAACACAGACGGTTCTGTAACAAAAGTAAAATATATTCAATCGAAATGTTTGAGAGATACTAGAATTATTCTTAATTCAGTAGGATACGACATGATGTTTGCAGGAAACTACAACACATTAGTCTCAGCGTTATCGTATTTGAGAGCAACTGCAAAAGATGTATATGATAAAAATCAAAAAGAAACTACACTAAGTGCGTTTGCTTATGTTAAAACACAAGCAAAAGCTAATGTAGGTGGCAACGCAACTGCTCAGGCAAAGATTGAAGAAGTAATGACATTGCTTGACGATGTTGTTTATATTGGTTCAAACGAAGGTAGTAAAGCATCGTGTGCAACAGATGCAAGAAATGCGCATCATGCGGCACTACAGTTAGAACGAAACAGAGACTTTATTATTGCAGAAGCAACTGCTTATATTGCAGATACATTCTCAGACACAGTAACAGCTACTAGTGCTACAGGCGACATTGTTACAATTAGCGATACTAGTTGGATGACTAGAGGAATGGCAATTGAGTTTGAAGGAACTATTGTTGGTGAACCGAGCGGTCCGGCAAGTAATGACGGTATTGAAGCAGACACAGTTTACTATGTACAAAATATTGTAAGTTCAACAACATTTACAATTTCTGATACACGATACGGTGCTGTTAGAACACTAACTACAGACACTGGATCAGCAACAGTTAAAATGAGTTATAACTCGGCACTTTGCGAACGTGACACAGGCACTGTTATTGATGCATTGAAATTTGATATTAAATATCCTGGAAACTATAAAACACGTTATGCTTCAAGATATTATGCTAACGCTGTTATTGGATCACACGAAGAAGATATGTATTACTTGCGCAACGGTACTGGTGTAAGAAATCAAACAGTTGATGGCTTGCGAGGAGACTTGTTACCAGAAAACGCATATGGAACTTCTAGAGTTTCAGCAGGCGCATATTGTTCACTTGATCCAGGTTGGGGTCCAGATGATTACTCTGCATGGATTACAGAACGTTCTCCATACGTACAGAACGTAGCAACGTTTGGTTATGCGGCAGTTGGACAAAAAATCGACGGTGCATTGCATGCAGGCGGTAATGATTCGATTGTATCAAACGACTTCACACAGTTGATCAGTGATGGTATTGGCGCATGGGTTACAAATAATGCTAGAGCAGAACTTGTTTCGGTGTTCTCATACTACTCACACATTGGTTACCTAGCAGAAAACGGCGGAAGAATCCGCGGTACTAACGGTAACAACTCATACGGTGATTGGGGATCGGTTGCAGAAGGTTTTGATGATACAGAAACTACTAATACTGCTATTGTTGATAACAAATTCCAGTTTGAAGCAACTGTAGAACAAGTATTTACAGATGCTGCCGAAGAAGTGTACGCATTTGAATTTGGTAATGCTGGACAAGATTACACAGAAGCAACATTCTTAGTATCAGGTGCAGGCACAGGTGCATCTGTAGAAGTAGATGACTTCCGTGATGGTGCAGTTAGCTATGTGTGGTTAGAAGACAACGTAGACGATAGTACATCTGCTCCTGAAGCGGCAGGAAACTTTGGAGGATTTGGTTATATTTCAAATTCAAACACTGCGCAGGCAGGTGATGCAACAAGTATTACACTGGCGGCAACCGACGGTGAAACAAGTACTGCATACATTGGTATGAAAGTATACATTGACGGCGGTGCTGGCGTAGGACAATTTGGTATTATTGATACTTATAATGCAGGAACTAAGCGAGCAACAGTTACTAAAGAATCAACTGGGGCAGCTGGTTGGGATCATGTGCTTCCAGGTACTGCAATCGCAACACCAGATGCTTCTTCAACATACGCTGTAGAACCTAGAATTTCGTTTGCGTCACCTGGGTTTGATGCAGGTGTTACTGATACTATTAATACAACAGGCAACTGGAATAAAGTTAAGTTTGCATATACAAGTGCAACATACTTACCTTCGAGTTTTACATATGCTGGTAACGGTAGCGGAGCAAGTTTCCAAGTTATTAAAAACGGCGGCGCATACATTGCAAGCATTTTAACTGGTGGCGAAACTTACGAAAGACTGCAAACAATTACTATTGACGGTGCAGACTTAGGTGGTGCAACAACTACTAACGATTTAACTATTACAATTACATCTGTTGATACTGATGGTGAAATTTTAGAATTTGATACCGAAGGTGATGCACTTGAAGGTAAATGGGTTGCTGTAAAAGATGCAAGTAATGTGTCTGCATATAGCTCCGACGGCTTAACTTGGGCAAGCGGAACGCTTCCAACAAGTGCTGATTGGAAAGATGTAGCATCTGCAATGATCGATGATGGATCTTCAGTTGCAAAACAGAGTAGAGTAGTTGCAATTGCTTCCGGAACTGCACAAGCGGCATGGAGTAACAATGGAACTACTTGGAATTCAGCTACAATGCCAGTTAGTGCTAATTGGAGCTCAGTAACATACGGCGAAGGAAAATTTGTTGCTGTTGCTGACGACACTACAACTGTTGCTGTATCGCTCGACGGTGTTGAATGGGATATTACTGGAACCTTACCAGGAACAGGATACGATCATGTAGCATACGGACAAGGCATGTTCATTGCAATCGAATCAGGAAGTACTAATAGTGCTTATTCAACTGACGGTGAAAGTTGGAGTGCTGGCGGTGCATTACCTGCATCAAGTACTTGGAGCGGTTTAGCATACGGTAGAAATATCTTTATTGCAGTCGCAGACGGTAGTGGAAATGGTGCTTACAGTATTGACAAAGGACTTAACTGGACTGCAATGACTGTAGGTAATGCATTTGGTACTCTTCAAGGTGTACAATACGGTCAAGGTATGTTTGTTGCAACTGTACGGGATAGCGGCGGCGGCCTAGATACTAACTATGTAATGTCATCACAAGATGGTATTCATTGGAATACGCAGACTTGTGCAAATACTGGAACTGACGATGGATTTAGTACTGCCGGATTTGGTGTTAAAGACAACATGGGATACTGGATCGGTATCGACGGTGCGGCATCGACTAATAAAGTCGTAAGATTTAAGGATGGTGCAACAGCTAAAGGTAGATGTTCAGTAGCAGATAATAAGATTTTTGAAATTAGGATTACAGATCCTGGTTCAGGATACTCGACTGCACCTGTATTAACAGTAACTGATCCTAGTGAAATTTATGCAGTACCCACTGAAGTTAGAATTACTAACGGTGCTATTGCAAACCCATCCTTTACAAACAGAGGTACAGGTTACGAATCATCCAGTGCTGATCTAGTTGACGGAGACGGTTATGCATTCTTCTACCAAGCAGGATCATTTATTGCAATAAGACAACTTACTGAGTTCCCCGTAACAGGCTCAAACGTAGTGTTTGGACATTTACCAGATCAAACATTTAAACTAGTTAACATTTTAACACTGCGTGGTACAAACGATGGATCATACACATGCTTCTTCCAAGTATCACCTGATATGAAGGTGTTTAATGTGCCAGATGATGGAGTTAGTGTTGAAACTAGAATACGTTACTCGCAAGTACGTCTAACAGGACATGACTTCCTAGATATTGGTACAGGTAACTTTACTGAAACTAACTATCCAGGACTTCCACTGCAAGAACCAGTACAGGCACAAGAGACTAAAGAAAGCAATGGCGGTAGGGTATTCTTTACAACTACTGACCAAGATGGTAACTTTAGAGTTGGTAACTTGTTCGCAGTTGAGCAGTCAACAGGGGTTGCAACACTTAACGCTGATGCATTTAACATTGCTGGTCTACAAGAACTGTCACTGGGTGAAGTTACACTAGGCGGCGGCTCAGCAAGTATTGATGAGTTTAGTACAGACCCATTCTTTACACAAGATTCGGATAGTGTTGTACCGACACAAAGAGCTATTAAAGCATTTATTAGTTCACAAATTGGTGGCGGTGGCGCATCACTTAACGTAAATAGTGTTACTGCTGGTTTTGTTAAAATTAGCGGTACAACAATTACTTCAGATACTGGAGCATCAATTCAAGTTAATGCAACACTTGACTTCAAAGCAGGAGTTAGAGGTTACCCATTAGCATGGAACTACTTTTTAACATAATGGAGAAAAATTAAAATGGCAACAGGTAGATTAGGAACATCAGATTTAGCGGCAGCAACAGACACACTGTTGTACACTTGCCCGGCAGATACATTTTCAGTAACAACGTTATCGTTGTGTAATAGAAATGGATCATCTGTAAGAATCAGAGTAGCAGTAGGTACTAGTGCATCACCGGCTGACGCAGAATTCATTGAATACGATTCAGAATTAACAGGCAACTCAGTTATTGAACGTACAGGTATTGTTTTAAGTGCAGGACAAACTATTATTGTAAGATCTAATACCGTTAATGTAAGTGCAGTACTAGTTGGTATTGAAACAACAACGGCATAAATACATTAGGAGATATAAATTATGGGACGTTCAGTCAAAGCTAATCCAAGAGGAGTTGTTCCGCCAACACTCTTTACACAAGAAACATTAGATGCAGATGCATCGGTCACTGCAAATAAAATTTTCTTTGTTGATACATCCGGTGGAACTGTTCAAGTAACTTTACCGCCTGAACCGTTTCCAGGAGATATCATTAAGATTTTTGATCATACTGGCAGTTTTAGTACAAATGCATGTACTGTAAACCCAAATAGTCATAAGATTATGGGTGTTGCAGACAACATGACAGTTAGTACTACTAGAGCATCTTTTACTCTTGTTTATTCAGGGACTGCTAACGGATGGTTAGTAGAAGCAATTTAATAGGAAAAGGATAACATGGCCTTTAGTTACGAAAGTTTACAAAAAATTACAAGTGCAGGACTTGTGGACGTTTCGATTAGTTCGCAAGATATTGCGAACAGCGCAATTACAGAAGATAAAATTGCTGATGGAAGCATCACCGGCGCAAAAATTGCCGCTGGGCAAGTTGGATCAAGCGAGTTGGCAGCAAACTCAGTAACGTCAGGAAAAATTGCCGATGGAAACGTTAGTTTAACCGGAGGTGAAGTTACTGGAGTATTGCCAGTAAGTAAAGGCGGCACAGGGTTATCATCTGTTACTAATGACAGAACACTTGTTGTTAATAATGCAGGAACCGCACTAGAACACGGTTTTATGGGAATACAAAGTTGCCAAGTGTTTACATCAAACGGCACATGGAATAGACCATCCGGCGTATCGAAAATTAAAGTACAAGTAGTCGGCGGAGGAGGTGGCGGAACAGGCCACGGAGAGTCTGGCGGATCTGGCGGATTTGCTGAAGAAATTATCAACGTTACAAGCATTAGCTCTGTATCAATTAACATTGGTGGCGGCGGTGGCGGTGTAAATTACCATAACAGTGCCGGTAATGGAGGAACTACTTCGTTTGGTCCTTATCTATCAGCAGGTGGTGGCGAAGGTGCTAGACGAGTAGGCGGACACAGTGGTGGACGTCCTGGAACAGGATCAGGCGGAAACTTTAACCAATATGGCGGCGGTGGCAATGGTCACAATCACTTAGGTGGCGGACTTGGAGGCGAGAGCTTCTTTGGAGGAGCATGTTTAGCAGTTCACCAGTCGGGTGTTGGTAACGTTAGTAGCTACGAAGGTAGAGCCGCACCGGGAACCGGTGGAACAGGCGCACCTAGAGGTAGACGTAGAGGCGGTACTGGCAGAGGCGGTATGGTAGTTGTGTGGAATTTGAGAGGATAACATGGCATTTGATTATAAAACACTAAGAAAGATTACAAGTGCAGGAATTGTCGATGGATCTATTGCAGCCGCTGACTTGGCAGCGTCAACAGTTACATCTACAGACATTGCAAATGATGCAATTACAGCAGATAAAATCGGCACAGGAGAAATTAGCTCGGGTGATATCGCAGCCAACGCTGTTGGGTCAACAGAAATTGCCGACAGCGCAATTAGTTTAACTGGATCAAAGTTAAATAGCGATTTAGCACCGGTTTCAAAAGGCGGCTTAAATAGAAATTATTCTTCCGGAAGTGCTTCTCAAGCAATAAAAACTAGTGGCGGAGGATATAATACAGACTATGCCGGACTCCATGCAGTTAGAGCGTGGACTTCAAACGGCACATGGAATAGACCTGCAGGAGTAACTCGTATTAGAGTTCAATTGGTTGGTGGCGGCGGTGGCGGAACAGGCCACGGAGAAGCTGGCGGCGCAGGTGGGTATTCGGAAGAGTATATTGATGTGACTGGTATCAGCTCTGTGTCAATTACCATTGGTGGTGGTGGTGGCGGAAATAACTACCATAACAGTGCCGGTAATGGAGGAACTACTTCGTTTGGTCCTTATCTATCAGGCGGGGGCGGCGAAGGCGCAAGACGTGTGGGCGGCCATAGTGGTGGACGCCCAGGGATTGGATCAGGCGGCAATCTAAATCTTTACGGCGGTGGCGGCTCAGCTCACACACAACACGGCGGCGGCATGGGCGGCAAGAGTTATTTTGGAGGTTCGTGTATTGGTGTACACGACAGCAGTCCTCAAGTATCAAACCAAGAAGGCAGAGCCGCATATGGTTCGGGAGGCACAGGCGGACCCCGAGCTTTACGTAGAGGTGGTACTGGTCGTGGTGGAATTGTAATTGTGTGGGAGTACAAATAAATGGCTTTTTCTTATCAAAGTTTAAAGAAAATTACCGGCGAAGGCATTATTGACGGACAATTAGTAGCTGATGACTTTGCTACTGGCGCTGTTACTACTGCTAAAATCGGTGATAACGAAGTTACATCTGCAAAATTAGCGGCAGATTCAGTTACTGACACACAGTTAGCTACAAATGCAGTGACGCAGGTTAAGTTTGCATCAAACGCAATTAACTTAACCGGAAGTAAAGTTACTGGCACGCTAGGAACAAATAAAGGCGGCACTGGGTTAACATCATTAGGTTCTGCGAATAAAGCATTAAAAGTTAACGACTCGGGCGACGGATATACATATGGCGACACAGATTTAGTATCGTGTAGAGTTTTTACATCAAACGGCACATGGAATAGACCAACAGGAGTTACACGAATACATGTACAAGTAGTCGGCGGAGGAGGTGGCGGAACAGGCCACGGAGAAGCTGGCGGCGCAGGCGGTTACGCAGAAGAAGTTCTTAATGTTACAAGCATCAGCTCTGTATCAATTAACATCGGAGGCGGTGGCGGCGGAAATAACTATCACCGTACAGCAGGTAATGGGGGAACTACTTCGTTTGGTCCTTATCTATCAGCAGGTGGTGGCGAAGGTGCAAGACGTGTAGGCGGACACAGTGGTGGACGCCCCGGAACAGGATCAGGCGGTAATGTTAATATGTATGGCGGCGGAGGCGCAGGCCATACTAACCATGGTGGCGGTGAAGGCGGCATGAGTTACTTTGGAGGATCATGTATTGGTGTCCACGACAGCGGTCCTCAAGTATCAGACCAAGAAGGTAGAGCCGCATATGGATCAGGTGGACAAGGTGGGCCAAGAGCCCTTAGAAGAGGCGGCTCAGCCCGCGCTGGTTTAGTAATAGTATGGGAGTACAAATAAATGGCTAAAAGTGTATTAGTAGATTTCCAGGGTAACGTACAAGATATTTGTAATCCTGGTGACGAATTTGAAATTTATGAAGGACCAAACGCAACAGTACGTTGGGTAGTTTGTCCATCGGACAATATTAATGATAGTTGGGTATTACAGCAAGGAACATGGGAACAGGATGTGCAAGCACCTCCTAGCTATAGTGTTCTTAGACAGCATGCTTACGGAGATATTGGCGAACAGCTAGATATGTTATATAAAGACATGAAAGCAGGCACAACTAACTGGGTTGATCACATCGATACTGTTAAAGATACTGTGCCTGGACCAAACAGCGAAGAAGCAAAAGCAGTACAAGCAATGCGTAGACCAATTAATTGGGGTCAGGAAGAGTCGCCGTCGTGGACAGACGAGGTGAACAGACCAGTTCCTGGTTTGCTTATTACTGTCGGAAAAAAATACAGCGACTAATTTTTTTATTCGACAATAGCGAATCATATAAGTACATGTATGATGTACAATATGTTTCCAACAGGTGTATACAAACAGCAAGCAAATTTAACCGATCATCATAAAAATGAGATGAGAGATTATTTGCTTGCTGAATTTTCTCAGTTACCTAAAAGTAACCATTCTTTAGAAGATGGCGGGAAAACTTTATTTGCAAGTAATGCTGGACTTCATCTATCTCCAATATTTAAGCCTTTAGTTAGTGAAATTATATTTCACATAGAAGAGTATTGGGACACTATGCTTTTTACTGAAGCAACAGATCCAAAGATACTAGATATGTGGGCAAACTTGCACGATAAAGATGATAGCACAACACTACACTCTCATTCAAATATTATAACTGTAGGGTGTTATTATTTAAATTTTCCAATTAATTCAGGAAATTTAATATTTAAAAACCCTAACGAATACACATATCACTACTACCCTTTTGATTACGAAGGAAAGGAAAAATATATGTGGAATGAAATTGATATTGTTGAAAACGATATTGTATTATTTCCGGGTCATTTAAAACATAAAACTGGTCCAAATATGTCTAATGATACTAGGATCAGTATTAATTTTAATGTTGTTATGGTTGATCGACAGCCTGAAATATACTTCGAACAGTAGGTAAGAAAAAAAATGTATACCAAAAATATTTGTGTATTAGGTGGAGGAACTGCTGGTTTAATTACTGCGTTAGTATTAAACGAAAGTTATCCAAATATTAATATTAAATTAATAAAATCTGACAAAATTGACATTGTAGGTGTTGGAGAAGGAAGCACTGAACACTGGCGATCATTTATGGATTATGTTGGAATTGATTTTGACGAATTAATTGTTGAAACAGGAGCAACATTTAAAAACGGTATTTTCTTTGAAAACTGGAACGGTGACAATCGAAATTATTATCATACTGTAAACGGACAGTTTATGGCAGAAACATTTACAGGTTATCCGTATCTATATCATAAACTTGCAGCCGAATCGAACTCACAACTTGACTTAGTTGATCCTTACGACATCGAAAGTAAATGTTTTTATCCTTTAGAAAGTGCTACTAATCAATTTCACTTCGATACATTTAAACTCAATCAATTTTTAAATAATAAATGTCTTGAATACGGAGTCGAAATTGTTACTGATACAGTCCGAGAAGTTGAGCAGGACATCTCAGGTATTACTAAATTAGTAGGCGAAAAGCACGAGTACACAGCCGATTTATATGTTGATGCTACTGGATTTGGAAGATTTTTAATTAAACAAGTAGAAGATAGTTGGAAGGATTGTACAGAATATCTCCCAATGAATAGTGCTATTACATTTCCGACACCCCAGACACCTAATCAAGATATTAATAGTTATACCAGAGCTATTAGTATGAATGCTGGATGGCTTTGGAATATTCCTACGCAGACTAGATTTGGAAACGGGTATGTGTACTGTGACAAGTACATTACTGAAGAACAAGCACACGCAGAAGTAGAAAAATTTTACGGTACTAATATAGAAATTGTTCGCTCATTTAAATTCGGTGCAGGTTATCTTACAAAACCTTGGGTAAAAAATTGCGTAGCTGTTGGACTTAGTAGTAGTTTTATTGAACCTTTAGAAGCAACAAATATTGGAACAGCAATACAGCAGAGCTTTGCGTTATCTGCTCATTTACCAAATTGGGATCCTAAAATTCCTATAACTGTAGCTAAGTTTAACAACCAAATAGTCGATGTGTTTGAAAATACTGTAGACTTTGTACAATTACATTATATTACAAAAAGACGAGATACAGAGTTCTGGCGTTCAACTGAAAACTTAAAGTTGACTAAGTTTAATGAAAAAACTCTTCCAATTTTTAAAAAGACGCTACCTAATTGGACATACTTCGATAAAAGATATATTATGTTTAATCATCATAATTGGTTAATGGTGTTAATGGGTTTAGAAATAATCGACAAACAGTCGATTGTTGATAGTTGGAAAGAAGTAGATAACGAATTGCGTCAAACTGCTAATATTAAATTACAAATTTACTTTAGCAGAGATGTTAAACCTATAAAACATAGAGATGCTATTAATATTATTATTGAGGATTATAAATGAGAAACATAAAAAATATTTTAATTGTTGGCGGCGGCAGCGCAGGCTGGATGAGTGCGGCATATCTTGCAAAGTGTGTTCCCAATATCAATATTACACTAGTTGAATCACCTAAAGTAGGAACTGTCGGAGTTGGAGAAAGTACACTAGGACATATCAATAAATTCTTAGACAGTTTAGAATTAAAAGATGAAGACTGGATGGAATTTTGTAATGCAACTTATAAAACTAGCATTAAATTTACTGATTTTAGAAAGCCCGGCACACATTTCCATTATCCGTTTGGCGATTATGAGTTATCTCAGACAGTTAACGAATTAAGAGACTGGTCGTATTATGAAGCATACTTTAATAAAAACGAAATTGAAAGTACCTCATTTGCTAATATCAATATGCCGCATGTCTTAATGACAGAAAAAAATAAATTATCTAGAAACGAAGATAATTTGTTTAGTTCATTTAATTTCCACTTTGACACAGCTTACCACATGGATGCAGAAAAGTTTGGACAGTATCTTAAAGATAATATTGCTATTCCGAATGGCGTTGAACATATACAAGCAACTATTACTAATATCGAAACAAACAGTGACGGAATTAGTTCGATCGACACAGAAGAAGGTGTAACATTATCGGGCTATGATCTATACATCGATTGTACAGGATTTAAAAAACTTCTTATACAAGAAACATTAGGTGTTCCGTTTGAGCCGTTTGATGATGTGTTAATGAATGATAGAGCATTAGCAGTCCGAATACCGTATGTAGATAGAGAAAACGAGATGGAGTCTGTTACAAATTGTACTGCTATAGAGAACGGCTGGGTTTGGAATATTCCGTTGTGGAATAGAATTGGAACAGGGTATGTCCATTCAAGTAAATTTGTAGACTGGGAACAAGCAGAAGAAGAATTTAGAAATCACTTATCAAAAAGAGAAGGGTTCGATGCTAGTGAATTAACATTCAATAGAATACATATTAAGCACGGGATACAAAAAGAACCTTGGTTTAAAAACGTTTGTTCTATTGGTCTTGCTTTGGGATTCATCGAACCTTTAGAATCAACCGGACTGCTAACGACTCATGAAAACATTATTAGGTTAGGCGAAGCATTATCTAGGAGACACGGAAAAGTGACACAAATTGATGTCGACTCGTGGAACTTTGCCGCAAAAATGGAAATTGAAAACTTTAAACAGTTTGTGTCTCTTCATTACGGTCTTAGCGAAAGAGATGATACACCGTATTGGCATCATGTAACTTCGAATGTAAATTATAAACGAAATCATTTAGATCTACAACCAGAACTTGTATATAGTGTGCAGGACACAATGTCTGTTCTTACTTCTAAGTATGAACTAGATGCGACATATACTGATGGAAAAAATTGTATTATTGCAGGCATGGGCATTAATCCTATAAGCATCCAGCTTGCAGAACGCGAAGCATACCGTTTCCCTAGTGTTGTAGAGTACTGGGAAAATGTACGTAAAGCTCAAAATGACAGGAATGCACATATGTTAGAACAAATCGAAAAAATGCCAACGCATTACGAGTTTTTAAGAGATAATATTTATGGAAAATAATATTATTGTCTTAGGAGGCGGCACAGCCGGTTGGCTAACGGCAATGACATTAAGGAAATTATGGCCAGATACTGTTGTTACAGTTATTGAAGATCCTTCAAAACCTCCAATTATTGCAGGCGAGTCAGGAGGAATGGCAATTGCAAATATCTTTAACCTTTTAGATATTGATATAGTTGAATGGGAGAATGCTGTTAACGCAACACCAAAGTTGGGAGGAATATTTTACAATTGGAATGGTGAGGGTAGTGTATTCCATCATGCTCTTGTTCACAATTATACAGATAGTTGGAGTAAAAACTTTGATTCGCTCGAAGAACAGATGTTCTATCTTAGAACATTAATTAAAAATAATGTAGACTTGTGTGATGCATTCACAGCCGGCGACTTTATTAAGAATAACAAAGTACCATTTGACAATAATTTAAAACCGTTGCATCCTTCAATGCATCACTTTGACAGCAGAGCTACTGCCGCATATCTTAAAAAAATTGGTTTAAGCCGAGGTATAACATTAGTCGAAGCATCGTTTACACATTGCGATAAAGACGAAAACGGTAACTTAACAACAATGCATTTCAATAATCATCCGTCCTTATCGGCAGACTGGTTTTTTGATTGTAGCGGATTTGCTCGATTACTACTAGAAAAAGAATGCAATATAAGTAACACCGACTATTCAGAAATTTTCCCTGCTAGGGCAGTAGTAGCATGGTGGGACGATAGTGATCTATATTCGAGTACAATTGCAACAGCAATGGATGCGGGCTGGAGTTGGAAAATAGGATTAATGCATCGTTCTGGTCAAGGATACTTGTACGATCCTGATATCTTAACTGAAGACCAGGCGCTTGCAGAAGTACATAAGAAGTTTGGAAATCACATCGAGCCAGTAGCAAAACTTAAATTTACTCCTAGTATTTTAGATGAGTTTTGGTATAAAAATGTAATCGGTATTGGATTGAGCACTGGGTTTTTAGAACCTTTAGAAGCAAATGGTACCGGCGTTATTGTAGATAGTTTATTAGCATTGCAAGCATATTTCAATCCGCATAGCAGAAACTTTAATAATAGATCACAGTTCAACAATGCAGTACATCGATCTTATCAGACAATTAAAGACTTCTTAAGTTTGCATTATAGAGGCAAAGGCCTAAACACTGAATTTTGGAAAGAACAGCAAAGTAATCCGAATAGAATACCCGACTCGTTGAGATCTAGATTACACGATTTTGAATATTTTTACAGGACCAATAATATCGAATATATACAGTATATGTATCAGTACGGGATCGAAAGCTGGTTAACTGTTATTCAAGCACTTGATATTATTGATCCTTCAATAATTGATATTAAAGATGATGTAGATTCGTTGGTATTAAAACATTTTGAAAAAGAAAAACAAATACAACGTAAGATACAAAACAAAAGTATAAGGATAGAAGAATGGAAAGAACTTATAAAGAACAAATCGTAACTACTAGTACTGGAAGAAAAATTTGGATTTACGATGATGTATTTACGTATCAAGAACGCACCGGATTTTATGAACAAGCACAACATTCTTTTTTTCGTATTCGTGGCAGTGATAATGATATTTTAGAATATAAAGAGCATGTTAGTGTTGTTAGTATGTATCATGTTAACGATGTTCAGCAAATGGGAATTTACGATTTAATCCCTGAGGAAATTAGAAAAAAACATCATATGACGTATGAAAATATTGATGACACAATGATTAATATGGTTACTCCGTCGGATAGATTTCATGTACATGTTGATAATGATAGCGAACACGGCAGAACATTTGTATATTATATGAACGTAAACTGGGATGTTGAATGGGGCGGCGATACCTTGTTTTTAGACGAGGAAGGAAAAAACATTGAGTTTTGCAGCCAGTTTAAACCGGGACGTTTTATATTATTTGATCCAAAAATTCCGCATATGATTCGTCCAAGCACTGTACTGGCTCCTCATTTTAGATTTAGTCTAGCTAGTAAATTTATCCCACATCTATTGGAAAAGCCTAAATGGTAATTGGTGTTGTCGGAATCGGTACAGCTGGTTTACAGAGTATTGTTCATTTATTAGGACATACTCCAGACGATATTAAAGTGGTTAGTATCTATGATCCTTCGATTGATATTTTAGGAATAGGGGAAAGCACAACTACATTTCTCCCATATGTATTAGGATCGGTATTAGACTTTTCGATGGTAGAAGATGCCGAACTATTAGATGCTACAACTAAACACGGAGTTAAATATTCTAATTGGGGTGATAATGATTTCTTTACAAGCATTTATCCTCCGTATCATGGAATGCATTTTAATAATTTTAAATTAAGAAAGTTCGTGTTAGATAGGTGCAACGAGAAATTTGCAGATAGGTTTTCTGAAATACAAGGAAAAATAACAAACATTTCTCAAGATGAAAATTGTGTTGAAGTTACAATCAATAACGAAATATCACAGTTCGATTATCTTGTAGATTGTACCGGCTATCCGAAAGACTATAGTGATTATACTGTTGATGAAAACATGCCAGTTAATCATTGCTTAGTTAATATGATTGAAACTCCAGGAGATTGGAATTACACACATCATTACGCAACTGAACACGGCTGGATGTTTGGAATACCTTTGCAAACCCGTCAGGGTTGGGGCTACTTGTTTAATGATAATATTACTTCTGTTGAAGAGGCAACAAAAGATATTGCTTCAATATTTAACACTAAAGTAGAAGAATTAAACTTACGAGAGTTTAAATTTAAAAATTATCATGCTAACACATTTATTAACAATCGTATAGCAGTTAACGGTAACAAAGCATTATTCTATGAACCTTTAGAAGCACTTAGTGGGACATTTTATGAAGGAATAATTGTAGAGTTTATAGATGTTATTTTAGATGGTAAAGATAGCGAACATGCTAACAAAAAGTTAATTAACTCTGCAAGCAGATACAAAGACTTTATACACTTTGTATATGCCGGCGGGAGTAAATATGACAGTCTTTTTTGGAAAACTACAAAGAAAAAGGTTGACAACTACCTAGAAAATAGTGTAACATTTAAAGAACTACAACGAACAAGAGCGTTTTTGTCTACACTTGTAGACGACAGAATTGTACAATTTCCTGTAAGTATCGATTTATGGAATCTTATAGATGAAAAAATGAAGTTAGAGTATTTGAATGATAGATGATATTATTGTAGTCGACGATGTAATACCAACATCTTATCAAGATGAAATATATGATATGATGTTTAATCAGGGAAACTTTCCTTGGTACTATGTACATGATGTAACTTTTGTACAGGAAAAAATTGAAAAAGCACAACTTAAAAAGAGTAACCCGGCATTATGTCATGTATTTTACAGTTACGAAATGGATCATACAAGTCCGTATCTGAACTTTATTAAGCCGTTAGCATACTTAGCATGTGCTAAAATTAATCAAAACGTACAAGAGATTATAACTGCACGTAGCTTTTTACAACTGCCTAGTGGAGTTGACATACAAACACCTAATCATCCGCATGTTGATTTAGACTTTGCACATCTTGTGTGTTTGTATTATGTTAATGATAACGAAGCACCGACTAATATTTACAAACAAAATAGTAATGACATCAAACTACGCGATATTCCTAATACAGACTTTGAAATCGATCAAGTAGTTTACCCTAAAAAAGGAAGATGTGTGTTTTTTAACGGTAACAGGTACCACTCAAGCTCTAGTCCGAATATGTCATCTAGATGTATAATTAATTTTGATATAGGAACTTAACATGCAATACATTGATACGCCCTTTGGAATACCACTTAAAGTGGTAGATCCAACACTGGATGTTAGAGAACAGTTGATTACAGAAACTAAAGTAGCCGCTGAAAATAATAGAGAAAACACCATTAATCCGTGGGCGGGAAAAATGGATGCTACTTTTAGATTTGACCAACATGTAAACATTGTAGAAGAAGAATGTCCGTTATTAAAAGAATATCTATACGGATTAATTAACGACTTCTTGTACGAATTAGATTTAAATTATCCATACAGTTTTGTAAAGATGGACGAGTCTTGGATAAACTATAGTAGAAAAGGATCGTACCAAGAATTTCATATGCACCCGGAATCAGATATCTCAGGAATATTCTATGTAACCGCCCCGCCAAATAGCGGAGACTTGATGTTTAATTCTCCTGCAAGTGCATACAATTATCATAAACTTACTCATAGATCAAACAGAATGCATGCTTCGGTAACTTATAAACCATACGAAGGTAGAACAATTTTATTTCCGTCATATCTAGAACATATGGTAGGTTTAAACGATACTGACGAAGAGCGCATCAGTATTGCATTTAATGTAAAGTTGGTAGAATAATGAACGATCATAACGAAGTAGTCGGTATATTTCCAACACCGGTATACTTTGCACTACCAGAAAATATAGAGAACTTACAAGATAGTATTAATTTTCTACATAATCTTCCTTTAAGTATTGACACCGAAGCAGATACTGAATTGAGATATGGCGGCGTTTCGGCCGATAGTTATATTTTAAACAGGCCCGAATGTGGATTATTAAAAGAGTGGATTTTAAAACATGTTAATATATACTGTAAAGAAGTATTAGCATGGGATTACAATAAAATTAGTATCACACAGAGCTGGGTTAGTACTAAATGTAAGGGACAAAAGCATGTTATGCACCGCCACCCTAACAGCTTAGTTAGTGGAGTGTTTTATTGGCAAGATGATATTGAGGATATTTCTTTTTTAAAACCAGAGCCGAGAACAAACTTTAGTATAAAACGAAATACAGAAATTGATAGTGTGTATGCATGGGACTATCATAAATTTTCTCCCAAGAAGAATACATTAGTATTATTTCCAAGCGAACAGAAACATGGTGTTGCTGAAAACTTTAACGATACTCCTCGAAAAAGTTTAGCATTCAACACCATGATTTTTGAGAAAATTGGAATGCAGGAAGAACTAAGTGAATTAGATCTAAGTCGGATTAACGATCGTTAAAATAATCATTTCCTTCAACCTCTTCAGTTTCAGGTCCTAGTTTTACGCCTTTACTGGCGCCTGCTTTTTTGATTTCTACAATACGCTCTTCAGTATTTTTGATGAACATTGCATAATCAAATGCTTTATAGTAAGCGTCAAATTCTTTATTATCAACTGTCCACATCGGGTAACTCCTATTTTATAACAGTATTTATACTTTTAGCTATAAAGATAGCCAATTGAAATGATTTTCCTTGCCTAATACTGTTGGCATAAAATTCATACTAACAGTAAGTCTTTTTGTCGGCATAGTATTTATCTGGCTTGTATGATTTATGTATGACGGAAAAAGTAATAAAGTATCCTGTATTGCTGGCATCAAAAATTCACCAACAGTATACGGAGTGGTGTTACTAATCTCTGTTTGTATCATAGTTTCTAGAGGATTTTTAGTTGATTTAAAAACTGTGCCTCCCGAATATTCAGTGACGTCTAAGTAATATACAGCACTAATCATACTATTACTATGATAATGCCAATTAATTTGACCACCATCAGACATGTTGTTGACCCATGCTTGACAGCAAATTAAATCATCACACTTCCATCCAATACCGTTCCAAAATTCTATTGCCTGATCCTTGCACCAATCGATAAGGTGCGCCCAATCTTCATCTTCATGTAAGTTAGTTTGACTTTGATCAAACGATCCTAAACCGTTTTCGTCGTTCTTCCAAACTAATTTATTTTTTAAGATTTCTAAATCGTATGCAACTGATGTATTATTAACCCTTGCAATTGCATCAGGAAAGACTGCGCTAATTTCCATTATTCAACTTCGGCGATTTGACTCATTTGATCATAGTTAACAACAAAACGTTGATGTGATGATAAATCAATTACTTCGCATAAACGATTTTCTGGATCTCTTTGAAGTACTTGCCCAATGCCATTAATTAAAGTTAACGGAATATCCTTGGCTTGACTTGCTAACAATGGAACACTATCAGCACTAACTTGAGCTTCGTAGTGACAAAAATAATTTTTTCCTACGTCCATTTCTTCTGGTTTCATTTATTTCTCCTTTGAAATTTTTCTTTGTAAATTTTTATACCCACCGGCAAATACATCGGCCCATCTCCTATAACCTACTTCAGTAACTTTACGAAGCTCGTCAGTCATCGGGCCTACGTTGTACTTAACCGAATCTCTCTTGAACGGAACAAAAAGACAGAGAGGAGTTCCTCGCTCGATTTTTGTAACACCGTAATTATATAACGCTAAATGTTGACTTATATCATAATGTATATCGGACCATATAACGCCTGGCAGTGCAGTAAAGTCTTTATTATAATTATAAAACAAAGGCAACTGCATAATAGCCCAGCCCGGCGGAGTACGAACTCTCCACGGACATATAGCTTTAAAAATCATGCTATATGGATCGTTCGGAATATGATCTTTAAACTGCGCATTGCCTTGATTAGTAAATTGCCAAAACTTGTTGTTAGGTGTATTCCAATAATATTGACCATCTTTGTGTACATCGACTTCAACATCAGTCCACATTTTTAAAACATATCCCTGTTTAAAATAATCAATAAATGCCGGACATGCTTTTGCTGTTTCGGGCCGACCGCCTGCGCCTACATGCTCTCTAGGCAAATCACGAAACCACTCAGGCATCTCTTTAATAGCCGGAACAGGCGGTTCAATGTTTTCCATTCCCGGAACTATTGACCAGAAATCTACTTGGCATTCTGCTTCGGTTTCTTTTTTATCTCTTACGAGCTTATTCCACCAACCCATTATTGATCCTTTTTAATCTTTTGAATATGTTCTCGGTATCCGTCTTTAAACTTACTAGCCCAGTGATAGTATGCAATGTTAGTTTTATATCTCAACTGTTCTGTTAATTCGGATATTGTAAATTTCCATTTTTCTCGTTTGATAGGTATGTATACTGCCAATGGAGTTCCTCTAGGAATAAAAGTCCTGCCGGTATTATGGATAGCAATTTGTTGATTTACTTCGTAATGCACATCAGTCCAAATAGTTCCTGGAAGAACTGTAAAGTCTTTATTAAAATCATAAAACATTGGAAGTTGTAAAACTGAATATCCTTTTGGAGTCATTATTCTCCACGGCGAGACTGCTTTTAAAATCATTTCATAATTTGAATTTTTAGGAATGTGATCAATAAATTGATTGTCTAAGTGAGTATCAAATCTAAAATTATCTTCGGGTGTACGCACACTAAAATTATTATCTTTGTCTGTAATAACTTCTAAATCACACCATAGAGGAATGACCCATCCATTCTCCCAAAAATCCATAAATGCTGGACATCTTTTAGCAGTACCGGGATGTAAAGGCTGATTACTGTCTATTGAATTAGGCATATTCTTAAACCATTTAGGAATATACTCACGCATAGGTACAGGAGGACATACTTGTTCTAAGCCCTCTATTTCAGACCAAAATGTTATTTCGGGTTTTTGTTTTTTAAAAAAGTTAAACATCATTTCACTGTAAAATTAAAAGTTATAACTGCTCTGCCTGAACAATTTTTAGGTCTAGAACTCTGATGGTAATGACTTCCGTTAAAGATAAAAATTTTTCCTTTTTTAGGAGAACTTCTAGTTAGCTCTGTATATTCCGATGATTGTGTTGTTTCGTTATAAACAACAGTGTCACCGTCAGCATCATTAGCATAATATAGTCCTGTATAGTGCGGTATCCTAAAATCGATATGGGCATCATCGCCCGGATTAACATCATACCCTGGAAGCCCATTAGGTGTTAAATTAGTAGGCATCAACATGCCGGCTCGTACTCGTAAGATCTTATCAACTTCTTTATTAAGCATTTCGCCCATAACATATGTGATAGGTGCAAAATTTGTAAAGAATGGTGTTGCTGTTGTTCCTTTCTTATTGTTAGGACCATCATCAATTAAGTAATGACTAAATGCAGTATTAAACTGAGTATCATTAAATCTTTCATTCACTACAAACCAAGGAAACTCTCTAGAAAACAACAAGTCTTCTAGGTCATTTTGATATGCAATTGGAATTGCGTTTTCCTTACTAATATACTTCATCAATGATATTTATTGAACAAGATAAATACTATATAACAGATTGGGTTGAGAATACATGGCTAATTTTCCGATTATCAATAATTTAAGAATTGTACCTAGAGACACTGACTATTTGGATAGAAAGGTTGGATCTCGCGGTGAAATTTATTTTGATATCAATGCAAACACTTTAAGACTTTATACAGGAAGTAATGAAAATACTGGAGGATTGCCTCTTGCTAGAGCTGACTTATCTAATATTTCCGATGCAGACTTTTTAACAAAAGCAACAGCCGCAGGAGTTGGCGGAGGCGGTGGTGGTGGCGGAAGCGCAGAATTTAGCTTCTCGGCAGATGATTCTACAATACAGACAGTGCCAGCCGGCAACTCGGTTAAATTCTTAGGCGGCAACGGAATTAGCACTAATAGTAATGCTGATGAGTTATCTATTACTAACGATGCTAATGTCTTTAGTACGATTAGTGTTGCAGGGCAAAATGATGTTGTTGCAGATAGTCTAACTGACACTTTAACTTTAGTAGCAGGTACAAACGTAACCATTACAACAGATGATACTACAGACACAATTACAATATCAGCTTCTCCGGGCGGTGGTGGAGGACTGTCTGCATTAGTAGAAGATACTGATCCTACATTGTCAGCTGACTTAGATGCAGGCGGATTTAAAATTACTCAACTTGCAACACCGACTGCTGATGCCGATGCTACTACAAAAGCCTATGTTGATAGCCAGTTAGATGTAGCTAATAATTATCTACCAGCAATGACTAAATTAGTAGTCGACAATGTAGGCGCAACTGCTTATACATTTGATCAGTATTCCGGCGATAACCCTACAATTTTTGTGATAAACGGTACTACTGTTGCATTTGATTTATCAGCAATTGAAGGTCATCCGTTTGAAATACAGACTCCAGCAGGACTACCTTATAATACTGGTCTTGTTCATGTAGCACCCGACGGCACAGTAAGTTCTGGAGCGGCAGCACAAGGTAAAACTAGCGGAGTGTTGTATTGGAAAATACCTACTGATATATCCGGCGGTTATAGATACCAATGCCAGAATCATGCAGGGATGGTTGGTTCGTTAACTATTAAAGATATCTCGCTTATTTAATATCCATACTAGGATTTTTACGCTGAAACTCTTTTACTAACTTATCTAGTTTTTTTCGAATATCCTGTATCTTTAATTTAGATTCGTCATTTCTAATTGGCAAAGTACGTTGCGTAGATAACTCTACATGACCTTTGTCAATTTCTTTCATTGTAGATTCTAGATCTACCAATAATCCTTTTACCTTAGTAGCTAAAGGATCGTTAGCATGACGAATAATATAATTATAAATTTCTTTTTCTTTTCTAAATTGTGGTGTATCAAATAATGATAGCATTGTGCAACTCCAAAATTGTATCAAGTTTTGTTCTTACTAAATTATCTGTTAGAGTTGTTCTCAACCCTACGTGTAAGTTTTTAGGCAAATCCATAAAGTCTGCCCAACAGTATGTATTTACAGGAACATGGGTAAATTCTTTTTCAACTAAGCATACAAATGTTCCATATTCAAATCCACTATCTTTTGATGTGTATAACTCAATAGGTAAAATTTTACCAGTAGAGTATTCTAACTGGGTAGATTGCGAATCATCAACTACATTGTTTGTGACAGAAAATGTAGGAATGGTCCATTTTTGATTCTTTAAAATCAATAATAGTTTACGCGACTCGGTCGAAAGATAAAGCAGTCCTACATGTTTATGCATGTAATTACTTAGTCTGGGTCTAAGTCAAATCTCCAGTAACCTGGCGAATATTCACCTTCAAAAGATTTAAGCCAATATTCACCATTCCAGGTATATTGTATTCCTGTTTTGAGATTTGTAATATAAGTAGGATTATCTAAAGTATTTTGAGTTTTTATCATTTCCCATGAAGAACCATCCCACTCGACAATACTGTTTTCTTCAATTACAAAAGATCCATTATTAGTAGATCCGTCTGAACCTTTCCAGCCGTCTGCACCATCTTCGTTATCTGCATGTCCAATAGATTCTAACATTAAGAAGCGTGTTCCGACTGGTATATTATTTGCTCCTCCGAATTTCTCAACAGGATTATAATTAAATGGATCAACTATTGCATCAATAGTTCCTCTAGTTCCACCGACTACACTCGTAATAAGTGTGTTAGACGGAATACCTTCGGGATCCAAAGTTATAAGCAATACATTAGGTTCAGTTGGATGTACTGCCATTGTTCCTCTTAACTCAAATCCAGTAGGTTGTTTAAAGTAAACCATACTTCCTGCAGGCTTTCCGCCCATTTGATCAAAAATAGCATCCCAACTGAGAACTTTTCCGTTTGAATATTCTTTAGATTCTAATCCTAGTTTCCTAATGGCACTAGCAGGATCGACTACTGTTAGGGTGTAATCGTAACGCTGTCCATTGTTAGCAGAGAAAAGAATTACCGGATATAATCCATTAGTCGATACTAATGCATTTGCACTACCAGCACCGCCTGTAACGTTACTAACATATCCTGTAGAGTTTTGACTATTATATATTAAACTACTGATATCAACAACATCACCAGATTCGCTAAACACGTTTGCAACGATTCCTCTTACAATACCAAGTTTTTTAACTTTAGTAGGCGGTGAAATATATATCGGAATTGTAAAATCTAAACTACAAACATCGATGTCTTCTGCCGCTCCGGCTGGTATTGTTCTAGAACTAAAATTTGTTGACTCTAAGTAAACGGTTGTTAAGCTAGTCCAGTCTACGTAGTTATCCGAACTTTGAATTTCTAAACTCGGATTAAACAATACCAGCATTTGCTCAAGCAATTGTAGTTTTTGATCAGTATTACTAGTCCATAAATCTGCTTTAACAGACAAAGTAAATGGTGTTGGCATTAAACGTTCAACTGTAAAGTTTCCGCCTTGCTCACCTGTATAAGTAGGATCTGCACCAGCTGAATCATAATTGTAATCACGTCCTCGTATGTTAAGTTTACTTACAAATGACGGATCAGAAAGACGACTAGTGTCCATATCTAATCCAGTAATGTAACAAGCAACCCTAGGAACACTAGGAAGTTTGTTTTCGGAGTTCTCTCTGATAATACTTGCAACCTGTTTATTTAGATCTCCATACATAACTGGAACAGTGGACTGAGTACCATCACCGGCCTCGTACTTAAAGCCTATAAAGATCCTCATAAATTGTGTCAGGTATCTGCGTATTTGACCGTCATAAAAATAGTCCATTAGTTTTTACCTTTTTTCTTCTGTCTTCCGCTCTTCATATTGGCGCACCACCTGTACATCTTAGCCTTCTCACCACTTGCGTTCTTAGCACGTTTGCGTAGTGCTGTTACTGATCCATTACAACTAGCACCTGAACGCTTTACACGCCCTGGTCTGCTTTTACCTTTTTTCTTACCGTCAGCGAAGTTTTCGTTATATGCTGTATCAGTAGCAGACTTTGCACTTGCACCTTGTGGATGATTAGGATTAATACCAACTACTTCGCCGTTCATAAGATCACTAATGTTAGCACTCTTGCCTACTTTGTCTAGTAGTTTATGCAGTTTATCACTAGGATCGTACTCGGTTTCGTAGTTAGGTTTGCCACGTACTTCTGTTCGGTTGCCTGTCTTAGTATCAGTAATGTTTAGTACCAACATTTCTTTATCACGTTCTAACCGTAGTTTATAACCTTCAGAAAAGTTTTCGTCTGTGTTATAGTCTTGTAACATTTTTCTTAGATAACGTACTGCTCTTAAATAAATTTGTCTAGCACGATCGATACCTGTGCCAATTTCGTTACCAATTTGTTTAAATGTCATGTTATGTGTATGACGCATAACAAAGACATCTTTCAACCTATCGCCGTTAACTGCTATTTCAGCCATGCGATCTAATGAGTTTTCTAAATCAATTTTTGATACATTATCAAACTCAAAGTTTTCAGTAATCTCGCAAATTCTCATTAGTCGTCTGCCTTTGGTCTAAGAGCTTTATGCAGTCCTTGCTTCTCTTTAATAGACTTTCCGTCGATTGTATTAACTGTTGGGTTGTTAATAAATCCAGATTTCTGAGTTTTCTTTTCATCTTTCCCTGCAAAGTCTCCGCCTGCGGCAGTATCCGATGGACCTAAATTGCTCATAGTCATTCTTACATCATCCTCTACTTTAGACCATCTTCCGCTTGAGTACCTAAACAATCTATTCGGTAGATAATCAGTACGCAAATGCATTTGTCCATCCATTGGGTTAATTGGAAATGCTATTCCTTGTGAGAATGGAGCACCGTTGCCCGGAATACCGTCACCGGTTAAGTAACCCTTATATCCTTCTCCGCTTGGACTTTCAAAAACAGTATCGGCAGTAACTGCCATATAAATTTCTTCGCCGTTTTCATCGTACAAGGTATTGCCGTCTTTGTCTGTTGATGGAATTAACAATTGATCACTATCAGTTGTAACCAATTGAGCATTGCCTTCAACATCTCTCTCTAATGTATAAAATTTAGTAGTATCATATCCGCTCTGAGGTACATCTTCTTCGGCTTGATTAAGTACCGCTTGTGTTATCTGCATTTCTTTTTCGTAAGTACTCATAATATCTCTTAGTGTATCTGAAATCTTATAATACTCGACGTTCGGCGGAGTTATACCAGTTACTTCTTTTAGTACTGTATATGTTTTATCGTTATATTCAAAAGTATCGTTAGGATAGTATGTTGAGCTAGCATTAAACTCACCTTTGAAATCTGTCTCATCGGCAACACCATCTAATATATCTTTAAACTCTTGACTATCGACCAGCGGCGAACATTTTGCTCTGTACAAATGGGGATACCAAGTTACACTGAACCCTTCTGCGGCACGGTTAACTTCTTCAATTACATAAAATCTTTTTAATGCATATGTTAAATCATTGAGCGCATATTCGTCTTTTAAGTGCGGCAGTTCAACAACGTCTCCGGCCATTAATTTTCTGCCTAAACTTTCAACAGTATTATTAATATGAAACGTTATAAACACAGTATCGTTTTGTAAGAACAATCCGAATTGACTTAGGTTAAAGTCGATATCCTGTACATTATAAACACCTCTAAGAGTAAACACATCCGGATCGTATTTTCTATCTCTATTTTCTAAAAACAAAAGATCCTGAATGTTTAATTCGCTAGTAGTATCGTATGAAGGCGTTGCCGCGGTTTCATCTTGTGAATCACCTGGGCCGATATATTTGTGTAGATTAACATCTACTCCGCCAACCTGGAACATTTCATAAACAGTCTTGTCTATGAATTTGTAGTCGTTCCCTTTTTCGGGTCTGTATAAACTTAGTCTTGGCATAGTATATGTATTTACCGCAAACGATAAATACTTATATGAACCAGATTGATAAATCCAAGCAAGAAGTCTTTAATTACTGCCGTTTAAATTTAGGCGACGGTATGATTGATGTTGAATTAGATCCAGAGCACTACGAAGTTGCATTATCTAAAGCGTTAGGTGTGTTTAGACAGCGTAGTGAAAACTCAGTAGAAGAAAGTTTTGCATTTTTGACTTTAGAAAAAGACAAAAACGAATATATACTTCCAACTGAGATCCAAACAGTACGACAGATATTCCGTAGAAGTGTAGGATCACGTACAGGCAATGGATCTGGCGGTACAGTGTTTGAACCTTTTAATCTAGCATATACAAATACATATTTGTTAAGTTCAACTAACATGGGAGGACTTGCTACATACGAATTGTTTTCTGGATATCAAGAATTAGTAGGTAAAATGTTTGGTTCGTTTATCAACTTTACTTGGCATCCGCAAAGTCATAAGATCATTATTCAACAACGCCCACGAGGCGGTGAAGAAGTTATGCTACATGTATATAACACAAAACCTGATCATGTAATTATCGAGGATGTTTACTCCGGGCAGTGGATTAAAGATTATACATTAGCACATGCTAAAATGATACTTGGTAATGCACGAGAAAAGTTTGCAAGTATTGCTGGCCCGCAAGGCGGCACAGCACTTAACGGCGCAAGTTTAAAAGCCGAAGCCCAAACTGAGATAGAACGTCTTACTATTGAACTAACTACACAAGTGTCCGGTGGTTCGGGCTATGGATGGTTAATAGGATGAAGTTTACAGAGATTGATCCGTTTGATGACGAAGAACTGTACGAAGCAGAGCTCGTATGGGGTAGGAAAAAAGCAACAGCAAGAGGCGGCGGCACAACACTAAAGTTTCGTTGTACTTCTGGACCTAGAAAAAGTCGCCAAGTAAGTCATCCTTCGAAATGTTACGATCATCCCAATGTTGGCAAAGCTCAACAAATGAAACGCACTCGTGCTAGAACAGCACCTACACAAGCAAGACATCAAAAGCGCACAAAGTCTATTAATACAGCAAGCGCACTTGTAAGAAAACTTAATAATCCTGGGAAACGCACTGGGAAAGTTAAGCCTTGGTATTAAAAATCACTTGACAAAACCTAAGTAATCCTATATAATATAAAACATATTACAGGAGATCTTAATGATAATTGGTTTATGCGGTTTCATCGGCAGCGGTAAGGATACAGTAGCTGACTTTTTAGTTAATAATAATTTTCAAAAAGAGAGTTTTGCAGATACACTAAAAGATACTGTATCATCTATTTTTAGCTGGGACAGAGAATTATTGGAAGGGCATTCATTAGAAGCTCGTGAATGGCGCGAACAAATTGATACATGGTGGGCTGATAGATTAGATATGCCAACTCTAACCCCAAGATGGGTTCTTCAATATGTCGGAACTGATGTTTTTAGAAATAATTTTCATAATGATATCTGGGTTGCTAGTCTCGAAAAGAAACTTTTTGATAATCAAGATAAAAATATTGTAATTTCAGATTGTAGATTTCCGAATGAAGTGTCTGCTATACAAAAAGCCGGCGGCAAAGTAGCTTGGGTTAAACGTGGCGAGCTTCCGGATTGGACTGACATTGCTATTGATGCCTGTAACGGACATTCGTTTGCTATCGAAGAAATGCACAATCTAGGAGTTCACCCATCTGAATGGGCTTGGTTGACTAGCGATTTTGATTCTGAGCTATTTAATGAATCTACATTAGAAAATCTGTACAAGCAAGTTACAGCTAAGATGATTAGTGATCAGGAATTAGATCTCCACGTCTCCATTTAATACCTTGTTTAGATAGTACTTTACTACAATTGTGACAAATAGTTTTTAAATTAGTTGCTCTACAGTTGTTAAGATTTTCATCTACATGATATACTAGAAATACTTCAGAGTGGGGACTTTTATGTCCACAGTGTTCGCATTGTGACTTTGGTACATATCCGGCACGTTTCCATCGAGGGATACCGTGCCCTTCGCCTTTAGACATACATATTTCACAAAGACTTCGATAATATGTTTTACCGTTCTTTTTGTAGTTTACTGCGGCAGGGCGCTGTCCGCACTTGCATAATGGTCTCATACATATATTTACACCTTTTCTCCCCCTTTATCTAAGTGTATTACAGCGGTTTTTTTCAATCATTCGCTAAATACATATACAACAAACTTACAACTTGTAACCAGGAGATTAAGAATGGCATTACAATCACCAGGCGTAGAAGTTACTGTAATTGATGAGAGTTTTTACACACCTGCTGAACCAGGGACTACTCCGCTAATTGTCGTAGCATCGGGCCAAGATAAGAGCAACGCGGCAGGCACCGGGATAGCCCAGGGCACTACAGCGTCAAACGTTGGTACTGTATATAAAGTTACCAGCCAAAAAGAATTAGTAGATTTGTTTGGTGTTCCGTTCTTCGAAAAGACGGCAAGCAACACACCAATACACGGATCAGAAAGAAACGAATATGGTTTACTATCTGCTTACAGCTTACTAGGAGTATCCAACGCGGCATTTATTGTACGTGCGGATGTAGATTTAAACGAACTTGAAGGAACAGCAGATGCTCCGGGAGCGAACCCAGATGACGGGCAGTGGTGGTTAGATACTGCTAACACTAGCTTTGGAATTCAAGAGTGGAACGGCGCGGCAGTTAGTACAACAGGCGGACAGAAGTTTGCAGTTAAAACACCGATTGTACTAACAGACGCAGACGAAGCCAAAGTTGACAATGGTGCACCGAAAGCATCAGTAGGAAGCATTGGCGATTATGCCGTTGTAGCACAAACTGTTGACGGAACTGGTACATTTAGTGCTTCTAGAGAAAACATTAAGATGTATTATAAGTCTGCAGGAAACACACAAGCAGGCGTTGCCGCAGGACAATGGGTATTAGTAGGAAGTCAAGACTGGACTGCTAGTCATCCAACTATCGTCGGCGATACAGTTACAGCATCTACACTAACTGCTGGTAACTTTACGATTAACGGTACTACTATTACTGTTAACGTAGACGACACATTAGATGACCTTATTGCAACAATTAATGGTGCAAGTATTACTGGTGTAACTGCAAAGAACGTAACTAGTAAAATGTATCTTTACACAAACGGTTACAACGCTGATAGTTGGCAAGATGATTCTTCTAAAAACAATGCAATCGAAATTGTTGCAGGAACAGCTGACTTTGATGAAATTGGAATCAGCGCAGGAACATTTTACGGTCCTGAATTGCAACAAACACCACACACAAATGTTCCACAATGGAAAACAGGCGATACAACAACTCGTCCAACAGGAAGTGTATGGGTTAAAACAACCGAGCCAGGTAACGGCGCACGTTGGAGAGCTAAAAAGTGGAGTTCAGCTTTAGGAAGCTGGCAAAGTGTTGAAGCACCGATTTATGCATCAACTACTGCGGCACTGTACTTCTTAGATAGAGCAGGCGGTGGTGATAATCTTCCAGCTGATACTGTATTTGTACAGAAAAATGCTAACGAAGATACACTAAATGACGCATCACCTGAAACTGCACAGTTTAGAATGTGGTATAGATCATCTACTGGTGATACAACTATTAAATCAGCTGAAATTGATAGCACTTCGTTTACAGCAGGTACTAATGATTTTACTATTAGTGAAAGCATTAAGACAAGCGATACTGTATCCGCAGGTGTTCAAATTACATTTACAGCCGCTGGTGCTGCCGCTGATGCTGTGTTACTAGCAGGTGCAATTAACGCATCGACTGATTTAACAAACATCGAAGCAAGCGTAACAGATGCTAATGAAGTTGAAATTAAACACTTAACAGGTGGAGATTTCCGCATTACTGACGGTACTAATACTCCAATTGCATCAGTGTTTACTCCTTATAGTATTAATACTAACTTAGGAACAGACAACTTTTATACATTACCATCAGGTGCAACAGAGGATTATGTAGCTTCTAACTTTAAACCTTTATCGTCCTTGGACTTTGAAGCAGATAGAAGTGCTCCTGAAAATGAGCCAAGTGATGGTCAACTATGGTATAATTCAGAATTTAGTGATGTTGACATTATGATACATGATGGTACTACATGGGTAGGCTATCATAACTTTAATGTAGCCTACGCTAACTGTTCACCAGCAGGTCCAATTGTATCAGCAAGTGCTCCTGCAAAAGTAGGCGGACAGTCAGATGGTACTGATATTGTTGACGGTGATCTTTGGATTAGCACAGCAGATTTAGAAAACTTCCCAACTGTATATCGTTGGAACGGTACATTGCAAGAATGGATCGAACTTGATAAAACAGATCAAGTAAGCGAAGAAGGTATCTTGTTTGCAGACGCACGTTATGGTTCAAGTGGTGCAACTGGCGATACAGCGGCATCAATTAAAGACTTGCTAACTAGCGATTATTTAGACCCAGATGCTCCAGATCCAGCACTATATCCAAAAGGTATGTTGCTATGGAACTTGCGTAGAAGCGGTGGCAATGTTAAGAAGTATAACAACAATTACATTGATATAAATGCAGACAACGCACGTTTAAATGATGAGTCAATGGCAGGTTATGCTACAGACAGATGGACTACTGAATCAGGCAACCAAGAAGACGGCAGCGGATCGTTTGGTAGAAAAGCACAGCGTATGGTTGTTACACAAGCACTTAAGAGTGTAATTGATACAACAGATGCACTTCGTGATACTGAAAGACGTAACTTTAACGTTATTACATGTCCGGGTTATACAGAAGCAATGAGCAATCTTGTTAATCTAAACATTGATAGAGGATTAACAGCATTTGTAATTGGTGACACACCATTGAGATTGCCTGCAGATGCTACATCGTTAAACAACTACGGTTCAAATGCTAACTTAGTAGTTGACAACAACGATGACGGCATTGTTACTTACGACGAGTACCTAGCAACTTATTATCCAAATGGTTTCACAACTGATTTGGGTGGCGCTAACGCTGTTGTTCCAGCATCGCATATGATGCTTAGAACTATTGCGCTAAGTGATCAAGTTAGCTATCCATGGTTTGCACCAGCAGGTACAAGACGTGGTGGCATTACTAACGCTACAGCAGTAGGTTACATTGATTCGCTAACAGGCGAGTTCCAAACTATTGCACTAAACGAAGGACAGCGCGATACATTGTATAATCTTAAGATTAATCCAATTGCGTTCTTTAATGGTGTTGGTCTTGTTGCAAATGGACAAAAAACACGAGGCAGAAATGCTTCGGCATTGGACAGAATCAATGTATCACGTTTAGTGGTATACTTGCGTAGTCAGCTTGATAAACTAGCTCGCCCGTATATCTTTGAACCGAATGACAAAATTACACGTGACGAAGTGAAGCAAGCGGTTGAAAGTTTACTTTTAGAGCTTGTAGGCTTACGTGCAATATATGACTTTGCTGTTGTTTGTGATGAAACTAATAACACCCCGGCAAGAGTTGATCGTAACGAACTATATGTAGACATTGCGATTGAACCGGTCAAGGCTGTTGAATTCATCTACATTCCATTGCGTGTCAAGAACACAGGAGAAATTTAATTATGCCTATTACATCACTTAACAACATCGGGGTACCAACAGATAGCGGCAACCAAGTTTTGTTGATGCCCAAACTAAAATATCGTTTTAGGGTAACACTCTTAGGCTTTGGAGTTTCGGCAGCAACTGAACTAACAAAGCAAGTAGTTGATGTAACCCGTCCAAACGTTGGTTTTGAAGAAATCGAATTACCGATCTACAACTCTAAAGTATTTGTTGCAGGTAAGTATACACTGGAAACAGTTAGTCTTAACTTGCGTGACGATGCTACTGGACAGGTGCAAAAGCTAGTTGGTCAACAAATTCAGAAGCAATTCGACTTTGTTGAGCAAAGCTCTGCAAGATCAGGTATTGACTATAAGTTTACTACTAAGATTGAAATCTTAGATGGTGGTAACGGTGCTAACGAAGTAAACGTACTTGAAACATTTAACTTGTACGGTTGCTTCTTAACTGCCGCAGACTACGGCGATTTGAACTATGGTACAAACGAAGCTGTGCAGGTTGCACTAACTATACGCTTTGATAACTTAGAGCAGTATGGTGCAGGCGAAACTGACGTAGGTACAGGTATTGGCGCATCAGTAGTTAGATCACTTGGTGAGGCAACAACTGGCGCAAGTGCCGCTCAGGGTTAATACCTTTAACACAAAAAATAAAAAGCTCGGATTTATCCGGGCTTTTTTTATGACATAAATAGTAGTATGGCAAATAAATTTACAAGATTCTTATCAGATGTCGGACGTGGGATTTTAAGTCCTAGAGGAATAATGGGTAACCAGCAACACGCTACTCGTTTATTCATCGATGACAGTTTACGTCTAGCACCAAAAACAAAATTTAACTATTATGTTAGATTCGATATTAATAAAGCGGCATTAAAAGCGCCGAGTTTTTCACAACGACACATTGAAGAAGTCGGATTGCTATGTAAGAATTTAGATTTACCTAAATTTAAATTTGATACCGAAACACTAAATCAGTACAACAGAAAAAAACTAATCTATAAAATGATTAATTATGATGCAGTTAGCTTAACATTCCATGATGATAATCAAGGAGTTATTAACGCACTATGGGCTTTATATTACGGATACTATATTGCAGACAGACAAAATCCATCGGCAGCATATTCTAATACTGCATATATCGGTACCGCCGATCCTAGAAATAAATTTAGATACGGCTTAGATAATAATAAATCTCCTGGCCAGGACATGATTAAATCAATTAGTATATACACTATGGGCAGAAAGAGATTCGTTGGATATACACTAGTAAATCCTAGGATCACATCATGGCAACACGGAACTATGGACTACGCCGAAGGATCAACTCCAGCAGAAAGTTCAATGTCAATTGAATATGAAGCAGTACAATACAGTTCAGGAATTGTAAGCCAAGGAAATCCAAAAGGATTTGCAACATTGCACTATGACAATGTTCCGAGCCCTTTAAGTGTTCAAGGTGGCGGCGTAAGTAATCTTTTTGGAACTGGTGGGATATTAGATGGATTAGAATCAGTATTCGGAGCAATCGGCGACGGTACTGCGTTTAGTTCGGGACAAAACTTTTTGTCAACTGCTATTGGTGCGTTTAACACATATAATAATATTAAAAATTATGATAAATCACAATTTAAAAGCGAGGCAGTTAATATCTTAACTAATCCAAATGTTATTGCAAATGCAACAAACACTGTGTCGGGACTAGTAGGTAGTTTCTTTCCAAAAAATAATTCAACAGCAACAACTACTGCTACGCAAAGACGAGTAGCACCACCAGGGATACAATAAATGGCTTCGAGTAATTTACCACCAAAAATTCTAGATGATAGTGCCGCTGGTACTAGACTCTTTTTTGACCAATACGGAACTGAACCTCTACAATTTACCGCTACTGATGTTGATGCGGCACAATCATTCTTTGTACGCAGAGGATATGATGACGATGCATCAGTACTATTAAGCACTATTGTGTTGAAACAAGCAAAACTTGAAAATGTTCCAATTATGCAAATATTACAAACTCTTGAAAGTTTAGATTCGCAACAAGCAAACAATATAATCATTGAAATCTTAAATAACAATAGAACTCCGATTAGCACATTAGGTTTTAAACAACGACTAGACTCCGATAATAAAAAACGAGGTGTACGTGCCTAAGTTTGCACAAGGCAGATTTGAAATGAAAAATCCCGGTAAGTACGTCGGGATTAAAACGCCTATGGCACGAAGTAGTTGGGAGTTTGTTTTTATGAGAATGCTAGACGAGCATCCGGGTGTTGAAAATTGGGCAAGTGAAAGTGTTCAAATTCCTTATAGAGATCCGCTCACAGGAAAACCAACAATATATGTTCCTGACTTCTTTATTCAATATTCTGATAAAAGAGGTAAGAAGCATGCAGAGCTAATCGAAGTTAAACCAAAAAATCAAACCATGCGTGAAAATGTTGGTAAAAGTCGATTCAATCAAGAACAGTATGTTAAAAATTTAGCAAAATGGGAAGCCGCAACTGCATGGTGCAAACAGAAAAAAATTAAATTTCGAGTAGTAACAGAAGATGATATCTTTCATCAAGGAAAAGCAAGAAAATAATGGCAACTATAATACGAGATCCTTATCATTGTACATTTATCCATATACCTAAAACGGGCGGCAACACTATTACTAATTGGATGCGTGATAATTTTGAGATTGAAGTTTCAAAAAGAAAGCAACACGCCGATGTTGAACAAGCACAAAATAGATTTGGAAATTTAGGATGGACATTTTGTGTTGTTCGCAATCCTTGGGATTATATGGTAAGTTGGTACACATTTAAAATATATTTGTGTAATGCATATATAAAAAATATAACTGAAACTCCAGAAAAAATTGTTCCAGAAAAAGAAAAATGGAATCTAGAATTACAGCAATCTAAATTAAAAAAACTAGAACAAGGATTTGATTCTTGGCTCGAGCAAACTAGACTTCCAGAGCAATACAGGTGGGCTACTAACTGTAACTATGTAATGAAACTTGAAAATTTAAATGAAGACTTTAAAGAAGTTCAAGAACGATTAGATTGTTTTGCTCCTTTGGGCTATGCAAATAAAACTCCGGATAGAACAAAATATCAAGATTACTATAACGATAAAACAAAAGATTTAGTTTATAAAAAATATAAAAACGATATTGAAGCATACCAGTACGAGTTTTAATAATGAAGCTACTGTTTGTGCATATCCCAAAAGCCGCAGGCACAAGTTTTGTATCTTGGATTGAACAACAGCAATCTAAACTAGGATTTGATTTCGAAAATATCGGGCATCAAACAATTCAAGAAGCTCATATATCTAGAAACATTGTATCTTACGACTATGCAATGTGTATTACAAGAAACACATATGCTCGCATGTCAAGTTTGTATCATTGGGCACCAAAGAAAATACACAAAAGTTTAAAACGTGTTAGTAGAGATGACAATTATAATATGGCCGCTCGATGGCAACTTAATCAAGACAAAAGTGCATGGAACAAAGGTATTGCATATTTTATAGATTATCTAAGAGATCGAAATGATTCCGCTACAAAATCACAACTTGAGTACATAAAAGAATGTAATTTAGTAGCAAGACAAGAAAATTTAGCAGAAGATCTAATACCCTTGCATAAAATGTTTGATACTAGAGGCGCCCCTGGTTTTACAAAGCATGTTATAAACAAACCTGTATCAGATGTTTGGAGCAAAGAATTTAAACGTGTAATCAAATATCATTTTGCAGACGAGTTGGATCATTTTAAATACTTGCCGCCCTTGTAATAAACGATAAATAATACTATATATTTGGTGCATTAGAATGACTAAGAAATTAGAAGAATTATTTGACTTAGAAGAACAAGAAAAGCAATCTGCTGAAAATGTTGAAGTAGAAGAGGTTGTAGAGCTAGCTCCACATCAACAGATCAAAAGTGTTGACGATTCTTATCAAGCAATAAATCAAATCGCTGGCGATTTACCTCAAATTAATGAGTTGGATAATTTAGAAGATAGAGACTTAGACAAGCTAGCATCTAAAGCTGAACAAGCATATGATGATTTAATGGATCTAGGTATGAATGTAGAAGTACGTTACAGTGGTAGAATTTTTGAAGTTGCCGGTAGTATGCTTAAAAATGCTATAGATGCTAAAACTGCAAAAGTTGATAAAAAACTTAAAGCAGTCGATTTGCAATTGAAAAAATTAAAAATAGACAGAGATGCAAATGTTGATCCAAACGAATTAATCGACGGAACAGGGTATGTAACGCTTGATCGTAACGAACTAATGAAGAAATTAGGCGCAAAGGAATAAATATACATATGAAGAGTTTAAAAGAATACCTCGCTGAGAGTAAAAAAGTTTATAGCTTTAAGGTAAAAATTGCCGGCGACTGCCCGGAAAACTTTGCCAACGACTTAAAGTCTCGACTACAGGACAAGGAAGTTGTTACATTTGAAAGTATGCAAAAAGTTCCTGTTCGTAAAGTTCCAATGGATTTTCCACAACTAGCTGATATGGATGTACATGTGTTCGACGTAGTTACAGAGTATCCAGTAACACCTGAGGAAATTAAAACGCAGATTGACCAAATGGCATGTTGTGAACATTTTGTTGTAAAATACAGCTCGGACCCAAGCGAAGAAGACCAAATTAATATGTTTTCAGATAATAAACAAGGTTCGAGATTAGAGGATGTAAACTACAGCGACTCTGCTAAAATTAAACATAAAGATTATTTCGGTGACGATTTTAATGCAGGATTTTTAAAAGACTTACAGAAAGCCGCCAAAGAACATGCTAAGGATCAATCCAAAAGAGACAAAGCGTTTGAAAAGGTAGGTCAAGCAAAAACAGATAAAGCAGGCGTAGCTAGTCCTGTAGGGAGTAAATAATGGATTTTAACCAGTTACTATCTAAAATGCAGGAACTTGATACTCCTGCTACTGAATCAGTTACAGACGAGTGCGGCATGGCAGAAATGCCTAGCATGGCACCACCGCCTGCACCGATGCCAGAAAAAGATAAAGCAAGAATGAATATCAATATTAGTGCAGAAGGCGATGCAATCGATGATGTACTAAAACTAATGACAAAAGTTAATCCAGATATGATTAACCAAAAAGATACACCGTTAACACCACCATCTAGTCCAGCTGATGTAATCGGTATGGATGATCCAATGGGTATTATGGCTCCGGGTATGGCCGGGCCGATGGACGGACCAGATGAACTTCCGATGCCTAAGCCTATTAATAAAATTTTACCAGATTTTGACGCAGACAATGACGATATGCCAGGTGGCGAAAAAGACATGGATATCATGAAAATGTTGGGCGACAAAGATGACGACAAAGGCGATGATAATGATTATGATGATGACGGTAAATTAGACCGCCATGAAAAAGATCATGATGATGAAGAAAAATTACATAAGACTGTTGACAGAGATAATGATGGCGATCACGATATGGATGATCACGATGCTGAGAAAAAAGAAGCGTATGCTAACGAACCAGATGAAGATTACGACGATATTGAATATCTAGTTAATAAATTATCCGGCGGCATGAACCGTCAAAAAAGAACACATCCTAAAGTGTCGGACGGTGACAATCCAATGCAAGCAACAGAGTCTGTAGTCGACGAGCCTAGCACTGAGTCAACTTTAAGAGATCAAATTCGTACAGAGCTATTAGCTAGATTAGCAGAAGCTAAAGGAGAAAAATAATGGCAGATTTAACCACAGCAACTATCGGTGGCGGCAGTTCAGAACTTATTAAAAGAAACCCACAATATCATGTAAGTGGTACTGGACCTGCATCATTAGATTTGTCAATTCCGTTATACAATGGTAATAAACCTTTAACATTTTTTGAATTGGATTTTGGAACAGCAGTAAACACGCAGTTAGATCCAGAAGAAGCAATTAATGTTTGTATTGAAATTGTGCAAAAATATGCAACAATTGTAATCCGAGGTGACTTACATAGTACAAATCAAGTTATGACATTTGCTGTAGAAGCACCAAATGATTCGTTAGATTATGACGGAAACGGTGCAGAAACACTAGTTGAACAAATTGAAGATGAAATTATTGCATTAGGTGATTTATCTGCAGGAACGCCGAATCAAATTGATTATGCAGATGTAACTTGCACTGTTAAAACATCACTAAATCTTGCTTAATAATAAGAGCATAGTACGTTAAACTCAATAGGACCTTCGGGTCCTATTTTTTTGGTAAATATTTACATGGCAAAATCATTAGACGGTGTACAGATTAAAAAGGCCCATGCGCCACAAAAGTACACATTAGAACAAGTAAAACAACTAGAAGCATGTATGGATCCGATCACCGGACCTATGTTTTTTGCTAAGACTTTTTTAAGCATACAACACCCAGTTAGAGGAAGCATACCATTTCAACCTTACGGGTTTCAAGAAGGATTAATCCAAGCATACGCTGAGAACAAGCAATGTATTGCGATGTTGCCTAGACAGATGGGCAAGACAACATGTGCAGTTGCTTACTTGTTATGGTACACAATGTTTGTACCAGACTGTCAAGTGCTAATCGCCGCCCATAAATATGATGGTGCAAAAGATATTATGGATAGATATCGATTTGCTTATGAAAATCTTCCAGACTTTATTCGTGCAGGAATTTATACATATAACAGAAATACTATTGAATATGATAATGGTGCAAGAATACAAGCAACTACTACAACAGAAAATACCGGACGTGGTAAATCATTATCGTTAATATATTGTGACGAGTTTGCATTTGTTCAACCGCCTGAAAAAGCCAAAGAATTCTGGACTGCACTATCACCTACGCTGGCAACAGGCGGTAAGTGTATTATTACATCAACACCAAACAGTGACGAAGATCAGTTTGCTCTTATATGGACCGAAGCTAATAAACGATTCGACGATCACGGTAACGAGTCGGCAGTTGGATTAAACGGTTTTGCTCCATACTTTGCACATTGGAGCGAGCATCCAGATAGAGATGACGAATGGGCAAGAGTAGAACAAGCAAAGATTGGCGAACAACGTTTCCGTCGTGAGTTTGAATGTGAGTTCTTGATCTTTGATGAGACTCTTATTAATAGTGTTAAACTTGCAGAACTTGAAGGCAGAGAGCCTAAATTTAATATGGGGCAAACACGTTGGTATAAGGATATTAATCCAAAGTCTACATACCTTATATCATTAGATCCGTCATTGGGTACAGGCGGAGATTATGCCGCAATACAAGTGTTTGAAATGCCGTCTATGGAACAGGTAGCCGAATGGCGCCACAACACAACACCAGTACAACAGCAAGTAAGACATCTAAGAGATATCATAAAATATATACACGAGCAATGTGCCGAAAAAGGCAACAGCTCAGGAAATAATATTTACTATAGTGTAGAAAATAATACACTAGGCGAAGCCGCCTTAGTAGTAATAAACGATATCGGCGAAGATAACTTCCACGGTTTATTCTTAAGCGAGCCAATTAGACGGGGTCATGTAAGAAAGTTCCGCAAAGGTTTCAATACAACTCATAAATCAAAAATTACAGTATGTTCAAAATTTAAAAATTTATTAGAAACAAATAAAATGAAACTTAACAGTAAGCCGTTAATATCAGAACTAAAAACATTTATTGCAACTGGAGTAAGTTTTAACGCAAAATCTGGCGAACATGATGACTTAGTATCTGCAACATTGCTAGCGGTTAGGATGGCAGATGTTTTAGCAGACTGGGATCCTAAGATTTATGACAAGATGACTGAAAAAGTATCGGAAGAAGAACTTCCATTACCGGTATTCATTAGTACAGGATTTTGATAAATATTATTATGGACGCAACAAGCAATATAGCCACAGATTTATTTTATAAGATTAGAAGCCGTTTCACTAATTTAAAGTTAGGCGAAAATACTGGCGAAATCACCATTAATCCAGAGGATGCAAGATTCTTTGATTTTGATTATACAGAAAACGATAAAATTATTGGACATGTTAGTATTAGTTTAGCTGAATCGAGCAGTTTAAAGATTTACTTCTCGACAGGAATTACTGAAGGCATGGATGACGGACAGAAAGATGGCTGGTATAGTTTTCTAAGAGAAATGCGCTTGTTTGCAAAACGCAGACTTATGAGTTTTGATACACGTGATGTTGCAAAAGATATGTTAGATCAAAGAGACTACGCTTTTTTAAGTCAGCACTCTACACCAAAACCAGTTTCAAATGATACAATTACAAAGCCTGTCGGAGAAGGAATGATGAACGAAAGTAACATGTATGGTACAAAAAAACAGAGTTATCAGAACCTGTTAGATACCAGATTAATTATTAAGCATAATAAAACGCTAGAAGATGATAGTGTGCCTGGCGCAAGATCGAGAAATATTGGCGCATTATTTGTTGAAAACGAACAAGGCGAAAGATTCAAGTATCCATTTATTCATCTATCAGGTGCAAAGGCAATGCAACGACATGTTGCCAATGGTGGACTTCCATACGATGATATTGGTAAAAGTCTTATTAAAATGAGCGAAGATATTGCACAATTGAAGAATTTTAGTAACTATGTAGTGCGTAATGACTTAATGAATTCCGACAATAATTCTGTTGTAGAACGCAGTACGATGCAGTTAGAAAATTTAAAGAAACAAATTAAACAGCTTTCTAAGCAAGCACACTATGAGGCATATGTTGAAAACTTTATGGTATCTGATGCTGTTGAAGTACCCGACGAAGTACTAGAGCAATATACCGAACAATTTACAGTAAAGAATTTCAAAGAAGATATTAAAGATGTATTTCCTATCTTGTATCGTTTAACTCAAGAGCAAAGGTCCGAAGACGTTGTAGGCTACGACGACATAGTCGAAATGACCGATAGGCAGGAAGAAGATATTGCTAACGAGGGAGAAAGCCCGGAAGTAACAGATTTTATGACTAACATTGCTAACAGCGATGACGGTTACGAATTAATGGATCAAGGCCTAGACGGACAGCACGGCCCTGAAATCCAAAAAGAATTACAAAGAATGTATGATGACGTTGCAGTGGATCATGGATATCACGGAGACGACGACTTTGAAAAAATTCATGATCGTATGATAGACAATATCACAGACGATTACGGCACTAACGAAGGCAACGAAGAGTTAGGAATGTTTAGTAAGTTTGAAAACTGGGCAATGAACCTAGGTGAAGAATCACCTTTGACACTAGCAGACGAAGGCGAAAAAGAAGACTTAATTAATAAATTAAATAAACTTGTAGGTGATCATTTTCCAGCTGGAATTGATGGCAAAAATGCAATCAACAGCTTGCAGGGTATTATTGAAGATCCTAGATTAGAAACTGAGATTAAAAAGCAAGCAGAAAAAGATCCTGACGGGTGTGTTAGAGGTTTAGTTAAATCATGGATCGAAGAAAATGATCCAGACACTTTACCAAAGTTAGACTTTGGCGATTTTGTCGACGAGCCAGCAGTTGAAGAAGGAATGGATCCTGCTAAAGAGCAAGAAGTTATGAAACTGTTTAAAGATTTTGACGAACAAGCAAACGAGATCGGCGCATACGGAGATCCAGATGTCAAGAAAGCGATGGCGCTAGTACAAGCTGGAAAAATTGAAGATGCTTCTGAAGAAATTGCTAATGCTTATGCAGACCAAGACGGCGGCGAAGTTAATGATATAGAAGGCATGTACACTGATCTAGTTCAGGACTTATTGTATGTAACTGGAGCATCTGGTACAACTGAAGGCAATATTGAAAGTCAAAACAAACAAATGAATGTTAAAGAAGTAGCTGAATTTATTTTTAGTTTTTATGATAAAGCATCTGAAACATTTCCAAAAGGACCGGAAGGCGTATGCACAATGGTAGGTAAGAAGTTTGGCGAACAGGCAGAACAAGTTGCTCGCAAGTTAGTTGAGCGTATGGCACCAGAACAAGAAGCAGGAGCAGAAGCAGTAGAGGCATCTGCTCAAGAAGAACACGACGAGTTAGATAGAATTAAATCTTTATCAGGCATGTAACATCAGATTAGAAAGGACAATAATTTGTCCTTTCTATAAGTTTTTATGTTTTTTCTTTAAAAAAAGACTTGACTTTGTGAGTAGTTGGTAGTATTATATATACTGTGCTACAAACAAATAAGGCACAAACGTAGCAATGTAGCTACATAGCATATAGGCATTATATAGGAGAAAAGGCACTATGGCATCATTAGCAGAAATCCGCGCAAAACTTCAAGAAGCGCAAAACAACACAGGCGGAAATCGTCAATCAGGTGGCGATAACGCAATTTACCCACATTGGAATATTCAAGAAGGACAAGAGTCCGTAGTTCGTTTCCTACCCGATGGTGATACGAATAATACTTTCTTTTGGGTAGAACGTGCAATGATTAAACTACCATTTGCAGGTATCAAAGGTGAAACCGACAGTCGAAATGTACAGGTACAAGTACCGTGTGTGGAGATGTATAACGATGGTACAACATGTCCAATTTTGACAGAAGTACGTCCGTGGTTTAAAGATAAGTCACTCGAAGATATGGGTCGCAAGTACTGGAAAAAGCGTTCATACATTTTCCAAGGGTTTGTAGCAGACGATCCGTTGAATGAGGAAACACCTTCGAATCCGATTCGTAGATTTATTATTGGTCCGCAAATTTTCCAAATTATTAAAGGTGCATTAATGGACCCCGAATTGGAAGAATTGCCAACTGATTACCTACGTGGTGTAGACTTTAGAATTAAGAAAACATCAAAAGGCGGGTATGCAGACTATTCAACTTCAACATGGAGCCGACGTGAGCGTTCATTGACTGACGTAGAACAAGCGGCTGTTGAAACAAATGGCTTGTACAACTTGTCAGACTTCCTACCTAAGAAGCCAACGGATGTTGAGCTTAAAGTCATCCATGAAATGTTTGAAGCGTCAGTAGACGGTGAAGCATATGATCCAGATCGTTGGGGACAATACTATCGTCCTGCAGGAATGGCTCAGCGTACAGGTGATCCAAATACGCAGAATAACAATGTAGCATCTGCGGCTCCTACGCCAACGCCTACACCAGCAGAAGCACCTGCTCCGGTAGTAGAGGCATCACCGGCACCGGAAGCAACTCCAGCACCAGCGGCTGAAGCGGCTCCATCCGAAGGTGGCGAAAGCCGAGCACAGGACATTTTAAAAATGATCCGTGAGCGCAAAGGCGAATAATACTAAAAGGGTTGCATTTAGTAGATGCAACCCTATTCAGTTGCCCAGCTTTTTAGATTAGGAGATTAACATGGCTAAAGCATTCGACGTATCAAAATTTAGAAAAGACATTACTAAAAGCATTACAGGCATGAGTGCCGGCTTTAACGATCCTACTGATTGGATCTCAACAGGCTCATATGCATTAAACTATCTTATTAGTGGAGACTTCCACCGAGGAGTGCCACTAGGTAAGGTAACAGTGTTTGCCGGTGAATCAGGCGCAGGCAAATCATATTTCTGTGCAGGTAACATTGTAAAACACGCACAGGATCAAGGCATCTTTGTAGTACTAATTGACTCAGAGAACGCACTTGACGAAAGCTGGCTACAAGCTCTCGATGTTGACACAGGAGAAGATAAACTTCTTAAACTTAACATGTCAATGATTGATGATGTAGCAAAAACTATTTCAACATTCATGGCAGACTATAAAGCTATGGACGAAGAAGATCGTCCTAAGGTACTGTTTGTAGTTGATAGTTTGGGTATGTTGCTAACACCTACAGATGTTGATCAGTTTAACAAAGGTGATATGAAAGGTGATATGGGTCGTAAGCCTAAAGCACTAACATCGCTTGTACGTAATACAGTTAACATGATCGGCAGTTATAATGTAGGATTAGTATGTACTAACCACACTTATGCATCGCAGGATATGTTTGATCCAGATGACAAGATTAGTGGCGGACAGGGTTTTATCTACGCATCAAGTATCGTAGTTGCAATGAAGAAGATGAAACTTAAAGAAGACGAGGCAGGTAACAAGATCAGTGAAGTGCGTGGTATCCGTGCTGGCTGTAAAGTTATGAAAACACGTTATGCAAAACCGTTCGAAGGTGTGCAGGTTAAGATTCCTTACGAAACTGGTATGAATCCTTATAGCGGTCTTATTGAACTATTTGAGAAAAAAGAGTTGTTGGTTAAACAAGGAAACAGACTCAAGTATGTTGATTTAAAAGGCGAAGAACATATTGAATATCGTAAGGCATGGATGGCTCCTGAAAAAATGGATCTAATTATGTCGGAATATGAAGAAAAAACTAAACCTGCGGTAAATACCGATGATATAACATTAGACGATGAACCCATCGAAGAAAATGAAGTTGATATCGTTACTACCGGAGAATAAAAATGAAAGCAGATCTCATTGCAGATTTATGGAGTGTTACTAGTGAACACTTACCAGAAAAAGTAAAAACTACTGTAGCACAAGAATTTGTAACCGTGCTACTTGATTATGGAGTTAGTGATTCGGATATTGAAGGATTGCTTGGCATTGATGTACATTTAGATGGTGCTGTAGAATATGCAATTGATGATAGTGAAACTCATGCATCGTATGATGATGACGATGATGACGAAGAAGAATGGGATTAAATTTTGATGAATTGGTATGACGAAGTTTCAAAAGATATTAGCTGTATTCCACAAGCAGTTGATTTCTTTAATACTGAACTTAATGAAGCCAAAAAAGATACAAAACTATATGGCAATATTGAACGTGCTAGTGCAAATATGCCAGGTATTGTTGAACATCGTTTTAATCAACTTCAAGAAATTGAAGCCATTCTAGAATATCTAAACATTGAGCTTCGCCGTTTACGTAGTCAAAATTTTCGCAAATACTTAGAAAACTATCAACGTTCTTTAAGCAGTAGAGATTGTGAAAAATTTGTAGACGGCGAAGCTGATGTTGTCGACTTTGAAAAGATTATTAATGATTTTGCACTAATTAGAAATAAGTGGTTAGGCATTATCAAAGCGTTAGATATTAAACAGTGGCAGTTATCAAACATTGTTAAACTGCGTACTGCTGGACTAGATGACGCTAGTCTTTAATCTTTTTCCAATGCATATAATGCTCGTCAGGCGAAGAACCTAAATACTCTTCGCCTGTTTCGAGATCTATAAGTTTCCACTTGTTCGGACATTTTGTTCGTACATTGAGTACAACAGCTTCTTTTAATTCTAAAACTTTTACGCCGTCTTGCAATTCTCTAAAGTTTGCCATCTTCTCTCATTTGCTTTCGTATTTTAGTTGCACTGATATCATGTATTTCAGAACCTAAGTCATGTTCTGTAAAGGTATAACCTACACCTCTCCCATAACTAATATCTACAATATTCGGCACTTCCATAATAATATACTGATCACCATACTCGTAACCTGCTTCTAATAATCCAACACGAATGTTTTTCTTTACTACGTTTACATCAAACGGATTATCATCTTGTGTAGCAGTGCGTCCACCACCTGCATCTTCGCCAACAATGCCGCCAACATTTCGGATCATAATACATACTTGTCCTGTTTCTGCGAGAGCTTTTTTGAATAGTGCTGTGTGACCGTCGTGCCACGGTTGCCATCTACCTAACATTTGTGTAGTGGGCTTCTTTGAATCAAACATCTTTTAAACCATACCTTACGTTGTTGTACCAAATTCGTTCGTGTATATAATACAATACAAATTTAATAACTAAATCTGCTACAAAAACAGCACCTACTGCTTTTGGAGGCAAACCGAACGAATATGCAATTATTGCTGTCGTTATGCTTGCTATAATCCGCCAAGTAACTGCTTTTGCTAAATGGCGTTTAGGCGATACTTTATTTTCCATCTTCTAAGTACTTAGACACTACTTGCATCAATTGAACATGAGTATCTTCAAACCACTCAGAAACATGGTAGTCATATTGGGTTTTTTCTAAAGGCACATACATTGCGTTTGTGTCTTCGAATCTTCCTTCCTTGATTGTATCCATCCATACTACATAATCTGCACCAAACTCGTCACGTGCTTGTGGTGTAGGAGCAACAAAATCAGCAACAGCAACTCTACCGGCTTTAACTACTCCATCTGCTAAATGACGCATACGTTGAGCTTGCCTAATACGACCCTCGGAACTAAAGTCCCAGTCGTTGTACTCTGTTCTTACTTCATCTGCATTAAGATGAACCGCCCCGATTAGTTTAGCAAGCGGTTTTGCTAATGTGGTTTTACCACTTCCGGGTAGTCCACAGATTAAAATTTTCATGATATACCTCTGTTCGGTTGTTAGAAATATTTATCAGAATTAACTGCGTACATAAATATCTATATGAAAGTAGTTTTAGTAACAGGCGGGTTTGATCCCTTACACTCAGGGCATCTAGCCTATTTCAAAGAAGCAAAGAAACTCGGCGACAAACTTATTGTTGGCGTGAATAGTGATGCATGGCTTACACGTAAAAAAGGTAGACCTTTTATGCCTTTTAACGAGCGTGTTGCACTTATAGAGGAAATGGAAATTGTCGACCAAGTAACATATGTTATGAACGACGATAGGAATGACGATGCAGGTGGAGCAATTTTCCATACACTAGCAACTCATGGCAATATCGAAATCATCTTTGCAAACGGCGGAGATCGTAAAGAAGGTAATGTCCCAGAAGAAGAACAATGGGGCGAAGATCCTCGTGTAACGT
>Ga0209138_1000145_pt1 | contig 70371 bp, 73 predicted proteins | sample SaaInl3SG_22_DNA_FD_184645 | JGI IMG/M metagenome (GOLD analysis project Ga0209138, IMG submission 184645) | Marine microbial communities from expanding oxygen minimum zones in the Saanich Inlet - ESP_153SG_22_DNA (SPAdes) (version 2) | ecosystem: Environmental > Aquatic > Marine > Intertidal...
CATTTTAATTATTGGATTAGTAGTTAAAATTCTTTGATAGTAGGTCCTCCATGCCCGGAGGACCTACTTGTTTTTAGGACTTTTTTATTGCTGTTTTTTTTTCATAGGCACTTTTATAGTTAATAGATTAATAAGGGTTTTTTAGGTTTAAAGACTTTTATCTAAAAGGTGATTCCCATATCCGAAGTGTCAAAGGCGGGGACGAAAAAATACTCTCGCCATACTTAATCAATACCGTTTTTTGATAGACCTATTACTATGTCATGTTCAATGTTTCCTCCAAAATCGCAGGTACGAATTAATTCGTTTGGTGGATTATAAAACTCCTCAAACCCACCACCACCTACGCTGTATGAGAACCTATCATACTTACTCATTCCTACAAATTTAAACCGCATCAAACCATAGGGGTTTAAGTAATAGTTCTTATTGTGAGGGCCGCCTACCTGAGTGATGCGGCGACTTTCTCCATCCATACTTGAATAAGATGGGTCTATATATTTACTGTGGACCGTTTTGGGGTCTGATGCTAAATAATAGTCTTGCCCTCGTAGAGTTTGTGAGACAGCGTAAAATTACCACTAGAGTCTGTCCAGGTACTGGCAAAAGGAGTATATGTATAACCACCTCCCCAAGTTCCTGAATAGGTTTTCTCTACGATCATAACTTTTACCGTTGCTTTTTGAATAATGGCATCCTGGGTGCCATAGGTTCTTACCTGCCCGCAGAGGGTCGTTCCTTTGGCCTTTCTAAAGGGGGCAGGTAACCAATCACAACCGGTTAGCATCAGAATACTGAGTACGGAGAGAATTACGGGTTTTAAGAGGTGCTTTTTCATAACTCATCGTATGTAAGGGTTTGTTTTTTATTGGGTTATAGTCAGGTTATCTTTGATTCTACCTACCTAAGCTAAGTAGTGATTTTGGGGTTTCTCAACTTTTGAGGCTCACATTGTGAGCATTTTAAGGGTGTTTTTTAGGTTTGTTTTAGTTTTCACAAAAAAGAGTATCACTTTTGACACTGATGTTTTTTAGCGTTTCTGACCTTCTGAAAAGAGGGGCTTTTTTAATTAGTAAACAGCGAGCAGTGAGCAGTTAACGGATGGAATAATCGCTAGACTTGATAAACAAGGGCTGCACCCAAGGCCCCGGTCTCTAGCTAATAGTTATTTCGAAAACAACCCGTCAAGTAAACGCCTTCAGATGACTCAATTCTCCTAAGCGAGGAAGGAAAAAGTAATAAGGAATAAAGGAAACTTGAGATATTACTATTCCGGAAAGTAGGAGTAAATAAAATTCCTTCTTTCTTCCTCATTCCCCACTGCTCACTAATCACCACTCACTGCAACCCAAACTCCCCCGGAGGCATTTCCCAAGGCTCTTTTCCAGCTTCAAAAATGCGCGCAGAATGCTGCCCTTTCAACACTATAGAATCCCCCTCCACTCTCAACCAGGAACCTTCTCGAAGGCCAACTACTGGTTGATCGTTAAAGTGGTGAAACTCCTTGATTCGGGTTTCTCTTGTTTCTCCTTGGTGTTTGGAGTTGGGATCGGGATCTAAATAATGAGGATTGATATTAAAAGGCACCAAACCGAGCGTATCAAAGCTAGGTGGGTAAACGATAGGCATGTCATTTGTGGTCCTCATGGAGAGTCCCGTAATATTTGACCCCGCAGAGGATCCCATGTAGGGAACACCTCCTTTGACGACATTGGAAATGGTATCCATCAAATCCAATTCGTATAAAGTCTTGACGAGCTGAAAAGTATTTCCTCCGCCTGTAAACAATCCTTCGGCGTTGGCAACAGCTTCTTTGGGATTGTCGTATTCATGAATTCCTTTGATTTCCATTCCGAACGGTCCCAAGGCCTCTCTAACAATATCTGTATAGCCATCATGGGAAATCCCCCCAGGACGCGCATATGAGATAAAGGTCAACGTCTTTACTCCTGAGAAAAAATCCAAAACTTCTTCTCTTATGTATTCCATGTAGGCACTTCCATGGATTTTGGAAGTAGATACGATCAATAATCTACTCATCTTCGTTTTCTTTTTTAGGCTCTTCGGGTACAGGCTCAAGTTTAAACCTAGGTTCTCCATCTAACTTTGAGGGTACGTTTCTAGTAGCCACATTGGTGATTTGTACCCTAGAAGTCCAAACCGATAATTTTCCTTTGTGAAATTCTGTCCAAATAGGCCTAACCATTCCGTTGTAGGCAGAAATATTGTTGTAATCTCCAAAGAAAATCATGGGGCTTACATCAAATCCTTCTTGGTTTAACTTTTTATTCTCCCACGTCAATCCCCCATCTACAGAATACGACAAAGTCACATCCGTACTGTCATTGTCATATCTATGTCTGTCATAAAACACCGTGAATATATTTCCAGATACGGGGTCTACAGACATCCAGGGTAAGAATTGATGGGTCTCCGTATCGTCATTGTGTATTCTTGTGGGAGTAGAAAAGGTTTCGCCCTTATCATCCGAATAGGCGACCCAAACATCCGCATTGTGTTCTCCATTTCTAATATCCCCCCAACAGACGTACAAACGGCCTTTATAAGGACCTTCGGAAACATCCACTCCCGTGACGGGCATTCCATTACTTCTGTTGAGGCCCGGAATATCTATGGTCCAACCACCGGGTTGCTGCGCCACCTCAACATTGGTTTCACTCCAATCACCATCTACTTCGGTAATCGCATTTAAATAAATCTTTTCGTTGAGGCTCCATGCCACATAGATTTCGCCATTGGGCCCAAAAGAAGGAACCGCACCTTCTACCGTGCCATCATCATCTAGGCAATTTCCAGGTTTTTCATTGATGGCAATGGCAGGACTCCAGGTCTCCCCACGGTCAGAACTTCTCGAAAACAAAATATGGGTCTGATCCTCAGGCAATGCCGAATTGTATTTGTCAAATTGTGTCCACGAGACAATAACCTCTCCCGTTTGTGGGTCCACAGCGGCCCATTCTTTGTCTTGATCCTTGGGGTGGTTAAGTCCCATGTAACTTCCATTAGACCAAGTGGCTCCTCCGTCATCTGACCATTGAACCACAATGCGGTCTAGTATACTGTCTGAATTCCAATTTTTACCTGTGGGATCAGAAAGGTGAAAGTAATAGGCACGTCCGTCGGGACCATGAACTACACAAGGGTCACCCCAAACTCCATAGCTAGATTTTAATTTTGTTCTTTCCCAAGTGGCACCGCTGTCTTTAGAATAATAAACATTATTTAGGACGGAAGCTGCCACCACATTACTGGGATCCATAGGATTAATCGATATACTTGGCTCACAAGTGCCCGTAAACATTGCTGGGGTTTCATGAATCAGTACGGGAGGATAATCTGGCTCGATTTGAGCTATAACACCTAAACTCAGGTGAAAGAAAGCACTTACAAACAACCATTTTTTGATCATAAAACAGGTAATATTTGGGTAGTTTCCAACTATTGTTGGTTTTTTTTGGTTTTTTTGAACTATGTCTAAAACCACTTTACATAGGTTTCCTACGAAGCTAAAAAATATTCTCAGGTATCAACACCTCATTCTAGGGGTATTCGCTTTTTGCTGCTTGTCTTTTGCTGGCCATGAATATTATCTTTCTATGGCAGACGGAGAAGTAGTGGAAGACCATATTGAGTTTTCTTTGAGATTGGACCTTGAGGATATGACTACTTGGTATTCTAGAAAGCATCAAATGATTGCTTATTTGGGAGAATCCAATGAGCATGTATATACGGATAGTCTCTTGACAGATTATCTTGCAAATCACTTTGTAATTACCCAAGCGGGCTACACCCAAACCCTGACATTTGTAGGCAAGGAAGTGGAAGAAGATTTACTTTGGGTATACTTTACGGTGCCTTCTCCTGATTTTTCTAAAGAATGGAAAATGAAAAACACCTTATTGTATAGCTATTTTCCGGATCAAGTTAATGTAGTCAGAATGGAAACCCCCACTGGTAAAAAAAATGGCTACTTTAAGGCCTCCCAACCCACCTATACATTTACACCCTAACCCTTCTTTCTCATAAAAGAGAAAGAACCCAACACACCACCCATGAGCGATTTTCAACTGTACTTTAGACTTGGCATTGACCATATAACAGATCTAAATGGTTACGATCATATGGTCTTTTTAGTTGCCCTTTCTGCCGTCTACCTATTTAAGCAATACAAAAAACTATTCTGGATTGTCACAGCTTTCACCTTAGCCCATTCAACAACCCTAGCCCTAGCCGGTTTGGATGTAGTTTCTGTTAATGGCGTTTGGATAGAGTTTTTAATCCCCGCAACCATCTTGCTAACGGGTTTATTTAATCTTACCCGGTGGGGACAAGATGTGAAATCTTCTATCAAGATTTATCTGGCTGCAATTTTTGGGCTAATCCACGGCTTTGGATTCTCATTAGAATTCAAAAAAATTATTGTAGGAGAATCCGATGTCCTATGGATTCTCTTGCCCTTTAATGCAGGAGTGGAGGTAGGTCAAATAATTGTACTTTTGGCCATCCTGACAATTTCTTTTGTTTTCCAAAGGATACTATCAGTAAAAACACGCGACTGGAACTTTATTGTCTCAGGAGCGGTTATAGGAATTTCGTCTCTATTACTCTTGTCTAATTGGCCGTAGGCCAACAGTTTCTTTTTTATGAATAAATACATATTAAGCTCTGGATTATTTCTCTTTAGTGGATGGGGACTTTTTGCCCAAAACACCAACCAGTCAAAATTCAAACAACTGGGTCAGGAATTACCTACTCCCAATGTATACCGCACTGCTTCGGGTGCTCCTGGGCATGAGTATTATCAGCAAAAGGCAGATTACCAAATAGACATCACCCTTGATGATCAAAAGCAAACCATTAGTGGAGAAGAAACCATTACATACACTAACAATTCTCCGGATCCCCTAGAATATCTTTGGGTACAGTTGGATCAAAACCTGAGAGCCATCAATTCTACAACCCAACAAATCAAAAAGGGTGGTATCCAAGAAAAGATGACCTATAACAGTCTTAAAAAATCATACTTCTATGATTTTGATGGGGGCTTCAAAATTGAATATGTAAAGAATACTGAAGGAGGAGAAATTCCAGCTATAGTAAACAACACGATGATGTTGATTCCCTTGGATTCTCCTCTCAAAAGCGGAGAGAGTTATTCTTTTTCCATCAAGTGGTGGTACAACATTAACAACCGCATGGACATTGGGGGGCGTTCGGGGTATGAGTACTTTGAAGAAGATGAAAACTACCTTTATACCATTGCCCAATTCTTTCCAAGAATGGCGGTATACAATGATGTAGAAGGTTGGCAAAACAAACAATTCCTAGGGTCTGGAGAATTTACCTTGCCCTTTGGAGATTACAATGTAAATATTACGGTTCCTTCTGATCATGTTGTAGGCTCTACGGGAAGACTTGTAAACGCTAATGAAGTTTTGACTGAAGAAGAGTTAGAACGCTTAGAAAAAGCCAAGACAGACTTTGACAATCCCGTGATTATTGTCACCCAATCCGAAGCTGAAAAAGCAGAAAGGAGAGCCAACTACAAAGAGACAAAGACCTGGAATTTCTATGCAAAAAACGTAAGAGACTTTGCCTTTGCAACCTCTAGGAAGTTCATCTGGGATGCCATGGCAGTATCTATTGGTGACAGTACTGTCTTGGCTATGTCCTATTACCCCAAAGAAGGAAATCCACTCTGGGAACAGTATTCCACAAGAGTAGTGGCTCATACCCTAAGAGTGTATTCTAAGTATACTGTTGACTATCCTTACCACAAAGCCATATCGGTTCACTCCAAGTGGATAGGAATGGAATACCCCATGATTTGCTTTAATGGGGGGCGTCCAGAAAAGGACGGCACTTATTCTGCTTCTACCAAACACGGAATGGTCTCGGTGATTATACACGAAGTAGGTCACAACTTTTTTCCCATGATTATTAATTCGGATGAAAGACAGTGGACCTGGATGGACGAAGGCCTAAACACCTTTGTACAGTATTTAACCGAAGTTGAATGGGATAAAGACTACCCTTGCAGAAGAGGACCTGCTTATAAAATCACGGATTACATGAAGGGTGATAAGGCCAAAATTTCTCCCATCATGACCAACTCAGAATCCATCTATCAATTTGGTAACAATGCCTACGGAAAGCCTGCAACTGCCTTAAATATCCTCAGAGAAACGGTTATGGGGCGTGAGCTTTTTGATTATTCATTTAAGGTCTATTGCGAAAGGTGGAAATTCAAACACCCTACCCCGGCCGATTTCTTCAGAACCATGGAGGATGCCTCTGGAATTGACTTAGACTGGTATTGGAGAGGTTGGTTTTATACCAATGACCACGTAGACATCTCTATAGATCAAATAAAATGGCTTGAGCTTTTTGATGCAAACCCAGCTACCGTAAAGGCAGATAAAAAATCCACAGACCAGGCCAACAGATTTATTGGGGACACCCGAAATGCGGAATCCATACCCCAGTCTATGGTGGAATCAAACCCAGAAACTCGTGATTTTTACAATGATACCTACGACCCATATAAAGCCAATAAAAATCAAATCAAAAAGCACAAAACGTATTTAGAGGGCCTCACCGCAGAAGAAAGTGAATTGTTAGAGAAAGGCTATCAGTTCTATGAAATCCAATTCTCCAATGTGGGAGGACTCATAATGCCCGTAATATTAGAATTCACATTTGCGGATGGCAGTACAGAAATTGTCAGGGTACCCGCAGAGGTTTGGCTCAAGGCCGAAAGCAATTTCACCAAGACCTTTGTTTTCACCCAAGAGGTGACCTCAGTAGAATTGGATCCCTTTTTAGAAACCGCGGATACGGATAGAGGAAATAACTTCTGGCCACCCAGAGTAGAACCTACCCGTTTTCAATTGTATAAAACCAGAGGAACGGGGCGCAGAGGTCGTTCTACCGGTCCTAATGAAATGCAACTAGCAAAATAGATTCTAAATAAAAACAGATACTAAAGTCCAAGTACCCTCGGGTATTTGGACTTTTTTACCTTCTACCCTTCCAGCCATATAAAAATGCGGACCACAGATTGGTGGGTTTTTCTAGGTCGCAAATCAACTCGCTACGTGTGTAACTCTTGGGAGAAAACACACCGTTTGAGGCATCTTGAAGATTTTGGAACTGATCTAAACACACCCAAATCGAGGAAACAAAAAACCGAAATTGAGCTATAAACTGTCTTTTGTTTTTATCTGGATAATCCAAAACGGCAAAGGCATTACACACAGAGTTTTCTAATTGATCAAATAACTCCCGTAGTGCCTCTATGTCTTTAGATGAATTGGGAATGGTAACAATACCCGCCATCGTATCTTTATGAGTATCAAACAAGTCATCCATCAATTGAATAAATTGACCAATGGCAAAAACAGCTTCTTCCTCTCCGGGAAGAAACGGATTTTTTAATGCGGATCTAAGAAACAACAAGGAGGCTCCTCCTTTATTCGTGGTGATTTTAAATAATTCAGAAGCAGACATATTTCCGGGAGATTTTTGCTCTAAACTCTCGTCTTGGCTTTTTCCTGCCAACTCAAGATATTTTTCAAATAATTCAGAATTTCCAAAACCTTGCTCTGACTTTTTATAAAAGAAAGATAGAAGGGTTTGCTCATAACTAATGAGTTTCCTGCCATGGGCATTTTCCATAATCTGAGTGTGAGTAAATCCTTCCTCATCATTTAAATCATCATACAAGGGAATAAATCCAGATAAGTAGAGCACTGTCCCCTTTTCTTTTTCGGACAACCTCTCTCCACGCAAAGCGGAAAATAAAGACAAAACTGGAAATATATTAATGATGTACTTAGACAACCGTTTCTTAAACTTTGGAGGCAGTTCTATATTGGCATCTTCGGCAAAAGCCTCAATCTCTTCAAAAAATTCGGGATGAAAAAGCTTTCCCGACTGATATGAATACCTGATTCTCAATGGTATTACAAGAGCAAAAATAGCTTTGAGCTTATCGTAGAACATGATGTATTCGCAGTTTGATTTGGGCAAATTAGGTGTTTTTTCTGATCTGTGAAGAAGCTCAGACAAATAATTAAAAACAGGGGGCTTGATGCTGTATACATTGCTAGGTATCCCGTCTGATTGTGCCAAGGTCACCATATGTTTTGGTATCTTTGCGACCTTGATTTAAGTCAAGGTATACTCACAAATAAAGACCTTTAGAGATGAATGGAGTAATGCTAATGATTCTGGACGGTTGGGGAATTGCAAAAGACCCGAAGGTTTCTGCTATAGACAGGGCACATACCCCTTTTATGGACAGCCTCAAGGGTAACTATCCTTTTACCAAAATGCATACCTCAGGGATGAATGTAGGATTGCCGGAGGGACAAATGGGGAATTCAGAGGTTGGTCATATGAACCTAGGTGCCGGAAGAGTTGTGTACCAAGAATTGGCAAAGCTAAACCTGGCGGTAGAAAAGAAATCCCTTTGGTCCAATATAGAATTGGTTGCCGCTATGAATGAAGCAAAAAAGGAAGGCAAAACCCTTCATTTGATGGGACTTCTATCTGATGGTGGCGTTCACTCTCACATCAATCACCTCAAAGGTCTTTTGAGCATGGCTAACGACCATGAGCTTTCTAATGTAAAGGTTCATGCATTTACGGATGGACGTGACACCGACCCCAAAGGCGCGGTTGGATATGTAAAGGACTTAGAAAGCCATATGTTACAAACAACAGGTGAGGTAGCCACTGTTATCGGTAGGTACTTTGCCATGGATAGAGACCAAAGATGGGAGCGCGTTGCCAAAGCCTACAATCTATTGGTCAAGGCGGAGGGAGAAAAAGTAGATTCCGCTACAGAAGGTCTTGAATCACAATACCAAAAGGGGATCACGGACGAATTTATTGAACCCATGGTGGTTTCTAATGGGGAAATCAAACACGGTGATGTGGTGATTTGCTTCAATTTTAGAACGGATAGAGGTCGTCAAATAACCCAAGCCTTAACCCAATCTGAATTCCCTAAATACGAAATGAATCCTCTAGACCTCTTCTATCTCACACTTACCAATTACGATGATTCCTTTAAGGGAGTCCACGTTGCTTACCGCAAGGAAAATATAGAAATGACCCTTGGAGAGGTACTGGAGAAAGAAGGCAAAAAACAAATTAGAATTGCTGAGACCGAAAAGTATCCCCACGTCACCTTCTTCTTTTCGGGAGGAAGAGAAAAACCCTTTGTGGGGGAATCTAGACTTTTGTGTCCGTCTCCCAAAGTGGCTACTTACGACCTAATGCCCCAAATGAGCGCCAAAGATATACGCGACCAGATCCTTCCCGAACTGAACTCTAAATCTGCAGATTTTATTTGTTTAAACTTTGCCAATCCAGACATGGTAGGACACACAGGAGATATGAACGCTGCCGTTAAAGCCTGTGAAACCGTGGACTCCTGCGCGTCTGATGTTGTAAAAGCAGGACTTGAAAATGGTTATCAGTTCATTATATTAGCGGACCACGGAAACGCGGATTGCATGATAAACGAAGATGGCACACCCAATACAGCACATACGACTGTTCCAGTTCCCTGCTACTTGGTAGGTGGGTCTGACCATATTATTGGTCTTAAGGAAGGTAAACTGGGGGATATTGCACCCACTGTTTTGAACCTATTAAATATTGAGGTTCCCCCGCAGATGACAGGTGAGAATTTATTGTTGACCAAGTCTTAAATACTAAATATTTAGATGAAAGAATCTTTAATAATAGCTGTAGATTTTGACGGCACGGTGGTAGAAGATAAATATCCAAAGATTGGGAAACCCATGCTTTTTGCTTTTGAAACCCTAAATCAACTTCAAGCAGATGGTCATAGGTTGATTTTGTGGACTTATCGTCACGGCAAAAAAAGAGATGAGGCCGTAGCCTTTTGCAAGGAAAATGGTATTGACTTTTACGCCGTAAATAAAAGCTACCCAGAAGAAGAGGACGTAGATCCTAAGGTGTCAAGAAAAATACATTGTGATTTATTTATTGATGATAGAAATGTTGGAGGATTTCCAGGTTGGGGAGAGGTCTATCACCAAATAAACCCATCCTCTGCAAGAGTAAAGACAGAAAAACCAAAAAAGAGAGGTTTCTTTAAGCGATTTTAGAATAGATGATTAAGTACAAGACAGGAGAAGAAATAGAAATCATGCGCGAAAGCGCCCAATTAGTCTCCAAGACTTTGGGTATGCTGGCTCCCAAAATCATTCCAGGGATTACTGCTCTGGAATTGGATAAACTTGCAGAAGAATTTATTAGAGACCACGGTGGAGTACCGGGATTCTTAGGAATGTATGACTTTCCCAATTCACTTTGCACCTCCATTAATGAAATGGTGGTACATGGAATTCCCAACAGTAAACCCTTAGAAAGCGGAGACATCATATCTGTGGATTGTGGCGTTTTAATGAACGGATACTACGGAGATCACGCCTATACCTTTGAAGTAGGAGAGGTAGATGCCGAAATAAAAAAACTACTATCTGTTACTAAGGAAAGCCTCTATTTAGGAATTGAGCAAATGAGAGCGGGCAATAGATTGGAAGACATTGGCTGGGCCATTCAAAACCATGCAGAAAATCATGGATATGGAGTGGTTAGAGAGTTGGTAGGTCATGGTTTGGGAAAGGAAATGCACGAAGATCCCCAGGTCCCTAACTACGGGAGACGAGGACGAGGCAAAAAGTTGCAAGAAGGATTGGTATTGGCTATCGAGCCCATGATTAATATGGGAACTCATAAGGTCATACAACTCAATGATGGATGGAGCATCATAACCAAGGACAAAAAACCTTCTGCCCACTTTGAGCACGATGTTGCCATTGTAGACGGAGAGCCCGAAATTCTATCGACCTTTGATTACATTTATGAAGCCCTAGGCACAAAAGAATAAATATGCTTAATTCTGTTATTAAATTTGCCCTAAACAACATACCCAGACCTATTCTGATCAGAATGAGCTACGCCGTTCAGGCGGTTGCGCCCATAGTTTTTAAAGGTGACCGTTTTACCGATCCAATAGATGGCAAATCGTATCGCAAGTTTTTTCCCTATGGTTATGGGAACACGCAAAGAGAAAATGCGTTGAGCCCTGGAACCAATTCCTTAGAGAGACATAGACTTCTATGGTTGTACCTAAAAGGGGAATCTGATTTTTTTACAGCCCCCAAAAAAGTATTACACGTAGCCCCAGAACAGTGCTTTTATTCTCGATTTAGGGGAATGAAAAACCTAGATTACACAACGGCAGACCTCAACTCTCCCATAGCCGATATCTCCATGGACATCCATGACATTCCCTTTGAAGATGACCTATTTGATGTGGTCTTTTGTAATCACGTATTAGAGCATGTTACCGATGACGCTCAATGCATGAGAGAGCTCAGGAGAGTTCTTAAACCTGGAGGCCTTGCCATTATGCAAGTTCCTCTAGACAATACGGTAGAGAAGACCTTTGAGGACCCTTCCATTACAGATCCAGCAGAAAGAGAACGTCTATTTGGGCAATACGACCATGTGAGACAATACGGCCTGGATTATCCAGAGAGACTCAGGGAAGCAGGTTTTGTGGTTACGCCAATTGATTATAATCAAAAGCTCACCCCCGAAGCCTTTGAAAGATATAGATTGCCGGTTGGAGAAATATTATACGTAGGAACCAAATAAGTGATTTTTCAATCCGAATTGCGTTCATATCCGGCCTTTGCCCTTCTGTACATTCCAGGATAATAGGGATATCCAGAAAAGCTCATTCCCAAAGAATAAAAGCTGGCGGCCTTTTGGTTATCCTTGAACTGATTTTCGTTTAATAAGCCTAGGTGAATAGAAGCAGATGCTCCTTGGTAAGTATCTCTTTGGGCGTTTTCTGAAAGGGCTTTTAAATACCATTGCGCGGCGCTTTTGTAGTCTTTTTTCCCTTCAAATACTCGTCCCTTTCTGTAGGCATACTCAACCTTGGAATACCATTCAGCTTCCTTCATGTTTGTGTTTTCTAAATGTTTCATGGCAAGGTCATAGTCCCCAGAATCAAAAGCCAATCTGGCCTTTAGTAGTGGAAGGGTCAAGGGTTCATTTAATTCTAGAATCGCTTGTTTATCGGCTCCCATATATTGAGAACCTCTATTTTTGATCCAATCTCTATACTGCCAACTACTCCGGCCCTCATTCCATATTTGGTCCGCCCATAAGAGATATCTATAGGTAGATTTTATATAGTGCTTACCCTTATAGGTTTCTAGGTACTTATCAAAGTTTTTTAGACAATCCTCATCAAATACCGAGAGCCTAGCCCTACCTTCCATATAGTGTAGGTAAGGAAAATCTAAAACCCCTTCTACCGGCCTTTGTTCGAGTAATTTAAGTGCTTCGGCATTGTGACTTTGAGAAATCAACAAGGAACTTTCTAAAAATAACAGCAATATACTTTGATGGCTGTTTACCCCTAATTGAGAAATTCTTAAATCGGGTTTTAGGCCTAGCTGATATACAGCATATCCATTGGTAAACGCAAAGGGAACCGTAAAATGGGGGTAGTCAGTTACCGATGCAGCATAACCACTTTTAATATGTTCGAGGCCTTGAGATATATCTCCATTGTAACCAAAAACACCAATAATCCAACGATACGATCCAGGTAAGGACCCCAACCCAACCTCAACGAGGCCTAACAAAAAAGTTCCCGGCCCAAATTCGGGATGTTCCTCATTCAAAACCTCCGCTACTTCATAGGCAGCAAGAGCTCTTCTTCCAGCGGTAAAAGTTTCCCCAAATTTAGCGTATATAGAAGCCTCCTGAAGCAACATCTCAGCTTCACAGTAGTAGGACGTAGGATTTCTATTCGCTTCTTGTCTGACCCTGTATAAATACGTTTCAAATTCATCCTTACGCTCCTCAAAAACCTTGGGATCCTCTGAAGTGAACAAGTCCAAAAACAAACGGGTATGAGAAAGATACCCATCTATGCGGTTGTTGGGTTCCCTTACCTTAAGCTCATCAAAGGCTACTTGAGCACTATCAAAATACAGGGTAAATAGGTGATTGTATACAGAAATGGCTCTTGGGGAGAAATCTATGGCTTGGATCATAGACCCACTTAATAGAAATGTAAGGAGTAGTAGATATTTTTTCATAGAGAAAAAAAAAGGGATTTCATGTATGAAATCCCTTTTCTATGCTTGTATGTAATTATTTTAATGCCTTGGCAAATTCTTGATCCATTTTAGCTTCTTCTTCGCTTGCTAAATCTGGATCTACAAGAATACGGCCACTGTGCTCATCAGCAATGATTTTTTTGCGTTGAGCGATTTCTAACTGACGCTGAGGAGGAATCACAAAGAATGAACCCCCTGAAGCTCCACGTTCAATAGACACTACAGCTAATCCGTTTTTGGTATTGCTGCGAATTCTATCGTAAGCCGCAATAAGACGTTCATCGATTTGCTTTCTATATACCTCTCTTTTGGTGTTTAGCATATCCTCTTCTCTCTGAGTTTCTTCTAAAATACCTGCAAGTTCCTCTTTCTTGTGCTTGAGGTGGGTTGCTCTTTCTTCTAGTTTTTGATCAGAAGCCGATTTGATTTCTTCTTTAGAAACAATCAAATCTTCATATTCTTTAATTCTTTTTACCGCTAACTCCATTTCCAAATTTTGGAATTCTACTTCCTTAGTAATGGCATCAAATTCACGATTGTTGCGAACGTTTTTTTGCTGCTCTTCGTACTTAGCTATTTTTTCTTTGGCATCCTTAATCAACTGCTTTTTGCTTGTGATTCCGGTTTTAAGCTCATCTATCTCTGAAGTAAAATTGCCTAAACGAGTCTCCAATCCGGTGATTTCATCTTCCAAATCTTCTACCTCTAAAGGAAGTTCTCCACGCATGTTGTGGATCTGATCGGTCTTCTTGTCAATGATTTGAAGATCGTAAAGAGCTCTTAACTTATCTTCTACCGTTAATTCTTTCTTTTTCGCCATGGTTATAAGTACGATAATGGATTCGTGTTCACATCTGTTTTAAGAGGGGCAAAATTAGGGAATTTTTCTCGGATTTCACGGATTAAGAGGTCAATGGTGTATTGCTCACTTTCAAAGTGCCCTACATCCGCGATTACCATTTGGTTTTCTGCATCAAAAAACTCGTGATATTTTACATCACCAGTAATATAAACATCGGCACCTGAGGCCTTTGCCGCATTTATTAAAAAGGCCCCTGAGCCTCCACAAACAGCAACCTTTTGAACTTTTTCTTTTGTTATAGCAGTATGTCTGACGACCCCGGCTCTTAAGGTTTTCTTGATAAAGGCCAAGAAGTCCATAGAGAGCATGGGTTCCTTTAGGCTTCCTATCATCCCTGCTCCTATTCTAGAATGAGAGTTTAGCATGGGTAAGACCTCGTGTGCCACTTCTTCGTATGGGTGTCTTTGTCGCATTGCAGAAACTACACCCGAGAGATGAGACATCTCTACGATCACCTCCACCTTATTTTCTTTTTCTGAATGCCTTTTGCCTTGAATTCCCACAAAGGGCTTGGATTCTGCACTAGCAGTAAAGGTTCCCCATCCCTCTGAAGCAAAACTACACTCGGAGTAATCAGAAATATTTCCTGCACCTGCTGCCCACATATCCTCTAAAACCCTCTGAGAATAATCCACCGGAACGTAAACTATCAACTTTACTAAAAGGTTCTTTTTAGGACTCAATATCCGTGGGTTTTCTATACCCAATCTTCTCATAATCTCTGAATTAACCCCTGTGTGTACATTGTCCAAATTGGTGTGAATTGCATAAAGAGATATCTCATTTTTTATAGCCTTGAGTACCGTTCTCTCTACATAGTTTTTTCCCGTTAGAGACTTGAGACCACTAAACACAATAGGATGATGAGAAACTATGGTCTTACACCCCTTGTCTATGGCGTCTTGAACCACTTCTTCTGTACAATCTAAAGAGACTAGACACTTATCTACCTCCACGTCTTTGGACCCTACAATGAGTCCCGAATTATCATAGGATTCTTGAAGGGATGTCGGAGCCCAGCTTTCTAAAAAGGAAAATAAATCTGAATTTTTAATCTTCATGGTTTGCCAAAGGTAATTCTATTATTAATGTGGTTCCCCTTCCTTTTAAGGAGTCTATTTCTAGTCTTCCTCCCAATATATCTACTCTAGACTGTATACCGTCCAGACCTACTCCGTAGGTGATTTTATCTAGATCAAAACCCTTTCCATTGTCGTCTAGGGTTATCACATATCCATTGGAATGGGTAAACAACTCCAAGGCTACCTTAGAGCAGTTAGAATACTTAATAATGTTGTTAAATCCCTCCTGAATCATTCTATATACATGAAGGTCATGAGAGACGGGAAGCTTGTCTGGAAAATCATAGAACTCCAAATCAATAGAAAATTCACACGAGTTCCTTATTTCTTCTACAAGGTTAATAATAGCTCTCTTTATACCCAAAAACTTTAGGCTTCCCGGATACAACGTATGTGTTATTTCTCGTGTATGAGAAATAACATCTCTTACTTGATTAACAACCTTGGGATCCGCAATGGAATCTTCTATATCTCTTTTTAAAATAGAGAGCTTGTAGCCAACATCATCGTGCAATTCTTGTGCGATTCGCTTTTTCTCATTCTCCTCTCCCCTTACTCTGGCGGCTATAATTTCTTTTGCTTGGCTGACCTGGTCCTCTAATAGCTTTTGTCTTTCTAGGTAAATATTGCGCAATTGGTAGGTTAAGGCCATGGCAAAAATGATAATATCAACGCCAAATCCCACCAAGATGGGATTGAACTGTCTGGTGAAGTCAGGTAGAAAACCAACTTCTATTAACAGTTTAGAAAAAACGCCTAGGTAAGGGAAAAAATATGCGACTAAAAAAAAGCCATAATACCTTTTGTCCGTAGAAAACCTAATGAATCCTGCAACCAAAAAGTTGATCTGTTGAATCACCACCAAGACGTAGAAGAAAACTAAAAATGACGAAGCATAATGAGAGAAAAAAGTCGGGAAAATAAAATTACCCAAAATCAATCCTACGATTACCCAAACACTTACCCATCCTAATTTCCCTTGTAATTGTGACCACTTGAGTTTTAAAAACTCCATAGAAAAGATGGAGAGAAAGACAAAAACAAAGGCGGAGGCCACCGCGGTAATACTGTTTTGAACCAATATGTTTTGAGGCCAAAACCAAAATTCTGTAAATCCTGTCCCTGCCCATAAATAAACGGTCATCGCCAGTATATAAAGACCGTAATAAAGGTAAATTCTCAACCTAAATTGATAAAAGAGCAACAGAGTATAAAAACAGAGTAAAAGAGTAATGCCCGAAAATATACCCGTATACAAGTTGCCTTTTTGTGCATTGGAAACCCGGGCGTTTCTATCCCACAAATACACGGGCGTCGTCATGGCTCCTGTGGGTTTAAAAACCCTTACAAAAAACACGGCCGAATCCTTATCAAACAAAAATACGCGTGTAGACGGGGTGGAGAATTGGGTCTTCCATTCTCTTCTGGGAATAAAGTCGCCCGTTTGCTCCAGTAGTACCAATCGCTCACCATCTAATCGAAAGAAATCTACGAAGTCCAAACTGTGATTGGCCACTTCTAAAATACCATCCAAATCTTCTCCTGAATGATTGGCTAAGGGAAGAGCCAACCATATAGAGCTCTTGGTAAATCCAAAGTTTACAAAGCCATTGGGATCCGTGAATTCACCATCAGAATAGGCGTAATAAACATCGTCCAAAGTCATCTGGGTAGAACTGTCCTCCAGAATCCAAAGGTCTCCTGTCACGTTTACACATTGAGTAGAATCACTCCAATAAGTGGCCGAACTAGGCAGCGCACATAAAAGGAGTAGAAAAAGGTTAAACCAGTTTCTTTTCATAGGCAAACTTTACCAGTTCTGTACTTGAATTGACGCCAAGCTTTTTCATTAGGTTCTTTCTGTGGGTATCTACAGTATAAAAACTAATAAACAGCTTATCACCTATCTCTTTACTTTTTAATCCTTGAGCTATACATCGCAGAATTTCCAATTCCCTTTCTGTAATCTTATACTTTACAGAAAAGTCATCATCAAAAACCTGATTGCGCTTTTTTTCTTCAGGCAGTATAGGCGATACAAAGGAACCATGGGCCAGTGAATCTACGGTTTCTATAAGCTCTTCACTACTAGCACTTTTTAACTGATATCCGTGGGCACCTAACTCCTGTGCCTTCTTTATCAATTCTGCATCCCCATAGGATGTCAATACTAAAATGAGTAAATCGGGGTGATGGGGCTGAATTTCTGCAATCACTGATAGACCATCTTTTCCGGGAAGGTTTAAATCAATAATTAAAATATCGGGCTCCATGACTTGAAGGTACTTTGGAATTTCATCCGGAGTAATACACTTCCCGACTACGAAAAACTTGTCCATGGGAAAAATGCCAGCAAGGGCATCCAAGAGAATGGCGTGATCGTCACAAAAGAGTAGTTTCTTAACCATGGCATTGATTGTATTCTCAATCCAAGGTACAACATAGTAGTGGTAAAGAAAAAAGGGGATGCAAAATGCATCCCCTTTGGAAAAGGTCTATAAGAGTTAAAGAATTACTTCTCTTTTTCTTGATCTTCCATTTTGGCTTTCAAGGCTGCTAAGGCATCCAAATCACCCAATGTAGATTTCTCTGCGTTGGTAGATGTAACTGGAGTCTTTTTAGGCGCTTTTTTTGCCGGTGCATCTTTGGTTCCCTCAGTTTCTTTTACCGTCTTAAAGGTAGCAGAATGAGAAAGTACAATGCGCTTAGAATCCTTGTTAAACTCAATTACTTTGAAGTCAAGGACTTCATCATTTGCAATGGAAGTTCCATCTTCCTTAGCCGCATGACGACCGGGAACAAAACCTTCTACTCCGTAAGTTTCGAACAATACGTTTGCTCCTTTTTCGAATACTTCAGTAACTTTTCCTGAATGAACGCTACCTTCTTCGAATACCGCTTCGTAATTATCCCAAGGGTTCTCTTGAACTTGCTTGTGACCTAGGCTCAAGCGACGGTTGTCAGTGTCTATTTCTAGAACAATAACTTCCATAGGAGCACCAATAGTGGTGAACTCAGATGGGTGCTTAACTTTCTTAGTCCAAGAAAGGTCAGAAATATGGATCAAGCCATCAATTCCTTCTTCCAATTCAACAAATACACCAAAGTTTGTGAAGTTTCTCACAGTTCCTGTATGCTTAGAGTTCGCAGGGTACTTAGTGGTAATATCTGTCCAGGGGTCTGGAGTCATTTGCTTGATACCTAATGACATCTTTCTCTCTTCTCTATCCAAGGTAAGAACTACAGCTTCTATCTCGTCTCCGACTTTCATAAAGTCTTGAGCTGAACGCAAGTGCGTAGACCAGCTCATTTCAGATACGTGAATCAAACCTTCTACACCCGGAAGAATTTCTACAAAGGCACCATAGTCAGCAAGAACTACTACTTTTCCTTTGATCTTATCACCTACTTTAGTTTCGGCATCAAGAGCATCCCATGGATGAGGTTGAAGTTGCTTAAGACCTAATTGAATACGTGTCTTAGCTTCATCGAAGTCAAGAATTACAACATTCATTTTCTGATCTAGCTCAACGACCTCAGATGGGTGATTGATTCGGCTCCAGCTTAGGTCGGTGATATGGATCAATCCATCTACACCACCTAGGTCAATAAATACTCCGTATGAAGTAACGTTTTTCACGATACCTTCAAGCACTTGACCTTTTTCTAGTTTACCGATAATTTCTTTCTTCTGTTCCTCAAGATCCGCTTCAATAAGTGCTTTGTGAGAAACCACTACGTTCTTGAATTCGTGATTGATCTTAACAATCTTAAATTCCATAGTCTTCTCAACGAACATATCGTAGTCGCGGATTGGCTTCACATCAATTTGTGAACCAGGAAGGAATGCTTCCAAACCGAAAACGTCAACGATCATACCACCTTTGGTACGACATTTAACGAAACCATTTACGATTTCTTCGTTTTCATGGGCTTCATTCACTCTATCCCAAGCCTTGATAGAACGAGCTTTTCTGTGAGACAAAACCAATTGGCCATTCTTGTCTTCTTGCTTATCTACCAATACCTCTACATCATCACCTTCTTTTAGGTCTGGATTGTAGCGGAACTCGTTCATAGAGATCACACCTTCTGACTTTGAACCGATATCAATAATCGCTTCGCGGTCTGTGATGCTTACAACCTTTCCGTCAACTACTTCATGCTCAACAGAGCTAGTCAACGTATCAGCGTACATCTTCTCTAACTTATCTACCTCGTCAGATGGCAAGTTTGATCTTCCGTGCTCAAAGGCATCCCAATCAAAATCAACATCCTCTTCGGGAGAAGTTACAGGTGCTTCAACCTCTTTGGTTTCACTTGAAGAATCCTCTGTGGTTTCTTCTTTTTTTGCTTCTACTGCAGGAGTAGTAGTTTCTTCGGTTGTAGGAACAACTGTTTCCTCAACTTCTTTTTTTGCTTCGTCTGACATTCAGAGAAACTTTGCATCTATAGCTACTGATGAGATTGTGGAGAGTGGGCTATAGAAATGTTATTCTCAATAATTTAAAATACCTGTTTGGCCTGCATCTTTCTCCGCCAAAAAAGGGTTGCAAATATACAAATTTATTTGACTTTAATAACACCTAAGACGCCTTAAATCAAGAATTTGTGTTGCCTAAAAATGTAACCTAATTTAAGTACCTTAAACCTATCCCTCAAAAAAGTACTTTTAGACAAAATCTAGCTATGAAAAGAATACTCTTGGGCCTCGTTTTTTCTCTACATTTTTTATCAATTCAAGGTCAAGAATCTCAATTTAGTTCTCTGGGAACACTTTCCTCTTTGCACCAATTAGCATTGGATAGTTCAGGAAACCTTTACGCAACGGACCCAAGGGCGGGAAAAATCTTTATTTGGGCTCTAACAGATTCGGGGTACTCTAAACCTACAGAGTGGATTCGGGAATTGCAAAAACCAACAGGAATGGCCATAGGCACCTCTGGTGTTTGGGTTGTTGAGCAACATCAAATTACAGAAATCACCGATTCTGGCAAGAAAAGAATCACAGCCATCCCCACTAATCAATATATTTCTAGGTACTACTTGAGTCTTGACAGCACAGAAAATCTAGTCATTGGCTTTGGAGTAAACTGTGTTCACTGTATTGCAGATCCTCCTTTTGGCTCCTTACAAAGTATTAACACCCATACAGGAGAACGATATTCACTTGCTCAAGGTTTTAGAGCTCCAGCAGGTGTTGCCCTTGACCCAGTAACCAAAAGACTTTGGGTAACCGATGAGGCGCAGCCCACAGAAAGTCATCCGAGCCCTGGTGACGAGATCAATGTTTTGGACAAGGAAAAAATGCATTTTGGATATCCGTTCTGTCATGCAGGTACTTTCCCAGATGCCCTTTTGGGAAATAAAAAGTCTTGTGAACTCTTTTTTGGTCCGCGAATAGCACTAGAAAAACCAAGTAAAATTTCTGGAATCTGCTTTGATAAGAGCAATGCCCATTCTGGATTATGGGTTACCACTAGAGGAAGGAGAGCCGACGATACCGGACAAGTTTTTTGGGTTGCTTTGGATAAAATGAGAAACGCTGCACCGCCGGTAGATATTACTCCCAAGAATCGACCCAATAACTTTAGTCCTTCTGACGTGATACAAACTCCAATGGGTATAGTGGTGGCAGATATGAAGAACGCCACCCTTTGGCTTTTGGTAGAACCCAAGAATTAAACTACTAAGATTGAAAACTAAAAAAAGCCCTGACGGCCGTCAGGGCTTTTTTCATATATCATAGGATTGATTATTTACCCAATTGAGCTTTTAACAACTCTGTGGTGGTAGAACCCGGTCTCTCAAGAGGAGACCCAATGGCTCTGTCCCAAATCAAACCACACATGGTCCCTAAAGATCTAGAAACACCGAATAAAACGGTATAAAAATCGTACTCAGTAAGACCGTAATGCATTAACAATTGTCCTGAATGCGCATCTACGTTAGGCCAAGGGTTTTTAACCTTACCCGTGGCAAGTAAAATCTCTGGAACCACTTCATAAACTCTCGACACAATTATGAAAAGCTCGTCATCTGGCATATGCTCCAGCGCAAATTCACGCTGAGCGGTATAACGAGGATCTGTCTTTCTAAGAACGGCGTGTCCAAAACCAGGAACTACTTTACCTTCAGAAAGGGTCTTTTTTACGTAGTTTCCAATTTGTTCCTTAGAAGGCAATCCGCCACCTAATTCATCTCGCATACCTTGAATCCAACGAATCACTTCTTGATTTGCCAGACCGTGAAGAGGTCCTGCCAATCCATTCATACCGGCTGCAAATGACAAATAAGCATCACTTAGAGCAGAACCCACCAAATGAATGGTATGGCCTGATACATTTCCTCCCTCGTGATCCGAGTGAATAGTCATGTACAATCTCATCAATTCTTGGAATTCGTCATTGTCAAACCCAAGCATGTGAGCAAAGTTTCCTGACCAATCCAATTTGTGATCGGGCTCTATGTGATCTCCATTATGGTATAATCTGCGGTAAATATAGGCGGCTATTCTAGGTAGGCGAGCAATGAGGTTCATTGCATCCTCATACATAGGTTCCCAATACTTTTTCTTGTGGATACCGTTGCGGTATTCTTTGGCAAATTCCGATTCCGTTCTCAAAGCCATAATACCCGCTACAAACTGAGTCATGGGATGGGCGTATTGAGGAAGAGCATCAATTACCTTAAATACATGGTTGGGAACATTAGAGCGTCTTACCCAATTATTACTCATTCTACGAACGTCATCCTCAGTAGGAATCTCGTTCATTAGCATGAGGTAAAAAATACCTTCTGGAAGTGGCTGCTTTCCTCCCGGATAGGTAGGAAGTTTTTCCTGTAGTTCAGGGATGGAATAACCACGAAAGCGAATACCTTCCGCTGGGTCTAATTTTGAAGTTTCATAAATAAGAGCGGTAAGTCCACGCATACCTTGGTATAACTGCGAAACTTTTACTTCTCCTACAACATCGTCTCCGTGTTCAGCAAGAAATTCTCGTATTTCAACCTGGGCTTTTTCTATGCCCTGTTCAAACTTTTCTTTTATGCGATCCATTCAAGTGAATGTTTAGTGGTTAATATATTTAAAAGACTTACCTGGATAAATTGCCAAGTCTCCCAATTCTTCTTCTATCCTTAGAAGTTGATTGTACTTAGCCATTCTGTCCGATCTTGAAGCTGACCCTGTTTTGATTTGCCCTGTATTTAGAGCAACGGCAAGGTCTGCAATGGTACTATCTTCGGTTTCTCCAGAGCGGTGACTCATAACCGAGGTGTACTGATTGTTGTGAGCTAAAGTTACGGTATTTATAGTTTCTGAAAGAGTTCCAATCTGGTTTACTTTTACCAAAACCGAATTTGCAACTCCTTCCGAAATACCACGGCCTAAGCGTTCCTCATTGGTGACAAATAAATCATCGCCTACTAGCTGAACTTTATTACCCATTACTTGAGTCATATTAGCCCAACCGCTCCAGTCGTCCTCATCCAAACCGTCTTCTATGGATAGAATAGGATACTTCTGAGCCCATTCCGCCCAATAGTTCACCAATTCTTCTGAAGTCATCTGGCGGTTATCTGATTTCTTAAAGGAATACAAACCGGTTTTCTTATCATAAAACTCAGAGGCTGCGGCATCCATGGCTATGTAGACATCCTCCCCGGGTTTGTAACCCGATTTTTCTATGGCAGTCAAAACCGTTTCTATAGCTTCCTCATTAGATTTTATATTGGGGGCAAAACCTCCCTCATCACCTACATTAGTAGAGTACCCCTTTGATTTAAGTACACTTTTTAAGTTGTGAAATATCTGAGTTCCCATTCTCAATCCTTCCGAAAAAGACTCAGCCCCAACAGGCATAACCATAAATTCTTGAAAATCTATGCTATTGTCAGCGTGAGCTCCTCCATTGAGAATATTCATCATGGGAACAGGAAGAGTCCTAGCGTTAACCCCTCCAATGTATCTGTACAATGTTTGACCTGTGGTTTGGGCAGCTGCCTTGGCAACGGCTAATGAAACCGCCAAAATGGAGTTGGCTCCAAGATTGGACTTGTTGGGAGTTCCATCCAAATCAAGCATCCATCTATCAATGTCTACTTGCTCGGTAACCTCCATGCCTATCAATTCTTCCGCTATGGTATCATTGATATTCTGTACGGCTTGTAATACCCCTTTACCCATGTAAACATCGGCATCATTATCCCTTAGTTCAACCGCTTCGTGTACTCCTGTGCTCGCTCCAGAAGGAACAGCAGCACGTCCAAAAGCACCTTCATCTGTAACTACATCAACCTCTACTGTTGGATTTCCTCTAGAGTCTAATATTTGTCTTGCGTGAATATTGGTAATAAAACTCATTGATGTATTATTTATGGTCGTTCATTAATTCAATAAATTGGTCGAATAGGTACCTAGAATCATGAGGCCCTGGTGCAGATTCGGGATGGTATTGAACAGAAAAGCAAGGCTTATCAGTTCTCTTTATTCCTGCAACGGTTTGATCATTTAAATGTTCATGAGTAAGTTCCACTATTGAACTAGACTCTACGTCTTCTCTCTTTACTACAAAACCATGATTCTGAGAGGTGATTTCTCCCTTTCCAGTTTCAAGGTTTTTTACAGGGTGGTTTATTCCCCTGTGGCCGTTGTGCATTTTATAAGTAGAAAGTCCACTTGCTAAGGCTATCATTTGATGACCTAAACAGATACCAAATGTTGGCATACCAGATTCCACTATCTTCTTTACCTCTTCAATAACCCCTGACATTGCAGAGGGATCTCCAGGACCGTTGGATAAGAAAAAGCCGTCTGGATTCCATTCTTTCATGGTCTCGTAGGAAGTATTCCATGGAAATACCTTAATGTATACATTGCGCTCCGCCAAACATCTCAAGATATTTTTCTTTATACCCAAATCAAGGGCAGCCACTTTTACGGGCGCATTTTCATTTCCAATGTAGAAAGGTTCCTTTGTTGAAACCTTAGAGCTCAATTCCAAGCCTTCCATGTCAGGCACGCCATCTAAAATATTCTGCAGTGCTGCTATGTCTTCATGCTCTGTAGAGATTACGGCGTTCATAGTTCCCTTGTCTCTAATATGCCTAACCAAGGCACGGGTATCTACATCAGAAATTGCTACTTTATTATTCTCCTCAAAATATTGTTTAAGAGATTTAATGTCTCCAGCTCTAGAAGCGTATTGGCTAAAGTTTTTAACCACAAGGCCAGAAATCTTTATTGATTCTGATTCAACCTCGTCTGGGTGAATCCCGTAATTTCCAATATGCGCATTGGTAGTTACCATCAACTGCTCTAAATAAGAGGGATCTGTAAAGATCTCTTGATAACCAGTCATCCCTGTATTAAAACAAATCTCCCCAGTTGCAGTGCCTTCTAGGCCCACTGATTTCCCGTAAAACACAGTGCCATCTTCTAGTAAAAGTGTGGCTCTTTTTCTTTCTGTTACACCCATTTTTTTGCTCTAATTAGTTAAAAAAAAAGGATAAGACCCTAAAGCCTTATCCTTTCATATACATCCTATTTACAAAACATATTTACTCTTCCTTTTTGTCACCTGACTCCTTTTTTGACTTTTCCGCTTTAGCGGCTGCCTTCTTAATAGGTGCCTTTTTAGCTGTAGCCTTCTTAGCAGGTTCCTTTTTAGCGGCAACTTTCTTCTTAGCAGGAGCCTTTTTGGCTTCTTTGGCTGGAGCTTCTTCTGCAGGTGCTTCTGTAACAGGAGCCTCAGTAGCTTCCGCAACGGGAGCTTCTGCTTTCTTGGTAGAGCGACGTCTTGTGGTTTTCTTCTTAGCAGGCTTAGAATCTTTAGTGTATACTTCATTGTAGTCTACCAATTCTATCATTGCCATTTCGGCGTTGTCACCTTGACGAGCACCTATCTTAATGATACGTGTGTAACCTCCTGGGCGATCACCTATCTTAACAGCAACTTCGCGGAAAAGCTCAGTAACTGCATTTTTGCTTTTCAAGTAAGAGAATACAACTCTACGGTTGTGAGTTGAATCATTTTTACTCTTAGTGATAAGGGGCTCAACATATTGCTTCAACGCTTTGGCCTTGGCAACGGTCGTATTTATACGCTTGTGCTCTATCAAAGAACAAGCCATATTAGATAGCATGGCCTTACGGTGCGCTGACTTGCGACCAAGGTGGTTGAATTTTTTTCCGTGTCTCATTTTTACTCCTTGTCCAGTTTATATTTTGTGACATCCATTCCAAACTCAAGACCTTTGTTCTTCACAAGCTCTTCTAGTTCAGTAAGGGATTTTTTTCCAAAGTTGCGGAACTTCATAAGGTCCGCTTTGGTATACATAACCAAGTCTCCTAATGTCTCAACTTCAGCAGCCTTTAAACAATTTAAAGCACGAACCGAAAGATCTAAGTCCGTGAGACGAGATTTAAGTAATTGACGCATGTGAAGAATCTCTTCATCATAGCTCTCAACTTCATTGTTGCTCTTGTCTTCCAAGGTGATTCTCTCGTCAGAGAACAACATAAAGTGGTGAATCAAAATTTTAGCAGCTTCGGTCAACGCCTCTTTGGGTGTTATACTTCCGTCTGATTCAATTTCAATGATCAATTTTTCGAAATCTGTTTTCTGCTCTACGCGATAGTTCTCAATGCTGTAATTAACATTTTTGATTGGTGTGTAGATAGAGTCCAAGGCAATGGTTCCAATAGGAGCTTCCCCTTTTTTGTTCTCTTCTGCAGGAACATATCCGCGACCTTTCTCTATGGTTAGTTCCATGTCAACAGATACCGAAGTATCCATATGACAAATCACCAAGTCAGGGTTCAATACTTGGAATCCGTTGACGAATTTTCCAAGATCACCAGCAGTTAGAGTTTCTTGTCCAGAAACAGTTACTTTAACCGTTTCAGCATCTTGATCTTCAATTTGCTTCTTAAAGCGAACCTGCTTTAGATTAAGAACAATTTCCGTAACATCTTCTACCACTCCTTTTATAGTAGAAAACTCGTGCTCTACTCCTGAAATTCTTACAGAAGTAAAGGCATGACCCTCTAGAGAAGATAATAGTACGCGGCGAAGAGCGTTTCCTACGGTTAGTCCGTAACCTGGCTCCAAAGGTCTGAATTCGAACTGACCTTGAGTGTCAGTTGATGAATTCATAATCACTTTGTCAGGTTTCTGGAAATTGAGTATTGCCATATCTAAAAAGTTGATTATTAGGTTATTTTGAATAAAGCTCGACGATCAGTTGCTCCTTGATGTTTTCAGGGATCATGTCGCGCTGAGGTACTGACAGCAACTTCCCAGAAAGGGTAGCGTCATTAAACTCAACCCACTCGAACTGATTGCTACGAGAAGAAACAGAGTCAGTGATTGCTTCTAGAGATTTTGACTTCTCACGAACACTAACTACATCTCCTGGTTTTACGTGATAAGATGGAATATTTACAATAGAACCATTTACCTCTAGATGACGGTGACCCACAAACTGACGAGCTGCACGACGCGTAGGAGCAATTCCCATACGGAATACAACGTTGTCTAAACGTGATTCACACAATTGTAATAATACCTCACCTGTAATTCCTTTGCTTCTTGACGCCTTGTCAAACATGTTTGCGAATTGACGCTCAAGAATACCGTAAGTGTATTTTGCTTTTTGTTTTTCAGCAAGCTGAATAGCGTATTCAGATTTTTTACCACGACGACGACCATTCCCGTGTTGTCCTGGAGGATAGTTTCTCTTTTCGAAAGAACTATCGGGTCCAAAGATGGGCTCTCCGAATCGACGAGCAATTTTGGTAAGGGGACCTCTGTATCTAGCCATTTGATTTCTTAATTAACAGTAATTAAACTCTTCTTCTTTTTGGGGGACGACAGCCATTGTGTGGCATTGGAGTCACGTCAATGATCTCAGTTACTTCAATACCCCCATTGTGAAGGCTACGAATTGCTGATTCACGACCGTTACCGGGTCCTTTAACGTAAACCTTAACTTTCTTTAGACCTGCGTCCAATGCAACTGAAAGTGCATCTTCAGCAGCCATCTGCGCAGCGTAAGGAGTGTTCTTTTTAGAACCACGAAATCCCATTTTACCTGCAGAAGACCAAGAGATCACTTGACCTGATTGGTTGGTCAAAGAAATGATTACGTTATTAAAGGTTGCGCTGATGTGGGCTTCTCCCAGCGCCTCAACTTTTACCTTTCTCTTCTTAGCTGTTTGCTTATTTGACTTAGCCATATGCTATTTATTATTTAGTTGCTTTTTTCTTGTTAGCAACAGTCTTTCTCTTACCTTTTCTTGTACGAGAGTTATTCTTTGTACGTTGACCGCGCAATGGCAAACCATTACGGTGACGGATCCCTCTGTAACAACCAATGTCCATTAGACGTTTGATGTTGAGTTGGATCTCGGAGCGCAATTCTCCCTCTACTTTGATACCCTCTGAAATAACAGAGCGAATCTTTTTGAGTTGATCATCATCCCAATCTTGAACCTTAGTGTTGAAATCAACACCGGCTTCTGTTAGGATTTCACGTGAGCGTGAGTGACCTATTCCATAGATATAAGTCAAACCTATTTCTCCACGCTTGTTCTTAGGCAAATCGATACCAGCAATTCTCGCCATAATTCTTTCTTAATCGTTAACGGGTTTGATTAACCCTGACGTTGTTTAAACTTCGGGTTCTTCTTGTTGATGATGTACAAGCGTCCTTTTCTGCGAACAATCTTGCAATCTGCACTTCTCTTCTTAATAGAGGCTCTAATTTTCATTGTGCTCTGTTTTTAGTATCTGTAGGTAATTCGAGCTTTTGACAAATCATAAGGAGACATTTCAAGTTTTACTTTATCTCCTGGCAGCAATTTGATGTAATTCATTCGCATTTTGCCACTAATGTGAGCTGTTACTACGTGTCCGTTTTCTAATTCCACTCGGAACATCGCGTTTGACAATGCTTCGGTAATTACACCGTCTTGTTCAATTGCAGATTGTTTTGCCATAAATCTTTTCCCTTGTTTTTAAATTGCACTAGTTGCTGAACGTCCGGCTACACGACCTGACTTCATCAAACCATCATAGTGTCTGTTCAATAAATAACTTTCTATCTGTTGGAGGGTGTCCAATACCACACCTACAATAATCAGCAAGGAGGTTCCTCCATAAAAATAGGCCCATGAGGTACTCATTCCGGTTTGCATTGCGATAGCAGGCAATATGGCAACAAAGGCCAAAAGGAGTGACCCTGGTAGGGTGATTTTAGAGAGTACGTTGTCCATGTATTCAGCGGTAGCCTTTCCGGGTTTGATCCCTGGAACAAAACCACCGTTTCTTTTTAAGTCGTCTGCAATGGTATTCGTGTTAACCTGTATTGCTGTGTAGAAATAGGTGAACAAGATAATGAGCATTGCGAAGGTGAAGTTGTACCAAAAGCCTTGAATGTTCCCAAGAACCGTCATAATACCACTCAAACTTTCATTGTCACTACCCATATATCCAATTACAGAAGCTGGGATAAACATAATCGCTTGAGCAAAAATAATAGGCATTACTCCAGCTGCATTAACTTTTAGAGGAATAAAACTTCTAGAAGAAGGGGCTGTGAAATTTCGACCACCTACAGCTTGTTTAGCGTATTGTACAGGAATCTTGCGAACCGCCTGAACAAGTGCTATGGCAAACATGATTACTAGGTACAGGAATGCAATTTCAATTACAAATACTACCCATCCCCCCCCTTGGGCACCAATTTTAGCAAGTAACTCTTGCATAAAAGCTTGGGGAAGACTGGCAATGATACCCACCATAATAAGTAGAGATATACCATTTCCTATACCTTTATCCGTAATGCGCTCTCCCAACCACATAGCAAAGATAGTTCCCGATACAAGAACCGTCCAGGCAAGGACAGAGAACAAGAATGGATCTAATGTGATTTGAGCATTTTGAGCTACAAGGTTAGCAATGTAACCTGGTGCTTGAGCGCCCGCAATTAAAATCGTCAGGTAACGTGTTATCTGAGTCATCTTCTTGCGACCACTTTCTCCTTCTTTCTGCATTTTTTGGATGGCAGGTACCGCCATTCCCAATAATTGGATAACGATAGATGCAGAGATGTAAGGCATAATACCGAGTGCCAAAATAGAAGCCTTCGCAAAAGCTCCTCCAGTAAAGGCGTTAAGAATACCCAAGATTCCTCCGTCGGCTTGATTCTGAAGATCAGTAAGAGATTCGGGATCAATACCAGGAAGTACAACGTTAGAACCCAAACGGTAAATTAAAAGAAGACCTAGGGTTAATAGGATCTTGTCTTTCAACTCCTGGATCCGCCAAATATTCTTAATAGTTTCGATAAAATTCTTCATCAAGGCTATTGTTATAGGGTTTTTACGGAACCGCCTGCGGCTTCAATAGCCGCAATGGCTGTTTTGCTAAACTTATGAGCAGTGACTTCAATTTTGGAAGTGAGTTCTCCACGTCCCAAGACTTTAATCAACTCCTTTTTGCTAGCAAGTCCACAAGCAACAAAATCGTCAAATGAAATTGCTCCTTTTACTTTTTTGTTGTCAATAAGAGTTTGAATCATTCCAATATTAACCGCTACGTAATCTACACGGTTAATATTCTTAAATCCAAACTTAGGTACACGACGTTGCAATGGCATCTGACCACCTTCAAATCCTAATTTAGATTTGTAACCAGAACGAGACTTGGCTCCTTTGTGTCCACGTGTGGCAGTACCACCATGTCCAGAACCCTCACCTCTTGCGATACGTTTCGTGTTTTTTGTAGAACCCTTTGCGGGTTTTAAATTACTTAAGTCCATCCTTTAAAACTTAAAAGGGGTTATTTTACTTCTTCTACTTCAATAAGGTGAGAAACCTTTTTGATCATACCAGTGATTTGAGGAGTTACCTCTTTCTCTACCACAGCGTTGATTCTTGACAATCCCAATGCTTCCATAGTCCTCTTTTGACGACCGGAGCGATTGATAACGCTACGTACTTGTTTGATTCTAACTTTAGACATCTTTTGTTGTTTTAGCGTAGTGGGACTAACCGTTAAATACTTTGCTCATGCTCACGCCTCTGTCCTTAGCTACTTGACGTACATCACGAAGTTTCAAAAGAGCTTCGAATGTAGCTTTAACTACGTTGTGAGGGTTAGAAGAACCTTTTGATTTAGCCAATACATCATGTACTCCAACGGATTCAAGTACAGAACGCATAGCACCACCAGCGATTACTCCGGTACCGTGAGATGCAGGACGCAAGAATACACGTGCTCCACCAAACTTGCCATCCTCTTCATGAGGAAGCGTATTATTTACTAGGGGAATTCTGTAAAGGTTTTTCTTTGCGTCTTCGATTCCTTTGGTAATCGCTTCAGATACTTCTTTCGCTTTTCCCAAACCAAATCCAGCCACTCCTTTTTCGTCACCTACTACCACAATGGCAGAGAATCCGAAGGTACGACCCCCTTTAGTTACTTTGGTTACCCTGTTTACAGCTACCAAACGATCTACTAAATCAAGACCTCCTGGTTTTACTTTGTGGGCATTTTTTACTCCTTTAAGCATAGCTTCTTAAAATTTTAATCCACCTTCACGAGCACCCTCTGCAAGAGACTTCACTCGTCCGTGGTATAAGTAACCTCCTCTATCAAAGGTACATACTTCAATTCCTTTTCCTTTGGCCTTTTCTGCGATAGTTTTACCTACAATAAAAGCCTTTTCTACTTTGTTGCCCTTAGCGTCAACAATTGCTTTTTCTGAAGAAGAAGCCGATAACAATGTAGTACCGGTTAAATCATCAATAAGCTGAACGTAAATCTCTTTGTTGCTGCGAAATACAGATAAGCGAGGACGTTCAGTAGAACCGCTAACCGATTTTCTAATACGGCGGCGAATTCTCAACCTTCTTTGTTCTTTAGTCAATGCCATTTGTAATATTATTTAGCAGCAGATTTACCAGCTTTTCTACGAATATACTCACCAACAAAACGGATACCTTTTCCTTTGTAAGGTTCTGGTTTGCGGAAAGATCTAATTTTTGAGGCCACCATTCCGACCAATTGCTTGTCATGTGAAGAAAGGAAAACTAGAGGGTTTTTACCTTTTTCCATTTTGGTCTCAACTTTAATTTCTTTGGGAATCTCAAATATAATGTTGTGAGAGAAACCCACAGACAAATCAAGGAGTTGACCTTGGTTTGATGCACGATAACCTACACCCACTAATTCTAATTCCTTCTTAAAGCCTACACTAACTCCTTCCACCATATTGTTAATCAATGAGCGGTAAAGTCCGTGCATAGCACGGTGTGGCTTTGAGTCAGATGGGCGCTCTACTGTGAGGACGCCATCTTCTTGTTTTACGGTCAAATCAGGATTGATCTCCTGAGTCAACTCACCCAACTTCCCCTTAACGGAAACCGTGTTTCCGCTAATTGTAACGGTAACACCTTCAGGGATAGAAATTGGGGCTTTTCCAATTCTTGACATGGTCTACTTTTTAAACCTATTAATATACGTAGCACAGTACTTCGCCACCCACATGTTCCTTGCGAGCTTGCTTATCTGTCATTACTCCGTGAGAAGTAGAAATGATAGCAACGCCAAGTCCGTTTTTAACTCTTGGTAATACATCGGTATGAACATACTTTCTCAAACCGGGTTTGGATATTCTTTCTAAATTACGAATAGCAGGTACCTTAGTAATTCTATCGTACTTTAGAGCAATCTTAATTGTTCCTTGTACTGTAGTATCGTCTACTTTGTAATTAAGGACGTATCCTTGATCTTTTAAAATCTTAGTGATCTCTAGCTTTAGATTGCTAGAGGGCACTTCTACTGTTTTATGTCCAGCTCTAACGGCATTACGCACTCTTGTTAGATAATCTGATACGGGATCTGCATGCATCTTGTTCGTTCTTGTTTAGTTAGATTACCAACTTGCTTTCTTAACTCCTGGGATCATGCCAAAATTCGCCATTTGACGGAAGGTAACACGTGAGAGACCAAACTGTCTCATGTATCCTTTGGGACGTCCAGTAAGTTTACAACGGTTGTGCAGTCTTACAGGAGAAGCGTTTTTAGGAAGCTTTTGTAGGGCTTCATAATCACCCGCTGCTTTAAGAGCCGCTCTTTTGTCAGCGTACTTAGCTACTAGCTTTTCGCGCTTTACCTCACGGGCTTTCATTGATTCTTTGGCCATCTCTATACTATTTTTTAAATGGAAGTCCGTATTCTCTCAAGAGAGCTAGTGCTTCCTTATCAGTATTTGCTGTAGTTACAAAAGTAATATCCATACCAGTGATACGGTTTACTTTATCGATGTCGATCTCTGGGAAAATGATTTGCTCAGTGATACCTAATGTATAGTTACCACGACCATCAAACCCTTTGGTCCTAATTCCACCAAAATCACGTATACGTGGAAGAGAAGAAGTGATCAAACGATCCAAAAATTCTCTCATGCGCTCCCCTCTTAAGGTTACACGTGCTCCAATAGGCATTCCCTTTCTCAACTTGAAGTTAGAGATATCCTTTTTGGATTTAGTGGGGACTGCTTTTTGACCAGAAATAGTAGTCATCTCTTCTAGAGCGTGCTCAATAAGTTTCTTGTCAGAAACCCCAGCACCTACTCCTTGAGAAAGAGCAATTTTAGTCAAACGAGGTACTTGCATTACATTTTTGTAACCAAACTCCTCCATTAAGGCAGGAACTACTTTTTCCTGGTAATGTTTCTTAAGTCTATTTTCCATTACTTAATTACCTCTTTAGATTTTTTTGCATAGCGAACGATATCCCCGTTTTCTTCAACCTTGCGGCCTACGCGAGTAGTTTCTCCTCCTTTGGGATCTACTAACATTACGTTAGAAATATGAATACCTGCTTCTACCTCTACAATACCACCCTGAGGGTTAGTAGCGCTAGGCTTCTGATGCTTAGATACCATGTTTACACCTTCGATAATCACTCGTTCTGTCTTGGCTACAACGCGAGAAACACGTCCTTCTTTGCCTTTAGAAGCTCCAGCAATCACCTTTACGGTATCTCCTGATTTAATTTTGAACTTTGCCATTTTGCAAGTGTCTTTTCTAATTATAGTACTTCGGGAGCGAGTGAAACAATCTTCATGTACTGCTTGTCTCGCAATTCGCGGGCAACTGGTCCAAAGACACGAGTTCCTCTCATTTCTCCTGTTGGGTTTAACAAAACACAAGCGTTGTCATCAAAGCGGATATAAGATCCATCTTGGCGACGAACTTCTTTTTTTGTACGAACCACAACGGCGGTAGAGACTTGTCCTTTTTTCACAGACCCTGCTGGAGTTGCCTCTTTTACAGTAACTACAACTTTGTCTCCAACGGAAGCATATCTTCTTTTGGTACCACCTAATACACGGATTACAAGGACTTCCTTGGCACCTGTATTATCTGCAACCCTAATTCTTGATTCTTGTTGTAACATTACTTAGCCCTTTCAATGATTTCTACAACTCTCCAATTCTTTGTCTTACTCAAAGGACGCGTTTCCATGATGCGAACGGTATCGCCTTCATTACAATTGTTGTCTGCGTCGTGTGCGTGGAATCTCTTCGTGAACTTCACGAATTTTCCGTATTTGGGGTGCTTTACTTTTCTCTCAACTGTAACAACAATTGATTTGTCCATTTTACTGGAAGATACAATCCCAACTCGCTCTTTTCTTAAATTTCTGGTTTGTTCCATTTTGTCTTCGAATTACCAGGCGTTATGCGTCTAGTGCTCTTTTGTTCAACTCGGTTTTGATGCGAGCGATGTTTCTACGGGTCGACTTAATAGCCAACGGATTTTCAAGTGGAGAAACCGCGTGCGTCATTTCCATCTTGTTGATGTTAGATTTCTCTTCCACCAAACGATCCGAAAGCTCTTGCGTGGTCATTTCATTAATTTCTGTCTGTTTCATCTTCGCTATGTATTTTACGCTTCAACAAGGTCTTTGCGTGTAACAAACTTAGTCTTTACGGGTAGCTTTTGTGCAGCTAGGCGAAGGGCTTCTTTTGCAATTTCAGGAGCAACTCCGTCCAATTCAAAAATGATGCGACCTGGCTTAACTACAGCTGCCCAATATTCAGGAGCCCCTTTACCTTTACCCATACGAACCTCAAGAGGCTTCTTAGTAATAGGCTTGTCCGGGAAAACACGTATCCAAAGCTGTCCTTCTCTCTTCATGTAGCGAGTAGCAGCAATACGAGCGGCCTCAATCTGTCTGGAAGTCATCCAAACCGACTCCAAGGACTTAATTCCGTAAGAACCAAAGGCGATGGTTGAACCGCGAAGAGCGTTCCCCTTCATACGACCTTTGAAAGTCTTTCTGTGTTTTGTTCTTTTCGGCTGTAACATGGATAGTAACTTTTATACTATTATATATTTATTCTAGCGACGAGGCTTTCTCTTTGGACCTGGCTTTCCAGAATTCTTCTTAGAAGAACCCAAAAGGTTAGAAAGATCTCTTTTTCCGTAAACCTCACCCTTCATGATCCATACCTTGATTCCGATACGGCCGTAAGTTGTGTGAGCTTCACTTAGATGGTAATCTATGTCTGCACGGAAAGTATGAAGAGGCGTTCTACCGTCTTTATACATTTCTGAACGAGCCATTTCTGCACCATTCAAACGACCACTAACCTGAACTTTAATTCCTTCAGCTCCCATTCTCATGGCAGCTCCAATAGCCATTTTTGTAGCTCTACGGAAAGAAATACGACCTTCTATTTGTCTCGCGATGCTATCGGCTACCAATTTGGCATCCAATTCAGGTCGCTTAATTTCAAAAATATTAATCTGTACTTCTTTTCCAGTAAGTTTTTTCAACTCCTCTTTAAGCTTGTCAACTTCCTGTCCTCCTTTACCAATAATGATACCCGGACGAGCAGTAGTAATTGTAACGGTTACAAGCTTGAGCGTGCGCTCAATAATAATTCTTGAAACACTTGCCTTGGTAAGACGAGCATACAGGTATTTGCGGATTTTGTCATCTTCGGCAATTTTATCGCCGTAGTTACGACCACCGAACCAATTCGATTCCCAACCTCTAATGAAGCCTAAGCGGTTACCTATAGGGTTTGTTTTTTGTCCCATGATTCTTTCTAATTCCTGTTATTGTTCTACTTGATCTGCATTAACTTCCGAACTTCCCACAGTGATGGTCACGTGGTTAGAACGCTTTCTAATACGGTGTGCACGACCTTGAGGAGCAGGCTGAACTCTCTTAAGAGTACGAGACTGATCAACAAAAATCTCTTGGACGATCAATTGCTTGTCTTCCATGCGCTCACCCTCATTCTTTGCTTGCCAATTGGCCAATGCAGAGAGCAATAATTTTTCAAGACGGTTTGAAGCTTCTTTTGGAGAGTGCTTAAGAACCACAAGGGCCTTTTCTACTTCCATACCACGTATCTGGTCAGCTACCAAACGCATCTTGCGTGGAGAGGTCGGACAGTTTCGCAATCTTGCGAACGCTACCGACTTCCTGGCTTCCTTTAGTGCGTCAGCCTTAATTTTTTTTCGTGCACCCATAGTCTTTATAGATGATTAACGTTTGCCTTTATCTTTCTTATTTCCTCCGTGCCCGCGGAAGTTACGAGTCGGTGCAAATTCACCTAACTTGTGACCTACCATATTATCAGTAATGTATACTGGTACGAACGTCTTTCCGTTGTGAACTGCGATCGTTTGTCCAACAAATTCCGGAGAAATCATTGAGGCGCGTGACCAAGTTTTTACAACACCTTTCTTACCTGATTCCACCATGCCTAGAACTTTTCTTTCTAGCTTATAGTGAATGTACGGTCCTTTTTTTAGTGAACGAGCCATATCTTATTTCTTACGTCTTTCAATGATATACTTATTGCTATCCTTCTTCTTAGAACGAGTCTTGAATCCTTTAGCAGGAACTCCTGTTCTAGATCTTGGATGACCTCCAGATGCGCGGCCTTCACCACCACCCATTGGGTGATCAATCGGGTTCATCGCTACACCACGAGTTCTTGGACGACGACCCAACCAACGGCTGCGTCCTGCTTTTCCACTTACGGTGAGCGCGTGATCAGAGTTAGAAACCACCCCGATTGTTGCTTTGCAAGTAACAAGGATCATACGAGTTTCTCCAGAAGGCAACTTGATAGTCGCGTATTTTCCTTCACGTGCAACCAGTTGAGCAAAAGCTCCAGCACCCCTTGCAATCACTGCCCCCTGTCCAGGACGCATTTCAATACAAGATATTACGGTACCCATTGGAATATCACTAAGTAAAATCGCATTTCCTACTTCAGGAGCCGAGTCCTTACCAGAAAGAACTGTTTGACCTACTTTAAGTCCGTTTTGAGCAATTATATAACGCTTCTCTCCATCAGCGTAAACCAACAACGCAATAAGCGCAGAACGGTTGGGATCATACTCGATAGATTTAACGGTGGCAGGAATTCCGTCCTTATTTCTTTTAAAATCAATAACGCGGTACTTTTGCTTATGACCACCTCCTAGGTAGCGCATAGTCATTTTACCTGTATTGTTACGACCTCCGGATTTTTTCTTCGGTGCCAATAGGCTCTTCTCTGGAGCATCCGTTGTAACGGCATCAAAGTCATTTACAACTTTAAAACGCTGTCCTGGAGTGATCGGCTTAAGTTTTCTTACTCCCATGTCTTTTATATATTGCTGTACAAGTCAATAGTTTCTCCACTGCGTACTTCTACGATGGCCTTCTTATAAGCACTTTTGCGTCCTTCTACTACTCCTGATTTGGAGTATTTAGATTTGCTTTTGCTTGGCACCACCATGGTACGAACAGTTTCTACATTCACGCCATAAAAATCCTCAACGGCCTTCTTAATCTGAACCTTATTGGCGTCTCGTCTCACTACAAAGCTGAATTTGTTATTGTCTTCAGACTCCGCGGCGGCCTTTTCTGTGATAATGGGCTTAATTAAAATTTCCATTATAATGAGGTTAATGCGTTTTCAATTTTTTCAACCGAGTCAACTGTGAAAACTACATTTGATGCATTCATTAACTGATAAGTAGTTAATTCTGAAGTAGTTACAACACTAGACCCTTTAAAATTACGGGACGACAAATATAGGTTTTTATTTGAGTCTCCAAGCACAATCAATGACTTTTTGTTGTTAAGGCCTAATGCCTCTATCATTGTTGCAAAATCCTTGGTCTTTGGCAACTCAAATTTAGCAGCATCAAGTATGATGATTGCGTCTCCTTTTGCCTTAATACTCAAAGCTGACTTACGAGCCAATTGCTTGAGTTTTTTATTCAATTTGAAACCGTAGTTTCTTGGGCGTGGTCCAAACACAGTTCCACCACCTCTATGGATTGGTGAACGGTAAGATCCCATACGGGCGTTTCCTGTACCCTTCTGCTTAAAAGCTTTCTTGGTTGTACGAGAAATTTCTCCACGCTCCTTAGCCTTGTGCGTACCTTGACGCTGGTTGGCTAAATACTGTTTTACATCTAGGTAGATAGCGTGCTCATTTGGCTCAACACCAAAAACACTATCATTTAATTTCACCTTTTTACCGGTATCCTTTCCTGCGATGTCTTTTATATTCAATTCCATTATTTCTCAACAATTACAAATGAATTTCTAGCTCCAGGAACGGAACCTTTAACGATCAACAAGTTCTTTTCTACATCAACTTTAAGCACCTGCAAGTTTTGAATCTTAACAGAAGCTCCGCCCATGCGTCCACCCATGCGCATTCCTTTGAATACACGAGAGGGATCAGAACCCGCACCAATAGAACCTGGGGCTCTAAGACGGTTGTGCTGACCGTGAGTCGCTTGACCCACACCGGCAAAGTTGTGTCTTTTAACAACCCCTTGAAAACCCTTTCCTTTAGAGGTACCTGCGATATCAACAAACTCGCCTTCCGCGAATATGTCTACCGTTAAGGTATCTCCTAAATTTAAACCTTCCATTTCAAAATCACGGAATTCAGCTACTCTTCTCTTAGGAGTAGTTCCCGCTTTTTTGAAATGCCCAGCTTCAGCTTTAGGCGTGTTTTTTTCTTTCTTTTCTCCGTAACCAACTTGTATGGCACGGTAACCATCGACATCCTCACTTTTAACTTGAGTAACCACACAGGGTCCAACTTCAAGCACCGTACAGGGAAGATTTTTTCCCTCTGGGCTGAAGATGCTGGTCATACCAATTTTCTTTCCTATTAATCCCGGCATTTTACCTAGAAGATTAAGTTATTTAATACTAAAACTTACACTTTTATCTCTACCTCTACTCCACTTGGCAATTCAAGCTTCATCAAAGCATCAATGGTCTTTGATGATGAAGAGTAGATGTCGAGAAGTCTTTTATATGAAGACAACTCGAATTGTTCACGTGATTTTTTGTTTACGTGGGGTGAACGCAAAACAGTGAAAATACGCTTGTTCGATGGCAGAGGGATGGGGCCGTTTACGACTGCACCCGTGCTCTTAACTGTCTTAACAATCTTCTCAGCAGACTTGTCTACCAAGTTGTGATCGTAAGATTTCAGTTTGATTCGAATTTTTTGGCTCATTATATATGATTTAACCTTTAACACTTTTGATCACTTCGTCAGCGATGCCTTTTGGCGCCTCAGAATACTTCTCAAATTCCATAGAAGAAGTAGCACGTCCAGAAGACATCGTTCTCAATGCGGTTACATAACCAAACATTTCAGAAAGAGGTACTAAAGCTTTAACCACTTTAGATCCTGCACGATCTCCCATTCCTTCAATAACACCACGACGACGGTTTAAGTCACCTACGATGTCACCCATGTTTTCTTCTGGAGTTAAAACCTCCACTTTCATGATGGGCTCAAGTAGAACTGGATTTGCTTTGGGAAGAGCTTCTTTATAAGCCAATCTCGCAGCCAATTCAAAAGAAAGAGCGTCAGAATCCACTGGGTGGAATGATCCGTCCTTCAAGGTAACTTTTAAGCTATCTACAGTGTATCCAGCTAGAACCCCTGCCGTCATGGCTTCTTTGAATCCTTTCTCTACAGAAGGAATGTACTCCTTAGGTACATTACCACCTTTAATGCTATTTACAAACTCAAGACCTGCGTTTGCCTCGTCTTCTACAGGCTCAATGGTAACTACGATATCCGCAAACTTACCACGACCACCCGTTTGTTTTTTGTAAACTTCTCTGTGATCAACCGGCGCAGTAATGGCTTCTTTGTAAGTTACCTGTGGTGCTCCTTGATTAACCTCTACTTTAAATTCTCTTCTAAGACGATCTACAATAATGTCTAAGTGAAGCTCACCCATACCCGAGATAATGGTCTGACCTGAATCTTCATCAGTTTTAACTTGGAAAGTAGGATCCTCTTCTGCCAATTTGGAAAGAGAAAGACCTAACTTATCTACATCAGACTGAGTCTTAGGCTCAATAGCTAAACCAATAACCGGATCAGGGAAGTCCATTGATTCGAGAACGATAGGCTTTTTCTCGTCACATAGTGTATCTCCTGTCTTGATATCTTTAAATCCAACCAATGCACCAATATCACCAGCCTCTAGAGCAGGAATTTGGTTTTGCTTATTAGCATGCATCTGGAAGATTCTAGAAATTCTTTCTTTCTTGCGAGTACGAGTGTTCAAAACATACGAACCCGACTCAAGCCTACCAGAGTAAGCTCTTGTAAATGCCAAACGACCAACAAATGGATCGGTAGCAATTTTAAAGGCCAAAGCTGCGAATGGCTCATCAACGTCTGGCTTTCTTAATTCCTCAGTTTCTGAATCTGGGTTAGTACCCGTAATCGCATCAATATCAACTGGAGAAGGAAGAATTTCCATCACCATATCAAGCATAGCTTGAACTCCTTTGTTCTTAAATGCAGAACCTGCCATCATGGGAACCACTTTCCCAGCAATAGTAGCTTCTCTAAGAGCATCCAAAATTTCTCTTTCAGTAAGAGATGCAGGATCCTCAAAATATTTCTCCATCAATGTATCATCAAACTCTGCTACTGCTTCCAATAACTGTTCTCTGTACATTTCTGCTTCTTCTAAAATATCAGCAGGAATTTCAACTTCTTCGAAGGTCATTCCCATATCGTCCTCATTCCAAACGATTCCACGGAAGTTAATCAAGTCAACCACACCTTTAAAATCAGCTTCTGCACCAATGGGGATTTGAAGAGGAAGCGCGTGACTGCCTAACATTTCCTTAACCTGACGACACACATTGATGAAATCAGCACCTTGACGGTCCATTTTATTTACAAAACCAATTCTTGGTACGTTGTAATTGTTGGCCAATCTCCAGTTTGTTTCAGACTGAGGCTCAACACCATCAACTGCACTAAACAAGAAAACCAAACCGTCCAATACACGCAGCGAACGGTTAACTTCTACCGTAAAATCAACGTGTCCTGGAGTATCAATGATATTTACATGGTACTTATCTCCACGGTAGTTCCAATCTAGAGTAGTAGCTGCAGAGGTAATAGTAATACCACGCTCCTGCTCTTGCTCCATCCAGTCCATAGTGGCTGCACCATCGTGAACTTCACCAATCTTGTGGCTTACACCACCATAGTAAAGGATACGCTCGGTGGTGGTAGTCTTCCCTGCATCAATGTGAGCAGCGATACCAATGTTACGAGTATATTTAAGATCTCTTCTAGCCATGAGTCCTTTTTACTTTATATTGATTTAGAATCGGAAATGTGAAAACGCCTTGTTCGCCTCTGCCATCTTGTGCGTATCTAAACGCTTTTTAACAGCAGCTCCTTCTTCCTTAGAGGCAGCAAGAATCTCGGCAGCTAAACGCTGAGCCATAGTTTTCTCATTGCGCTTTCTAGAAAATTGAATCAACCACTTCATAGCAGTTGCAATTTTGCGTTCTGGACGAATTTGGTTGGGAATCTGGAAGGTCGCTCCACCTACTCTACGGCTGCGAACCTCAACGTGAGGCATCACATTGGTAAGTGCTTCTTTCCATACTTCAAGACCGTTTCCTTCTTCAGTCTTCTCAGAAACGATATCAATCGCATCATAAAAGATTTTGTAAGAAACGCTCTTCTTTCCGTCAAGCATCATGTTGTTCACAAAACGAGTTACCAATGGATCGTTAAATCTCGGATCTGGTAACAATAGTCTTTTTTTAGCTCTGGTCTTTCTCATATCTTAAAGTCAGATTTGCTTATTTCTTCTTTGGACGTTTCGTACCGTACTTAGAGCGTCTCTGTTGACGGCCTTCAACACCCGCGGTATCTAAAGCACCACGTACGATATGGTATCGTACCCCGGGTAAATCCTTAACACGACCACCGCGAACTAACACGATGCTGTGTTCTTGAAGGTTATGACCTTCACCTGGAATGTAAGCGTTAACCTCATTACCGTTCGTCAATCTAACACGAGCCACCTTACGCATTGCTGAGTTGGGTTTCTTTGGTGTTGTTGTGTATACACGTGTACACACTCCACGACGTTGTGGGCATGAGTCAAGAGCAGCGGATTTACTTTTCTTAGAAATCTTTACTCTTCCTTTTCGTACTAACTGTTGAATTGTTGGCATATATACCTATGTTGTTATTCAGTTTTTGCACAAAACTTGGCACCTCTCTTTTTTGAGGACTGCAAATGTAAGACAAAAATCGACTACTGCAATAGGTGGAATAAAAAAGTTTAAGCATTTAAAGTTGTGGGGGTTAGAATACACAAAAAAGTGCAAAATAGACTCGTCAAAAGAAACCCTGATTTTATGGTTTTTAGGAAGGTCGCTCGCACTCTCATTGGCTTTTTCTAAAGTCCTAGCCTAATAACTAAGGATGGGCACGACTGGAAAATTTTATTTCAAAAAAAACTATTCACATCTCTTTCTAAAAAGGTTGAAAAAAAATCCTTTTACACCTCACAAAACATAGTATTTTTGTTAATTCTTCACACACATACATTAAAAGAGGAAAATTGGAAGATTATTTAAAGGTACTCAATGAGCCCCAAAGGGCTGCCGTTGTCAACACAGAAGGCCCAATGATGGTTATTGCTGGAGCAGGCTCAGGGAAGACTCGTGTCTTGACCTACAGGATTGCTCACCTGATGAAAAAGGGTGTCGATGCCTTTTCTATTCTTTCTTTGACTTTTACCAATAAGGCTGCCGCCGAAATGAAGGAGAGAATTTCTAAAGTAGTTGGTGATTCAGAATCCAAAAATCTTTGGTCAGGTACCTTTCACTCTGTGTTTGCCAAAATCCTTAGAATTGAAGGGCACTTTTTGGGATACCCAGCAAACTTTACAATTTACGATGCAGAAGATGCCCGCAAGGTGATTTCTACCCTTATCAAGGAGAAGCATCTAGATAAAGAGATTTACAAACCAAAATCTGTAGCCAATAGAATTTCTTCTTACAAAAACAACTTAATCACTCCAAAGGGGTATCTCAAAAGAGCCGATCTTCAAGAATTAGATGCCAGCGCAAAAATGCCCGAAATGGGAGCTCTTTATGCAGACTATTGTGATAGGTGTTTTAGAGCCGGGGCTATGGACTTTGACGACCTACTTCTCAAGACCAACGAAGTCCTTTATAGATTTCCAGAAGTATTAGCCAAATACCAAGGACGCTTTAAATACATAATGGTGGATGAGTACCAAGATACAAACCACTCTCAGTATTTAATAGTAAAAGCCTTGGCGTCTAAATTCGAAAATGTCTGTGTAGTTGGAGATGACGCTCAATCTATCTATGCATTTAGAGGGGCAAACATTCGCAACATTCTTAACTTCCAAAAGGACTACCCCCAAGCCAAGACTTTTAAATTAGAGCAGAACTATCGCTCTACTAACAATATTGTACAAGCAGCCAACTCCATAATTAAGCACAACCAAGACCAGATAGAAAAAGATGTTTGGACCCAAAACGATGGGGGAGAAAAAATCACCGTTCACAAAGCAATTTCTGATTCTGATGAAGGAAATTACGTAGCCCAGAGAATTTTTGAAGCTCAAGCTCAAAACAATTCACCCTACAGTGATTTTGCCATTCTCTACAGAACCAATGCTCAGTCAAGATCGTTTGAAGATGCTCTGAGAAAGAAAAACATTCCCTATAGGATATACGGGGGGTTGAGTTTTTACCAAAGAAAAGAAATAAAGGATCTTCTAGCCTATGTGAGACTAGCCATTAACCCACAGGACGAAGAAGCCTTTAAGAGGGTTATCAATTATCCAGCCAGGGGAATTGGAGCCACAACTATGGACAAATTGGCCATAGCGGCAAACAATGCAAATACCAATATTTGGGGGATTGCTAGTAATATAGATCTGTATCCACAGGCAAAAATCAACAATCCTACAATTGTAAAAATAAGGGACTTTGTCACCATGATTCAAGGGTACCAGGCGATGTTAGAAAACCACTCTGCCTTTGATGTTGCAACTCATATAGCAAAGACTTCTAAACTTGTAGTTTCTCTAGGTGAAGACAAGACACCGGAGGGAATTAATCGGTATGAAAACGTTCAAGAACTTCTCAATGCCATACAAGACTTTACAGAACAACAGCAACAATTAGAAGACGGGGATTTTGGATTACCAGCGTTCTTGGCAGATGTTGCCTTGTTAACGGATGCAGATAGAGACGATCCCAATGATATGAACAAGGTCAATCTAATGACCATACACTTGGCAAAGGGATTGGAGTTTCCAACTGTTTTTGTGGTAGGAATGGAAGAAAGTCTATTCCCTAATTTAATGAGCATGGGGTCTAGAGCAGACCTAGAAGAAGAGCGGAGATTATTTTACGTGGCACTTACAAGAGCGGAAACTAATGCCTACCTGACCTATGCGCACGTAAGGTACCGATGGGGAAAACTAGTGGATTGTGAGCCCTCGCGCTTTATAGAAGAAGTTGATGACAAATACTTGGATCACAAACTATCTGAGATTTCTTCTTTCTCCTTTCCAGACGATATGTCTACTTCTAAACCTAGAACTTCCTGGAGAAAACCAGAGAAAAAATCTACCATGCCACCCAAAAAACCATTGACTCCTTCGATTACACCTAAGGGAAATTTCAAAAAAGCCTCAGAAACGACTTCATCTGGTGGGACTAGAATTGACTTTACCTTAGAAGAAGGAATGAGAGTAGTCCACGATAGATTTGGAATGGGTACGGTGGTTGCCTTAACGGGTGCCGCATCGGATAGAAAGGCAACCATTTCATTTGATAATGCAGGAGAAAAGAAGCTCTTATTAAAATTTGCTAAATTGCAACGCGCTTAGCGGTGTATTCTACACCCAGCGAAAATTCAACAATACTAAATGGAGTACAATACCGCACGGTCTCCCATGGGCATTCCAGAATACGGAAGAAATGTTCAAAACATGGTAAACCATTGCCTAAGCATAGAGGATAGAGAGAAGAGGAACAAAGTAGCACAATCTATTATTGATGTTATTGGGAATCTAAACCCTCATCTTAGAGATGTTCCTGATTTTAAGCACAAGCTTTGGGATCACCTTTTTATTATGTCTGATTTTAAACTTGACGTAGACAGTCCGTATCCCATTCCAAATGCTGAGACTTTTGAGGAAAAGCCCAATAAAGTAAGGTACCCCAAGAAAAGTAGAACCTTCAGACATTACGGAAACGTAGTAAAAGAAATGGTAAAAGTTGCATTGGCCATGGAAGAAGGACCTATGAAAGAGGGTCTTATTATCTCTATAGCGAATCAGATGAAAAAAGCCTACTTGACTTGGAACAAGGACACAGTAGACGATGCCGTGATTCTAAAAGAACTCAATATTCTTGCTAATGGAGGCCTGTCAGTTGAAGGCCTTGAGCTCTCTAATAACTTTCCTTCCCTGGCCTCTGCCAACAAAAAGGACAATCACAAGAGACGATCTAACAGCAACCATAGCAACCATAGCAACAACAAGAATAAGAACAAGAAAAATTTCCGACGTAGTTTTAAGAAAAACTAAGAATATCTCTTTAGTAAAGCCTGGCCAACGCCGGGCTTTATTTTTTCTTCAAAGTGCTTCATAGTCTTATAACTGCTTTATATATTGTTACCAAATTAAAACTCATACATGGGAACATTTCAGATTACTGGTGGAAAGTCCTTAAAGGGGGAATTAACCCCTCAAGGAGCTAAGAATGAAGCCTTACAAATTTTGTGTGCTGTACTTCTAACCCCAGAAAAAGTCAACATTTCTAATATCCCTAACATTAGGGACGTAAATAAACTTATAGACATTCTAGAAGATTTAGGAGTTGCCATTCAAAAGAAAGGCAAGGGATCCTATGTTTTCCAAGCTAAAGATATCAACCTAGACTACCTTCACTCTGAAGAGTTCAGGGTAAAAGGTGCTTCTCTAAGAGGCTCTATCATGATAGTTGGACCTCTTTTGGCTCGCTTTGGAAAAGGGTATATCCCCAAACCCGGAGGAGATAAAATTGGACGCAGAAGACTAGACACGCACTTTATCGGATTCGAAAGATTAGGTGCTAAATTCAGATATAACAAAGATGAGCACTTCTACGGTGTAGAAGCCAAAGAGCTCAAGGGCACACATATGCTCTTAGACGAGGCATCCGTTACCGGTACTGCCAATATTGTAATGGCGGCTGTAATGGCAACAGGTACAACCACTATTTACAATGCAGCATGTGAACCTTATCTGCAACAATTGTGTTCCATGCTAAACCGCATGGGTGCAAAGATTAGTGGAATTGGTTCCAACCTTTTAACCATAGAAGGCGTCAATAGTTTAGGAGGTTGCGATCATCGCGTACTTCCGGATATGATAGAAATCGGATCATGGATAGGGTTGGCTGCCATGACCCAATCCGAATTAACTATAAAAGATGTAGGCTATGATCACCTTGGACAAATACCTGACGTTTTTAGAAAACTAGGTATTAATCTAGAGAGAAGAGGAGATGATATCTTTATCCCAAAACAAGATAGCTATGAGATAGATAGCTTTATTGATGGTTCTATCATGACTATTTCTGATGCTCCATGGCCAGGTTTTACGCCAGACCTTTTAAGTATCATTTTGGTCGTAGCTACACAAGCAAAAGGAAGTGTTTTGATACACCAAAAAATGTTTGAAAGCCGCTTGTTCTTTGTAGATAAACTAATAGATATGGGAGCACAAATCATTCTTTGTGACCCACACCGTGCGACGGTTATTGGAATGGATAGAGCACAACCTCTCAAGTCCACAACCATGACCTCTCCGGATATAAGAGCTGGAATCTCGCTCCTGATAGCCGCTTTATCTGCAGAGGGAACCAGTATTATACACAACATCGATCAGATCGATAGAGGGTATGAAGACATTGACGAAAGGCTTAAAGCCATAGGGGCGGATATTATTCGCATCCAGTAAACGAATGTTGAACACAAAAAATTGAAATGATGAAATTGAAACAAATTCTACTCGGCACCCTCGTATTTGGACTCCTGAGTTTTGCATGGGTAAACTACTCTAGTATATCTCCAGAACCCACAGAACAAATGGCAACCCTTCGCATTGGGGATGTTGCACCCGAATTGTCTTACATGGATCCCGATGGAACCAAAAGGAGTCTATCCGACCTCAAGGGAAAGATGGTTCTTATAGATTTTTGGGCCTCTTGGTGTAGACCCTGTAGAATGGAAAACCCAAATGTGGTTAAGACCTACACCAAATACAAGGAAGAAAGATTTAGAAATGCCAAGGGATTTGAGGTGTATTCCGTAAGCCTTGATCGCAGCAAAAAATCATGGGTAGAGGCTATCAAAGCAGATGGCCTTATTTGGGACAATCACGTTTCTGACCTTAAGTATTGGAGTGCAGAAGGAGCTAAAATCTATAATGTCAACTCCATTCCTGCTACCTTTTTATTGGATGGCGAAGGACGTATCATAGCCAAAAACCTCAGAGGCAAAGCTCTAGAGAACACCTTAGAAACACTAAAAGCGAATTAAGGAAACCTACTGTAAACCTGACCTAAGTCAGAAAAAAAAAGCAGTATTGAACACAAAAAGTCACCCCAGAGAGGGTGACTTTTGTATTTATATGACATTGTGTCCTAAAAAATCGGCTGGCAAGCAAATTGTTAAGATATTTGCACGCTTAAAAATTGAATCATGGCAAAGAAGGAAGACGAAGTAAAAGACGTGAATCCAGAAGTTGAAACTCAAGGGACCGAAACTGTGGTAGACGAAACCATAGAATTATCTAAGGAAGAGCAACTAGAAAAGGAATTATCAGGATCTAAGGATCAATACCTTAGGTTATTTGCTGAATTCGAAAATTACAAGAGAAGAACCTCCAAAGAGAGAATTGAATTATTCACCACGGCCAATCAAGAGTTGATGTCAGCTATGCTTCCCGTGATGGATGACTTTGAACGAGCTCTAAAGAATATTGAGGCAACCAAAGAAAATCAATCGGCTCTGGACGGTATTACGCTTATCAAAAATAAATTTGAAGGGGTTCTTCAAGCCAAGGGCTTATCCCCAATGGAGTCTACCATAGGTAGTGAATTTGACGTGGACCATATGGAGGCAATCACAAAAATTCCTGCACCCACCCCTGAACTCGCAGGAAAGGTTATTGATGAGGTAGAAAAAGGATACCGTTTGGGAGAAAAAATACTTCGCTATGCCAAAGTGGTAGTGGGAGAAAAAGCACAATAAGATGGCAAAAAGAGATTATTACGAAGTATTAGGTCTTAGCAAAGGGTCTACTGCAGACGAAATAAAAAAGGCGTATCGTAAGATTGCTATCAAATATCACCCGGATAAAAATCCTGGTGATAAAAATGCTGAAGAGAAATTCAAAGAAGCGGCCGAAGCCTATGAAATTCTATCCAACGCAGGAAAGCGCCAAAAATATGACCAATACGGTCACCAAGCATTTGGCCAAGGTGCCGGTGGATTTGGCGGCGGCAGTCATATGAACATGGAAGATATCTTTAGTAATTTTGGAGATATTTTTGGAGGCGCCTTTGGAGGATTTGGTGGTTTTAGTGGTGGAGGGCGTGGCGGAGGTCACGGTGCACGTGGTTCCAATCTTAGAATTCGAGTAAGAATGAACTTGGACGAAATTGCAGATGGAGCCGAAAAGAAACTAAAAATCAAACGTTCGGTTGCGGCAGAAGGCCTGACTTTTAAAACCTGCCCCGTCTGTCATGGATCGGGTCAAGTTCAGAAGGTTACCAATACCATTTTGGGTCAAATGAGAACCGCTTCCACTTGTCACAATTGTCAAGGGTCTGGAAAGATTGTAGACAAAAAGCCAAGTGGAGTGGGAGCAGATGGCCTTGAGAGAAAAGAAGAAGTGGTTTCCATAAAAATTCCAGCTGGAGTAGTGGACGGGATGCAACTTAGAGTTCAAGGAAAAGGAAACGAAGGACCCATGGGTGGACATCCCGGGGATCTAATTGTTCTGATAGAAGAAGCGCAACACCCTTCTCTAAAAAGAGATGGCGACAACCTACATTACGATTTATACGTGAGCTTTCCAGATGCCGCATTAGGAGCCTCTGTAGAAGTCCCAACAGTAAGTGGAAAGGCAAGACTTAAGGTGGATGCAGGTACTCAATCAGGAAAGATTCTTCGCCTAAGAGGAAAAGGCCTTCCCAGCATAGAAGGTTATGGCAAAGGTGATCTATTGATTCACATCAATGTTTGGACTCCTAAAAACCTCTCTAAGGATGAGAAAAAGACTTTAGAAGACCTTAGGTCATCTGAACACTTTGCACCAAGTCCTGGCAAAAATGACAAGAGTTTCTTTGATAAGGTGAAAGAAATGTTTGCACAATAATAGAGGTTCCTCTCTTTACCAAAAAAAGCCCCGAGATTTTTCTTGGGGCTTTTTGTATTCTAATATACTTTCATTATCAGGGCTGGCTGTAGTCTTTTAAATAGGCATAAGCCTCTGTAAGTTCTCCTTTCAGATTTGTTTCTGAAGCTCTAAAAATCACACCTTCTGAATCTTCTATCAACAAACTCGGAAGAACCTTGTCTATAAGATCTCTACCAAAATCTATACTGGCATCCCTTGGCAATTCACAAGGTAGATTGTCCACAGCCATGACTCCAATACTATTATCAGTGCCAAAATCAACTTTGGTTTCCTTCTTGGTATCGTATCCATAAAAGGGATTGGCAATGGTACTAGGTTCTAATGTACTGGCAACTGGGCCATCAATATCACAGGATATATCTGCAATTATCTGAATAGAAAAATCAGGAGATCTTGCCTCTTCTCTGCTAAATATAAAGGGAGCACGAGAATCCCAATAATGACCTGCTATATACATATCAGCCACCTTGGCAAAGCGCATAAAATTGGATGAATACCCGGTGGGATCAGAATAAAAATCAGCCTTAGTAAAGGGTTCTTCTCTGGTAATATAGTCCGTAACATCTAACTGTGTGTAAATAGATTCTAAATAGGTATTTTCTAAAAATTCTTTAGGGGATACCTCCGAAATACCAGCAGCTTGTAGGGTTTCTACGGCACCACTAGCGACCCTACCCTTTCCTGTCAATATGATTTTTAAGGGCTTGGAACTGCTAAAAGAGCTAGCTTGCTCATTCATTTCTAGTCTGTCAAGACAATCCGAGGCCTTTTTCAAGGTTCTATTCTCTTTCCACAAACTCCAGCCTCGTAAGCCATTAAAAGCACCTACAATACCAGCATACCTTCCAAAAGCGACTAATCGCTGGCCCTTGGGATTGGTGAGAACTTCATAATCAACTAAGCGTATTTTCTTATCTAATACAGCTCTTAACAACTTGGCGTTGTAGGGTTGTTGCTTATAGGTATGGGAAAAGAAAAAGTAGGTTTTATTGGGAATTAGATCCTCGATGTTCACTTCTTTTACTCCAAATAAGACATCGCAATCCGAAAGGTCTTCTTGTAACAAAATCCCCTTGGCAGTGTATTCCGAATCTTCGTAAGCTCTAATTTGACTCGGCTGTACGACTAGTTCTACACCCGGATACGTTTCAATAATTTCCAAACATTGTTCTGGGGTAAAAGGCACACGTTTATCAGGAGGAACTTTCCCTTCTCGAATGACACCTAGCTTCATAGATCCTAATTTTTAACAAATGTAGTGAAGCCAAGGGGAAGATGCGTATCTTTGTAGTCTATTTTTGGGGCTGACCGGTATCGACAGCAAGATGAATGGAAACGTAAGCATGCAGAGCTATGACGTTGAAGCTCTCAAATTCAACACGTTACTTTTTAATTGGCGACAACAACTTCGCGCTAGCCGCTTAATCTAGCTGAATGCAGATTTTGCTAATCTTGGTACAAGGTACCAGAGCTTGCCATCCCTCCGAATCCCCGTCTTTTGGAGTCTGATCAAGGGGTGTAATAAAAGAGAGAATCGATAGTCTGAGGTTACTAAGGATTATTTAAAAAACAGTAGCTAGGTCGTAATTGGGGTGGTCATTCCCAGGTTACTTCAGAAAACTCAATAATGCCCTAAGCATGTAGAAAGCCTTTTGGTTCCTTGTTTGGACCGGGGTTCGACTCCCCGCAGCTCCACAAAACATTAAACCACGCCGATGGCGTGGTTTTTTTTCTGATTTGAACAGGGTTTAAATGGTAGGGGTGTAATTAAGAAGAAAATTAATCACCTCCCAAGTGAAAAAGTCGCTTTTAACATCAATTGAGAAAAGGAGCTACTAGAACTCATATCAATGGATTCAAAAGAAAGCCCCAAACCCAAATTACCTAGATTAACTCCTGCACCAACACCCCACAACAAATTAGAGGTGTTTTCCGAAGAGCTCTGTCCTCCAACGGACACTGTGTTTTTATAAAATGCGGCGCCCGCTTTACCCGTTGCGTACACAGTGGACCAATATCTAAATGTCCCTTTGCTGCAATATCCCATGCGGTTAATTTGCTTTCCCAAATATTCCCAGAGTTACCGGTAGACACACTTCCCAAGTCTCTGTAACCACCTTCTACTCCTAAAAAGCCTAATCGGTATCCACCATATACTATCCAGCCTAAGGCGTTTTTCATTTAAATTAAAATCATCCCCTGTCAATTCTCCCAACTCTTGATTGTAAAAGGAGTTTCCAAATCCACCTCCTATATATAATTGAGAAAATCCAAGGGAGCAAAAACCGGAAAAGACCAGAGTTATTATATACTTTTTCGTATCGAATTGATTTTTTAAAATTTAAAAAACTAATTACGAAAACCTAAAATTTGGATAAGCGGCCCTAATTCCAATTCTATTAGAGGTAAATACCTAGGCCCGTAGAAAAGAAATTAAAATTCACTGTACTTAAACCTACACTTTGAATTCCTGCAGACAAATACATTCTATTCAGGTGATAGCGACCCGAAAATTCAAATTCACTGACTCCTCTGTCTGAGATAAAACCCCCTTTTATTGAAGAGTATATACTGATATTTATTTTTGAGAAATACTCCATCTGCAACCCGTAAACAAAACCCGTTTGGTCAATCCCTCCTCCAACATACCTAACACCTAACAACCAGCCTAAATTGAAACTTTCAGTTCTAACCCTATCATAGCAGAAAGTGGTATTAATAATGGATAGATTATCCACTCCCGACTCTCCCACTTTGGGCTCTATAAGTTCTGTATAGTCCACCTGAGCATAGAAATATCTCAAAGGCCTAACACGTAGCTCCAGATGGTTACCGTACAACCTATCACTAACTAAAAACTGGTTCTTTATATCTACTCTAAAATCTCTTGCATCTGGTACAAACTGCAATGAAGAATAGTTTCCACGACTGTCTTCCTTATAGGGATAGTCCGTCAAGGAATTATATAGATGGGGCTCCAACCCATAAACTCCAATTGCAGCTCCATACGTCGCATACATCAATACTTCTGCAAGAAAAGCACTAGAAGAAGAACTTTCTGACCCTGAATCTTCCTTTGGACTGGATTTGGTCCCTGTAGTAGGTTTGCTAACTTGTTTTTTGGCTCCTTCTAACTTCCCCTGAGCAAGGGACGGATTGTAATATCCAAGGAATAAAACAATAAACGGAATTACTAAATGATGTGGTCTCATATGGTTTTGGTTGATAGGTTATCCGGCCTTAGTCGAATATCGTGCCAAAGTAATTTTAACACTGCACTCTCACCAAAAAGCAAATGGTTATTTTAGATTCACAGTCAAAGCCTTAGGCAAGTCACATCCGTTTACACCTCTTGAGCCTTTGCTTTTTGTGTGATTTAGAGTGGATACCTATTGAATCTGCACTGTAACGACCTCTATCCCGGAGGAGGTTTGAACCTGAACAAAGTAGAACCCCGCAGGCAGGACATTTTCGATTTTCACTTCCCTTCTTTGTCCGCCGTTGATCTGAATAAGCTCCTTTCCATTAATGTCTATTACTCGGATTACTTCTATTTTCTCTTCCTGAGAATAAACCGTAAAGACATTATTAGACGGGTTTGGGTAAAGAGAAATCTTAGAATTTACGTGAGTTGATTCTTCTACAGAAACATTGTTTTGAAATACCCTTATGTAATCTACCTCCATTTGGCTTTCTACAAAGTTGGGGTCAATATCATACCAGGAAGAGCCCATGGCAATATTTAAAATAAAAAACTGAGGATCGTTAAAGGGCCAGTTATCAATATCCTTTGGATTGGGATGGTAAGTGTAATACAGCTGGCCATCAAACAAAAAAGAGATTTGGTCAGGGGACCAATTCATAGAATACACATGGAACTCATCACTCACACTATCCCTTCTCAGGGTATTTGTATTTACGGTGGCGCCAAAACTAGATCTATTGTGTATGCTACCGTGTATTTCATTTTGATCATTACCCCAATGCTCCATAATATCAATTTCTCCGCAGTCAGGCCAAGAAATAGTAGGAGGATGGACACTGTTACCAATGGAGGTCCCCAGCATCCAAAGAGCTGGCCAAGTGCCTTCTCCAAAGGGCAACTTGGCTCTTATATCTACCCTTCCGTAGGTGAATTCATAAATGGAGGTCAATCGAGCAGAAGTGTAATTCAAGGTTAACCCCTGAGAGGTATAGGACTCTGATTTGGCAACAATTTTTAAAGTACCATTAGAAACAAATGAATTGTCGGTTCTGTCCGTGTAATGTTGCTTCTCTCCATTGTGCCAGCCCCAAGAATTTGGAGCTACGGTTTCGGCAAACCAGGCATTGGTATCCACAGGCCCAAAATAGGCAAACTCATCTGACCATGCCAAATCGGTATACACCACATCTAAGGAATGTACCGATTCGTAATTTGCATACACAATATCATCTATGTAATAGGTGCCAGGAATATAATCGGGGCCATTGACAAAAAACACCATCTTATCATAGCTCCCTGTCGCATTTATAGGGTTCCCTCCCCCAGAAACCAAAGCATTTGAATAATCAAATGTTACCGTCTGCCACCCCTGTCCAGAAACAGTTACAAAACAATCTACATCCACATCCGTTCCTTCCTCTAGTTTTAATAATAACAAAGTGGTATCTGCCACTGTATTGTAAAAAGAAAGGGTGATTTGGTTCTGGGAAGCCAAGACCACCTCATCGGGTAGATTCAAATAGATTCCTTCCCAAGCAGTGCCCACATTTACCAATTTACCCGTATTATTAGAAGGGTTCACCGGGTCGGCTACCACAGAAAAACCACAACCACCAAATCCACTGAATTGATGCATGGGCGCAGAAAAATCTATGGAACTTGTCTGGGCGGATAGGCTAATGCCGAAAAGGACACCACAGAACAAGGCAATTAATCTAGAATTCATAGCGTATTATATAACAGATACATGTATTGATTTGATAGCTCCAGAGCGAGTAAATACCGTTTGTGACCAAAGTTGGGGCAACTCGGACCCTGGATACTCTAACGTTTCTCCCTCAGAAGAGTTTACAGTTGTGAAGGCCTCTGTTCCTCGGGTATAAACAACAGGTATTCCTGCATAGGTAAAGCCCATGGAGCCCGAGGGAACCTCTATCCACTGAACCTCTCCATTTACATCTATATACTGGTAGTCAACAGGTTCTGTATACCATTCTTCTGAAGGTAAATCGGAGGGACAAAAATGAAGTTTACCATCCTTTACAAGCACCCCTAATTCAAACCACCTAGAGAGAACATCTTCCTTAACCTGACCCGTCATTCCAGGTTGTTGGACTCCTCTTCCGGCAGGAGTATGGCTATAGGGGTCCACGGGAAAGGCTCCATAATCTACAGGGCTCTTGTGAGCACCAATGCCCGCTTTCACCTCTTTTACCATATGCTTAAGGTACTCTTGTTGAGAAGAATGATCGTTAACATCTACATACTCATGTATGGCTACCAAAAGCTTAGAAACCATATGCCAATAAATAGAACCCAAGCCCTCATAGGCAAAAAAGGTTCCTGACCTTCCGGTAAAAGACTTGTGGTCAAAAACAGACTCGTAATGCTCTAACAAACTGGCGCGTTCTGCCTCCACCCTCTTGGGATAAACCTTGGCCAAATCATCTAATGTGATTGCAAGGTCTTCTCGGTTATAGAGTTGGGGTGCAAAATAAAATTGTCCCTTGTGATCTACCTCCACAAGGGGGTTGGTAGGCTGGGCAGATAAGTGCTGCAGTAATTCTGAATTCTTGGCAAAGTCACCATCTATTTTGTTCTTTTCAAAAAAGGGAGTGAGCGGTCGGTTAGGATACAACATATAACTCTTCTGATCCTTCCGGTACAAAGAACTTTTGGGCAATGACTTTAATACATTTACCACTCCTTGTCCCTCCAAATATCCTGAGCTCAGGATAGACACTTGCCCTTCTAACATGGGATACAAATATCCAATATGAGCTTCTGCCTCTGTGTACTCTATCAAGTTGTAGGAATGATACAAACCGTCGGGTCTCAAGTTGTGGCCCAAGGTATAATCCAAAGCAGAAAGAACTCTTTGCAGGATGTCTTTTAAATCACCCACCTCAAGGGTTTTGGAATGAGATGTGGTTTTCCAATACATCTCTTTCCTATAGACCTCCGAGGCCTTTCCCATGGCATCCATCCACCCCTTTCTCTGGGAATTGGACAATCCATTCTCAAAAAAACCCTGATATTCCAGAAATACTTTATCTATGGCTTTTAGCCATTTTAAAATCTCTGTGTGTATGGGTAAGGTGCTTTTTGAATAACCGGATAAAACCTCAATAAAGAAGGCTGTGAACCGCCTTAAATAACCTGCTGTCACTACACTTACCCCATTCCCTACCAGTGCATTGTTGGCATCATTCCACTCAGGTCTTTGGGTGTTTAGCCATATACCCGCTTCGGGAATAAAATTTGACACCTTAGTTAAAAAGGTTACTAGAAGTTTGTCAGAAAGAGTTGCCCTCAAGGGATACATTCTTTGGTCAAAGACCAATTTGCCGTCTTCTCCTCTTTGTTGGGTTCTCTCGTGAACAATATTTTCTACCCTCTCATCATATTCTATGGTATCCCGTGGATTGTTTAGAATTTCTCTATAGGATTTAATTCTGTAGGGAACATTGGCGTAAACATAATTGGGTTGATCCAATTGTTGGGCCAATAAATTGGGAAAGTGTTTTTCTTGGTGCTCAAGGAGCTTTAACAAATAAATGATTTGATGATCCCCCCAGTAGCCTATGTATGACCAAGGGTCTTCTGGCTCAATAACTTCCCAATCAATTCCGTCTTGATTTATTCTATAAGGATTGTAGCCGTCTACAGTAGATGCATTTAAGAATTTTGCTATCATACCCTGAATAAAGGGAGGGAAAGAAAAGGCCAAAGCTTCCCAATTCTGGAAAATATCCCTCCAGTTTCCTTCGTACTTGGGCGTGTGGTCCTCAGAATCCAAGCCAATAGAAAAACGGTTCCAAGGCCTACTGGGGTCTCCATGGCGTCTACTAAAGGTAAGAGGTAAAAACTGAGTGCTCAATCTAATTACATCTGCGTCTTGAGTTGCCTGAGCTTTGTCCAGTAACTCCGAATAGGTAATGCTATTGGGAAGTCCATTAAAAAAGTCGTGTTGAGCCTCATAAACACTAGGATTGTAATGTCTAACGGAAGCTAATAGAGCCTCGGCATCCACCTTGGTATTGTATTCAAAAACACCCCCACGCATGATATTAAAAAGCACATTAAAATAATGCCTAACCTCTGTGGTTTTGTCCTTGCTCTTTTGTATTCCATCTGCCATTCCCACCAATCTTCGCAACCTCAGAGTAGTTTGCTCAATATCTTCATACAGCAAGACATCCAGTTCTTCCTTGTTATTGTTTAGGAAGGATTTTAAGTCCGAAATTTTTGCTGCCGTTTGATTTACCTCTGCAGCAAAGGACCATTCCGAGAAGTTTTCGGGCCGAATTGTCAACTCCTGCCCCACCAAATAAGATCCATGAGAATTGGTTTCTGTTCTTTTGCTCGATGCCCAATCTCCTTTTCTAAAATCATTGAGCACACGAGTGGTTGTGGAGGTTGATTGAGGTGTTTTTACCGTAGACCATACCGTGGTTCCCAAGAGGCTTTCGGATGGCTCTGCCCTATCAATGATACGAGCTCCCAATCCGTAAACGGCCAAAGAAGAATTCTCCAACCAATGGTGACTCTTATAGGCATCTACAAGAGTACTTCTGTTGCGTTGTAAATCTTCGCCCAGTCCAGAAGGCAAAATATTTCTTAGGCCATCTAAAATCTTTATGGCTACTGCCCCTTTCCGAGTTCTTGTAATCCTTGAGGTTTTTACAAAACCAAACTTTTGAGAGGCCGCCCATTGATATTCAAAGGTTAGACCTAAGTCTACATTTTCCTCTTCAAAAATGATTTTATTTCCTGACTTGTTCTTGTATAGGTTTCTGTGAATGGAATAAATCCCCGAATATCTTTCTGAAAAAGGCTCCCATAAAGACCACCCCTTATCGGTTTGGACCCAAATAACCGTAACACTTCCCGTAGAATCTGCCCCTTGCATAATCACATCATCCGTATAGTATGGAAACAAAGCGGAATCGGGGTCTTTTCTTCCGGCGGTAATACCTCCTTGACTTCCCAAAAAGAGCCAATGATCAAAGGGACTTACTACCGTAATAAAAAAGGAATCCATGGCATCCACATCACGAATCAAATAAAACAGTTCACCCTTTCTACGCACAAAACTCCCTTGGGGATCTTCCTTTTGTACCCCCTTGGGTTGGGACCCAATAAAAAGTGATTTTTTATCTAGTGTACTCATTTAATTACGGCGGTTTGCAAGGCGCTAGCATCTAACGCATACGTATAGGCTTCTCCTTGGTGATTCATTGTATAAACTATGGGGTCTGAGGTGGTGTTTAAAAGAGTAATCACCAATTCTCCGTCAGGGTTCTTAAAGGCGGCTCCACTAATTCCCTCTGGCCATTCAGCAGCCTCAATTTCTATTCTTTGTGCTCCGGGTCTTATGTACTTGCTAAAGTGTCCCATTACATAATACAGTGGCGTAAAGTATACTTCTTGGGTTTCTGGCTTCACTAAAACGGGAGCTACACACCAGTTTTGAGCTAAATTGGGTCCTCCTTTATCATCCAAAATCATATTCCAATCTACCCATCCTTCTACCCAATGATTCATACATCCAATGATGTCTCTAGCATACCTAAAGGCGGGGACGTATTTGGGGTGCATGGGTTTGTCTTCTTCTGAGGCCCAATCCCACCCCCAATCGGTAGCTTCTTTTTGCCAATACCAATCATCGTCATCCCAATGGGGAACTTCCGAATCTACGCAGCCTTCGGTTTCAATAATATGAAGGTCAGGAGCCAATTCATGAGTGCTTTCTAAGGTTTCTGGAAAATAGCTAAAAGTACTATTGTACCAATGTACCGCCGTTCCGTAGATATAGGGAGTTACTGCGGTATCCTTTAACAGAACCTCAGCCCATTCCTCCAATTCACGACCTCTATTTTGATCGTAGATCATAACTTTCGGAACCAAGCCTTCTGATTGCAAATGAGGTCCCAGGTGGTTGGCTACAAAATCTCCCATTTCATGGGGAGTATAATGCATGCTTTCCCAATGCGAATCATTGCCCAAGGGTTCATTCTCCACGGTCAAGCCCCAAATATCAATTCCGTAATCAGAATACCCTTTGATATACTTAGAGAAGAAAAGGGCCCACGTAGGGTAGAACTCTTTTTTTAACTTTCCACCGTACCAGTGATTATTGTCTTTCATCCATGGAGCTGCGGACCATGGCGAAGCAATGATCTTAAAACCTTGGGCACTCACGGCTTGTGCAGCTTGAATCATTGGGATGATATCTGCAGTATCTTCTTCTAAGGAAAAGTGAACCAAGTTGGTATCGTTTTCTACCGGTGTATACGAATAGTGGTCTAAAGAAAAGTCACAACTATTCATATGGGTTCTTGTCAAGGAATAATTCAGGCCTTTTTCAGAAAAATACGCCTCTATTAATTCATCTTGTATGTCAGGATTCATGGATTTCCACAAGGTGGCGCTTGACTCTGTGAACGCGCCGCCAAATCCAGTTATGGTTTGATAGGTTAACTTCTCATCTAAAGAAAATTCAAATGAGGCCGATTGATCAACAGGCTTTACGGCCAAAAGCTTATCACCTGCTCTGGAGGTTTGAACTACCTCCACAAAACCCTGAGGTGAATTTGAACATGAGATCATAATCAACAAAAGGGGAATAAGGGATAGCTTCATAAAAAAGGGTTTATTTATCTCTTTGGTAAACTCTTACATAATCCAGTACATACGATGGATTTTCTAGATTGGGATCCAAGCCTTTGGCACCGCCCCAACCTCCACCAATGGCAAGGTTAACTATTATATTCTGAGGGTTAGAAAACGGCCATTCTCTCTCATTTGCATTCTTGTCATAGGTGTAGTAGTGCTCTCCATCTAAATAACCTCTTATTTCGGTTTCATCCCATTCTACAGCATACAAGTGAAACTGGGTATCCATGGAATCAACTTCTATTTGGCTACCAATTTGATTGCCCTGTTTAAAGTAGTATGCTCTAGTGTGACAAGTCGCATGGTTAATCCCATTCCCTGTGGTGTCATTGATTTCGAACCCCACGCATTCTAGGATGTCAATTTCTCCACAATAGGGCCATGATATTTCGTCAGTGTAGGAATCTCCCAAGGTCCACCCAGCAGCCCAAGTTCCCCTTTTTGCAGGCACCTTAGCTCTAAATTCAATTTTGCCATAGGTAAACGAATGCTTGCCAGCAGTGGTCAATCTTGCCGAAGTCCATTGTCCGCTTTCTGCATCTTTTCTGGCCGTAAGGGTCAGGTGGCCATTGGCTACTTTTGCATTGTTTTCATCTGCCTCTGTATAATACTGCAATTCATTATTACCCCAACCCCAATTCCCAATATTGTAGGACCACAAATTGGTATCTGGCGTTCCCGAATAATCAAACTCATCGCTCCAGACGATCTCCCAATCACTTCCAGACATGTTTTGCACATGAAAAACAGGAGTTTCACAATGGGCTTTTAAAAGGGTAAACTCAATGTAATCAAGTTCTGATTTATGGGTCAAACCATGAATTTTCATATTGTGCAAGCCTTGAGCCAGCGGCGATCCATCAACAGAACCCATGCGGTTGGTTAAAACCACATTTCCTGTGATGTTATAAGTTCTTTCGTCTGTGTTGGTAATATAGTCTTCTATCCAAACCTTAGAGATCGTCTTTTGAGTGGTTTTAATGGTCACCCGGTATCGGCCCGAATGGGGGATATTTAGGGCATACTCAAAGGAATTGCCCTCATCGGACTTAGCCGATTCTATCAAGTCCCTAGTAGTGATGGTTAAACTCCCATCTCCTTCCCTTTCACAAGAGCAGAATCCTGTGATTACCAATGCTATTAATAGGTACCTCATGATCCTGATTTTACCAATGCCTCTTCTATTTCCTCTAGCGATTTTCCTTTGGTTTCAGGAATTACACGTATTACAAAGAAGAACCCAGCCACTGCAAATAGACCATAGACCAAAAAGGTCATACCGGTTCCCAAATACTCCAATTCCCATGGAAAAATCCATTGAACTAAGAAACTAACTGCTGAGTTTATTAGTCCAACAAAAGATATGGCCACTCCGCGAACTCTATTGGGAAACAACTCAGAAAATAGCACCCACATAACAGGCCCTATCGAAATCGCAAAAGAAGCCACAAAGGCTAAAATAGCTATCAAGACAACCATTGAATTAATAGAAATGCTCTGGGTCAATATATCTGATTTGTATCCACCCCATGAATCTTCACCCATGGCTGGAATCAAAAAGGCTGCAAGTTCTCCCTCGCTCTCATAGGTAGTCCCATAAGCCTCTGTTACCGCAACCGGAACTTCATAACCTTCTACTTTTGCAAATGAATCTTCTGAAAGAGTGTAGGTAGCGTTAAAAAAGGAGGTAGCGAGAACTACCATGGATATAGCTATTCCAGCTACCCCACCTGAGAGCAGGGGTTTTCTTCCTATCTTATCTATGTAGACCAGAGCCAAAATGGTAAATACCAGGTTTACCAATCCCACCAAGATAGCTTGGACAAAAGAGGCATCTGTTCCAATTCCACTTTGCTCAAATATCATGGGGGCATAAAAGAAAACAGAGTTAATTCCGGTGATCTGCTGTAATATGGCAACCACAATTCCTATGGTCAAGACCAATTTAAGAGAGGGGACAAACAATTCTCCAAAACCGGCTCTTTCTGTATTCTTATCTTCATCAATACTTTCTTGTATACTTTTAATTTCTTCTTCGGCTTTATCGGAGCCTGTAAAGCGAGAAAGTATCTTAATGGCTTCTTGATTTTGACCTTGCATCAATAGCCAACGTGGACTTCTAGGAACCATAAACAATCCAATAAAGTATAGTATTGCTGGAACGGTCTCTAACCCTAACATCCAGCGCCAAGTATGCTTGTCTATTCCCAAAGAGGCCACCCAGTCCATTCCTGAATCACTCCATCTAAGGAGTAAGTAGTTCGTGAAAAAGGCGGCTGATATTCCAATCACAATATTGAGCTGATTAAAGGAAACCATGCGGCCTCTTATTTCTGAAGGCGCAATTTCAGCAATATACATTGGGGCTAAAATCAAAGAAGCTCCTACCCCAAGGCCACCAATCATTCTGGCTACAACAAGAGCGGTAAAGGATGGAGCAAGGGCAGAACCCAATGCAGAAATAGCATACAGTACCGCTGCCCATCTCAAAACACCCCTTCTCCCATATTTATCGCTAAGGGGACCCGCCACTAACATGGCCAAGGTGGCCGTCAGGGTAAGCGAGGCCACAGACCAACCCAATTGTAATTTGGTCAAACCAAATTCAGGTTCAATAAAGGAAATCACTCCTGATATTACAGAAGCATCAAACCCCATTAGCAACCCCCCAAGGGCTACGATTAGGGCTATCATGGTCAAGACGGATTGGTTGCTCTTCTTCATGGTAGTTTATTAAAGGGGTCTGTATTCAAAGTTTTGAATAATCATTTCATGCCTAATGGGGAAGTGAGGACCTTCTGGGCCATTGAGCAACCAAAGATTCATTCTTGCATTGGTTGTATTTCCAGGAGCGGGGATAATAATGGGATCACTCTCCATGCTCCCCTCGTATTTAATTCTTGCTGGATTGTCTAGGTCAAACGTCCAGGAGGCCTGAGGAGGCCCTGCGTCATACTGGTTGCCAGCCCAACTTTCCCAGGTAATCAGTGTATCTGTCCACGTAAAGGCATGGGTAGAGACTCCCACCCAAAGGTTGGGTTCCACATCGGGTTTATTTACACGCTCTGGATTATAGGGGCCAAAGGCAATGGGTTGTACTCCATACTGTAGAGTCAAAGCCTCCTCTGGGTCTCCCCATTTTGCGAATTCTATATCTACCTCAGAATTGGCTTGTTCTTGAAACGTATTATTGTCCCAGGTAAACAGGCCTAGAATCACGTCTCTATCAATATTTACAGGATCTCCCTGAAGGGTCCAAATGTAGGTGCCGTATCCCATGGTATCTAATGAAATTACCTCCGTACAGGTCCATTTTCCATTGCGCTCGGTTACCGTTAAATGCAAATAGCCATCATCATCAATAAAGACATCATTGGGATGATCCGTGAAATAATTTCCGCCCGGCCCAAGAAGCGCGTTGCTGTGCTTAATCTGCCAATCCCTGCCCGAAAAGTTTAAAATATCGCCTTGTCTTCCGTTAAAAACGGGATCTGATTGCTCACAACTCATAAGAGCAAAGAGCATGGGAATAAATAAAATCATCTTTTTCATGAGTTACTTTTTTTCTTGCTAAGGAGTTACCTCTGCTTTTGAATCACTTATAACCTCACCCCACAAAGAGGGATTTTCATGGAAACCATCAACAGAAGGGTTGTTCCATCGCAATTGATGAGTTCTTCCCTTTCCGTCTCCGTGATCAATGGCGATCTCCAAACCGTACAACTCTCCTATGCTAAAGGGAGTTACTCCCAAACTGGAAAACGGGATTTTAGCCTCAACAACGTACCCACCTTCAACCTCTTTGGTTTTGACTTGGGCAGTGGATATAGCACTTTCTTCTCTCCAATCCCATACTATGATGGAATCTCCTAAACCAATTCCTATGTGTTGATCTGTAGATCTATAGTTTGTTCTTCTAGCATTTACTCCAATTTCTGTAGAAAAAGCCAATTCTAAGGCATCCCCATTGTAAATATCTCTATTCACATTTAGGTTGCGCAAGGGCGTCTTATCCATAACCTTGGCCGCAATACAAAGCTGATTGTCTTCTATTCCCAAACGCACTTCATCCTCCTTGAGAAGGGCTGCTTCCCAGCTCCAAAATGGGTCCTCCATAGAACCATCTACACTAAATTCATTGGGTCCTAGCACTTTAATGGGATATCTCTTTCTAAAGCCACCCTTGTACTCAACAATGCGTATTTCATCAATGAATACTTCTCCATCTGCTTCAAATTGAATGATAAACTGCTTGATATTACTGGGGTCAGCCTCTTGTTCATCCCAATTAAACTCTGATAGGGGCAGTTCAACTCTCACCCATTCTGTGGTGATAGCCTCTCCCTTTACCGCGTTGTCAGAAACACCTAACCAAGCCTGAGAGCCCGAAAAATCTTCTAGAGAAACTGCCCATGGCAAGCCACCTCTTTTTCCTTCTACCATACGAACGTAAAACTCAATTGCCCCGGTATTTTTTATCTCTGATAGGTCCTTTCCCGTCCAGTTGTCCCAGCCCACTCCAAAACCTAACCACGGACATCCAATGGCATTTTTATCCCATGTAAAGTGTAAACCAAGTTCTCCTCTATAGGCAGCTGCCTCTGTGGTGTTTACCGATAGACATGGGTCACTTTTAGAAAACCACACCTCCGAGGTCATGTAGTCAGAGTAGATTTCTGAAGATGCGTGAAAGACGGAATCATTGGGGTTGGGAACTTCTTTATACAGAGCGTTTTCCTTTAGAGAAACACAACTCCAAAAGAACCCAAAGAGCAATGCAAAGAGGCCTAATGTTTTTATTGATTTTATCATGGCTCTAGAGGTCCGTTTTCTGTAAAGATCAAATAATCCATATAGCTCCTAGAATATCCCGATGAGGGGTCTGCAAGGAATAACATAGAGACTTGTAATAGTTTGTGAGGCTCGCGTATTCCATTTCCAGCTGGATCTGCTGGAGCTCCATTTATCAAAGCCTGAAGGTCCCCGTATTTGATGGTTATATTTTCCCAATCAGAAGATATTCCCTTGAGTTCTAGACTGTACATATCCTCAGTGGCTTCTTGAAAAATACCATCGCCATTTTCATCTTCTCTAAATTGAAAGAGTATGATTTCGTTGGTAATTCCTTCGGGTTTACCCAACATCACATTAAAGTAGACATTATTTGCATTTTCATCTAAGGGAAAGGTCGCTGATCCATATGCAGAGGCAGGAAAGTCAATCAAACCAATTAAATAGTCAAAGGAAACTTCTCCTCCCATATCCCAAAAGTTATTTCCTTGAGCGGCAGAGTCTCCTGGCACAATACCAAAACTCATATCCGCTCCAGACTGTGCAAAAACCGTCCAACCCGGATTGACTCCACTCTCAAAGTCAGCCATAACAAAGCCTTCATCAAACTTGGTACTGTCAATACTGATGCCTGAAAGGGTATCCGAAAAACCTTCAGAAGGCACCGTGATAAACGCTGTACACACCTCTTCTTTAAACATGGGAAGGTGAGTTGTGGTACCTGTCCACGCGGCGTTGGTTTCATCTACGAGTTTAGACATTCCTGTAATTACTTTTTCTGAACCCGAGGATTGCCCTACAATGTGAATCTCCCAATTGACGGGCTTGCTAAATCGTCCACTAAAAAGGACAGACTCACCTACCCCAAAGTTCACACTTGATCGAGAGGCCACAAAGGGTTCGAGCACAGAAAATTCTCCATAGAGTTCCGAAAGGTTTGGACCTAGGGTTTCGGTATCCCTTTCACAAGACCAAATGGCCATAAGTGATGCAGTCAATAAAAGTATTTTCTTCATTTTCATGTCTTTAAAATCTCATGGTAAAGAACAAATTCCAAGTATCTATAGTGTAAGGAAGGGTAGTTTGAGCTTCATCTTTCCACGCAAAAGTTTGCCACATTAAACGGATGGCAGTCTTCTCTGAAAAGGTATACCTCACTCCTGCTCCCGCAATGTCTTCTGAATAATTGATCTTGTATTCTGTAAAGTCTACAATTTGAGAATAGCTATTTCTATTTTCTACCAAAGTAAATCCATCGGTCTTCCAAGTTCTGTATTCTCCAATCACATCAAAGCTGCCCACTATTGTGGCCTCTAGGTTAAAGGCGGTAAAAGAAGTAGAAAGATCAATATTTTCGAAGACTTCTCCACCCGACCTTGAACTGGCTTGTTGACCTACTCTTCCCGAAAGGGAAAGAATGCGATTCTCCCAGCCCATCATAGGCGCTATGTTTAATTTAGCCATTACAGATCCGGTGGTATATCCCGTTAACAGATCCGTCCCCTCTCCAACTACTTGGGTACTAAAATCTCCGTCTGCAGAAACTTCCCATCGGCCTCTAGGATCCATGTAATCTACTTTAGCATTTACTCCGCGTCGGTTGGGAGTAGCTATTCCGTAAGGATTGGCATTGTCATACCTTGGATCATACTCCATCAAACCGGCAACAATTTGGGTTTGATACAAAGAAGCATCACGACTCAAGTCCAAAAGGCTCATGGCTCTGAGTTGTTGGTCATTGCCATACCTTTGATAGGCTTGAGGAGCTCTCTGGTAGTTAATTCTCATGGTTTGAGAACCTGCACTTCTAAAGTTGGGGCCTACTTCTCTATAGCCGGCTGCAATGCTTAGACCTGGTTTAGGAGCAACCCACTTAAGAGTCACATCGTAAAAGAAATCCTTGAGAACGGGAGCCGTTGCACTACCTTCCCACTCCATTGTGGATTGTCCAGCCTCTAATCCCAAAGAAATCCTGGAGTCGTTAATGTCATGTCCCAACTCTATACTCCCAGTAGCTACTGGGTTCTTAAGATAAGTAGTATTGTTGCTAGTCCCCTTAAAATCATAGAGGTTAACATATTGGGCGCCCACTTTGAGATTTTTACTTTGAACCAACACAACACTACCTCCACTGTACAGTCTATCGTCTTGGGTATCAAAGTTAGATGGGCGAACTCTTGTGGTAAAAGCATTAAATTCCATTTCTTCAATAAAAGAACTGAATTCTAGAGCAAAATCTATGGCCGCTCCTTGCTGTCTCCAGGTTTGGTCTGCGGTATAAAAGAGGTCATATTCAATTTGTTGCAAGGGTACGCTGGTTATTTCTCCCGCGTATTTGTTGACTAGAGAACCTCCATTGTTAAAGGTGTAGGGGCTGAGCTTGTAATTGATGTCCCCCAGTTGATATTTCAGGAAATCACCTATAATACCCTTTATGTAAAGTTGTCTCACATCAAAGGTAACACCGGATCCCCAAAACCCACCATAGTCATTCCTAACTCTCACCATACCTTGTATTAAAAGGTTTTTGTTGGGCTGAATGTTTACACCCAAATCCACCATTGCATGACCAGATTGAAGTTTCCGGGCGGTGGTGGTATCATTTTCTGAAGTGGATTTGTAGTCATCACCATACATGACACCACGGGCAGCTCCAGACACCCATATTTTTTTGTCCTGTGCAAAAGCAGACTCCATCCCAGTAAGGACAAAGACCAAAAGCAGAGGTATTTGTAAATATTTTTTCATCAGAAGAATACTTTTAGTTCTACACTTGTTTCTTGACCGCTAAAGGCGTCTAACTCATAACTGGTATCCTCAAAGGAGAACCAACGATGTCTGATAAACAGCCCCGCATTTCTGCCTAGACTTATATCTAATCCCAATCCTGCTCCCCATCCGGTTTGATTTAACGGGCGCTGTGTAATCGCGTCCACTTCCGTTTTATAGTTACCGAGGTTTCTTTCGTAACCCAAATAAGTATTGATGTAAAGGGGGTCGGCCAATTGATAATACAACTCCAGTTCTGAGTTGTATTGACGTATGTAAGCTCCTTCCGTAAAGTCAGGAATCACGGTTAATTTTGGCTGGGCAGTATTATACCTTCCCAAGAAGAAGGCGTAAAAGTTTCTATATCCAATTTTGGTCTTGTACTTGGCGTGCATTTCCAATTGGTTAAACTTCTTTGGATTCACAGAGTACCCCAAACTGTCATCTGTTACAATGACCTTTTGATACGCATCTCTGTACACCTTGTCATAGTTCCCATAAGGGCCTACATTGGTCGGGAAATTCCAACGGTAAAAACGAGAACGAGTCAATTGGTTTACGTAATGAGAGAAGGTAAGTCGGTTTTGAAAGGCTTTAATTTCTGAAGAGACTCCATAACCTAAGCTCATATTCACAGGGCCTATCTCAAAAGCTGTATTTAGATTTATTCCCGTCCGGTTGTTGGTCATTTGCCCCAGAGAAACCATGGAACTCGAGAAGGGCGTCAAAACCCCAGCACTTTGTACTCCCCCTCCGGGCTGATCCACAATTGCAGATTCTATAATAGAAGTATTCCAAAAAACCGAATTATTGTTTACCACATAGGGGCTAATTCTGTAATAATGCAATTCTACAGGGATCTTACTCACCTTAGGCGTTGTTGTGATTTTAGCGGTGATGGCTTCGCCCCAAGGATAATCAGAAATAGGAGACTCATAGCGTCCCGTTCCTGCTTCTAAGTGAAATTGAAATCCTTTGACCAACCCTCTCCACTCCAATGTGAATAGATTAAATCCTAAGGGAATGGTGTTCAAACTATCCACCCAAGTGGTGTTGTTGATGGTATTAAAACTAACGTAATCCTCATCCTTGTAGGTCTTTTTTAATTTTCCACCATAAGTAACATTGGGTATGGTTAAGAATCCTCCATTGAGTTCCGTTTTTCCATAAAATGCTGCAAAACTCCAATCGTCCGGTAGATTAATACCCTCTACTAAAGCCCCTGTTAGGGCACGTTCTCCCCAGCGTTGATCCTGGTAAACGGCACCATTCCTGTACATTTGCTCGTACCTGATTCCTATATCCTTTCCAATGGGGTCCCAAGGGTTCCTTTCTGTAAGGGTGAACCTATTGTATCCTCTAAAACTACCCAGGGTAAGGTCAGACATAGAAAACCAATGAATTCCTCCTACCCTTACATTAAAGGTTCCGTACTCGGTTAAAAAAGATCCATAAAGATTTAACCCAAGGTTTAGGCCCATGCTCTGACCGAGTCGAGTCCCGGAAAGAGGATCCCAAACGGGCGGCCTAGAAGCCGTGGGAACCTGTGGAGAATAGGTTGCGCCTATTTGTCCCTCCAAAAACTGGAACATATAAACATCAAACCCCCAAGAAACCTTTTTATTGGGTCTTCCCGAAACGTTAATCAATAGGTTAGGTAGTTGGCTATCGTCTCCAATAAACAGTGTTTTCTCCTGAGTAACCGCCCCCGATTGAGGGTCCAATATGTAGGGGTTATCCATCTGGAGATAAGTAGAAAAGAACCTGTAAAAACCATTGGCTTTTATCTGATACAATTCCGGCTCTTTCTCTTTTGGAAACGTACCCCGTCGCCATTCCAATACCGAGTTGGTATCCAAAGACTGACCGTGGGAGGCAAATCCTATACTCAGGAGTAAACACACTCCAAGCCAACCTAATTTTAGGTTAGGAAAATTCATACCATATAATCATAATTAATACTAATAACAGAAGGGTCAAAATTCTATTGGTCTTGGTGCCTCTAAGGCTTTTCCAAGAATCCATGGTTGTAGTTTGCAAAGCTTGCTCAGAAGGCATAGGTCCCATTCTACTCACTCCAACCAAAACGGCACTGCACAATACAAACAAGAAAAGTGCAAAGTGCAAGAAGTTTATATCCACAAACCAAGAAGCCCAGTTGGGCAAGTTCACTCCACCCATTTCTAAGCCTAAGCGGAGAGCCCCTAAAAAGGCTCCTGTCAACAAGGACCACTTGGCTCCCTGAGCATTTAACCTCTTATAGGTTATACCCAGAAGAAAAACAGCTGCAATAGGAGGCGATATATAAGCTTGGATGCTTTGTAATTTTTGAAAAAGACCTCCTTCTATTAAATCCAAAAGAGGAACCCACAACAATCCCAAAACCACCAAAACAGCAGTGGCAATTTGACCTGTCTTTACCAATTCCGAATCCGTTGCGTTGGGTCTATACTTTTTATATACATCAAAGGTAAAAAGGGTGGAGCAGGAGTTAAAAACGGAGGACAAACTAGACATCAATGCCGCCAACAACCCAGCGACTACCAGTCCGCGCAATCCCGTGGGCAGAATTTGAAGCGTCATTACTGGGAGAGCAGAATCGTAAATGGTTTTTCCGTTTTCTACAGGAAATGTCAATTGAGGGTTTTCTCCCACAGATAACGCATATGCAATAACGCCGGGGATTACAAAGAGAAACAGAGGAAGCAACTTTAAAAATCCAGCAAAGGTGGTTCCCTTTCTCGCTTCAGAAATATTCTTTGCCGCCAGCACTCTTTGGACAATAAATTGATCCGTACACCAATACCAAACCCCCAATATGGGAGCTCCTAACAAAACACCAGTCCAAGGAAAATCAGGATCTTCTAGAGACCTCCAAAGACTTAAATAAGAAGTATCTGTTTTGGCCACTACTTGATCCCAGCCTCCAATAGCCTCTAGGCCATAATAGGTAAGGGCAACAGAGCCACCCAACAAGACAAAGAGCTGAACCATATCTGTGTAAGCCACAACCTTTAGCCCTCCAAAAAGAGTATACAGTCCCGTGAGGATAACCACAATAAAAGCCCCAGTCCAAAAATCAATTCCCAGAAGAGCGGTAAAAACAATTCCTCCAGCGGCAATGGTTATAGAAATTTTGGTAATAACATATGAGACTATAGAAATCCAAGAAAGGTAACCACGCGCCCAAGAATCATACCTTTTTTCTAAGAATTCAGGCATGGTAAATACGCCACTTCGTATGTAAAAAGGAACAAAAAGCCAACCTAAAAGAAGCAACATAAAGGCCGCTAAAATCTCAAATTGGGCGGCTGGAAAATCTCCTGAAGCTCCGGCTCCCGCAAGTCCTACTAAATGCTCAGAACCAATGTTAGAGGCAAACAAAGAAGAACCAACAATAAACCAACCCAAATTTCTTCCGCCAAGAAAGTATCCTTGAGTACCCAAACCATTCTCTCTTCTCTCTTTGAGAATGAGATACACCCCTACGGTAAAAATGATGAGGAAATACCCACCAATTACCCAGAAATCAAGATGGCTTAATTGCTTTGGCATACCTATGGTTGAGTATTAATATCCAAGGTTTGTTTTTTAAACCTAACGGGACGACTTGGAGGATCTTCTTTTGTTCTAGGCAATACATAAAAAGGGATATTGGCATAGGCCACCCTATCCTCTTGATCGGTTACATATACAAACAATCGGTAAGCTCCTTCTTCCTTGGGGGCTCTAATTCTAACGGAATGATCTCTCCTTCTGCTTAGAACTCCTAAAACCGGCGGAATGGCTTCCTCAAAGTCCCCCCCAGAACTTTGAGCTACACTCTCGGTGTAGACATACCATTCTACCTTTACACGTTTACTATCTCTATCAGAAAAAGCCAATGTGGCCTCATATTTATCCTCTGATTT
>Ga0209138_1000147_pt1 | contig 69658 bp, 50 predicted proteins | sample SaaInl3SG_22_DNA_FD_184645 | JGI IMG/M metagenome (GOLD analysis project Ga0209138, IMG submission 184645) | Marine microbial communities from expanding oxygen minimum zones in the Saanich Inlet - ESP_153SG_22_DNA (SPAdes) (version 2) | ecosystem: Environmental > Aquatic > Marine > Intertidal...
AATGCGACTATTACTGACGGAGCCTCTGGAACTGCTGAATTTCAAGCAGCCACAGGCGATACCATCGAATTAAGCTGGACTACAGGAAGTTGGGCAAGCGAAATAAGCTGGACCATAACTGATGGTGGAGGCAGTCAAATTGAAAGTGGGGGAGCTTCTGATACAGTTGGTGGAACAGCATTTTGCCCTACTGAAACAACTTCTGGACCGTCTTGTACACATACTTTCAACATGGCTGACTCATACGGCGATGGGTGGAATGGATTTGCTGCTGATATCCTTGTCAACGGAGAAGTTGTTGTGGAAAATGCGACTATTACTGACGGAGCCTCTGGAACTGCTGAATTTCAAGCAGCCACAGGCGATACCATCGAATTAAGCTGGACTACAGGAAGTTGGGCAAGCGAAATAAGCTGGACCATAACTGATGGTGAAGGCAATCAAATTGAAAGTGGGGGAACTTCTGATACAGTTGGAGGAACAGCATTTTGCCCACCACCAACTCCTTGTACACATACTTTCAACATGGCCGACTCATACGGCGATGGGTGGAATGGATTTGCTGCTGATATCCTTGTCAACGGAGAAGTTGTTGTGGAAAATGCGACTATTACTGACGGAGCCTCTGGAACTGCTGAATTTCAAGCAGCCACAGGCGATACCATCGAATTAAGCTGGACTACAGGAAGTTGGGCAAGCGAAATAAGCTGGACCATAACTGATGGTGGAGGCAGTCAAATAACAGGTGGCAATACATCAAATACCGATGGTGGAACAGGAAATTGCCCTGAATGTTTACCACCCTCTGATCTTACCATAGACAGTATGTCTGCAACTGGTGCAGTTGTTTCATGGACTGAAGGAGATGCAACATCTTGGGAATATGAACTCGTTTTAGCTGGAGAAACTCCAACAGGTGTTGGAGTAGCTACAACAACTAATCCACTAACGATTACAGGATGCTACTCAAATACAGCATATGATCTATATGTAAGAACAGACTGCGGTGGAATTTACAGCAGCTGGGTTGCAATGAGTTTTACAACAAGTCCTGCCTGTGGTGATACAATTTTTGATTCTGGTGGCGAAGATGGAAATTACAGCAATAATGAATTAATTACAATTACAGTATTCCCGCAAAACGCTGGAGATGTTGTTACGTTTACATTTACCTTTTTTGATATAGAAAATGGTTGGGATTTCTTGTCTGTTTATGATGGCCCTAATGCCTCATCTCCTTTAGTAGGTACTTACACTGGCAATGCTATTCCAGATCCTGTAACCTCTACAGATGCCTCTGGAGCATTGACGTTTGTTTTTGATAGTGATGGTGGTGTAACGGATTTTGGTTACGCAATTGCAACATCATGTGCACCACCACCAAGCTGTTTAGCACCAACTGGGCTTGCCATATCAAATATTGGCGGTACTACTGCTGATTTTGATTGGGATGCGCTGACAGGAAATGAATCCTGGGAATATGTTATTGTTCCTACAGGAGATCCTGCACCAACAGGAAATGGCACACTAGCCACTGTAAACGCTGTGACTTTTACAGACTTGGATTTCTTGACAACATACGATGTTTATGCCAGAGCATTTTGTGGAGATGATGACGGGTATTCCTTATGGTCTGGCCCTGTTACATTTACAACAACGCAACAAACGGACTATACCATTGACTGTTCTCTTGGTGAGCCTGTTAATATAAATTACTGTTACACCAATAATGATACTACATATTGGTTGTTTACATCAACAGATGGATTCCCTCTTAAAATAGAATTTAATGCTGGAACTATTGAAGGATTCTGGGACGACCTTACAATTTATGATGGTCCAGACAATACATTCCCTGTTCTATTCAATAATAACGATGCAGACATTGAAGATTTTACAGGATTAGTTGTGGAGTCAACATTTCCAGCAGTTTATGTTGAAGTCGACTCCGATGGATCTGGAAGTTGTGAATCTTCTTTTGGATATACCCCATGGGATTTTGATGTATCATGTAAAACATGTATCACTCAACTGGTTGATTTTTCTGTAGATGGAGCTTGTGAGCCTGCTCAAGAATTTTACATCAACGCCAATATCACAGATATGGGTGATGCTATAAACTTGGAATTAACTGATAACCAAGGAAGTCCTGCTCAAACTACAACGCAAATAGGAATTGTCACTTTTGGGCCTTACCCTGCAAATGAGCAAGTTGTTATCACTGTAGTCAACAGCGACGATACAAGTTGTTCTGTAGATAGTGATGCATTGACATTCTTGTGTCCACCACCACCAAACGAGTGCTCTATTGTGTATGCAGGAGAAGACACCAATTTCTGTAGCGATGGGAGTACCCCTGCTACATTGACGGCTTCTTATCATTTATTTGGCCAGGATACAACATCATATGATGTTACAGTTCAGGAAAACTGTCCATCACCAAATTTAAGTGGTGGAACACCAACAAGTTTGGACATTGATGACCGTTGGTCAGAAGTCATTGATTTAGGCTTTGAGTTCTGTTTCTTTGGAGAAACATACAGCCAAATATTAATCGGTTCTAATGGTGTACTTTCGTTTGAATTAGAGAACGCAGAAACTGGGAATGGATGGGATTTACAGTCTTGGACAAGTACAAGTCCAGATACTTTACCAAACAGTTCAAATACAACACTTTCTGAAGCTAATATTTTTGGTGTTGGACACGATATCGATCCTTCAGAATGTGGTGAAATTAATTATATGATTCTGGGTAGTGCTCCAGCACGTCAATTTGTAGTCAATTATAACGAAGTTTGTCATTTTGGCTTTAGCTGTTCTGATTACATCTCTACATCACAAATCATATTATATGAATCTTCTAATGTAATTGATGTTAATATTATAGATAAGCCACTTTGTACGGATTGGAATGACGGCCTCGCCGTTGTAGGTATTCAAAATATTGATGATACTATTGCGTTTACTCCACCAGGCAGAAACACAAGTACTTGGGAAACTTCAAATGAATTTTGGAGATTCTCCCCATCAGTTGGAGATGCCAACTACATGTTAGAATGGTACGATGAAGACAATAACGTTGTAGGTACAGAAGATACAATTACTGTTTATCCAGAAGAAACAACCACTTATACTGCTGCTGTAACATATAACCTGTGTACTGGCGGAACTGCAACAGTAACAGATAGCGTTGTAGTAGAGGTTACACCAACTCCTGTGCCTGTTCCAGTTGAAGACGAAATTCAAACGTGTATTGGAGAAGATGTTGTTTTGGAAGTGAATGTAGATCCTTCACAAGAATCACCCGCTTTGGTTTATTATTGGTCATATAATAATGAAGACGTACAAGATGGTCCAGACAATACATATACAATTCCAGCTTACTCTGGTGAATATGGCGAATATATTGTTACTGCATACAACGAAGACACTGGATGTTTCTCCAGTACAACTATATTTGTGTCAACGTATATGAATGAAAGCTGTGTAGATATCCCACAAGGAATTTCTCCTAATGGCGATGGGTACAACGACTGTTTGATTCTAGATCATTTGGAAGCTCAAGAAGACATCATAAAAGCTGAAATTTACAACCGATATGGTGTAAAAGTTTTCGAATTGAATGATTACGTTGATCACTGGTGTGGTCAAGATGCTAGTGATGGAGATTTAGACTCCGATGAATTATTGCCTGTTGGCACCTATTTCTATGTCATACAATATGCATCAGGTCGTGAGCCAACAATCAGTTGGATATACCTTAATTACTAACCAATAACCACTAATAATAAAACAATGAAAAAATTAATTCTGATATTTTTTACCGTACTAATTGCACAGCAAGTTACTGCTCAGCAGGACCCGCAGTATACGCAATATATGTACAATATGAATATTATAAATCCAGCTTATGCAGGAATTGCTGAAGGGCTGGCCATCGGTGCGCTGTACCGCAGTCAATGGGTTGGCCTAGATGGTGGCCCAGAAACTTACACCTTCAATATGCATTCTCCAGTGGGTAAACAATTAGCTCTTGGTTTTTCTGTCATTTCTGATAAAATCGGACCTGTAAAAGAAACCAACGCCTATATAGACGCATCCTATACAATACCTACAGGAATGGAAACACGGCTTGCATTTGGTGTGAAAGGTGGTTTTACTTTTCATGATATTGCGATTTCTGAGACTCAAATTAATGTGATTGACCAAGGTGATCCCTTCTTTGCAAGTGCAATCAATGAAACAACACCAAATATTGGAGCTGGGGTTTATTTTTATAAACCAAACAAATATTATATCTCTGTTTCTGTTCCTAACATTCTTAATGGTGTTCATTTGGATGCAAACGGCACCAAAATCGGTTCGGAATCCGAGCACTTTTTTGCTGCAGCCGGATATGTTTTCGATTTGTCAGAAAACTTCAAACTAAAACCTCATGCTTTACTTAAATATGCCTTTGATGCACCAATGAGTTATGACATCAATGCCAATTTATTTATGTTTGACCTTGTTGAAGTTGGTGTAGGTTATCGTCTTGAAGATTCTTTTAGTGGGATGATAAATTTTCAAGTGATGGACAACTTAAGAATTGGGTATGCCTATGATGCTATTCAATCAGATTTGGATATCGTTACAAATTCTTCTCACGAAGTATTTATCAACTTTGATTTCAATTTCTCTTCCAAAGTTTCAAGATCACCTCGTTATTTCTAAATTTAAGCTAAGTATATTATCATGAAAAAATATAGTTCAATTTTTATTATCATATTAGTCACTGGCTTATTTGCCAATGCACAATCAAGGGCAACCAAAAGAGCCGATAAACTCTTTTCTAAATTTGAGTTTGTTGAAGCTGCCAAAGCATACGAAGACTTAATTTCTAAAGGCGACGGAGATGCCTATGTTTACGGACAATTGGCCGACGCGTATTACAATGTTTTCAATACGGTTGAAGCAGAAAAATGGTACGCAAAAACTTTAGAATCATCCGAACTACCCGAGACAATTTACAAGTATGCACAAATGCTGAAAGCCAACGGAAAATACGAAGATTCTAATACACAAATGGCAAAATTTGCTTCCATGCGTCCAGCAGATCATAGAGCTATTGCCTTTGTTGAGAATCCAAATTATCTTCCAAAAATTCTTGAAAAAGGAAAAAAATTCAATGTTCAAGACGCTGGAGTAAATTCTCAATATTCAGATTTTGGAGGTACACTCCAAGGGGGTAAGTTATATATTGCAACTGCTCGTAACGAAGACGGAGAAAGTTATGGGTGGAACGAAGAGCCATTTTTGGACATTTATGCCGCACAAAAAAATAACGACGGTTCATTTCAAACGCCAATGGCAGTAGAGGCCCTAAACACAAAATACCACGAAGGTGTGGTGTCTTTCTCTCCAGACGGTAACACAATGTACTTTTCTAGAGAAAGTTATTTTGACAAAATTTTCGAAAGAGATTCTTTGTCGAGAAATAAATTTAGTGTTTTAAATTTATACAAATCAACTAAAGAAGACGGAAGTTGGACAAAAGGCGAAGCACTATCCTTAAATTCTGAAAGCTACTCTGTCAAAAATCCAGCGGTAAGTCCAGATGGAAAAACATTATTTTTTGCTTCTGACATGGCCGGTGGTATGGGACAATTTGATATTTGGTCTGCACCAATCAATGACGATGGATCTGTTGGAGAAGCTACTAACTTGGGGCAAAAACTAAACACAGAAGGGCAAGAAATGTTCCCATTTGTGAGTTCAGACAACACCCTATACTTCTCTTCCGACGGCCACTTAGGCCTTGGAGGAATGGATGTATTTTTTGCCAAACTTGTTGATGGAAAAGTAGGCCCAATTCGAAATGTTGGAATTCCTGTTAATGGAAATGCCGATGATTTTGCGTTCAGTATCGACAATGAAACAGATGAAGGTTTTGTTTCCTCTAACCGCGAAGGTGGCGCAGGAAGTGACGATGTCTATGCTGTGAAAGTATTACAACCCATTTGTGATGTCTTAGTCACTGTAACAGTAAAGGACAGCGAAACAGGACTTATTCTTGCAGGAGCTTCCGTAAATGTTTTAGACTCTGAAGGGAATGTTTTAGGCACTAAGATCACATCTGATAAAGGAGAAGTGAATTACATTATTGAGTGTAATACAGATTTAAGTCTAAGTGCTACAATGGAAGAATATGAAAGTGGTACTGGAAGTATAGAAGGTACTAGCGAGGAAGAAGTTTCTACGGAAATTTTATTAGACCCAATAGATGAAATTATTCTTGCCAATAAAGTTTTGCTTAATCCAATTTATTTTGACTTTGACAAATCTAACATCACAGCGCAAGCGGCTTTTGAGTTGGATAAATTAGTGCAATTGATGAATAAATATGAATCTATTGTTTTGCGTGCAGAGTCGCATACAGATACTAGAGGAAGCTCAACATACAACCAAAGTCTATCGGAAAGACGAGCTTTGACTACCGCACAGTATGTGATTTCCAAAGGAATTGACGCCAGTAGAATAACAGGTATAGGTATGGGAGAAAGCACTCCTGTAAATGATTGTGGTTCTGGGTGTAGTGAAGAAGAACATCAAATGAATAGACGTTCAGAATTTATTATTTTAGAAGGTAATCCTAATAACGAATAGTAAGTTGTTAAATTCAAATTTGAAAAGACCTCCACATTTGTGGGGGTTTTTTTATGTCGCTTTGGAAAGAACAAAAGCTAAAACAAAAAGAGCAAGTTGAAATACAATCAAAATCAAAATAGAATATGGTTTTGATCCTTTGATGTTTTTTGACAGTAATATGCTTCGTTTTCTGCCGTTATAACTCATCCAGTTTTTAAAGAAAATAAACCCAATAAGTCCCAAGGAAACTATCCATAAACTGGTTGTGTCCATAACATTAAGTTTCATTTGTTTTGCGAACTTTATAAAAAAGAGGCCAACCAACAAACATAATGCAATTTGAAAAATAGAAACATAGATGCGCGCCCATCGTGCCGCTCGCTTTGGGTTGTATTGTTTCACATGATGCAAAACGGAAAGGTATAATGTATCAAATAAATACATATTTTAAATGTATAAAAAAACCTGTGAGCTACTCACAGGTTTTTTTATTTTATAACTTAATCTTTAGTTTTGAACTAATACTTGGAAATCATCAATTTCAAAAGTTCCTGTGTTGTTACTTCCACCTCCAGTATATTTAAAAGCAACATAGGCAGTACCGCTGTAAGAACTTAAATCTGTTAATCCAGAATCTACCCAATTTTGATAATACTCAGCATCGGAAACAATATTAGTATTTAATGTATTCCATGTTGAAGATTCTATTGTAGATTCGCTACCGTCCCAATCTGTAGAAATTAAAAGCTCCAGGCCGCTGTTATCACTAAAACTGTTTGAGGATTTAAACTTCACAAACTCAGCTTCTTGTGCATCCAAATCGATGGCTGGAGTAATCAACCAAACAATATTACTGGAATCACCACTATTGTAGGCACTTACATACGCAATTTTACTTCCAGAATTTTGGTTGTCACTCGTTGTTTTTGCACGCCAAAATCTCCCGCCCTCTTCATTATAGTTGGTCCAATTTCCTGTGATATTACTATAATTTGAGTAGGATTGAAAATCATCTTCAAAAATAGCAGAGAAATCATCGATGTCTAACAATTCGCAACGGCTATCGTTCATTTGAACATCGTCGGTAGTATTCAATGCTAATACCAAATCACTACCATTGTACGTTTTTGAAACAATTCCTGAAATTGAACCTCCACCTGCTGGAAGGACTTCATTCTTGAAACTAGCAAATGAACTTGTTTCTAACATAAAAGTCGCATATTCAAATCCAGAGCAACGCTGTACTGTGCGCTGTGTATCATAATCGTCTGTAGAAGCAACGTATGACGCTCCAATTTCGTTTGTTGGGAATTCTACGGCATTAAGGGTGACAAAAATTCCGATATCATCAGAGGACAAAGAAGAGACTGTTTTTGGCACTATTGTTTCTGTGGTTGCCGAACGAAATAAGTACATTGGCACTTCATTGGCGGTCAAAGACTCTACTTCACCATCGCCATTCACAGCACCACCAATCGTAAACACACCATCACCACCATTTGCTTCACCTAAATATAGATTTTTTAAAGAAATATAAACCTCTCTTCCAATATTGAATTGGTTGTATGAATCCACTTGGTTCAATGCTATTTTTATCGCATCCGTTGCATCTTGTGCTGCGTTTTGAATATAGAACTCTTTGTAAAAGTTTCCTGTCGCATCAGATGAAGATACATATCCTTTTACTGCAATATCAGAAGTGATTGCTGTAGCATCATCATCGGACTGAAACTGAGCTTTTAGTTCTCCAATAGTAATTAATTGCACGTCTCCCGAATCAATTTGTGAAAGAAGTGTGTTTAAGTTTTGATTTTCCTCGGTCCCAACACTTGATGGAACTTCAAATTCGTCGTCCTGAACGCAGGCAACGAGAGCAAGCGCTGCAAAAATTGTTGCTGCTAGTGATTTAAAATTTAGTGTTTTCATTAGTTTAAAATTAATGTTCATTTTTAGTTTTTTTAAAATCTGAAGTTTAGGTTTAAGAAATAGGTTGGGCCTCTTCCATACCAATATTTTGGTCCAAAGACGCGCTTTGGATTGCCAGCGTCTTCTTTAAGAGATTGATAATTTGCACTGCGCCCTTGTTCGAAACCACCCGATTTATATTTCTGGTCAAAAATATTATTTAAGCTGACAAACAAACTCACATAATAGTCGCCGATTTTCCAGGATTTCCCCCCCACGGCATTGATTACCATATAGTCTTCAAATCGTTCTTGACGTAACAACTCTCTTGCCAAGTCTGGATCATAGTCTGAAAACGGCAGCCCGTCTGTGTCTAAATAAAAGTTTTGTGTTCTTGTCAATGGAGAAACATCAACATAGGTATTGGCAAAGAAATTGGCTGTAGTCCCAAACCACCAATAGTTTGGATCTCTATATTCAAAACCAATAGAAGCAGCTTGTTGTGGTCCTCCAGCAATTTTGTAATCTTTAAGATTTGCTTGACCAAAATTAAGCCCTTCTACAAAATCGCTTGAAGTGAGCACCAAATTTGGATTGTTGTCATATGTAAATTGCCCGACCGAAGCAACACCGGTCAACTTGATGGTTGGCGTCACTTGTGCTTCAATTCCAAACTCCAACCCTAGGTGTCTTTTGTCTATTCCTTGAAGAATTTCCTGTACAAAAGCAGTCCCTTGATCTACACCACTAATACCATCTGCAAAATAAAATGAAACTTCATTGGCGTCTTGCATTTGCGTGTAGTACCCTGTCAATCTTGCTTTTACCGTAGATGACCTAAATACATAATTAGCATCAAAAGAAGTGATTTTTTCTTCTGTGATATCTATACCTGATTTATCCCCAACAATGGCGTGGTTTTCGCGAGAGTTGGTAAAAGTATTTCGGATTGTTGGCGCTTTGGATAAATATCCTGCATTGACATTTAAAATGTGTTTACCAGAAAATTTATATGTAAATCCTCCTTTGGCTCCCAATCCTGTAAATGAAAGTTGTCGCCCTTTTCCATAAGAATTATCGGCATACGTCTCTGTTTGGTACAAACCTTCACGCTGATATTGTGTGGCGGTATAACTTCCTGCAACAAAGAAATCTACTTTATTATATTTAAATTGTGCTTGAACAAAACTGCTCAAAACATTTGCATCAATCATGTAGTTGTATCGGAACGTATCGCCCTCACCAACAACTTGGTTGGGGTTTCTTAAATCAAATTGTACTTGATCAAATGAATCCACATTGAGATAGCCCGTATTGCTGCCTAGCATGTCCATAATTTCTGCAAAATTGTGAGATTTTAAACGCTTATAATTTACCGCAGCATTTAATGTCACTCGCTCTGAAAGTTCGGACTCTAATATGGTATTGACTGTAAATTGTTCATCATCACTACGATCTTCATACAAAATATAGGCGGCATAGTCGCCATTAATATTATTGGTCAGGTTGGCATCATAAATGCGGTTCCATTCCACTTGCCCTCCATTTCGAAAAGATTGTTCAGAAAGATATGCTCCGGCATAATCTGGACCATCGGCATCAGCTAGAAAATAACTAGGAAGGCCTTGATAATAGGCTGGGCTTGGGTTTGCACCCCCCGCATAGTCTAATCGGCTGTTTCCCAACTCCCCAAATTGATAGGCCAGGTTTGTATTTAAGCTTGTTTTGTCTGAAATATCCCAATAATGGTTCAGCATCACAACTGGTTCTGCAATGCGGCGGATACGCGAATTTCGTTTTTCGCCATCATGCCATCCCCAATATTCATTGTAAGTAATGCCTTTAAGATCAAAAACTTCTTGTGTGTTTGGTGACGATTTTCCACGGCGATTTGGTGTATAAATTCCAACAAAATTTAAACTGTGCTTGTCATTAATTTTCTTTTCAACGGAAGCAAAAAACGAATTGGCATCATAGAACGTTCCGTCTTGGAAACCTTCATCTCCCCAACGTCTTCCTATAGAAAATGCATAAGACCATCCACCATCGACCAAGCCAGAAGCATATGTAGCCATCAGACGATTGGTGTAACTTCTGTTGGAAGAAGAGTATGTAATTCGACCTCCAGCTCTATAGCTTGAGGCTCTTAAATTGATGTTGGTTGACCCTAAAAGCCCTCCAAAATTATAACTAGAAGGCGCTAAGCCCATACTCAACTCTTGACCTCTTAAAACATCATTCAATCCTCCCCAATTACTCCATTGAGGTCTTCCGTCAAACATTTTATTCATCTCAATGCCATTCATCAAAACATTTCCATTTTCTGAATTTAAACCACGAACACGAAAAAATGATTGGCTAAATTCAAAAGCCGCGGCCCTCTGAAAAATATCTTGTGATGCAGAAAGCAGTCCAGAAATATTATCTGCTCCACTTGAATCATCATTCAGTTCATCATCTGAAAGTGTAATGGTAAACAAATCATCATCAGAATTGTCCTGCGATAGCATCATATCTTGAATATTTAGCGTTTGGCCTTCTGTAACAATAATTGGGTAGCGTGCATTCAAATACCCTGTTTTACTTAGCGATAGCATTTGCTCGCCCAAAGGAACCTGAGATGAAAACTGGAAAACTCCCATTTCGTCGGTATAAGTGGAGAGTTCTGTGTTTTCAAAACTTACCAATACGCCTGCTACAGGTTGGGTTGTTAGCATGTCTTTCACAACTCCTTTGACGGTCGTTTGCTGAGCAAACACTGAGAGTACATTAAAACACACAAACAAAAAACTAAGAGTTTGTTTTTTCATATAAAATTAATTTTTGTTGAAGTATATATATATTAGACAAAAGTACGTTTCTTATTTTAAAATTTATACTTTTGATGTATAATTTAATCATTATTTATAGACCTATTTTTTTTATATGTTAGACAAGTACTTCAAAGTTATATTTTTTGTTTTTTTTGCTGGTTTTATTTCAAAAGTTGAAGCTCAAAATAAACGAAAGTTTAAGGTTCATACCATTGCTTTTTATAATGTAGAAAACCTTTTTGATACTATAAATGATCCAAATAAATTCGATGAAGCGAGCCCAATGATGGAACTCAAAACAGGGCGTTCTGAGGTCTATACAAAGAAGGTTCAAAACATGGCAAGTGTCGTTGCAAAAATTGGAGCAAAAACATCCAAAAATACTCCAGCTGTGATTGGCCTTTCTGAAGTAGAAAATAGAAGTGTTATTGAAGATTTGGCCAATGACCCTGCACTACTAAAAAAAGACTATGGAATTATTCATTTTGAGTCTCCAGACGAACGTGGCATAGACGTCGCACTAATGTATCAAAAAGCATTATTTACGCCTGTAAGTTCAAGTTCTCATGAGCTTCAACTTAGAGATAACGATGGCGATCGCGATTATACTAGAGATCAACTTTTGGTAAGCGGATATTTGGAAGGCGATCTCATTCATCTCATCGTAAATCACTGGCCATCGAGAAGTGGTGGTGAGGCCAAAAGCCGATCTAAAAGAGAAGCCGCAGCTGCATTGAATAAACGCCTGATTGATTCGCTTCAATCTATAGATCCTTATGCCAAAATATTTAGCATGGGTGATCTCAATGATAACCCCAACAATACAAGTTTAAAAAAGATACTAAAGGCAAAAGGCGACAAAACACGTGTCGGACTTAAAGGTATTTATAACCCGATGGAATCTTTTTTCAAAAAAGGACTTGGGTCTAATGCCTACAGAGATGCATGGAGTTTGTTCGATCAAATTTTAATCACAAAACCTTTGCTAGGTGATGATTATTCAAGCTTTAGATTCTACAAGGCAGGGATTTTTAATGCTCAATTTTTAATTACAAAAAAAGGACAATTTAAGGGCTATCCTTTTCGAAGTTTTTCTTGGGGTGGATTTACTGGTGGATATAGCGACCACTTCCCCGTGTATGTCCATGTGATTAAAGAAATAAAATAAGTTCTAGTTAGGCCATACATCCCACGGTATTCTAGAAAGTATGAGCAGCAATGCAATGGTATAGAAAATAGCCAAGGTCTTATATTTTGGTGCTGAAAGGCGTTTCTTTTTATGTTTAGAATATCCAATTGTAATGAGTGCTACTGCCAAAATATTGATAGTGGGGTGCTCTACTAAGTATAGGCGATACACAGCGGTTTTCATAACCTCTCCAACTCCAAGCTCTGACCATAATGAAAAACGACTTGAAGTAAAATATAACACAAGACCAATTAATAATTGTATATGTGATACAATCAGTGTAAATAATGCCACTCGAAATGTTTTTGGGTCGTATTCTTTTTTTGAAATGACTCCAGAAAAGGCTTTAATAACAGCAATAAGTAATACAACTAAAACTAAATAAGCCCAATAAGAATGTACGGTTTTAATCATTCTGTTTTGATTTTAAGTTATACAAAAATACGAGATTTTAGCCACACACAAACAGCTCAAACGTAAAATGATTAGCGCATGCTTTTGTACAATGAAATCAAATTTGAAGTCGAAGCATCGTGAGATGCTTTATTGCTTAGAGAAAACTCCTTAAGAATTTTACCGGCCAATTGCTTGCCCAATTCTACCCCAAATTGATCGTAACTAAAAACATTCCATACAATACCTTGAACAAAAATTTTATGTTCATACATTGCAATAAGTTTCCCCAAACTTTCGGGGGTAAGTTGTTCTATAAAAATAGTGTTTGTAGGGCGATTGCCTTCAAATACTTTGTAGGGAATTATGGCTTCATTAGTGCCTTCGGCAATGACTTCAGCTTTTGTTTTACCGTTGAGTAGTGCTTCTGTTTGTGCAAAAAAGTTGGACATCAACTTGTCTTGATGGTCTTGATTGCCATGCAATGATTTTGCAAATCCTATAAAATCAGAAGGAATCAATTTTGTACCTTGATGGATTAATTGAAAAAAGGCGTGCTGTGAATTGGTTCCTGGTTCTCCCCAAATCAAATTCCCTGTTTGATAATTCACTTTATGTCCTGCTCTATCAATGCTTTTTCCATTACTTTCCATAATGGCTTGTTGCAAATAGGTCGCAAACTGGTTTAAATATTGAGTGTATGGTATAATGGCTTCACTTTCAGCTTTAAAAAAATTATTGTACCAAATGCTTAAAAAGGCCAAAAGTACTGGAATGTTTTGTTCAAATTTTTCTTCTTTAAAGTGAACATCCATTTTATGAGCTCCTCTAAGCAACGCTTCAAAATTTTTATATCCAACAGCCAAACTCATACTGAGCCCTACGGCACTCCATAAAGAAAATCGACCACCTACCCAATCCCACATGGGGAAGATGTTTTGAGCATCTATTCCAAAAGCTTTTGCTTTTTCAATATTGGTTGAAACCGCTACAAATTGTTTTGCAATATCATCCTCAGAAGCATGTTGTAAAAACCACTGTTTTATGGTAGTGGCATTGGAAAGTGTTTCTTGTGTTGTAAAGGTTTTGGAAACTATCACAAAAAGTGTCGTTTCTGGATTTAATGTTTTAAGAACTTCATTAACATGATCGCCGTCAACATTACTTACAAAATGAACATTCAAATGATTTTTATAATATTTCAGTGCATCGACGACCATTGCTGGACCAAGATCGGAACCCCCAATACCAATATTGACAATATCTGTAAATGATTCGTTTGTAAAGCCTTTGCTTTTTCCGCCAATAACATCTTCAGAAAATTGTTTTATTTTATGTTTTACCTGATTAATTTCAGGCATAACATTCTCTCCTTCATAAAAAATCTCAGCATTTTCTGGCATTCTCAGGGCTGTATGCAATACCGCTCTGTTTTCTGTTTTGTTGATTTTTTCTCCTCCAAAATATTTTGAAATTGCAGCACTCAATTGAACTTCTTCTGCTAAGTCTTTGAGTAAATCTAAAGTTTCAGGAGTTATTCTATTTTTAGAAAAATCAACAAAAAAATCATCCCATCTTATACTGAATTCTGAAGCACGATTTGGATTTTCATCAAACCAAGAAGTCATATGTACATCCTTTATGCTTTCAAAATGGTGTTGCAGGTTTTTCCAAGCTAATGTTTCTGTTGGGTTGATGGATTTTAAGCTCATTTTGTGTTAAATATGGTTAGTTTATAGTGTCTAATCGTTGTTTGAGCGGTGCAATATACTCAAGAAAATCGGTTTTATAAATTTCTGAAAGAGCTTTTGCGTCGGGTAATTTTTGACGGAAAGGATCTACTTGGCGGCCATTTTTCCAAAACCGATAACAAACATGAGGACCACTTGTATTTCCTGTCATTCCAACTTTACCAATCACATCGCCTTGTTTTACAAAATCGCCAACATTGACCAAGCGTTTACTCATGTGTAAATACTGCGTAGAATAGGTAGCGTTATGACGAATTTTTACAAACTTTCCGTTACCGCCTCTTCGTGTAGATTCAATAACAGTCCCATTTGCAGTAGCCAAAATTGGGGTGCCTACAGGGGCCGCAAAATCGGTCCCTTTATGAGGTCGAACTTTGTTGCCGTAATAGGCGATTCTACGGTTTTTATTATATCGCGATGATATTCTACTGAATTTTACAGGACTTTTCAAAAATGCTTTTTGTAAACTTTTACCAGAATCATCATAATAATCTGTACTTGTTTTTGAATCTGGATTGATATAATTGAACGCATAAATTGGTTCTCCTTTGTGCTCAAAATAGGCAGCATCTATGCTTTCTATTCCGGCATAAATACTGTCTTCTACAAAACGTTGTTTGTAAATCACTTTAAAATTATCGCCTTTTTGTAATCTAAAAAAGTCGATGGTCCAAGCATAAATATCGTCGGACATGTCATAAATAAGTTGAATGGGTAATCCTTGTGCTTCCATGGTTTCAGAAAGTGTATTTTCGATCACACCAAATGCTTCTTTTTCTACAATTTTTACGGGTTTTCGTTGCTTGTAGGCAACAATAGAATCGCAAAATTCAAGAACAACATATTCTATTTTGTTGGGTTGATATATAAAACTTTGTGCCGTTCTTGATGCGTCTTTTGAGCACAAAAGCATGTATGGTTTTCCAGCACGTAATTGTCGAATATCAAAAGTGTCTTTCGCTTGATTTGCAATATTATAAATCTCTGAAAAATCGACCTTGTATCGCGAAAGAATCTCTCCAAAACTCTCCCCACGCTGTATAGTGTCTTGAATAACGTAAAAGTTATTCAAGTTGTACCCAAATTTGATGTCTTCTTGAAGTTCTTGAGCTATAGGTGTGTTTTTTTCTGCGCTTGTACATTGAAAGGTTAAAAAGGCAAGACCTACAGTTGCAATAATACTTTTTAAAGTGTTTAGATGCTGTTGTTTTAATTGATGCACTACGCTATATTTTGACCCCAATTTTCAATTTCTTTTGAACTCCAAAGTTCTGGAAAAAATATTCTTTTTTGGTACTTTGGATGCATATATTTTTGCCAATTGCTGCCTCCCGTTGCTTCGCCATCACCAGAATTAGCCAAAATATAATGCTTTGCAGCATTGAAATGCGCTATAACCCAAGTGATATTCACTGTGTAGTCGTAGTGACGCATGGCGTCGATAAGAGTTTTGTTATTTTGATCTGATGCTGATAATTCTTTGTAACGCGACCACAAATTTTTGGTATTATATACTTTCATAAAAGTGATAAATTCTTCTTTGTATCGATGTTCAAAATTGCTAAGCAAAATAGATTTCTCACCCGTTTTGTAATCTTTGCCAGCGGCTTGCCAATATAAATGCTCAAGAGCGTGCTCAAAAGGCGTGTCTCGATCTATAGTTTTGCGAAAACGAGCGTCAATTAAATTGATGAGTTCTGTAGAGGCAAACTCAATTTTTCTATATTGAGCACTCTGAAATCCACTTCCTGGTGTTAGGGTGTGTCTAAACTTATTATATTGTTCAACATCCATGCCTTCTTGCATGATGTTAAAAGACGATGTGAGCATATCAAAATAGCGACTCACACGCATCAGTTTGTCTGTAAAAAAATTAACCTCTAAAACTTCTGCCTCTGCGACTTGTTGAAGCTCCCACAAAATCATTTTAAAAATAAGTTCATTAATTTGGTGGTACCCAATAAAGACCATTTCGTCAGGAAGATTGGTGCGTTGGATTTGTAAATTTAAAAGAGCATCTGTATGAATATAGTCCCAATAATTAATGGTTTTGCTGTGCAAAAGGCCTTCCAAATACACATTTTTATCTTGATTTATAGCGCTATACTTTTCATCAAGTGCATCAATCAATTGTTTGGTGGTTTTATTTTTCATACGTTCAAGCTAAAATTTACAATTGAATTTCAAAGGGATGTTTTAGCCCTTTAAATGCCTCTAAATCAGATTGTAAAGATCCTACACGGAGGTCTGCTTTAATTTTTAATGGGACCTTATTTTTATCGGCGCTTACCCAAAGTGTTACGCTTTCTTCTTCGTGAAACACACGTCCCGCCATAACATAGGGGCGAAATTTTAAGCAATTTACGTTCCCAAATTTTGTTTTTATGGTTTCTCGGCCCAAATATTTCAGCTTAAATCCAAAAATCTCACTATCAAAAAACATATCGAGTTGAACAACTTCACCAACTTTTATAGACGCTGTTTCATAATTATTTCTCAAATAATAATAGGCAGAAATAATATCTTGAATATTGGATCTTATGGGTACGGTTGTTTTCTTTTTCTCTTTTAGATCGTTTATATTTGCTTGATTTTTAGTGTAATCAAATTCTATAATTCGATTTTTGGTATATCCTCCTTCATATACATCTCGAATAAATTTATAGGGCTGGCCAGTTTTTTTATCAAAATAACTCTCATAGCGGTCTTTTACTTTAAAAAACCATTTTATTGCTCCTGTAGTCCATCCTTTTCCAATAACATGAAATACAGGTTTGTCTTTGTATTGAGCATCATGGATCTCTAGCGTTGCATTTCCTGCTTTCATCCAACCGCTGTAGCTGAGTTTAAATTTAAGCCATTCGCCAGCTTGAAAAGAAGAATTTTCTTGCGCTGAAACAAAGCTAAGACTTGACCAAAATAAGGCGACTACTAAAAATTTTCTCATGATGAACACCGTTTATATTTGATGTACATGCAAATTTGCAATTATTATTCCAAAACTAAAAGGAACAACAACTCTATTTCATTTTTGTTGTTTTAAAGTGTTCCTCTGTTGGCTTGTTCGCGCTCAATAGATTCAAATAATGCTTTGAAATTTCCTGCTCCAAACCCTTTTGCTCCCATCCGCTGAATGATTTCGAAAAATAATGTTGGACGATCTTCTACAGGTTTTGTGAAAATTTGTAACAAATAGCCTTCCTCATCGGCATCTACCAATATTGAAAGTTCTTGCAGTACAGAAATATCTTCTTTCATAAGTTTCATGTGTGCTCCTAGACGTTTTGGTATTGCATCATAATAGGCTTGTGGTGGAGGTGGCAAAAACTCTACACCATTGGCGCGTAAATGCCGCACTGTTGCTATGATATCGTCGGTTGCTACCGCCAAATGCTGTACTCCACAACCTTCATAAAAGTCAAGATATTCTTCAATTTGAGAACGCTTTGCAGCTTTGGCAGGTTCGTTAATGGGAAATTTAATTCTTCCGTTGCCATTGCTCATCACTTTACTCATAAGAGCAGAATATTCCGTGTGAATCTGTTTATCATCAAAGGATAAAAAATTAACAAATCCCATAACTTCTTCATACCATTTTACCCAAGTATTCATTTCTCCCCAACCTACATTTCCAACCATATGGTCTATAAATTTTAGTCCTGCACTTGGCGGATTATATTCAGATTCCCAAGCAACATATCCAGGGAAAAATACGCCTTTATAATTCTTGCGCTCTACAAAAACATGAACGGTTTCGCCATAAGTATAAATTCCAGAGGTGACAATTTCACCATATTGGTCGCGATGTACTTTTGGTTCAAAATATGATTTAGCACCGCGTTTGGTCGTTTCTTGATAGGCTTTGTGGGCATCTTCTACCCATAGGGCTATGACTTTTACGCCGTCTCCATGTTTACGCAAATGGTCGTTTATTGGGGACGTGCTATTAAGTGGTGTTGTAAGTACTAGTTTTATTTTACCTTGTTGAAGAACATAACTTACTTCATCTTTTGAGCCTGTTTCTAGGCCTTTGTAGGCCAATGATTGGAATCCAAAAGCTGTTTTATAGAAGTGTGCTGCTTGTTTAGCGTTGCCAACATAAAATTCAACAAAATCTGTCCCAAGAAGAGGCAAAAAATCTTGGGCTCCGTCAAAAATTTTCTCAAGACTGTAATCTACAGATTTTAAGGGTTTACTCATAACTAAAATTTTTAAGGTTAATATTAATGTTCTAACCAAGATTTAAAATAATCTTCATCAGATATCTTTAGTGCTTCTTCTGTAACTTGAAGAGGTTTGAATGTGTCGACCATTACGGCCAACTCTTGGGTGTCTTTTTTTCCAATACTGCGTTCCATTGCGCCTGGATGTGGGCCATGCGGAATGCCTGCCGGATGTAAGGAGATATACCCCGGTTCAATGTCATTTCGGCTCATAAAATCTCCATCTACGTAATACAACACCTCATCGCTATCAATATTACTGTGATTGTATGGCGCTGGAATTGATTCTGGATGATAATCGTAAAGTCTTGGCACAAAACTACATACAACAAAAGCATTGGTTTCAAATGTTTGATGTACTGGTGGTGGCTGATGAATTCGACCTGTAATCGGTTCAAAATCGTGAATTGAAAATGCATAAGGATAATTAAATCCATCATACCCAATCACATCGAAAGGATGAGAGGCATAAATCATTTCTATGATTTCGTTTTGCTTTTTTAATTTGATTGTAAATTCTCCGCTCTCATTGTAGGTTTCTAATTCCTGTGGCCGGCGAATATCACGCTCGCAATAGGGAGCATGTTCTAACAATTGTCCAAACCAATTTCTGTAACGTTTTGGTGTATAAATTGGACTGTAAGATTCTACAATGAAGAGTCTGTTGTCTTCGGTGTCAAATTGTATTTGATATATTATGCCTCTAGGAATGATCAAATAATCACCATATTTAAAGTCTAAATTTCCAAACATAGTGCGTAGTTTTCCAGATCCTTTATGCACAAATAGCAATTCATCTGCATCAGAATTTTTGTAAAAATACGTTGTTAAAGAAGATTTTGGTGCAGCCAATATAATGTTACAATCCGAATTTGTTAGAACTACTTTTCGACTTTCCAAAAAATCTGATTCTGGTTGCACCTTAAAACCGTGTAACTTATAGGATTGAATATTATTTGTTTTGGCAATTTTTGGAGCTATAGAATATTGCTTTTGTATGGATTTAACTTGTGTTGGACGTTGTTCGTGGTAGGCGTTGGTGGACATCCCATCAAATCCTATGGTTCCAAATAATTGCTCATAATAGAAACCTCCATTTGGTTTTTTGAATTGGATATGCCTCTTGTGAGGGATATTTCCAAGTTTGTGATAAAACGGCATCGTAAAAAGTTTTTTATGTTATACAAAATAAGCTCAAAGAGAAATTGGTTCATGATATCATCATCAAGAACACAGCTTATTCGGGATTTCTTTTGATAAGAAAATGAAGCAACAATAAAAGATCTTTCCAAAATAGGGTCATACACAAATTTAATAAAAAAAATTATACCATTAGAACCAATAGCCCAAGTTAACAAACACGCCGCTATAGTCATTTTCTGGAGACCAATGGAATTTAAGTTCAATTGGGCCAAAAATAGTTTCTAAACCATAGCCCAAAGCAAAGCCCTTGTAAGACGGTAATGAAAGCCACTCTTCCCCTAAGAAAATATCATTTCCAATATTGGCAAAATTTCCAGATATATTAATATGATGCCGTTTGTAGAATTCATAATCGGCTGTGAAATAGGCATTTACAAAACTATCTCCCGATAAACTAAAAAAGTCGTACCCAAAAAATGAGCTATTGTTGTTGATGTGATTATGACCATAGCCACCCAAACCAAATTTGAGCGCAGGAATTTTATCATCGCCAACCATAAACCCACCTTCTGTACCGACCAAAAAAGATATGTTTTTATACATTTTAAAGGCCTTAGCTATATTGGCTTTTAAAATTAAAAATTGACTAAAATCTTCATATTTGGATGCCGTTAAATACAAATCTCCCGAGCCCTCAAACAAAAAACCACTTGTTGGAAAAAAAACATCATCCAATGTATCATACTTCATTGCTGCATTGACGCTAGAAAAATCGCTTTCCTCTATTTGGTATTTTACATCTTGAAATGTTGTTGTTAGCGATTGACTTGAGGCATACATATTGAGGCGTTTGAATGTGGCGCCAAGTTTTAGAGAAAAATCTTTCTTGATTAGTGTTTCTACAAAAAAACGAGCTGTAAAATCAGAAAGTGTTGTTGGAATTCTAATCCTTAATGTCTCTGGAAGTGACGGATTAAATAAGAGCGGGTTTATATCATATCGAAAACGAGTGTATTGGGCGTTGAGACCAATACTCCAATAAAACCCTTTGTCTATGTAATAATCAAAATTGAAGCGTGAATTATCCCCCAATATGAAATCTAAGGATAACACATCGTTTTTGAGTAGTAATTGTTTTTTTGTGAAATTTAATAATACAGCACTTTTAAGAACTTGATCGTAATGAATACCAAACTTTAAAAAACTTGTATTTGTCGTTTCTTTGACGTTTCCCATAAAATGATACCCTTGATTTTCATTGGATAAAAACTTGTAACGAAAACTATCGAAATTGTTGGTTGCCAATAAATTACTGACACCATTATTAAAATCATCGAAACTTATGGTTTCGCCTTGGCGAAAACGCAACTTTCCCATAACGTATGCGTCCGTATATTTTTTATTCCCATCAATATCAATCCTACTAATTTTTAAACTGTCAGTATCGCTAGAGATCTTTGGTAATTTTGAAAAATTCTGTGTTTTTGCTAATGCTTTTAATTTGTTAAAGAAAGGAACAACCGCTGTTTTGCCTTTTTCAATTATCTCTGAACCTTTGTTAAATGAAATGATTGAATATTTTTCGACATCAGGTTGTATATAAAGATCTGTCAGTTGTTTCTTAACTTCCATTGCTTTTGTTGATCTAAAATTGTTGATCTGCGTCAAAATTTCTGATACCGATTTTATTTCATCTTTTGTCAATAAATCCTCTTGAACATTAACTCCGATAATGTAGTCTAAATCTTTTGTTTTAAGGATTTCTACAGGGTAATTATTTGTAATACCGCCATCCATCAATAAAATTCCATCGCGTTCGACAGGTTGAAAAAGCGTTGGCAGCACACTACTGATAGACATGGCTTCAGCAAGATTTCCTTGATCCATCACAACAGCTTCTCCTGTTTCCATATTTGTTGCTATACAATAGAAAGGAATAGGCAACTCGCTAAAATTAGTTATACTCCATTCGTCTTTTGTAAGTTTGGTGAGTAAGTTAAACACGTTTTGACCTCTGGAGATAGAGGACGGCAATTGAACTTTAAAATCTTTTAGAGGAAGTGATGCCGCATATTTTTCTGCATTTTTTCGTTCTTGAAACGTTTTGGACGGTCGTGGCACTTTATCTCCAAGGAGTACATCAAAATCAACTCTTCTAAAAATGGAATCCAACTGATGCGCAGAGTACCCAGATGCATATAACCCACCAACCACAGCTCCCATACTTGTTCCGCCAATATAATCTATGCGAACACCTAGACTATCAATAGCTTTCAAAACACCAATATGAGCCAAACCTTTGGCACCTCCACCACTAAGAACCAATCCAACTTTTGGATCTTTTGGCAATGGCTTTTGAGCAAAACCAATAAGACTGCAGATATAAAAAACGATAAAAAACTTGGGGTTAACTTTCATGTTCTTTGTGGTAAAATTTATAAATTTTTTGCGCTTTGGAAACACCAATAATTTGTTCTAATTCGTCCAATTTTGCAAAAGATACTCTTTGCGCCGACTTGAATACTTTCAATAATTGTACCCTAGTTTTTTCTCCAATTCCGGGAATAGATTCCAACTCTGAGTGCAAGGCCGATTTGCTTCGCCTGTTGCGGTGATGTTCTATTCCGAAACGGTGCGCTTCATTTCTCAATTGTTGAATGATTTTTAATGTTTCGCTTTTTTTGTCTAAATATAATGGAATTGGATCGTTTGGATAAAATAATTCTTCTAAACGTTTTGCAATTCCTATTATAGCAATTTTTCCACGTAAATTTAATGCATCCAAACTTTTTAGTGCCGCAGAAAGTTGCCCCTTTCCTCCATCAATAATAATCAGTTGAGGCAAATCTTGTTTTTCATCCAAAAGTCTTTTATATCTTCGATACACCACCTCCGTCATAGAGGCAAAATCGTCTGGACCTTCAACGGTTTTGATATTAAAATGACGATACTCTTTTTTGCTCGGTTTTCCATTTTTAAAAACTACACATGCGGCGACAGGGTGTGTGCCTTGAATATTAGAATTATCGAAACATTCGATATGCGTTGGTGCTTCTGAGAGGCGAAGATCAGACTTCATTTGTGCCATTATGCGTTTCACATGACGATCCGGATCTATGATTTTGACCTGTTTGAGCTGTTCCAATCTATAATATTTGGCGTTTCTAAGAGATAAATCTAGCAACTGTTTTTTGTCTCCTACTCGAGGTATTGTGATTTTGATAGTCTCGCCTAGCTTAACTTCAAAAGGCACATAAATTTCTTTTGATAGAAGTTGAAATCGCTGTCTCAGTTCTGTTATGGCCAATTCTAATAATTCGACATCACTTTCTTGAAGTTTCTTTTTGATTTCCATCGTATGAGCTCTGATAATCGCACCATGAGATAATTGGAGAAAATTAACATATGCAAAACTTTCATCGCTAGTGATTGAATAGACCTCGACATCACTAATTTTAGGATTTACAATAGTAGATTTTGATTGATAATTTTGTAGAATAGTGATTTTTTCTTTCAAAACTTGTGCGTCCTCAAACTGTAAATTTTCAGCTAAATCTTGCATTTGCCTTTTAAAAAGTGATAAAGAGTTTTTAAAATTCCCTTTTAAAATATCACGAATGGCAGAAATATTTTCCAAATAGGCCTGCTCAGTTTCTTTGGCCTCACAAGCCCCTTTACAATTGCCTAAATGATATTCTAAGCATACTTTATATTTTTTATTATTTATTTTTTCTTCAGACAAATCATAATGACACGTTCGAATAGGAAAAAGGCCTTTGATCAAATCCAAAAGCGTTGAAACTGTTCTTACACTTGTGTAGGGCCCAAAATATTCCGAACCATCTTTTATCACTCTTCGGGTTTGAAACACGCGTGGAAATCGCTCTTTTTTAATGCACAACCAAGGGTAGGATTTGTCATCTTTTAGAAGAACATTATAGCGTGGCTGATACTTTTTTATCAAATTATTTTCAAGCAATAAAGCATCGGTTTCGGTATCAACAATAATATGTTTTATATCATGAATTTTTTTGACCAAAACATTGGTTTTACCATAATCATGAACTTTATTGAAATACGAACGCACTCTGTTCTTCAAGTTTTTGGCCTTTCCCACATAAATTACAGCACCCTTATTGTCAAAAAATTGATAGACACCAGGCGTACTTGGAAGTGTTTTTAGTTGTATTTCTAATCTTGAAGATGACATCTTTCCAAAGGTATATTAATTCCTAGTATTGTAAAAATCCATTGTAGTTTTTTAGTATATTGCTTTAAAATTAGCTTTAATTTTTGTTATGAATATTGTCATCTTATCTCGAAACAAAAACTTATACTCAACAAGAAGACTCATTGAAGAGGCCGAAAATAGAGGACACGATGTCGAAGTTATAGATCCTTTGAGTTGTGATTTAATCATTGAAAAAGAAAAACCAACAGTCTATTATAAAGGGAAATACCTCAATGATGTTGATGCCATTATTCCTCGAATTGGAGCCTCTGTAACTTTCTATGGCTGTGCAGTAGTACGCCAATTTGAAATGATGAATGTATTTTCTACCGTTTCATCCGATGCTATCATTCGTTCTAGAGATAAACTGCGTAGTTTTCAGCGCCTTTCCAAAGGCGGAATAGATATGCCAAAAACAGTATTTACAAACTATTCGAAAGATGTAGAAGAAGTTATAGAACATGTTGGAGGCACCCCTGTTGTTATCAAATTATTAGAAGGTACGCAAGGGCTTGGTGTGGTTTTGGCAGAAAGCAAAAATGCTGCCGAATCTGTTTTGGAAGCATTCAATGGACTTCAAGCCAGGGCTTTGGTACAAGAATACATCGCCGAGGCAAAAGGCGTCGATATTCGTGCTTTTATTGTCGATGGCCAAGTCATTGGAGCTATGAAACGAAAAGGAAAAGAAGGAGAATTTAGATCAAATTTGCATCGTGGCGGTACCTTTGAGTATTATCGAATGTCTGAAGCTGAGTTAAAAATTGCCATTAAATCTGCGCGTCAACTCAAACTTCCAGTTTGTGGTGTCGATATTTTGCAATCCAAACGTGGGCCATTAATTATGGAGATCAACTCTACTCCAGGACTCGAAGGTATCGAAGGGGCTTCACAAAAAAATATTGCCAAAGCTATTATTACATTCATCGAAAGAAATAGACGTTAATGACAAACAATAATTCTATATTAAATATCCTTGGTGAAGATATCGCCCTTGGCGAATCGCGAGAAATTAATTTTCATGTTGCAAAACTACACACGCAAACCAGAGTTGATGTTCCTGTCATCATCAATCGCTCCAAAAAACCTGGTCCAGTTGTTTTATTTACCGCTGGTATTCACGGAGATGAAGTGAATGGTGTAGAAATCGTTCGGCAACTCATCGCAAAAGGCATCAATAAACCAAAGAAAGGAACCATCATTTGTATCCCTGTTTTGAATATTTTTGGATTTCTCAATAAAACACGAGAACTTCCAGATGGGCGTGATTTGAATCGTGTATTTCCAGGATCAAAATCGGGCTCTCTAGCAAGTCAGGTTGCGTATAAACTCATGCAAGAAATTGTACCACAAGTTGATTTTATTGTTGACCACCATACAGGCGGTGCAGGACGTTTCAACGCGCCTCAAATTAGAATCGTAAAAGAGGCGCAAAACCTCAAAAAATGGGCCAAGGCCTACGGCGCTCCTTTTGTGGTGTATTCCAATAAAATTTCAAAATCGTTCCGTAGTGCATGCGACAAACACAATATTCCAATTTTACTTTTTGAAGGAGGAAAATCTTATCATATTGACGCTCAAGTTACCAACACAGGAGTCAATGGAGCAAAGCGAATTTTGAATCATTTTGATATGTTGAGAACAAAATTTAAAGCGTCCACTCCAAAAAAAGAAATTATTTTTATTGAAGAAAGCAAATGGATTAGAGCCAAGTCTTCTGGCATGTTTCGTGCAACAATAAAACTTAATTCTAAAGTTGAAAAACACACTATTTTAGGCTATATCACAGATGCTTATGGGAAATTTAATCAATCTGTCAAAGCAGAATATGATGGCTATATTTTAAATATTAATGAAGACCCAATTGTTTATAAAGGAGATGCTCTATTTCGATGCTCCACAACTATTAATTTATGAATAAAAAAGACCTTAGAACAACCTACAAACAAAAGCGCAAATCCTTAGATCAATCGACCATAGATGCGTTGAGCTTAAAAATTGCAAACCAAGCGTTGAAACTTCCTATTTGGAATGCTCGTTTTTTTCATATATTCTTGACTATCAAGCACTTGAAAGAAATAGAAACAGAACCTCTTATGAGTATTTTGTTTGGAAAGGATAAAAATATAGTCCTTCCAAAAAGCAATATTTCTACTGGTGAAATGACGCATTATTTGCTTACAGATGATACTGTAATCAAGCCAAATATTTGGAACATTCCAGAGCCCGAAAACGGCCTGCAAATTGAAAACGAAAACATTGAAATTGTATTTGTCCCTTTATTGGCTTTTGACGAGAAAGGACATCGTGTTGGCTATGGAAAAGGGTTCTATGACACCTTTTTAAAACATTGTCCAAATGCTATTAAAATAGGGCTTTCTTTTTTTGAAGCTGAAGCTCAAATCGAAGACAGCAAGGCATACGATATCCCACTGGATTATTGCATTACTCCAAATCGAATTTATCATTTTGAGTAAAGCTTTGATTGAGTCTAGAACTCTTGCTGTTGTATAACAAAAGAAGCCCAACACCTGTACTTATAGCGACATCGGCAATATTGAAAACGGGATTGAAAAATGTAAAATAGTCACCACCAAAAAAAGGCATCCAGTTAGGGAAATATCCAGAGAACAAAGGAAAATGTAGCATGTCTACAACTTTTCCATAAAATAATCCGCTATAATTATTTTCAGCAAAAATTGTGGCTTTTTGTCCATAACTGTGATCAAAAATAAAACCATAAAAAACAGAATCAATAATATTGCCAAGTGCTCCAGAAAAAATGAGAGCAATAGCAAAACTTAATAGTTTGGAGGTTTGTTTTTTTATGGAGTCTAAAAGCCAATAACCAATGCCTACAACAGCAGCTAATCTGAAAAGAGTAAGAAATAATTTTGCTGATTTATCTGATATAAAAGAAAATACATCACTGAGTTTTGCTCCCCAAGCCATGCCGTCATTCTCTACAAACAGAATTTTGAACCAATTGAAAACAACCCATTGCTGCCCCAGTTCAAAATGCGTTTTTACATAAATCTTAGAGAGTTGATCAAAAATTAAAACGGATAAAACAAGATAGAAGACATGCTTTTTGGACATCCTATCGTTGCATGTTTTTGGCCTCAATACTCAACGTAGCATGTGGCACAAGCTCCAATCGCTTTTTATTGATTAATTTGCCTGTAACTCTACACACACCATAGGTTTTGTTTTGAATTCTTATAAGTGCATTTTTAAGATCTCTAATAAACTTCTCTTGACGTATTGCAAGCTGGGCGTTAGACTCTTTGCTCATAACTTGACTGCCCTCATCAAAAGCTTTAAACGTTGGAGAAGTGTCTTCAGTACCATTATTCAAATCGTTCATGTAGGCACTTTTTATAAGTTCCAAATCATGTTGTGCCTTTTCAATCTTTTGTTGAATCAATGTTTTGAATTCTTCTAAATCCTTGTCGGAATATCGATTGGTTGTTTCCATAGACATCGTTTTTATGTGTGTTTCTGAATGAACAACTTGGTCGAAATATCATCAAAATCTATTGCTATTCCCTTATCAAGTTGATTCACTTCATGTAATGTTTTTGTTAAAGTTTCTAATTTAATATATTCTAAATTATTTTGAATGGCTTTGTGCATATTTTCGTGATGAAGAAGAACAACTTCAATAGTGTCTGTCACTTCAAAACCAGAGTCTTTTCTTAAATTTTGAATACGATTTACAAGTTCGCGAGCAATACCTTCTTCTTTCAACGCCGCTGTGATGGTGACATCCAATGCTACTGTCATCGCTCCTTGATTGGCTACAAGCCATCCTTCAATATCTTGCGATGTGATTTCAACATCATCAAGGGTCAATGTACTAATTTTTCCATTAATTTCAATCTCCAAACTTCCTTGTTTTTCAATTTCTTTTATGGCATTAGCATCTAGTTTTTGAATGGCCGCAGCTACAAACCGCATATCCTTTCCAAATCTTGGCCCCAAAACCTTAAAATTTGGTTTAATTTGTTTCACCAAAATATCCGAAGCATCCTCCAAAAGTTCAATTTCTTTCACATTAACCTCGTGTTTTACAAGATCTGAAATGGCCAAAATTTCTTCTTTTTGTTTGGATGATGCTACAGGGATCATGATTTTTTGAAGGGGTTGGCGAACTTTAATTTTTTCTTTTGCTCTAAGCGATAATACTAAAGAAGAAATCAATTGAGCTTGTGCCATTTTGTGTTCCAATGCTTTATCAATCAGCTCTGGATTCGCCTTAGGAAATTCTGCCAAATGAACACTTTTGAACGTTTCTTTTTGGGTATTTTTTATAAGATCTAAGTAAAGGCGGTCCATAAAAAATGGAGCTATAGGTGCACCAAGTTTTGCAATTGTCAACATACATGTATACAAGGTTTGGTAGGCAGAAATTTTATCGGCCTGATAATCTCCTTTCCAAAATCGTCTTCTACTCAATCGTACATACCAATTGCTTAACAACTCTTGTGTAAACTCTGAAATGACTCTTGCAGCTTTGGTGGGTTCATAATTTGCATAATACTCATCTACTTTTGTGATGAGGGTATTCAATTCAGATAAAATCCAGCGGTCAATTTCGGGGCGTTCTCCTAAAGGAATTTCGGGCTCAGAATAATTAAATTTATCAATATTAGCATAAAGGGTAAAGAAAGAATAGGTATTGTATAACGTCCCAAAAAACTTTCGCCGTACTTCTTCTATGCCTTCAATATCAAATTTTAAATTATCCCACGGATTGGCATTGCTAATCATATACCACCGTGTTGCATCTGGGCCATAGGTCGCTAGTGTTTCAAAAGGATCGGTTGCATTGCCTAAACGTTTGGACATTTTTTGTCCATTTTTATCTAAAACTAATCCGTTGGATACTACATTTTTGTAGGCCACAGAATCAAAAACCATTGTTCCAATGGCATGCAGCGTATAAAACCATCCTCGTGTTTGATCTACACCCTCTGCAATAAAATCTGCTGGAAATGCTTTATTTTGGTCTATTAATTCTTTGTTTTCAAAAGGATAATGCCATTGAGCATAAGGCATACTTCCAGAGTCAAACCACACATCGATAAGATCACTTTCGCGACGCATTGGTTGCCCTGTTGCTGAAACAAATATGATGGTATCAACAATATTTTTATGTAAATCTATTTTTGAGTAATTTTCGTCTGAGAAATCACCAACTACGAAATCTTCAAAAAGGTCTTTTGGCATAAATCCAGCAGCAATAGATTTTTGAATTTCACTTTTCAATTCTTCAACTGAACCAATACAAATTTCTTCTTTTCCGTCTTCTGTACGCCATATTGGTAATGGAATCCCCCAGTAGCGCGATCGCGATAAGTTCCAATCATTGGCATTTGCGAGCCAATTTCCAAAACGCCCATCTCCTGTGCTTTTTGGTTTCCAATTGATGGTTTGATTAAGCTCAAACATGCGTTCTTTAACATCGCTAATTTTGATAAACCACGAGTCTAACGGATAGTACAAAATAGGCTTGTCCGTACGCCAGCAGTTGGGGTAGCTGTGTTTATATTTTTCAACCTTAAAAGCTTTATTTTCAATTTTAAGCTTAATAGCAAGTTCTACATCTACAGATTTCTCTGGTGCTTCTCCCTCGAGATAATATTCGTTTTTCACATAACGCCCTGCAAAGTCAGAGACTTCTTTTCGAAAACGCCCCTGAAAATCAACCAATGGCACTAAATTGCCGTCATCATCTTTCACTAATAGCGGTGGGATTTCTGGGCTTGCTTGCTTGGCGGCAATGGCATCATCGGCACCAAATGTTGGTGCAGTATGTACAATTCCTGTTCCGTCTTCTGTGGTTACAAAATCTCCTGCAATTACACGAAATGCATGTTCTGGATGATCGTGCGGTAGAGCATATTCCAACAATTGATTGTATTTGGTTCCAACTAAATCGGATCCAACAAATGTTTTTAAAATTAAAAAAGGAATTTTCTGCTCTCCTTTCTTGTACTCCTCTAACTCCTGGGTGGTTTCAACTTGTGCAAATTTTCCAGAAAATTGCTTTTCAATTAATGCTTTTGCCAACACAACATTTATAGGTTCAAAAGTATATTGGTTGAATGTTTTTACAAGTACATATTCAATTTTTGATCCAACGGTTAGTGCAGTATTACTTGGCAATGTCCAAGGGGTTGTTGTCCAAGCCAAAAAGTGAATAGCGCCTTCATTTTGTAAACACTTTGGTAAAGATTCTGGAAGTGCTTTGAATTGCGCTACAACGGTGGTGTCAGTTACATCTTGGTAGGTCCCTGGTTGATTGAGCTCATGTGAACTCAGTCCTGTTCCTGCCTTAGGCGAATAGGGTTGGATCGTGTACCCTTTGTATAATAAATTTTTGTTATATACCTGCTTGAGTAACCACCATACACTTTCCATGTATTTTGAATCGTAGGTGACGTAAGGGTCGTTCATATTGACCCAGTACCCCATTTTTTCGGTGAGGTCGTTCCAAACATCTGTGTAGCGCATGACTGCCTTTCTGCACGCTGCGTTATAATACTCTACAGAAATGGTGTTTCCAATATCTTCTTTAGTAATTCCTAGTTCTTTTTCTACACCGAGTTCTATTGGGAGTCCGTGTGTATCCCAACCCGCTTTTCGTTTGACTTGAAAACCTTTCATGGTTTTGTATCTTGGAAAAATATCTTTTATGGCACGCGCCAAGACATGATGTACTCCAGGCAACCCGTTTGCAGAAGGTGGCCCTTCAAAAAAAACATAAGGTGTTTGCCCTTCTCTAGAAGTGATACTTTCCTCAAAAATTTGGTGTTCTTTCCAATAATCTAACAGTTCCTCTGCGATTTTTGGCAAGTGTAATCCTTTATACTCTGGAAAGTTTCCGCTCATCATTACTCAATTAGTCCGCAAAATTACTAAATTTTAAGATAATAGCGATACGGAAAAATGTGTAATTTATAACTGAATTGATTCAACAATAAATCAAATTGAAATCAATAAATTTACACTTGAACTTTTATTCAAAATTGGCGCTTGTTTTTATAAAAAATAAAACATCAATCCAATTTTAAAACTCCTTGCATCAAAAGCGTTTTGGTTGATCTTAGCATTGTCAAAAATAGGGTTTAGCCCATAGTAAAGAAATCCGTTCCAATTATTATAGCCCAAACTTAACGTCAGTCCAAACTGCCAATCATTAAGATCAATATTTTTTAATCTTGTTGATAATTCCTGAGTTTGATAAATATATGAAGATGCAAAAATATAACTGGCTTTAAATCCTGCATAAACTCTCCAAAATTTATAGGATTCTGCAGTAGAAGTTCGCCAACGAAATTCTATTGGAATTTCGATGGATTGATGAGAAAATCTATTTTTTTTGAAAGCGGTATTAGATGCGATTTCATACACATATGCTTCCGATGATGTCGGCGAAATTTTTAGGTTTCCAGAATAGGTATTAAAAGCATAGCCGAGCCCGACACCTATTGCAATATTACGTTGAATATTGATGGGAAAATCTCGAATAAAACCTACTTTCAGACCGGGTGAAAATCCGGTTTGATTAAAATCTTCTGGAGCGTCTGTAAAACTGTTGTATGTGAGGCCAAAATAAAATTGATCTTCTCTGTAAAGTGCATCAAAATTATTCGTAGAATCTTGTGCCCAAACTCCTGCGAAGTGCATCAAAAAAATGGTCATTATTGTTATGTTTCTCATAAGGAAAAAATTAGAGCAAATAAATGTACAAAAAAAGGCATTCAAATTTGAATGCCTTTGTATTTGAATAGAACTTTAAATAGAATCAATTCATATTTGTTGTTACATCGCCAATCCCTGTTGTATAGTTGATTTTCAATGCGTTTACTTTCCTAAGCTCTTGTTTAACATCGCCAACGATACCCATATTTGCTTCTCTATCTACCTTTAGGGCGACGGTCAAAAAGGGTATTAATTCTTCGCGCAACGCAGCTCTTTCGGAACTGATAAAAGCGCTGACTTCAGAAAGTGATGCAAATTGATCATTTAACTGAATTCTTGCTTCGGTTCCAAACTTTTCATAACCTGAACTTGGCTTGCCCATGTAGATATAACTTACAGGGTTTTTCTTGTCTAGCTTTTCAACTTGATTGGCCACAGGCAATGAATTTTGTATTTTCAATGAATTTTCTCGCATAACGGTAGCAACCATAAAAAAGAATAATAACATAAATACAATATCTGGTAAAGAGGCTGTGGAAATTGCAGGGAGCCCTCCGTCTTTTTTCTTTTTAAATTTTGACATTTTTGTGTGTTCTTTTAAATAATGATACTACTGAACCTCCGAGAGTTTTTGTGGAAACTCTAGTTTAATTTGATCAATGACTGCTTTGAGTTTGTCTTTATTTCCAATAAATCGTGCGTCTTTGTAGTTTTTTTGCATTTCTACAAAATTCATGTCTCTAAATCCTTTACCAGGACCTATCTCTAGAGCACGTCTATTTCTGAGAACATTATATGCAGCTACCAATTCATTTTGCACTGAAATGTATGCCGCATATGATGTTTCGCGTTCGTTTTTCAAAGATATAATTGCTTTGTCTGGATTATCGGACGATGATGGATCCTTTTTGCCTTGGCAATAACTACAAGTTTTATCACCATTATTGTCCAAAAACTCGACGGCTGCGGAACGCAAGTCGGCGATATCCATAAGTTCATCCTCTACAAGCAATTGATCTTTTCCATTGAGGAGTACTGTAAAAATATTTTTCTGCTTGATGATTGGCGGGTCAACTTCTTCCATAGGTGGAAGCTTTCGGTTGATTCCAGAATCTTTTTCAATGGTAGTTGTTACCAGGAAAAATATTAACAGTAGGAAAGCAATGTCGGCCATAGAGCCTGCATTAACTTCTGGTGCAGATCGTTTAGCCATATTATTTCAACATTTTTTTGATTCCAAACCCTAACATCGTTCCTCCTGCTACAATACCAAGGGCATAAAACAAGTACAATCCAGTACCAACAAGTTTTGATTCTCCTTCGGTAAGAATTGAACCATCTTTTAAAACGGTTTCTGTTCCTGTAGCAAAAACGAAGTAGCATATCAGAGCAAGCACCAAGAAAGCACCTACTGAAATAAGCGTGTTTTTCAGGCCTGCTGCATTAGATATCAAGTTAACGACTGTAAAAAGAACTACTGCCAAAACGGCAATAGCAAGAATAAAGTAAGCAACATACATAAATGTATTGACACTTGATGCGCCTTCTCCAGCTTTAATGGCATCGTCTCCAGTAGAGATGATACTAACAAGAAAAACAATAGAAAGGACTCCTACAACTGCAGCTACAATCTTTAATAATTTTTGTAAATCCATAATTATTTGATTTAGTTTGAGTTAAGAAGTATTATTTTTTATTCTTTACAAGAATGTCCATCAATGAGATAGAAGCATCTTCCATGTTGTTGACGATACTGTCAATTTTTGCAATAATATAATTGTAAAATATTTGTAAGATAATCGCAACAATCAAACCAAATACTGTTGTTAGAAGTGCGACTTTAATACCTCCTGCAACAAGAGATGGTTGCATATCTCCAGCAGCTTCAATTTTATCGAAGGCTTGAATCATTCCAATTACAGTTCCCATGAAACCAAGCATTGGTGCCAAAGCAATAAATAAAGAGATCCAAGATACATTCTTTTCTAATTGTCCCATTTGTACACCTCCATATGCTACAACAGCTTTTTCAGCGGCATCTAAATCTTCATCTGCACGGTCTAAACCTTGATAGAAAATAGATGCAATAGGACCTTTTGTGTTTCTACACACTTCTTTTGCAGCTTCTACACCACCAGAAGAAAGAGCTTCCTCTACATCTTCAGTTAATTTTTTTGAGTTTGTTGTTGAAAGATTTAAGAAAATAATTCTTTCAATAGCAATTGCTAATCCTAAAATTAGACATAACAAAACGATGCCCATGAACCCTGGTCCACCTTCGATAAATCGCTTTTTTAATTCTTGATGAAATCCTAATGATTCCACTTCTTCACCAGCTGCATCGTCCTGTACTGGGCTTACAATTGTGGTTACTGTGGTGTTCACGTTCGTGTATGTACTTGCATTTACAGACCCGAATGCCATCGTTAGTGCGATCGCTAGAATTGGAAATAATTTTTTCATTGTTCTATTCTTAAAATTTATTAATATTTGAATTGTTTGTAGGTTGCTAAAGATATAAAAAAAATCAGACTACAAAAATAAAAATTAAGGCATCCAAAAAATTCATTTTAAAGAGAGGATTATAGCACCTTGAAAAACAGCTCTTTAGGTCTAAATTTAATGGAAATTAAAAATTTATAATCGATTCGTTATTAATACAGATCTCCTACAATTTGAAAAAAAATTGATTCACTTAAAAATTTTTATCAAATAATAAATTCCTAAAGTGCTTAAACCCACAACGAGAAGAATTCCTGCAAACTGCCAAGACATGAGTTTGAATAAAAGAGCAAATATGCTAACAGAAAGTCCAAAATATTTGAGTTTTTCTAACAAAAATTATAGGGTATGATAGTTTACAATAAAATAAGCAGAGAGGAAGGGATTCGAACCCTCGATACGCTTTTGGCGTATACACACTTTCCAGGCGTGCGCCTTCGACCACTCGGCCACCTCTCTAGTTTCTTTTTTAAAAGAGATCAAATAAATAAAAAATTGTTTAGTTGTGAAAGAAAATTCCTCTTAATTTTCAGTTAATTCTCCACGAATTGAAGTTTCAAAAACAACTTGAAAAGTGCTTTTGGGCGTGCCTTTTCCTAGCAAATACATCAATTTTGTGATCGCAGCTTCTGTGGTCATGTCTTTTGCAGAAATTACCCCAAATTCTCTCATTTTTTTACTGGTTTCATAATGCCCCATATGCACCATCCCACCAGAGCATTGGGTCACATTAACAATATAAATGCCTTTTGAAATAGCCGTTTTTAATACCTCTAAAAACCAATCTTCTGTGGTGGCGTTTCCAGAACCATAGGTTTCCAAAACAACGCCTTTGAGGTTTGTAGTCTCCAAAATTGATGTCAAAACTGAAGGTTGTAATCCTGGAAAAAGCTTGACAATTACAACATTGGTATCAAATGATTTATGCACTTTTAAGTGGTCTTGAGTAAAGTTTTTCTGTAATAAATCATGCTGTACTTGTAGTTGAACCCCAGATGTTACTAGCGGTGGAAAGTTGTTTGAAGCAAAGGCCTCAAAATGATCGGCATTGATTTTTGTTGTTCTATTGCCGCGGTATAATTTGTACTCAAAATAAAGCCCAACTTCTTTAATCACTGCTGCATTATTCTGACGCAAACTTGCCAATTGTATGGATGTAATAAGATTTTCTTTGGCATCTGTTCGCAAATCGCCAATTGGAAGTTGCGAGCCCGTAAAAATCACTGGTTTGTTCAAATGTTCAAGCATAAAACTCAATGCAGATGCAGAATAACTCATGGTGTCGCTGCCATGAAGCACCACAAAACCGTGATGTGTGTCGTAGTGTTGCTCAATAATTTCTGCAATGCTAATCCAATGCCTAGGAGTGATATTTGAAGAATCGAGTGGAGTTTCAAAAGAAATGGTATCAATATCACAATTCAATAGTTGGAGTTCAGGAATACTATTGAGTAAATTTTGAAAATCGAATGCTTGAAGCGATTCCGAATTGGCATCCTTCACCATTCCTATAGTTCCTCCTGTATAAATCAGTGCTATTTTTGTACTCATTTCTATTATATATTAAAAATATCTTTTGAGTTTTTGGTTGTAATTTCGGCAATATGTTTTGCGCTTTGACCATAAATAGTGGAGAGTTTATTCAAAACCTCAAGGATGTAAACACTCTCATTTCGTTTTCCTCTATAGGGCACTGGAGCCAAATATGGGGCATCTGTTTCCAAAACTATATGCTTTAAATCGATTTCTGATAAAAACTGATCGATTTTCCCATTTTTGAAAGTTACAACCCCGCCAATACCAAGTTTCATATTGTAAGATATAGCTTTATGCGCTTGTTCGAGAGTTCCTGTAAAACAATGAAAAATCCCAAATAAATCCTCCGATTGTTCTTCTTCTAAGATCTCAAAAACTTCGTCAAAAGCATCTCTACAATGAATGACAATGGGGAGTTTATAGCGTTTGGCCCATTGAATTTGAATTCTGAAAGCCTCTTGCTGTTGTTGTAATGTACTTTTATCCCAATACAAATCGATGCCAATTTCGCCAATGGCCACAAATTTTCGAGATTCTAGGGCCTGTTGTACATGCTCTAATTCCTCTTTATAGTCGTCTTTGATATGTGTTGGATGAACCCCCATCATCAAAAAAACATGTTCTGGATAGTTTTGCTCCAAAGCATACATGCTTTCGGTATATGTTGAATCTATTGCGGGTACGAAAAAACGCGTTACACCAGATTGAAGTGCTCTCGAAATCATTTCATCTCGATCCTTGTCAAATGCTTCGCTATATAAATGTGTATGTGTATCGGTTATAATCATGATACAAAAATACTGTTTTGTGTAGTATCTTTGTTTAAAAAAATTATCCTCTTGAAAAATAAGATTCCTTTAATGCAGTTTTTAATTGAAAATGATTTTCATAAAATAAAATTACATTTTATGAAAAGCAACCATTACAAAGTGATTGCAAAAATAAATGGCATAAAGGGACATTTTGTTCTGGATACTGGCGCTTCTACCACTTTTGTTGACAGAAATTTAAAAGAAAAATTCAAGTTATTTTCGGAGGAATCGCAAATAAAAGCGAGTGGTGCTGGTCCTGATAAAATAGATGCTTTTGTTTCTCACAACAATCAACTGAAATTTGGAGAGTGGTCCTTGAAAAAATGTACGATTGCTTTGATCGATTTAGACCCAATAAATACTGCTTTTGCTAATGCCAATTTGTTGGCGGTTGATGGTATTATTGGTGCAGATGTTCTAAAAAAAGGCAAAGCCATTATCGATTACGACAAGAATTATCTGTATTTAAAATAAAAATCCCCGCAAAAGCGGGGATCTATTATATATTATGAAAAAAATTTAATCTTGTACTTGGAATGTAATTGGCAGAGAATACGGCACAATGACTGGCTTACCTCTTTGGCGACCAGGTTTCATTTTTGGCAGCATATTAATGACTCTTGCCGCTTCTTTTTCTAGCCTTGGGTGTGGCGCTCTAGAACGAACTCCTGTTACATTTCCATTTTTGTCGATTTTAAAAATCACACTAATACGTTGTCTTCCAGAAAGCCCTAAGTCTCCAGCCAAATCTGTATTGAATTTACGCTGAACGAATTTGGCGATTTTATCTGACATACACTTACGCTTCTCTGCATTGGAACCGCGCTCACAACCAGGATATTCTGGTACGTTTTCAATAACTGCAAATGGAACCTCAACGTCTTCTACGACTTCTTCAACTTCTATTTCCTCAACTTCTACAATTTCTTCTTCTTGGTCTGTTTCTGTCGATTCTATTACCGTTTCCTCAATTTCTTCTTCATCCTCCACAACCTCTATAACTTCTGGAGCTGCTGGTGGCGGTGGTGGCGGTGGTGGTGGAATGACTTGTTCTATGATTGGAATTTCTTCATCTAATTCATCGTCTAGATTTAGTTTTCCTATATCAATATCGGACTTGTCATAAGTTTTGTAATTCAGCGTAGAATATGTTAAAAATAACATCAATGCTAATCCGACAGCAAAATAGATAGATCCATTTCTGCTGACGTCTGCTTTTGGGTTTTTCTTTGATTCCATTGTGTGTTTTTTTATGGGGTGTTAAATTAATTAAAAAAAATAAAACTACACAAACGTTTGAAGTTTTTTAATGAGTGTTTGTTTTTTCCAGCGTAAAATAGCTGTCATCACCAGTATTCCCAGCGTATTTGCAACAACATCAAGCAACTCCGAAACTCTTGCATGTGGCATAACACCTTGAATAAATTCAAGAATTATGCCAAAAACAAAAGCAAAAAGAGCCGCATAGATCAGACTTTTATTAATTTTTTGAAGTGAAAAAGACAAAAAAACTAAAAAGCAAAGTATAGCATAGGCCAAAAAATGAACAATTTTGTCCTCAAACTCAATATGAAACGTCGATTGATGATTGATTTTTGCCAAACTCGCAAAAGCCAAAAGAATAGTATAGCCAAGCGTTGTTGCGTAAATCAGCTGTTTTTTATGCACCAATTAATGTTTTATAGTCTTCAGCAGATAGTAATTTATCAATATCAGATGTGTTTGTGCACTTAAGTTTAATCATCCAACCAGCACCATAAGGATCCTCGTTGACTTTTTCTGGCTCATCTTCCAAAGCTTCGTTAAATTCTATGATTTCTCCTGCTAAAGGAAGAAACAAATCCGATACTGTTTTTACAGCTTCTACAGTACCAAAAACCTCCTCTGCGTCAAGAGTTTCGTCCAAGGTATCAACTTCTACATAAACGATATCACCTAGTTCTCCTTGGGCAAAATCTGTAATTCCGATGGTGAGTGTATCACCTTCTGCACGAACCCACTCGTGGTCTTTTGTGTATTTTAATTCTTCAGGTACATTCATTATATTGGTTTTATGTTATTGTTTTAATTTCCAAAGTTATAGCGCAGTGTAAATCCAGACCTTATAGTGGTTTGTGGAAATGCTGTAGAAATGGCATATTCTGAGAAGGCATAATCAAAATAAAATATAGCAGTCAAATTATTGCTAAAAGCATAATCTGCTGCATACTTTAAACTCCAAATGGTTTGACCTGCACTCACTTGATTATTATCTAAATCCAAATATCTTATAATCGTTTTATTGTTTCTCACAGACAAATCGGCTTTCATATTCAAATCACTTTTGATGACTTTTTTGGGCCCTGCCAGTTTGGAACGAATTCTCAAATCTTTGATGCGATAACCCAATCCAAAAATATATTCGTTGCCTTGAATCTCCGTCAATAAATTGTTGTCAAAACTAATAGAAAGACTTCGATCTCTTTTGATTTCTGTTGTAACTTTAATTGAATTTTTCATTTCAAAATCAACTTTAATCAATGGACTAAATTGCTCTACCAAATTTACATTACTAAAAAGAGTTTGAGCCTTAAAATTACCAGACTGATCCAAAACATCTGGATTTTGACTGGCATAATCCAAATTAGGATCGGCTGCTTTATAATCGAGGTTAGTACGAAATTGATTTATGGTATAGGATGATCGATATCCATGTGTTATAGAGAATCGTTTAAAACGTTTTTTAAACCATTTGTTTCTCATAAACCCTGTATATTTTAGAGTCCAGTTTGGAATAGGAATATCGCGAAATGCATCTAAACTTATGTTGCTGGCCTTTTTGCCAGAATACGCCGATAGGAACGCTGGCAACAAAACAGACTGGCTGTTTTTGCCAAATCCAAGCGGATACCCTTCGGCGTCTATTGCAAAGTTGCCATTCCCATAAAAATCTTGAGCTAAACGATTGGCTATTTCTAGGCGATTGTTTTTAAAATCTTCAAAAGGTGCAGAGCTGCGCTCATCACTTAGACTAAAAGCTGTTCGAATTAATGAGGTTGAAATATTGAAATTTCCAAACGTATTCTGTATTAGAGAATTGTAGGTATTACTCAAACCATCGCCACTTGTATCTGTTGTATTAAAGTTTTCTGTAAAGTTTGTCGCATAGGTTTTTCCGCCTGTAAAGTCAATTTTTAAATCTGAAATTGGCTCTGTGTTGATGGCATAGTCTAAATTTTCGTTATGCGTTTCAGAATACTGCTGGTTAAATTGATCGAAGGTCGTTAGCCATCCATTTTGTGCTGCAATATGACGTACATCGCGTTGACTTCCAAGTGTATATCCCAAAGTGGGTTTTAGTGTGCCTATAAATCCTGGCGTTGGCAAATATCCAGGCAAGAACGAACTGTTATTTTCCGAATAATTTATTTGCATTCTATTAATGCTTGTGAGCAATCCAATTCCAAAATCCTTCAAATTAAATTTCTTTTTAGAACTTTGTCTTTGGGTTCTAGTGTTTGTATTGTTTTGAACACGAGATGGTCTTTTTGATCTCGATTTTTTTATACCAACATAACGATAAAATTTACGCATATCAAAAGAGGTGTTCAGGTTGTGCTGATTGGCATTAGAAATAGAATTTCCTAAATCGTAAGTTTGTCCATTGATATTGAGCTGACCAAAAAGATCTGACCCTTTGGTCCAGAGAAAATCTCCTGTATAACTATAATTAGCTGTCAAGAAACTTAGAGTTGGTATTTTATTGAGTGGCAATTCATAATTTATCCCCATCTGCTGCGAGTGTCTATTGGGGTCGCCAAAATCGAAAAACCGATCCCAAACGTCCAAAGTCGGGTCTTGGTCTCCGTTCAAATCATCATCTATAAAATAATTTCTAACAATATGATTATTGGATGATGTGAAGTTCAAACTTAACGCATTTGTCAACTGATAATTCAATGTATATTGTAAGTCAAACGTATAATTTCTTCGAATCAATTCGTCAACTGTAATGTTGCTGGCACCCAAATCGGCATCTCTAAATTTTTGACTTTGATATTGACGAATGATATCAGAATTAATTGTTAGACTCGATGGCATTAGGTTCAGGTTGAAATCCTTTATGATTTTCCAATATTTACCAGTAAACAACGAGTCATTTTTCTTGAAAGGTTCGAAATTTAAAGGTTGAAAACTATAACTATAATTGGCTCCTACACGAACATTTTGATCCAAAGAATTTTCAATTTCAAAATCTCTATGGGTCATTTCGTTGTAAGAATAATTAAGGGTTAAATTTTCAACATCATAAACCTTTGGTTTAGCATCACCAGTACGTTGCTTTTTGACCCCAATAAAGTTGATGCTTTTTCGTTTTGTATAATCCTCCGATTGCATTCGTATGCGGTCGCGTTCTTCATTTGTTTCTGCGGCATCCAAACGATTTTCAAGTTTCAAATCTTTGTATTGTTGGTCGTATTCTGGAGTGATTAATGTTTCACTTTGTCCATAATTAAATGGAATTTGAAGCCCCCATTTTTTTGGTAATAGCTGTCCAATATTCATATTGGCTACAAAGTCATATTGTTTCAAATCTTCTCGGCTACGCTCGTTTGGCCCTTGATCTATATTTCCAAAACCTGTAGTGCTTCGCTTTGCAGTTGCATTAATGTTCATGAAATCTGCAATATTGGTATCCATACTCATAATGGCAGCCCAACCGCCTTCATTATCCATGTCGGCCAAACGAAGTTCGTTGAACCAAACTTCTGCACATTGAGCTGAAGATCCTATATTTTTGACCCCTACCATAAGAGAACGAATGTCACCAAAATTTGGATTTCCTTTTATCGCAATACGTTGCTCAAAGGGCGCTTCTGTTTGTGATGAATTGAGGTCTATTGTGAAAGGTGAAAACTCTCCTACTGGAGTTTCTTGAAGTACACCATCGATAACATTATAAAAAGTAGGGTCTTCATTGGTTAGTGTTCCCTGGCTGATGCCAAGTGCTTTTATTTTTTCTAAGAGTTCTAAAGAAAGATTGAGTTCGTTATACTCTGGCCATACCTCAGCATCAGATGCTCCTGTCGCTCCAGATGATTTTCTGAGGGGCAGTTCTAATTGATAGTAGTTCTGTGTGAAATCATTCCCCATACGAACAAAAGCCACTAAATTTCCTTGTTCAAAACTATCCGCTTCTCCATCCTCGGCATGGATAAACATTTTTAGTTTTTTATATTGACGCATGTCCACATTAATGTTTTTGAACACTGCTCTTGAGTCTGACTGCTCCAAATCACAAACATCAACAACAAGGGATTGCTCGTTCTGACGCACAATAGTATTGTTGTTGTTCAATTGTTCGCGCTGAACGTTTGGCGGAGAAACATAGCTGCCATCATTTTCTTGAACGCCAACAATTCCAACGCTAAAATCCGTTGGTTCTAGCAAAGTAGCAGCATCAGAATCATCATCCAAAGATTGTAAAAAGCGTCTCCAATCGCTTCGAACCAAATCAAAAGTACCAAATCTTAGCACTGTAGTTTGAGTAAAATCTTTCAAATACAATCTTGTAAAACGAATTGATCTAAAATCTGAAATACCTCCTATTGCATCAGTAAATTCTGTAAGTGGAATTCTAAATTGATACCAGTTTATATTGCCTGACTGCGATCCATTTGGAAGGGTAATGCCAGAAACTGTTTTGCGATCCACAATATAGGGGCTGTTTGGATTGTTTAGTGCTGCTGAGTTGATATCAATTTCATATTCATAATAACTATCAATGGTATTCATTGTGTTATCTCTGTTGATGTCTTCAACATCGGGCTGTGTTGTAGACCCTCTATTGGTTTCACTAAAAACATCTGGGGAGTTGCCTTCAAGACCATTGTATTGCTTATATCTTTCAAAGATATTTCCAGTAGTATTTAAGTAGTAGGTATAGTTGTCATTGGCCGGATCTGTCAAATTTGAAAACGCTGAAAATCTTGGATCATTGGTATTAACTTCTTCAGAATCATCATAGCCATCAAGACCAACATCTTGATTGGTGCGTTCTTGACCTTGAGAAGAAAATGCATAAATTAAGGATTGGTTTTGGGGCGTTACTGTTCCCCATACAGATTGAGGTAACAGGCCAATATTCCCATCGGCGGGAAGTCCATTTTCGTATTGTTTTTTTCCGTCTTTTATGACATCTTCAGAAATGTTTCCTAAGTTTAGAACAAGTTTACCGCCTGGATTTGTTGGATTATTTAAAAAAGGGTCCATCAACCAAAATTCCACATATTCCACATTGGCTTGTTCAAAATCTGTAGAGGTGAGTTGCCTAGAAATTCCAGCCCAACTGTTTTGTGGATTATCTAAGATTCCATCTTCTGCGCCTTCCTGATAATTATAGGGTCCTCGCTCTGTAGGCCTATACACCAAATCTAAAGAATTAATAACTGTGTATTGGCCTGTTACCAAATCTATTTCTGGAAAGAGTTCATCAATAAAAATACGTCTTGTGTAAAGATCCGAAATATCGTTGTCTGTAATTTCTCCCGGCCTTTGTGAACTGTAAAAAATAGGATCAACTGTGTACCAGTTCAATAGCGCTCTATCAAAACCATTTTGGTAGCCATTATCATCTTCATTTCCTTGAGCATAAACACGCCCAAGGCCTTTGGGTCTACTCGACAAAAACCACGATTGTGGGGTGAGTAAACTTATGCCATTTTGGGTACCTTCAAAATCGTCCACATAAGAAGTGACTTCTCCGTTAAAGTCGGTGCCTTTTGGTGCCCCTGGTTTCAAATATGCAAACTCTCCACGAACGGATAAATTTGATATCGCATCGGTATCAATATTCGGTAGCTTGTTGGCCATTCGTGTCAGAAAAGGAACTTCTGTAGAGTAATTTCCATTGACTCCAAAAATAGTATTGTTGATGGGCTCTGTGCCATAATTGGCCTTTTGAGTTATTGGGCGTTCATTCAAATTTAATAGTGTTGCCCCTAAAACAAAATTTTCATCAAATTGATGCTCAACATTTATACCTGTAAAACGTTTTGTTTGTTGTCCAAAAACTGCATTATTTTCTACAGAAACTTGAATTGGAGTATTTGATGATTGTAAAGAGGGATCTAAAATTTGAACCGTTCCAATTTGATAATTAACGGTATAATCGATGCCTTCTACCAATACGCGGCCTCCGGCCGTAACTTTTACAGAACCTCTTGGCACATTGAATGCCCCTATTGGAATTCCAGAGCCTCCTGTGGATTTGTAACGTCCTCGTATTTGGAATTTATTTTTTTCACTATCCTGAAGTGCTGCGGTTTTTGTGCTCGAATACAAAGATGTATACACATACTTCTGCTGATTGGCATTATAGGCTCCTGGTGATGTTTCATCAGATTGATAATCTTCTGTAGGATTCAAACGTAGCGTTTCAAATAAATAACTTCCAAAGGGCTCAACTTTTGTAAAAACAATCTTACCATTTTGAGGAATAACCGTTAATCCAGGCACAAAATCAAAAAATCCATCCCCTTTATTTTGAGGATCATTATTATAATTTAATCGATCAAAATTAAATAGGCGAATGAGTGGAATCTCATTGATAGGGTCTTGATTTCCTGATGGTGCTGGAAATGGTGTTCCAGGCACAGGAGTAATAAAATTTAAAGAAGACGTTTCATTATAAAAAATATTTAATTTAAAATCTTCTTGAGACAATTGATATGCACCAGTATTATAAACGTTTTTCATCATCAAATCCCAAATGGGGAGATTCACGTTTGTAACCGCACTTTTCAGCATTTTCAACACAAGACTTTGATTGTTTACTACCTGATTTCCAGTATTTACATCTGTGGTTACGTCTGTTGCGTTCAAGCCATCGTTAGCAAATTCTCCAACTTGATATACTTGACCACCAACTGTAAATTGGTAAGCGACAGCCAAAACCTCGTCATTTTGTAGGCGTTGATTCAATGAAATATAGCCCAGCTGCGTATTGACTGTATATTCGTTGCCTTCATTTAGTTTTCTTGCGTTTTCTAACTTTCCGTAATCAAAACCTTCATTAACTCCTGTGGTTAAAAACCCCGATTGGGCGGTAGCAATATCGCGAATGGCATCCGTTAGCTGAGAGCCAGCTCCACCTATGTTGGTGGGGTCAAAATCGTTATTGGTATTGTCTGGATAGGCATTTGGACCAACATTCACAAATCCTGCTGGAGGAGTTGTCAATCCTATTCTTGAAGATTCTCCCAAATCTTGTAATGCCAAAATATTTCTTACATTTTGCGTTTGATTTGTTCTGTTTGTGATCCAAACTTCTATCCTTGTAATCTGAACTTGAGAGTTAATAAAAGGATAATTTTCTAAAGCTTCATCATAATGTTCTCTAAAATAGTGCCCGAGAAAGAAATGCCTGTTTTCATCATAATCCAATCCAAAAAAATCAAAATCTTGTAATGTGCCTCCACCTTGTGCAACAATGCTGCGGGTTTCAGATTGTTGCTCAGAAAATACTCCTGTAACACGAGTTTTTCCAAATTGCAGTTCTGTCTTTACCCCAAATAAGCTTTGTGCACCTGAAATTAAAGAACTATTTAATGGCATACTCACATTTCCTATTTCTAGTTTTTGAAGAATATTATCTTCGCCACCATCAATGGTTGGGTCAAATTCTAGTTTTATTAAATTTTGAAAATCAAAGGTGGATTGTGTGTCATAGTTTGCATTGACTTGTAGACGTGTTCCTACTTTTCCCATCAAACTTAAGCTAATTCTTTGATCAAAATCAAAGGTAAAATTACTTTGATTTCTTGGCGAAAAAGACGGGTTTTCTTGTTTGGTGTACATCACGCCTAGATCCATTTCTACAGATCCTTGCGGCACAACTGATATGACATTGCCACCAAAAAGGGTTTCGAAAAATTTTGAATTTACATACAAGTCAGGTATCAAATTCTTTTTAGAATCCTCTGACCCTTCTTTTTTGCCATCAAATGCATCTAGTTTTTCTTTATAATACTGTTTCAAATTCTCCTTTTGAATTAGCGCTTGAAATTCTCTTGGCGTTAAAATTATAGGATATTTGATGTCATAATCACCTACTTTTGAAGTGTAATAATAGCGGTCTGTTATGGGATCGTACGTATATTTATTTACAACACTGCTTGGATCTGGCGGATTTAAATCTCTAAAGGAAAAGGTTGTCGAAGTAGAATCACGAACCGTAGGCGTTTGTTGTGACCACAGCAAACAACTGATGCTGAAGAATAGGACAACAGCATAGTGTTTAAACATCATTTTTAGGTTGAAAATTTTCAATAGTTTTATAAATTTTTTAGGGCTTCTTTGATGATCAATTCCGCAGATGCATCTGGATTTTGAGACAAAATTTTAACAACCACTCTTTCAGACTGTTTTTTGGCAAAACCTAATACTTCTAATGCAGATAACGCTTCATCTTTGTTTGTATTGTTTGAGGGGTTGATGCCGTCATCAATATCGTAAATTTTTAAGACTTTATCTTTTAGATCAATGATGACACGCTGCGCTGTTTTCAATCCAATTCCTTTTACAGATTGAATCAATGCCACATCTTCTGAAGCAATCCCTTCACGTACTTGTTTGGGGGTTAGCGAAGACAACATGGTTCGTGCAGTATTGGTGCCAATACCACTAACGGAAATAAGGAGTCTAAAAATTTCTCGTTCGGAGGCTGTTGCAAAACCGTAGAGCTGTTGTGCATCTTCTTTCACTTGAAAGTGAGTTAGTAATTTAATATGCTCACTGTCCGTTAATTGTGAAAAAGTATGTAAAGAAATATGAACAAAATATCCTATCCCATTACAATCTACAACAACATTTGTAGGAGATTTTTCGACTAATTTTCCACTTATATGTGTAATCATACCCTAAAACTTAGAATATCAAATGTACTAAAATTATAGTATTTTATTTGAAGAAAAAAAGAGGAGTTCAAATCAAGCCTTTTCTTTTTGCTGCGCATCAATAACAGCAACCGCCGTCATGTTTACAATTTCATCGACGCTGGCACCAAATTGTATGATATGAACGGGCTTTCGAAGTCCCATCATAATAGGCCCAATAGACTCTGCTTTATTGAGTTCTTTTAACAACTTATAGGTGATATTTGCCGATTCTAAATTTGGAAAAATAAGCCCATTTACTTTTTTATTGGCCAATTTAGAAAACGGAAAGTTTGCTTTTAACATTTCACTGTTGAGTGCAAAATCTGTTTGCAGTTCTCCATCAACGGACAAATCTGGATGCCTGCGATGTAAATAAGAAACAGCTTCACGAACTTTTGTTGCTGTTTGGTCTTTTGAAGAACCAAAATTGGAGTAAGACAACATCGCCATTACTGGAGTTATTCCAAACATTTTCATGACTCCAGAAGTCATTTGTGTGATTTTTATCAAGTCATGAGCTGAGGGATTGATATTTATAGCCGTATCACTCAAAAACAGAGGGCCTCTTTGTGTAATCATTACGTTGGTTGTGGCAATTCTTGTCGATCCTGGAGCAAGACCTATCAAATCGAGCATAGGTTTGACCACCGATGGATAATTTCTTGAATATCCAGTAATTAAAGCATCGGCATCGCCTTCATTGACCATCATTGCAGCATAATAATTACGCTCACGCATGAGCTTTTGTGCCGAAAGAAGTGTTTGTCCACGGCGTTCTTGTTGTTTCCAAAACACTTCGCCATACTTGTTTTTTTGTTCTATATGGTCCTCGTCTTTTGGATCGATAATCGTTACATCTGCATCAAATTCAAGTTCTTCTTTCAGACGTTCTATTTGTTTTTTATTCCCTAATAAAATAGGGTGTGCAATCCCTTCTTCATATACAATTTGGGCGGCTTTTAAAACATCCAATTGATCGGCTTCGGCAAAAACAACGCGCTTTGGATTTAGTTTTGCTCTATCAAATAACAAGCGAACAATCTTGTTGTCTGCTCCCATACGATCCAATAAGGTTTCTTCATATTTTTCCCAATCCAAAATAGGCGCTTGTGCAACACCGCTTTCCATAGCTGCTTTGGCTACAGCCGGCGGTATTTTTGCAATTAAGCGAGGATCAAAAGGTTTGGGAATGATATAATCGTTACCAAAAGTTAAACGCATTTCTCCGTAGGCGATGTTTACTTGTTCTGGAACTGGTTCTTTGGCTAGCTCTGCTAGGGCAATAACAGCCGCCTTTTTCATGGCCTCATTGATGGTGGTTGCTCTTACATCTAGGGCCCCTCTAAAGATAAAAGGAAATCCTAATACATTATTAACTTGATTTGGATTATCACTCCTACCGGTAGCCATAATAATATCATCTCTTGTCTTTATGGCTAAATTATAGGTGATTTCTGGATCTGGATTGGCCATTGCAAATACAATAGGATTTTTGGCCATAGACTTTAGCATTTCTGGTGAAACTATATTGGAAGTAGAAAGACCAATAAATACGTCTGCGTTTTTCATGGCTTCTTCCAAAGTATTCAATTTTTTTGTCGTCGAAAATTCAGCTTTTTGTGAGCTAAGGTTGTCACGCTCTTGACGAATCACCCCTTTGCTATCAAGCATGACAATATTTTCGCGTTTTGCCCCAAAAGACATGTATAATCTTGTGCAAGATATCGCAGCGGCTCCAGCACCACTGACTACAATGTGTACTTCATCAATGTTTTTCTCGGCAAGTTCTAAAGCATTCAAAAGCGCAGCAGCAGAAATAATAGCAGTACCGTGTTGGTCGTCATGCATTACAGGAATATTCAACTCTTCTTTTAGACGTTTTTCAATTTCAAAAGCTTCAGGTGCTTTGATATCCTCTAGATTAATTCCTCCAAAAGTTGGTGCGATATTTTTGACTGTATTTATAAATTCATCAATATTTTCAGTATCGACTTCAATATCAAATACATCGATATCTGCAAAAATTTTGAATAAAAGACCTTTGCCTTCCATGACTGGTTTTGAAGCCTCTGGACCTATATTTCCAAGCCCCAAAACTGCTGTACCATTGGAAATAACTGCTACCAAATTTCCTTTTGAAGTGTATTTGTAAGCTTCAGAAGGGTTCTTTTCGATTTCTAAGCATGGCGCTGCTACACCTGGAGAATATGCCAACGCCAAGTCCCGTTGAGTGGCATATTTTTTTGTAGGAACTACTTGAATTTTACCTGGATTTGGCTTTGCGTGATATGCAAGGGCCTCTAAATCGTGTCTGGTTAGTTTTGCCATAAAGCTTGGTTGTTTTAAGACTACAAAGTTAGTCGTATACTTTTAATGAGAAAACTTTTAATTAATCTTTTAAAAAACTTAAAACCAGTGATCCAAGAATAAATAGGGCTTGCAGCAAAATTTAAATCAAAATCCAACCGCTGTATCATCTCCTCTAGGATCTGCACCACCTTCAAGTTCGCCCTCAGGTGTAACCAAAATTGCATCTACTTTTCCGATGATTGGTGAGTCGGTATGATCTATAGAATAGCCTAATTTCCTGAGTGAATCAAAAACAATTGTATCAAATAAGGTTTCAAATTTGATATTGTCTGGCAACCATTGATGGTGAAACCGTGTTTTGGTAACAGATTCTTGCATGCTCATATCATACTCCAAGACATTTAAAATAGTTTGAGCTACAGATGTAATAATGGTTGATCCTCCTGGAGATCCTAAGACCATTTTAAGCTTACCGTTCTCTTCAATGATGGTTGGCGACATAGAGCTTAGCATTCGTTTTTGAGAGGCAATTGCATTGGCTTTAGAACCCACTAGGCCATACATGTTTGGTTCTCCAGGTTTTGAGCTAAAGTCATCCATCTCGTTATTTAAAAAAAATCCGCCCTCTTCAACATAGACCTTAGAACCATAGGCCGCATTTAAGGTTGTGGTTACAGCTATGCTATTTCCAAAGGGATCTACTATGGAATAGTGAGTCGTTTCTTCGGATTCGTGTCCTGGTATTGCGCCATGAGATAGTGCGTTAGAATTTGTTGCTTTTTCCCAACTAAAATCTGACATTCGATTTTTTATATAGTCATCTGATATTAGGTGATTTACAGGGATATGAACAAAATCTGGATCCCCTAAAAAATAGGAGCGGTCTGCATAAGCTCTGCGTTCTGCCTCTACAAGCAGTTGAATATATTTTGTTGAATTGTGTGTATACTGTTTAATGTTAAAAACTTCTATGCCTTTTAAAATTTGTGCAATACAAATACCCCCACTTGAGGGTGGAGACATAGAAATAATTTTATGGTTTTTATAGGTAAATGTGATAGGATCTCTCCATTTGACTTCATAATTAGCTAGGTCTTCTTTGGTCATAATTCCTCCTAATTTTTGGATTTTATCAATTAAATGACCTGCTGTTTTGCCTTTGTAAAACTCATCTCTACCATTGGCTTTTATTCGTTCTAATGTTTTAGCTAGCTTGGGGTATTTAATTGTATCTCCTGCTTTCCAGTTTTTATCCAATGCTATCGTTCCTTTGTTGGCTTGCCTAAAGTAATTTTTGTTTTGATTTAAGCGCTTGGCTTGCTTTTTAGTCACAACGACTCCATTAGTCGCTAACTTAATTGCAGGATCTATCAATTTTTCAAAAGGTAGAGAACCAAATTTTTTATGGACTTCAAATAACCCTGCAATTGTACCAGGAACTCCGACCGCTAGTGCCCCTAATTTACTTGCCGCTTTATTGACATTTTGATTTTCATCAAGATACATGTCTTTTGAGGCTGCTATGGGTGCTTTTTCTCTAAAGTCTAAACTGCCAATTGTGCCGTCCTTTTTTCTGAAAACCATAAATCCACCACCTCCAATATTGCCTGCAACAGGGTATGAAACGGAGAGTGCCAAGTCGGTAGCAATCATAGCGTCAAATGCGTTTCCGCCTTGTTTCATGATTTCGACACCAATTCTAGAGGCTTCTTCTCTGGCAGAAACAACCATAGCTTTTTTAGCTAATACCCCATAGGTGTTTTTAGTTGGAGATGTTTTAGTGCGTGTATTACATTGAGTGAATGTAATTAAAATGGCGTAGGCAATGATGATCTTTTTCATGGTAGTAATTATTTATTAGATAAGGGGTTTGTTAGTGTATATTTCAAACTCTTATACTAATTTCAGGGCAAGTAGTAGTTTTGGTATAGCAATTAAAAATAATAAAAAATTTGATTAATCGTTTAAAAACTTAATATTTCTAACCAAACCCGTATATTTTGTGCGTTTGACTGCAGATTTTTTAAACACTTTGTTGAATGTTTCTAGTGTTATGTCTTCCCAATCTTTCTTAGTCATCGAGAGCAGTTCTGGTTTTGGGTTAAAAAGCGGCTCGTTGTGGGCTTTGGAAAACCGATTCCAAGGACATACGTCTTGGCAAATATCACACCCAAACATCCAATCCTCAAATTTGCCTTTCATATCCGTTGGAATGTTATCTTTGAGTTCAATTGTAAAATAGGAAATGCATTTACTGCCATCAACACTGTAGGGTTCAGAAATGGCCTCTGTTGGACAAGCATCAATACATGCTGTGCAAGTCCCACAATGATCTGTAACGGCATGATCTGGTTCTAAATCTAAATCAATAATCAGCTCTGCAATAAAATAAAAAGAACCTACTTTTTGTGAAAGTAAATTGCTGTGTTTACCTATCCAACCTAGTCCAGATTTTTTTGCCCAAGCTTTTTCTAAAATTGGGGCAGAATCCACAAAAGCACGACCATGGACATCGCCAATTTCATCTCTAATATGTTCTAAAAGTTCTTTTAATTTGTCTTTAATTACAAAATGATAATCTATACCATAGGCATATTTACTAATTTTTGGGGCTTCAGGGTCTAGTGGTGTCTGTGCTGGAAAATAATTATAAATCAAGGAAATTACACTTTTTGAACCTTCAACAAGCAAAGTGGGATCCAAACGTTTATCAAAATGATTTTCCATGTATTGCATTTTACCATGCTTATTCTGATTAAGCCAGGCCTCGAGTCGCGGCGCTTCTTCTTCTAAAAATTCGGCCTTACTTATCCCACAAGATAAAAAACCGAGGCGTTTGGCTTCGGTTTTAATAAGTTGAGAATAATACTCTTTTTTTGACATACTAAAACAATCCTGTTTGGTAATCTCCTTTTTGACGACCAAGGTGTTTGTAGGCTAGTTCTGTAACTTCTCTTCCTCTGGGTGTGCGCATTATAAATCCTTGTTGAATTAAAAATGGTTCGTAAACTTCTTCTATCGTTTCTGGACTTTCGCTTACGGCAGTGGCAATCGTTGTAATTCCGACTGGCCCTCCTTTAAATTTATCAATGATTGTTGTGAGAATTTTATTGTCCATTTCATCCAGTCCATGAGCATCTACATTGAGTGCTTTTAGTCCAAATCTGGCAATTTCTATATCTATTTTCCCATTGCCTTTTATTTGAGCAAAATCTCTAACACGTCTCAATAAAGCATTTGCAATTCTTGGTGTGCCACGACTTCGACCAGCAATTTCTATAGCAGCTTCAAAACTAATTGGAACATTTAATATTTGGGCGCTTCGCTGAAGAATAGTGGACAACAGCTCTGTGGAATAATATTGTAATCGACTACTAATGCCAAAGCGTGCGCGCATAGGTGCCGTAAGCAAGCCCGAACGCGTAGTAGCCCCAACCAAAGTAAAAGGGTTCAAATTGATTTGAACAGTACGTGCATTTGGCCCAGATTCAATCATAATATCGATCTTATAATCTTCCATTGCAGAATATAAATATTCTTCTACAATAGGACTCAACCGATGGATTTCGTCAATAAAAAGGACATCACGATCCTCCAAATTGGTTAGCAATCCTGCTAAGTCTCCAGGTTTATCCAAAACAGGGCCAGAAGTGACTTTTATTCCTACATTTAATTCATTGGCTAAAATGTGTGCTAAGGTCGTTTTTCCTAGGCCTGGTGGGCCATGAAAAAGAGTGTGATCTAGTGCCTCGTCGCGCTCAACAGCGGCTTTTACAAAAACTTGTAAGTTTTCTAAAACTTGATCCTGACCAGAAAAATCATCAAAAGTGAGCGGTCTTAACGCTTTTTCAATGTCGTGTTCTTCAGGAGATAAATTTTCGTCTGTTGGATCAAGGTGTTGATTCATAGTAACAAATATAAAGAAAAAGCCTTTCTCGTTTGAAAAAGGCTTTCTAATATATTTAAGAAGTAACTAACAATTTTAGTGTTGCAATTCTTCTTCTCCGTCTTTTAGAGGAATATGTTGTGGTACAAAATCTTCGTCATGACCTGGTTTGCTGTAATCGTATGCCCAACGGTGTACATGCGGAATGTCTCCAGGCCAATTGCCGTGCATATGCTCTACAGGTGTTGTCCACTCCAGAGTGTTTGAACGCCATGGGTTTTGTTCTGCTTTCTTGCCATAGAACATACTGTGTATAAAATTGTATAAGAACACCAATTGTACAAGACCTGCTACGAGTGCAAAAATTGTAATTAGTACCTGTACATTTTGAGTGTCATCAAAGAGTGGAAAATTACTGTTGGTATAATAGCGCCTTGGCAATCCTGCCATTCCTATAAAATGCATTGGGAAAAATACACCATAGGCACATACTGCTGTGACCCAAAAGTGAATGTATCCTAAGTTTTTGTTGAGCATTCGCCCAAACATTTTTGGGAACCAATGATATACCCCTGCAAACAATCCATAAAGTGCAGAAATCCCCATTACTAAGTGAAAATGTGCCACTACAAAATAGGTGTCATGGACATTGATATCAAGAGCACTATCACCCAAAATAATACCTGTCAGACCTCCAGTGATAAATGTTGAAACTAAACCAATTGAAAATAGCATGGCTGGATTCAATTGTAGATTTCCTTTCCACAATGTGGTTATATAATTGAATGCTTTTACTGCCGATGGAATAGCAATAAGTAATGTTGTAAAGGTAAAAACTGAGCCTAAAAATGGGTTCATTCCTGAGATGAACATATGGTGCCCCCAAACAATTGTTGACAAAAAGGCAATCGCGATTATAGAGGCTACCATTGCTCTATATCCAAAGATTGGTTTTCTGGCATTTGTTGCTATCACTTCGGAGGTAATCCCTAAAGCTGGAAGCAATACTATATATACTTCTGGATGTCCAAGGAACCAAAATAAATGCTCAAATAAGACTGGTGACCCGCCTTGGTAATGCAACACCTCTCCTTGAATAAAAATATCTGAAAGGAAAAAAGATGTTCCAAAACTTCTATCCATAATGAGCAACAATGCAGCGGATAAAAGTACTGGGAATGAGACCACACCAATTACAGCGGTAATAAAGAACGCCCAAATAGTTAATGGTAATCTAGTCATGGACATTCCTTTGGTTCTTAGGTTTAGTACCGTTACGATATAATTTAATGACCCTAGAAGAGATGAAGCAATAAAAATTGCCATCGAAACGAGCCATAGCGTCATTCCTGCTCCAGATCCTCCTTGAGCTAATGGAAGTGCACTAAGGGGTGGATAGATTGTCCATCCTGCTGCAGCTGGTCCAGCTTCTACAAACAATGAAATAACCATGATAACACTCGACAAGAAGAAAAGCCAGTACGATATCATGTTCAGAAATCCTGAAGCCATATCTCGTGCTCCAATTTGTAATGGAATCAATAGGTTACTAAATGTTCCACTAAGACCTGCGGTAAGTACAAAAAATACCATAATTGTACCATGAATAGTGACTAATGCCAAATAAATATCTGCATCCATTACACCACCTGGAGCCCACTTTCCTAGGAGGGCTTCAAAAATAACGTTTGGTTTTTCTGGCCATGCTATTTGCATACGCATTAGCAGTGACATTAAAATTCCAATAATCCCCATGATTAACCCTGTAATCAAATACTGCTTGGCAATCATTTTATGATCTTGACTAAAAATGTATTTTGTTACAAAGGTTTCTTTGTGATGATGCCCGTGGTCATCATCGTGTGTATGGGTGTCTACGTGTGCTGACATAATCTTTTAGTGTTACTTCTTAGTGTTTAGTTTTGAACTAATGAATTTTTAAATATTTTTTGCTCTTGCAACCATGCATTGTATTCTTCCTCTGTTTCAACAATAATTTTCATTTGCATGTTGTAATGTGATTTTCCACAAATTTTGTTACACAGTAACAGATAATCAAATTCATAACGATCAAGCGGCTCTTCGCCTTTGGCTTGAAGCTTCTTACTATTTTCGTTTCGAATTTTATTGATATTTCTTACTTTTTCATAAATCTCTGGGTTCAATCGCATTTCTTCAGTTGTAACAGTTGGAGTGAATGCAAATTGAGTAATCATCCCTGGAACACAATTCATTTGTGCTCTAAAATGTGGCATGTATGCTGAATGCAATACATCTTGAGAACGCATTTTGAATAAAATTGGCTTTCCAACGGGTAAATGAAGTTCAGTTGTGATGATATCGTCTTGAGCATTAGGGTCAGATTCATCTAGCCCTAAAATATTAGCGTTGTCTAAGTTAATTAATCTCACATTGGCTTTCCCAAGAACATTGTCTTCTCCAGCGTAGCGTGCTTTCCAGTTAAACTGTTGTGCATACAATTCTACAACAATTGGATCTTCCTCTTCATCAATATTCATGATATCATTCCAAGTAAATAATCCATACATAATAAGACCCGCAAGGGTAATTACTGGAATAATTGTCCAGATAAATTCTAACTTGTCATTATCGGCATAAAAAAGGGCTTTTCGGCCTTTCTCTCCTTTGTATTTGAATGCAAAATAATGCAACAAAAACTGTGTAATGGTTTGTACAATAAAGATGACAACCATGGAAATAATCATCAAACGGTCTATTTCTGGGCCATGCTCAGAGGCAGAATTTGAAACCAGTGGCAAGTCCCCCCAAAGTGCAAAAGAGATGATGGTAATCAAATAAATAAATCCTAAAAATGCCAACATCAAATAGCCATGAACAGAATTGTCTTTATCATTTGCGATTTGGGAAGTATCTTTATTTGCTTGTGCTAAATCAAATATTTTGACCATTTGCCAAATTGCGATGGTGATTCCTAATAATATTAATATTGTTAATAAGCCAGTCATTGTACTATACTATCTTTAAAATTTAATTAATAATGAAACTGTTCGCTTTCCTTTATAAATGGATTGCCTTTTGGCAATAATGGTGCTTTTGATAGGGCATAGAATACAATCCAAAGAAACAAGCCCAAAAACAGTAATACTGCACTAATTTCTGGAACACCAATAAACCAACGATCTCCAACTGTGGCTGGCATAATCATATTGAAAACGTCTATATAATGTCCAAATAATATAACGATCCCTGCCATGACGATAAACCACGGTACACGTTTGTAGTCGCTGTTCATTAGTACCAAGAATGGGAAAATAAAATTCAATATCAGCATCCCAAAGAATGGAAGTTTATAGTCTTCTATTCTTGTGATGAAATAAGTCACTTCTTCTGGAATATTAGCATACCAAATCAACATAAATTGTGAAAACCATAAATAGGTCCAAAATACACTAATAGCGAACATAAATTTCGCCAAATCATGCATATGGCTATCATTGACAAACTCCATTAATCCTTTTGATTTTAGGTATATTGTGATTAATGCAATAACAGTAATTCCACTCACAAACATGCTTGCAAAAACATACCAGCCAAAAAGGGTGCTGAACCAGTGCGGATCTACACTCATGATCCAATCCCAAGACATCATGGATTCTGTGTAAATATAAAAGACTAAAAAGGCTGCAGAAATTCTGAAATTTTTCTTGAAATTACTATTGTCATTGACATCAGCTTGGTCTTGTGCCAATGAAAATTTTCTAGAAAAGTAACGGTACAAACTCCATCCTGCAATAAAAATTAAACCTCTAATGGCAAAGCCAGTTTTGTTGAGCCATCCAGATTTTCCTTGAATAAGTTCGTCATGCGCAACAACTTCTGGATCCATCCAAATGAAAAGGTGGTCTCCAGCCCATAGCCCTATACCTAGTACTATTATAGCTCCTGGTAAAAGATAATAGGTTATGGCTTCCATTACTCTAAAAAGTACTGGTGACCAACCGGCTTGCGCTGCATATTGAATTCCATAAAACGCAAGAACGCCAAGTGAAATCATCATAAAGAAAAACGCTGCTACATACAATGCCGCATAAGGTCGGTTGTGCATTTGATGCAAAACATGTTCTGCGTGTTCATCATCATGATGAGCTTCTTCATGATGATGACCATCTTCGCTGGCTGAGTGAATCATTGCAGCATGGGCCTCTCCATCGTCGTGAACTTCTGAGACACCATGATGTGCTTCTTCATCTGCTAATAAGACTTTAACATCTTCTAAAGTCAAATGATGAGATGAATTATAACTGGAAATCCAACCAATTGCTCCAATAATGATTAGAATAAGAGATGTAATTTTTAATCTTTTTGAAAACGTATACATGTTTTATTTATGTTTTGTTTTTCTTTATTTTATTAATTCTGATCGAAGTGCTTCAACGTATGCCGTAACTTGCCAACGCTCTTCTTCGTTTAAAAGATTAGCGTATGAGCCCATTGAGTTTTTACCATAATATATAACGTGATAAATACTTCCTGCTGTTATCGCACGATCTGCATAACTTGGAACTCCTAATATTTTTTCTCGCTTGACCAATTTTCCTTGACCAGCACCTTTATTACCATGGCAGATTCCACAATAAATATCATAAAGCTCCTTGCCTCTTTTGGCGTCAATCTCGGAGGCCTCTAGAGGGGATTTTAAATTTTTCAATGCAGCGTCGTAACCTGCGTTGGTGTTTTCAAAATCATATAATGAGTAACCTCTTGCTATCGTTCCTTCGACTGGAAGTAAAGCTTCTTGACTGTTTGGAAAAATCTCGTATTCGCCATAAGCTTCGTAACTAACGGGCTCATACATGTTTGGAAAAAATTGGTAGTTTGGTCTGCTGTTATCTTGGCAAGACCAAAGTGTTGAACCAATCAATACTAAAATGAATATTTTTGATACACTTTTCATAGGTCTAATGTGCTTCTTTTTCAATCACATGCACTTCTACTGCACCTGTTTTGGTTAATAGCGTTTTTAATTGTTTTTCATTATCGTGAACAGGGATTTCCATCAAAAAGTGGTCATCTGTTGTTCTTGGGTCTGGATTTTCGGCATTTTTAAATGGCCACATTCTACTTCTTAAATAAAATGTAATTACCATTAAATGCGCGGCAAAAAATACGGTAAGCTCAAACATAATCGGCACAAAGGCAGGCATGTTTTCGATATAGCTAAAACTTGGTTTTCCGCCTATGTTTTGCGGCCAATCTTCAATCATAATGAAATTCATCATTAGAGTAGCCACGGTTAGACCCACACAGCCGTACATAAATGCTGCAATAGCAATACGTGTTGGGGCAAGCCCCATAGCTTTGTCCAAACCATGCACAGGAAATGGCGTATATATTTCTTCGATGTGGTGCTTTTCTGCCTTTACAGTTTTTACTGCAGACATCAAGACATCATCATCTGTATATAAGGCATGTATAACTTTTGATGCTCCCATATTTAGTCTTTTTTCTTTTTAGGTTTTTTTGTTGCTTTTGGTGTTTTCGAGGTGCGTTCGTCCGAACCTGTACCAACCAAACTGCCTCCAGCTTCTCTAATATTTTTATAGCGTTGACCGGAAGATTTCAAGATCGTTTTCACTTCTGCTTGTGCAATTACTGGAAATGTTCTCGAATACAGTAAAAACAACACAAAGAAGAATCCAATAGTTCCTATGAAAATCCCAATATCTACAAATGTTGGAGAGAACATCGTCCATGATGAAGGTAAATAATCTCTGTGCAAGGAGGTCACAATAATCACAAAACGCTCAAACCACATTCCTATGTTTACCACAATTGAAATTGCAAATGAGAACATAATACTAGTTCTTAATTTCTTGAACCACATAAATTGTGGTGAGAACACATTACAAGACATCATAGCCCAATATGCCCACCAGTAAGGTCCTGTAGCTCTATTGAGGAAAGCATATTGCTCATATTCTACTCCAGAGTACCAAGCAATAAATAGCTCTGTGATATAGGCCACACCTACAATTGATCCCGTAATCATAATGACTATATTCATGAGCTCGATGTGCTGTACCGTGATATAATCTTCAAGGTTACACACTTTTCTCATGATGATAAGAAGCGTATTTACCATTGCAAATCCAGAAAAAATAGCTCCCGCTACAAAATATGGAGGAAATATCGTAGTGTGCCATCCTGGAATTACCGAAGTCGCAAAATCAAAAGATACAATGGTGTGTACCGAAAGTACAAGTGGTGTTGCCAATCCTGCAAGCACCAAGGATACTTCTTCAAATCGTTGCCAATCTTTTGCTCTTCCAGACCACCCAAAACTTAATAAAGAATAGATTTTCTTTTGAAATGGACGTACAGCACGATCGCGAATCATTGCAAAATCTGGCAATAGGCCAGTCCACCAGAATACTAAAGACACCGAAAGATAGGTTGAAATTGCAAATACATCCCACAACAGCGGAGAGTTAAAGTTAACCCAAAGAGAACCAAATTGGTTTGGTATAGGCAATACCCAATAGGCTAGCCAAGGACGTCCCATGTGAATAATTGGAAATAATCCTGCTTGAACTACTGAAAATATCGTCATGGCCTCTGCAGATCTATTGATCGCCATACGCCATTTTTGTCTAAATAAAAGAAGTACGGCAGAAATAAGTGTTCCAGCATGTCCAATACCTACCCACCAAACAAAGTTGGTGATGTCCCACGCCCAACCTACGGTTTTGTTTAATCCCCAAGTTCCAATTCCTGTAGATACTGTATAAATCATACACCCAAGTCCCCAACCAAAAGCGGCTAGAGCTATAGAGAATACAATCCACCACTGCTTATTTGCTTTTCCTTCTACAGGTGCAACAACATCAAGAGTAACATCGTGGTATGATTTTTCACCAGTAACGAGTGGTCTTCTTATCGGTGCTTCGTAATGAGACGCCATAGTTTAATTTTATTTCTTTGTTAGTTATGCTTCTTTTGTGTTTCTTACTTTTACTTGATAGACCACATTTGGTTTTGTGCCAACATGCTCTAGAAGATGATAAGCACGCTCATCATCTTTAAGTTTTGTAACATCATCTTTTTTGTTGTTAATGTCTCCAAAAACAATTGCACCACTATCACATGCAGAGGAACAAGCGGTTTTAAAACCATTTACATCTACTGGTCTGCCATCGCGTTTGGCATCCAAAATTGTTTTTTGTGTCATTTGAATACACATCGAACATTTCTCCATCACCCCTCTAGAACGAACAGTAACATCTGGATTGATGACCATACGACCCAAATCATTGTTCATGTGGTAATCAAACTCATCATTACCATTGTAAAGGAACCAGTTGAAACGACGGACTTTATATGGACAGTTGTTGGCACAATAACGTGTTCCTACACAACGATTGTACGCCATGTGGTTTTGACCTTGTCTGCCGTGCGAGCTTGCTGCGACTGGACAAACTGTTTCACATGGTGCGTGATTACAATGCTGACACATAATTGGCTGGAATGCTACCTGTGGGTTTTCAGATGGCAACTCCATTTCTCCAAAAGTACTCAACGAACTTCCAAGTCCTTTAATATTATCTTTTGTTTGGTTATCTCCCTCAAAAGTTTCATCTGAAGAATAATAGCGGTCAATTCTCAACCAGTGCATATCTCTACTTCTTCTGATTTCTTCTTTTCCAACAACAGGAACATTATTTTCGGCATGACATGCAATCACACATGCACCACAACCTGTACAAGAATTTAAATCTATTGACAAATTGAAGTGATGACCAATCGAACGGTCAAACTCGTCCCATAAATCAACATCTGGGGAGCTTACTGGTGTTTCTACATGATTTAAAGAAACAACTGCTGTAGGATTCCAATATTCTGCATCTTTTGTATTGAATATTTCTAAAGTGGTTTCCTTTATTATATCTCCTCGACCCATCAACGTATTGTGCAATTGTACACAAGCAAATTCATGTTTGCCACCAACTGCTTCAATTGAAACGGATGGAGTTGCATCAAAATTTTGATAAAGCGGATATGCATTTACCCCTGTTTGCATTTCTTCTTTGAGTCCAGCACTACGGCCATACCCAAAAGATAGACCTACAGTTCCACGCGCTTGCCCTGGTTGAATAATTACTGGTGCTTTTACGGTGACGTCATTAACAGTAACATTGGCATAAGTTCCATTCAAACCTCCAGTAGCGTCGTTAGTATTTTCAAAACCTAATGCTTTGGCATCTGCTTCAGAAACAGTAAGGTAATTGTCCCAAGTTGTACGTGTCAAAGGATCAGGAAATTCTTGAAGCCAAGGATTATTGGCTTGTTGTCCGTCACCCATACCTGTTTTTGGATAAAGTGTCAATTCAAAATCTGAAGATTTCGCTTGCGCTAAAACTTTTGCTGCAGCAGTTGTAATTACCGATGAATCAACAACAGTTGTTGTATCTATGGTTACAGATTTTGAAACGGTATAAACGCCATCATGTAGCGTATCATTAAAAGAGTCTCCGCTTAATACTTGAGAGTTCCAAAATGATTTTATATAGTCGTGGTATGTGCTTGTATTTCCATTGAGAGTCAGGAGCACATCTTGAAATTGTTTGGTGTCAAATAATGGTCGAATGGTTGGTTGCACTAATCCGTAATGTCCAGATTTTGTTTCCAAATCGCCCCAAGATTCTAAGTAATGTGGAGCAGCAGCTACAAATTCAGAAGCAGAAGCTGTTTCATCATTTTTCATTGAAAATACGACTGAAAGCGATGTCTTTTTCAATCCTTCGACAAAGGTTGTTGCATTTGGTAAAGTGTAAGCAGGATTTACTCCAGCCATCATTATTGCACCAACTTTTCCTGCATCCATGTCTGCTACAAGTTTTGAAACTGCAGCAGCATTCCCTTGACGTGTTAAAATTGTTGTCTCTGGATTAAATGCTTTACTCTTTAAAAATGAATTTATTTCTAAAACTAAACTCTGAGCATTAACATCTTGAATTCCTGTAAGAACAACACCATTTGATCCTGCTTTAGACAATTCTCTTGCAGCAGCATCTACAGCAGATTCAATTCCTGCGGGTAGGGTTACATTTACAGAAGTTCCTGTAAGTTTTCCATAAAGTCGTGCAAGTGCACGCTTTTGTTGAGAAGGTTTTAATGAAACACGCTTGTCGGCATTTGCTCCAGAAAGTGTCATGTTGGATTCAAATTGAATATGACGCGACATGGTTCCATTTTTTGGAACACGTCCTTTTGCATAGGCAGCATCAAAACCGCCACCTTGCCAATCTCCAAGAAAATCGGCTCCAATTGAAACTATTGTTTTTGCTTTTGAAAAATCATAATCCGCTAACCCTCTTCGACCATATTTTGCTTGGTAGGCATCTGCTGCGGCAGATTCTGAAATAGCATCATAAACCACATGAGATACATTCTCATAGTTGTTTTGAAATTCTGAAATCAATTTTGAGGTACTTGGGCTTGCAAATGTTTGGGTCAACAATACTATTTGTTTTCCTGAACCTTTTAGGGCTTCAAGTTTCTGTCCTACTTCTGTATAGAAAGCGTCCCAAGTAATTGCCTGTCCTGCCTTGGTAGGCCCTGCAACACGCTGATTGTCATATAAATCAAGAACAGATGCTTGAACTCTTGCATTGATGCTTCCATTAGCTTTTGCTAGTGAATTGGACTCCACTTTGATTGGTCTTCCTTCTCTAGTTTTTACCAATAGGCTTGCAAAATCGTATCCGTTTGAGATTGCTGTAGCATAGTAGTTTGCAACGCCTGGAATAATCTGCTCTGGCTGCACAACGTATGGAATGGACTTTATTACTGGTCCTTCACAAGCAGCCAAAGAAGCGGCCGCCGTACTGAATCCAACATATTTTAAGAAATCACGACGCGTTGTTTCTGAAGATTCTAATGTGGATTTATCTCCTAAAAATTCATCCACAGGTATTTCTTGAACAAATTCTTTGTGTCTAAGCGTCTCAACAGCAGAGCTTTGGCTCGGGTTTAGCTCCTCAACACTTTTCCAGTATTTCTTGTTTGATGACATATATATAGTGTTACTTAAATCTTTTTAATAATTAATTAATAATGGCATTTTCCACATTCTAAGCCTCCCATTTGAGCAGCTGTAAGTTGCTCTACTCCGTATTTCTTGGATAGTGCTTCATGGATTTTTTCATAATAGCCATTATCTTTTACTTTCACATTTGTCTCTCTATGACAATTGATACACCAGCCCATAGTGAGTGGTGAATACTGATACATAATTTCCATTTCCTCTACAGGACCATGACATGTTTGACACTCTAGACCTGCAACAGAAACGTGCTGCGAGTGATTGAAGTATGCGAAATCCGGGAGATTGTGAATTCTTACCCATTTTACAGGTTTTGTTTTTCCTGTGTATTTTTGCTCGGCATCATCCCAGCCTACTGCTGCGTAGAGTTTTTGAATTTCTCCGTCATAAAATTCTTTGCTGTATTCTTCAGTTGCAGTTGATGGCGCAACTTCATAAATGGACTTATGACAATTCATACAAACGTTTAGCGAAGGAATTCCTGAATGCTTACTTACTCGAGCAGAAGAATGACAATATTTACAATCTATACCATTATCTCCAGCATGTATTTTGTGAGAATAATGGATCGGTTGAATTGGCTCGTACCCTTGATCCACTCCAATTTGCATAAAATAGCCATACACAAAATACGCACTTGAAAGTAAAAAGAAAACTGCTGTAACCAACAATAAAAATTGATTCTTTAAAAAAGCTTTCCACAGGGATGGACGCTTGACAGCTTCTTGAATTTCTACTTCATTTGCAACAGCAAATCTTCTTAGTGTTTTGTTGACTAGGAATAATCCTAAAGCAAGAAGAGCAAAAAGAATGGCCAAAGCGCCAAGAATGATATCTTTTGAAAAGCCTCCTTCAGCGCTTGTCGACGCTTGTACAGCTACGGCTGTAGCAGCTACTGGAGCAGCTTTGTCTTGTGCGGTATATGCTAATATATTTGAGATGTCCTCATCTGAAAGCTGAGGAAAAGCCGTCATTGCAGCGCCATTATACTCGTTGTAAATCTTGTTGGCGTAGGCATCTCCAGATTTGATTACGGCAGCACTATTTCGTATCCAAGCATTGAGCCATTCACGATCTAGACCTTCGTCTTCGCTTAATCGTGTCTCAACATAGCGAAGTGCTGGTCCTGTCATTTTTTTATCCAATTGATGACAGGCCGCACAATTGGCATTAAAAAGCGATTTTCCTTTTGCTGGGTCTGCTTCTTGTGCCTGTAGAGGAGTACATAAAATGGAAAAAAATAAAAGACTCAAAAAGATGAGTTTTTGGAGGGGCTGAAGGTTGTTTACCTGCTTCATATCAACGTTTGGAGTGGTTTCTAAACTTTGGCGCAATTTTTTCATGCAATAAGATCAAAAATCTATTAACAAAATTTTAGGCAAAAATAAGACATAAAGACGATTATTAAAATGATAGATTATGCTAAATTTTAATTTATATTCATTCTAAATAATATTCAATTTTGGTTTTAATTTTAATCATTTACATTTGTAAACTTAACGGCATAATATGAAACCCTATTTTTTTAAAATATTTTTGGTAACTGCCTTATTTTCAGGACTTCTTTCTGCTCAAGAGGGCATTGTCAAAGTACAGAAAAGTGAATCAGTTGAACGTTTGTTGAATTTAAAAAAGGAAGTTAATGCGTCCAAAAAATTTATAAAAATTCAAATTTATAGCGGCCCAAGGCCTGGCGCAGAAGAAAGTTTAAGCTCATTTCGATCTACTTTCTCAGACTACAAATCGGAAATGAAATATGAAACACCAAACTATAAAATTTGGGTGGGAAATTTTAGAAGTAAGATTGAAGCCGACCGCGCTTTGAAGGTCGTAAAAAAAGAATATCCCAATGCCTTTCTATTTACACCAAAATAGAAATTAACTCACAAATATTTGAGTGGTTTAGTTTACAACTTCTTCTTGACAGCAACCTCTTGGAATGCTTCAAATACATCTCCTAATTGAATGTCGTTGTAGTTTTTAATTTGCATACCACAATCGTAACCTTTTGAAACTTCTTTTGCATCATCTTTAAAGCGTTTTAATGAGGCTAATTCGCCTGTGTAAATGACTACACCTTCTCTAATAATACGAATTTTGGAGTTTCTAAAGATTTTACCATTGGTGACCATACAGCCAGCAATAGTTCCAATTTTAGAAATTTTAAAGGTTTCTCTAATTTCGGCCGACCCTGTGATTTCTTCTTTAAACTCTGGAGACAACATGCCTTCCATTGCATCTTTCAAGTCGTTTATCGCATCGTAGATGATAGAATACATTCGGATGTCGATTTCTTCTTTTTCGGCAATTTGACGTGCGTTGCCCATTGGGCGAACATTAAATCCGATAATTATAGCATCGGAGGCAGAGGCCAAAAGCACATCACTTTCGGTGATTGCACCTACGGCTTTGTGTATAATATTGACCTGTATTTCTTCTGTAGATAATTTTTGGAAAGAATCTGTTAGTGCTTCTACAGACCCATCTACGTCTCCTTTTAGGATGATGTTCAATTCTTTAAAATCGCCAAGTGCAATACGTCTTCCAATTTCGTCTAAGGTAATATGACGTTGTGTACGTACAGATTGCTCACGTTGCAATTGGGTGCGTTTTGCAGCAATTTGTTTTGCTTCTCTTTCGTCTTTGAAAACATTAAATTTATCGCCTGCTTGTGGTGCGCCATCCAACCCAAGAATAGAGATTGGAGTGGAAGGTCCCGCCTCATTGATCTCTTGCCCTCGTTCGTCTTGCATGGCTTTAACTTTACCACTATTTTTTCCTGCAAGAACATAATCTCCTACCCGTAGCGTTCCTGCTTGAACTAAAACTGTAGAAACATATCCTCTCCCTTTGTCCAAAAAGGCTTCAACTATAGTTCCAACCGCTGGCTTGTTGGGGTTTGCTTTCAGTTCTAATAATTCTGCTTCGAGGAGTACTTTTTCTAAGAGTTCTAAAACTCCATCTCCATTTTTGGCCGAAATGTCGTGAGACTGAATTTTACCACCCCAATCTTCCACCATAAGGTTCATGTTGGCTAGCCCTTCTTTTATTTTATCTGGATTTGCTGTTGGTAAATCGACCTTATTGATTGCAAATACGATAGGAACGCCTGCTGCTTGAGCATGAGAAATGGCTTCTTTTGTTTGTGGTTTGATGTTGTCATCGGCTGCAATTACAATAATGGCAATATCTGTAACTTGAGCTCCTCTTGCCCGCATGGCCGTAAAGGCCTCGTGACCAGGGGTGTCTAAAAATGCGATTTTTTGACCCGTGGCTAAGGTTACACCATAAGCACCAATATGCTGTGTGATGCCTCCAGATTCTCCAGCAATTACATTTTCTTCTCTAATATAATCTAGTAATGAGGTTTTACCATGATCGACATGCCCCATGACGGTAACAATTGGTGCCCGTTCTAATAAATCTTCCGCTTTATCTTCAACCTCTTCAATAATTTCATCAATATCGGCAGTTACAAAATCTACGGTATAACCAAATTCTTCTGCAACAATTGAAAGTGTTTCTGCATCTAGTCGCTGATTCATAGTAACCATCATCCCCAATGCCATACAAGCCGAAATAATTTCAGTTACTGAAACATTCATCATGGTTGCCACTTCGTTGGCCGTTACAAACTCAGTAACTTTCAGCGTTTTGCTTTCTATGGCTTGTTGTTCTAAATCTTTTTCTGTTTGTTGGCGGTGTTGGTCACGCTTATCTCTTCGATATTTGGCGCCTTTTCCTTTGGAGGATTTCCCTTGAAGTTTTTCGAGGGTTTCTCGCACTTGCTTTTGAACTTCTTCCGCTGTTGGCTCAACTTTTGGAGTGCTCGGTTTTTGATTTCTTCCTTTGTTGAAACGTGATTTTTGACCTTGATTTCCTCCTCCAACTTTACTTATTCTTTTTCGTTTCTTTCTTGGATCAGAAGATCCAGACGTATCAGAACCCTTGCTAACAACTTTAGCTTTTTTGGGCTTATTAAATTGAGATAAATCAATCGTTTGACCTGTAGATTTTGGCCCTGTTAATTTTGCGTATTGTGTTTTTACTTTCTCAGAATCTCCATCTGTGTTTGGCGTTTCTTTTACGGCTTCAACTTTTTTTGGTTTTGGTGTTGGTTCTTCTACGTTTTTGGCTGCTACTTTCTTTGGTTCTTCCTCAAGTTTTTGTGCTTCAGTTTTGGGTTTGGTGGTGGGTTTGGGTTGTGTTGGGTTCAAATCAATTTTTCCAACTTTCTTTGGCCCTTCAAAAATAGTTTTTGCTTTAATGATTTTCTTGGCCTCTTCTTCTTTTTTTCGTGCTTCCTCTTTCTCTCTTTCTAGGCGCAATGCTTCTTTTTCTTTTTGCTTTGCTTGACCAACTTCCTTGGAGGCAACTTTTTTGCTGGCATCAGTTTGAAACTCTCCTGAAAGTAAATCATATACTTCAGCAGAAATTTTAGTTGTTGGTCGTTTTTCTATCTCAATACTTTTGGACTCCAAAAAGTCAATAGCACGGTCCATCGAAATATTCAACTCCCTCAATACTTTACTTAATCTAATGTTATCAGCCATAAAATTTGCCTTCGTTATTTTTTGTTTTTTTATATAATTTGGCCTAGATGATATAATCTGAGTGCCAATATAATTAAAATTTTAATCTTCAAATTCTTCTTTCAAAATTCGAATGACATCGTCAATTGTTTCTTCTTCTAAATCTGTACGTTTTACGAGGTCTTTCACGTCTTGTTCCAAAATACTTTTGGCAGTATCCAAGCCTGCTTTTGCAAACTCTTCAATAATCCATGCTTCAATTTCATCAGAGAATTCTGAAAGCTCAACGTCTTCTTCTACACCTTCTCTAAAGACATCGATCTCATACCCTGTAAGACGCCCTGCTAGACGGATATTATGCCCACCTCGACCAATTGCTTTACTAACCTCTTCTGGTTTTAAGATGACTTCTGCGCGTTTGCTTTCTTCATCTAATTTGATAGACGTAACGCGTGCTGGGCTTAATGCTCTTGTTATATAAAGTTGTAAATTATTAGTATAATTTATCACATCTATGTTCTCATTACCCAGCTCTCGAACAATTCCATGAATTCGCGATCCTTTCATCCCTACACAAGCACCAACAGGATCAATTCTATCATCATAAGAATCTACAGCTACTTTTGCTTTTTCTCCAGGTATTCTAACCACATTTTTGACCGAAATAAGTCCATCAAAGACCTCTGGAATCTCTTGTTCAAATAGTTTCTCCAAAAATGCAGGTGCTGTTCTAGATAAAATAATATTGGGTTTGTTGCCTTTGAGCTCTACACTTTCAATAATGCCGCGAACATTTTCTCCTTTTCTGAAAAAATCTGACGGAATTTGTTTGTCTTTTGGTAAAATTAATTCATTGCCTTCATCATCCAATAAAATGACTGCGCGGTGGCGAATGTGGTGTACCTCTGCTGTATATATTTCGCCTTCAAGCTCCTTAAACTGCTTGTAAATATTTGTATTGTCGTGTTCTTGGATTTTAGAAATTAGATTTTGACGCAATGCCAAGATTGATCGTCTTCCCAAATCAAAAAGCTTAACCTCTTCAGAAACATCTTCACCTACTTCAAAATCTGGTTCAATTTTCTGTGCTTCGCTAAGTGAAATTTCTTGGTTTTCATTTTCAACCTCGCCATCGGCTACTACAATTCTATTTCGCCATATTTCCAAATCTCCTTTGTCTGGATTGATAATGATATCGAAATTATCATCGTCTCCAAATTTCTTTTTCAAGGCGTTTCTAAAAACATCCTCCAATATGGCCATAAGGGTCACACGGTCTATGAGCTTATCATCTTTAAACTCTGAAAACGAATCAATTAATGCTAAATTTTCCATAATGTGGTTCTTATCTTAAAATACTAATTTTATTTGCGCTTTTTCAATATTTTGGTAGGCAATTGTCGCTGTTTTTTTAACAGTAACTTTTCCTTTTCCAATCGGTTTTGGTTCTCTGGATTTCCATTCCAAAACAATTTCTTTTGTGTCGGCAGCGGTTAATACTGCTTCATAGTTTTCATTTTCAATTGTTTTGAGTTTTAGCGTACGCCCAATATTTTTTTTGTATTGCCGCTGATGCACCAAAGGCGTTGTTGCTCCTGCAGATGTGACCTCTAAAGAAAAATCCTGCTCTTCTCGATCTAAATTGTGCTCTATGGAACGACTGACATACATGCAATCTTCTACCAAAACACCATTGTCGCCATCAATGATAATACGGATTTTATTGCCATCCAATATTTCAAAATCGATGAGAAACAAATCGGGTCTTTTTTCTAGACCTTCCTCCAACAACTCTTTTACGCTATCTCTAAACATATGGTATAAAAAGAGGGGACTTTCCGTCCCCTCTAATCTTTTTCCGTTCAACGCTGCAAATATAAGGGATAAAAGAGGATTTATGCAACTTTTACAGCAGCTTTATTGAATTTTTTTTCAAATAAAAAAGCTTTAACCGAAGTTAAAGCTTTTACTGTTGGCCCACTAGGGCTCGAACCTAGACTCTTCTGGACCAAAACCAGACGTGTTGCCAGTTACACCATGGGCCATTCTCATAATGAGGATGCAAATTTAGAACAAAACTTTGGTTGCACAAATATT
>Ga0209138_1000148_pt1 | contig 69647 bp, 55 predicted proteins | sample SaaInl3SG_22_DNA_FD_184645 | JGI IMG/M metagenome (GOLD analysis project Ga0209138, IMG submission 184645) | Marine microbial communities from expanding oxygen minimum zones in the Saanich Inlet - ESP_153SG_22_DNA (SPAdes) (version 2) | ecosystem: Environmental > Aquatic > Marine > Intertidal...
CCCGTAATCTGAAAACCGATGCTCCAGCACGACATCCCCGCCGCTCACCGGCGTGAACGTGTTGTCGCCGTTTCCGTGGTACAGGATGTTGGGCAGGGGTGCGAAGAGGTAGTCGTTGACGATGTACAGGTCCCACTCGCCGTCGTGGTCGTAGTCGAAAAACAAACATCCCCACGTCATCCCTGAGTCGCTGGTTCCCGAGGCGACGCTGATGTCCGAGAACGTCCCATCGCCGTCGTTCAAGAACATGGCGCTCGGGTAGAGGTCGGTGATGTACAGGTCAAACCACCCGTCGTGGTTGATGTCTGCGATGTCGACACCCATGCAATTTCCTTGGTAGTTCAACCCCGTGAAGAACGCCGTGTTGGTGAACGTGCCGTCGTCGTTGTTGCGGTAGAACTTGTTGGTTTGGTTCGCATCGTGGGTGAGGTAAAGGTCCTGGTCGCCGTCGTTGTCGGCGTCGAAGAAGATGCTGCCCATGCCTACTCCGGTGTCCGTGGTTCCCGTGCTGTAGTAGACGTTGGTGAATCCTTGCCCGCCGTCGTTTTTGTAGAAGTGATTGACGGCGTTGATGTTCACGACGTACAGGTCGGTGAATCCGTCCCTGTCGTAATCGGCGGCGTGGATGGACCGGCACATCAGCGTGCTGTTCAAACCGTATTCTTCAGCCATGTCCACGAAGGTTCCGTCCCCTTGGTTGACGTAGAATCGGTTCGGCGTCGGGTTGCTTCCTCCAAAACCATTTCCGGTGGCCAAGTCCAGATCCCCGTCGTTGTCAAAATCAAACCAAATGGCCGCGTTGGTGAATCCTTCGTCGGCCACTCCGGCTTCCGCCCCAACTTCGGTGAAGGTCAAGTCGCCGTTGTTTCGGTAAAGCGCATTGGGGGCGAACTTGGATCCGACGTAGATGTCTTCCCAGCCATCGTTGTTGTAGTCGCCAATGGCGACGCAGTGGTGTTGGCCCTCTGAGGTCAAGCCAGCAAGAGCTCCAACATCCACGAACGAGGGAGAGGTTTGGGCAAGAAGAAGCGAGCTCGGGATCATGGCGCAGAGGCACGCGTTCAGAAGGACGATGGGATTCATCAGAAGGGCGTTCAAGATCCATGGCGAATCGTTGTCGCCATTCAAAACCCAAGTTAGTGAATTGGTGTTCGTCGACGCGAAGCGTGGTCGTGAAGAACTTTTTTCTCGATTCGACATATAATGTTCAGGTCTTATATTGAACTACGCCTAAGTTTGTCGACGTGCATCAATAGAACAGGTGCCAACGCACAGGCTGTTCGATTGGGTACAAGTAGATTGTTAGGATGGAAGGGCGCCTCGGCGCCCTTCTTGTTGCCCGGAAGAATCGGTTGTACTTTAGGGGAACCATGAAAGAGAGCAACATGCGAATGGGTTCCCTTGTTTTGGCCGCGGCAGTGCTCTGGGGTTGCTCGGGGTGTGGCGAGGGCAACTCCACCCCCGAAGTGCGCATCGACCAGATTGAAGTCGTCAGCTACGATGTCAACTACCAAGAGGACCCTTGGGGGGAAGAAGGCCAGCCGGATTTTGTGGCAGAGGTGAGTGTGGACGATCAGCCATATTACACGTCTCCTGTGGCAGAGAGCTCCAATGTGCCTCAGCGCATCTCGTTTGAAGGGCTTTCGTTTCAGGGGGCTGAACTGGACAAAAGCGTGGTCATTCGCATTTTCGATCACGACGACGATTCCCTGAATGACATTGTCGGTGAGGTGTCTTTCGTTCCTCGTGACCTCATGTACTCGGAGCCGGTTCGACACCCCTTGTATGGGGGGTATTTGCAGTTGGATTTGCTCTTGACATGGTGAGAAGGTGGATTTTTCGCCGAAAACGCTTGTTGTCCCCAAATCCTCGCTATATTTGCACCCCTGTTTTTAGCAAGGCATTTCTATGGCACATCACAAATCCGCCCTCAAGCGCATCCGCTCCGACGAGAAGAAGCGCGACCGCAACCGCTACCAGCACAAGACAGCTCGCAACGCTGTCCGCAACCTTCGCGCGTCCACGGACGTCAAAGAAGCCACGGCTTTGTTGCCTGTAGTGAGCGCCATGCTTGACAAGCTTGCCAAGCGCAACATCATCCACAAGAACAAAGCATCCAACCTGAAGTCGAGCTTGACCAAGCACGTCTCAGGGCTCTGATTGATTTCGGAGATACGCTGACAAAATATGGAGCCTCCTGCCAACGCAGGGGGCTTTTTTTTGCCCTATGGTTGAAGAGTTGAGGCCGAGAGAACGCGTGGCGCGCGAAGGGGTGGGGGCGTTGGAAGACCGCGAGCTTCTGGCTCTGCTTTTGGGGACAGGTCACCGCGGAAGGGGGGCGGAGGACTTGGCCAGCGAAGTGCTGCATCTTGCCCAAGGATGCCTGAACAACTTGGCATCTTGGCCCGTCGAGAGTCTCACGCTGGTGCATGGGATCGGGCCGGCCAAAGCCACGCTTGTCGCCGCAGCGATGGAGTTGGGTCGACGTCGTGAACACCACACCCAACGCACCGGCAGCCGGGTCGCGAGCAGTCAGGACGTCTACGTTCGGTTTGCATCGCGCCTTCGCGATTTGCAGCACGAGGAATTTTGGATCCTTCTCTTGAGAAGATCCAACCACGTGTTGGCCGAAGTGTGCATCTCACGAGGAGGGTTGGCAGGCACCGTTGTGGATCCGAAGTTGGTCTTTGGAAGGGCCTTGGCGATGCGCGCCGCAGCCCTCGTACTTGTGCACAATCACCCCTCAGGGAACCCCAATCCGAGTGAAGCAGACCGGCGGCTCACCGACCAGCTGTGTCAGGCAGGTTCCTATCTCGACCTCCCCGTGCTCGATCATGTCGTTGTGGCCGGGGGTGCCTTCGTTAGCTTTGCTGACCAAGGTTGGTTGACATGAATTCCTTGCGACACATGCTTGTAGTGGTTGGAGCGCGGCCACAGTTCATCAAGGCGGCGGCTTTGCACCGCGTTTTGAAGGACTCTGTTGCGTGGAGGTCTTCTTGGGTGCATACGGGTCAACACCACGATGTGTCGTTGAGCGGCCAATTTTTTGAGGAACTGGAATTGCCTGTCCCCAACGTGACCTTGACGCCAAGGTCCACGTCGCGTGAATGGAGATTGGGGGACATGATGCATGGCATTCGAGAGGCCATCCAGAAGGATCGCCCGGATTGGCTGTTGGTTTTTGGCGACACGGACTCCACCTTGGCCGGAGCTTGGGCTTCAGCAGCTGAGGGGGTGCCGTTGGTCCACGTTGAAGCCGGATTGAGATCCCACGATTGGACCATGCCTGAAGAGGTCAATCGGGTGTTGACGGACCGGTTGTCGAGCGTGTTGGTTTGCCCTACGGATGCCGCCGTAGCTCACCTGGAGACAGAGGGCATTGTCGACACCTCGGACGCAGGTTTGCCTCATCCAACGCGTCCTCGCGTTTTGAGAACGGGGGACGTGATGCACGACAATGCGGTTCATTTTGGTGCCGCCTGGCCACGGGCCACGCGGGGCAAGGGCAAGGTGCTGATCACCATGCATCGTCCTGCCAACGTAGATGACCCCACACGGTTGCGCGCATGGATGAACGCTGTGTCTTCCTGGCTGTCGGCTTCAGGCCAACAGGCCTTGTTCCCTGTGCATCCCAGAACAGTGGCACGTTTTGATTCGTCGTGGTCGGGGTGGCGCCAAGATTTGCATCGTCAAGGCATCGAAGTGGTCGAGCCTTTGGCATACCTCGACTTGTTGAAGGTCTTGTGCGCAGCGCCTTTGGTTCTCACCGACAGCGGCGGAGTCCAAAAAGAGGCCTATTCCATGGGCACGCGGTGCGTGGTTTTGAGACCATCCACGGAGTGGGTCGAGCAGGTCGACCGTGGCCATTCACGTTTGGCGGCTGACCCCGTCGACTTGCATTCCCACGCGAGCCATTCCCTTGAACAGGGTAGGTTCGAGACCGACGACCTTTACGGTTCGGGGCAATCCGCGCAAGACATTCTGCTCTGTTTGGAGGCCTTGCCACAGCGTGCAATTTCAACTCTTGATTCCTAAGTCCACGTGTTGACGTTCGTCCTTGCCCAGCCCTCTTCGCGGCATCGGTACGTGGCTGACGTGCTTTGCTCCTGGTACGACATGAAGGTTGAACTGACGCATGTCCAAGCTCAACCTGGACGGGTGACTGCCCTTTGGGATGGCCGCGAAGTAGCCTCATGGAATCGTCACGTTTTAGGGGAAGAGGGGGCGTCAGGCGATGCCGTTGTGTCGTGGACATTATGGGAACATGACGGAGATCAGACCTGCGCGCTTTGGCTGCCTTGTGCTGTTGAAAGGGAAGAGCACGGGCTTGCCATGGATCCGTTGGCGGCAACGTTTTGGGCGTTGACGTGTTGGGGTGAGCGAAACCCTGATTTGAGCCGGGACCAACACGGCAGACCTGTTGTTTCGGAAATGCCTTGGTCGCATCATTCCGGGTTGGTGACGTTTGGAGAAGAGCAGGTGGAGGCGAAGTTGCAACATCGTTGGCCCTGGCTGGATGTGATGTGGCATCTGTTGCTCCGGAATTGGGGCATGCATTCTCATCGAAGTCTAACCTTTCAACCGACAGTGGATGTTGACGTCGCGTTCAAGCACCTTGGTCGTTCACGTTTCAAGCACATGTCCATCCAAGTGCGTGATGCCTTGTTGGGGAGATGGGGAGACTGCAGGAGACGTTCACGCGTGATGCGCGGTCGGGAGGCGGATCCCTACGACACGTATGGGTTTCTGCTTGATGTCCATCGAGAGGAATCTGTGTTTTGGTTTGTGCTCGCTGCGGATCGAAGCCGTCCTTTTGACATCGGTCTGAACCCGGAGAGCGACGTGCTCCCGAGTTTGGGAGAGACGCTTTCGAGCCATGCGGGAGGGGCCGAGGTATGCTGGCATCCTGGGTACAGGGCGATGGAGGATTCTCTGGTGTGCAAACGAGAAGGGGAACGGTTTTGGTCTTGGCCGTGCGTCAACCGCGAGGTGATTCGCGCCCATTTTCTTCGGAGCGAGCCGTCGAGAGACTGGGCCCGTTGGGAAGCCTTTGGGGTCAAGCACGATGCTTCCCTTGGGTGGGCGAGGGACCTTGGGTTTCGGGCCGGAACAAGCAGGCCGTTTCGCGCCTTTGACTTGGAAAAGGAGCGAGCCATGGTCTTGACGATTCATCCCGTGGCCGTGATGGATGCGGCATTGAAAGATGGTTTGGGTTGGACACCGCAGCAAGCCGCGCAGGAGATGGACAGCACGATGGGTGTGGTTTCAGAGGTGGGCGGGGTTTGGATGTCGTGCTGGCACAACACCTCTGTCAGTGAGGAAGACGACTGGCGGGGATGGCGCGCAACATACCTTCACATGGTTCAGTCCGCCCGCAGCCTCGGCTGACGTAAATTGGAGTCATGGAATCCGTAGAGATCACCCTGTTGGGAGCGGCGTTGTGGGGGCTCACGGCCATCGTCAAATTTGTTGTCACGCCCTCGTTGATGGTGGCGGCAGGCTTCAGCATCATGTCTTCGTGGCTGACCACTTCGTTGGGTGCCGCCATTGGGGTTTGGGGTTTCTGGGATTTTGGGAAGTGGTGGTTCCAGTGGATGGAAGAACGCGTTGGGCCAAGGTCGGACCGAGGCAAGCGCATTTTCACTCCTCAGCGTCGTCGCATTGTTCGATGGAAAAACACCTTGGGTTGGCCCGGATTGTTGTTTGTCTCCGGCCTTATTTCTGTGCCTGTGGCGTCGGTGGTGGGGGCCAAGTATTTTCGAGGTGAGCCTGGAGCCAAGTTTCAACTGATGCTTGCTTTCGCGGCTTGGGCAGCCTTGCTTTCGTTGCTTTCGTGGGCCATCAAACAAGGATTGCTTTGAAGCCAGCACCGCTGTTCTTTGATCTGGATCACACGCTGTGGGATTTTGAGTCCAATTCCCGGCATGCCCTGCGCGTGGGCTTTGAGGAGGTTGGCTTGAAGCGCTTGGGCATCGAAAACGCAGAAAGATGGATCGAAGCGTATGAACGCGCGAACGAATGGTGCTGGTCGGAATTCCGTCACGGCCGGATGGACAAGGAGACCCTGCGGGCAGAGCGGTTTCGGTTGGCTATGGAGCGGCTCAACGTGAGCCCTTCGGTGGATGTCGCCAAGCAACTCGGAGAGCATTACATCGCCACTTCGCCGCATCAAACGGCGCTGATGGAGGGAACCCTTGAGGTGCTTGACGCTCTGTTGGCCCGAGGGCACAAGATGTGGTTGCTGACCAACGGATTCGACGAAGTCCAGCACATCAAGGTGGAAAAATCGGGGCTGCAACCGTACTTCTTGGACGTGTTCACCAGCGATTCCTTGGGTGTGAAAAAGCCGCATGGCGAAGCTTTTCATCGTGCAGCCTACCGCGCGGGTGTGGCCATGGATGCAGGGATTGTCATGATTGGAGACAGCTGGGAAAGCGACGTTGAAGGTGCCCAGGGCGTCGGTTGGCGAGGCGTGCACTTCAATCCTTCAGGCGATGTGCAGTCTGGTGCTTGGCGGACGGTGCGGACCCTTCAAGAATTGCTGGATTTGCCGTTGGAGGTCTGACGTACCTTCGGGGCATGTCAGAGAAAGATCCAAAAGGAAAGCTGAACATCGAGCTTCCCGAAGAAGTGGCGACAGGGGTGTACGCGAATTTGGCCGTCATCACGCACAGCCCCGCTGAATTTGTGATGGACTTCATTCAGGTCATGCCGGGAATGCCGAAAGCCAAAGTCAGAAGTCGGGTGGTCATGTCACCACATCACGTCAAGAGGCTTCTTGGCGCGTTGGCTGAAAACGTGCAACGCTTTGAGCAGCAACATGGCCCCATTCAGGATCACGGATCTTCCGATCCGGGAATGCCTTTGCCCTACATGGGTCCTCAAGGAGAGGCTTAACGCCCCGCCACCCAGCTTCGGTTCTCACGGAACACGCCGAGCACTTGTCCTTTTAGTCCTGTCGCCAAGGGAGGCAGGTTGACGCCTCGACTGCCGTTGTGAGGGACGTGCGGTTGTGCGGGGTGAAACCACGTGAGGTCGCAAGAGGCACCCGTTTCCACCGTGGCGGCGTTCAAGGACAAGACCTGCCGAGGTCCTGATGTCAAGGCGCGCACCAGTGCTGTTGTGGCTTCATCAGGGTTGGATGCGTCGGCCATACCGCTCAAAGCGAGGGCAAAGGCCGAGGGCAAGCTCGTGACGCCTTCAGGGCTCAACATGAACTCGACGTCGTGGTGTTCCAAATCTTCGGGTCGGTGGTCGCTGATGACCACGTCAATTGTGCCGTCGAGGACACCTTGTCGAAGCGCTTCCCGGTCGGATTTGGAACGAAAAGGAGACCGCACCCGCAATGCTCCTACGAATCCCCGTAGGTCCTCGTCGCAGAACGCCAAGTGCAAGGCTGTGGTGCCACACGTCACGTTCAGCCCTGAATTTTTCGCTTGGCGCACCAGCTCCACTCCTGCGGCGGTGGTCAGGATGGACAGGTGCAGTCGACCCCCAGCGTATCTGAGCACGTCCAGGTCACGTGCCACGCGCAACGTTTCAGCCTCAGAGGGGATGCCGATGAGCCCCATCTCAGTGCTGACCACGCCCTCGTGCATGAGTCCTCCTGCATTCAGATTTTGGTCGAGCGGGTCGTCCACGATGGTTTTTCCGTGAACTTCTCCGTAAGTCAGGGCGCGCTGAAGTACGCCGACGTGGTTGAGGGGTGCGTCGTCTGTGAAGGCCACCGCTCCGGCTTGGCTGAGGTCGTGCATCTCGGCGAGTTGCTTGCCTTGCGCTTGCTCGGTGATGCATGCCAAGGGCAGGGCCTTGGTCGGGATGCCCGATTGGTTGGCGCGCTCGGCTGTCGCCAAGATGTTCCGCACCGCCACAGCATGGTCCACACAAGGGTGTGTGCTAGGGAGCACAGCCACTGCGGTGTACCCTCCCTGCGCAGCGGCATTCAGCCCCTGGCTCAGCCCTTCCTTCGTCTCTTCTCCGGGCTCGCGAAAATGCGCTTGGCCGTCCACCCATCCGGCGCTGAGGCAGCTGCCCTCGGCGTGGAGAATCCTTGCTTCATGGGCGCCGAGGGTGGGGGCGATCTCGGCAATTTGGCCTTCGTGCAAAAGCACGTCGACCACCTGATTGTGCCACGGACCTTCGGGGTCGAGCACGCGGACGGATTTTAGGAGAACAGCTTGTTCCATCGGCGGAGAAAGAGGGTTTCAAAGGCGAGGGCGATCCACGCCACGAGGAAAAAATACCACGCAAGTCGTTCGCCTGCAATGTGTTGCTCAACAAGGCTTGCGACCTGGTCAGCGGATTGAGACCAAACGGGAATGTTGGGCCAACCCAATCCGTTTGCGGTTTGAGCCCATTCGTCGGGAAGCCAGGCGTCCAGCTGAGATTCTTGCGGCTGGTGATTCAGTCCAAATGTCGCCACCACCTGGCCGTCTCGACGCACCTCGTACACGCCAGGTTGGGCGATGGCGTTTCCCCAGCCCAGTCGTGTGCCATCGGGGGTCGAGCGTACCTCAGGAACCACCTTCGAATTCGTTCCGTCGGCTTCGGTCGAAGCTCGTTCGATGAACCAGGCAATCTCTGCATCTCGGTTTGAGGAGGAGTCGCGTCGAAGGGCCAAGGTCAAGGCTTGATCTCGTCCAAGAAGAAGTCGGCGACCTTGCGTTTGACGTGCAGATTCGGCCATGCGAAGCATGGTCGGGACAAACAACCCATGACGTGTCAGGTTGCCTGTTTCCAAGGGGGCTCCGAGCAGGTAGACGTCACCGTGACCCTCTGTGCCACGAAGAAGACTCAGGTAGGGCATGCCGTTGGCGGCGGTGATGAGCCTCTCTTCCGTGGATGTCGACGCTCGGTTCAGGATGCGGTCGTACGTTGGCCAATCCACGCGAGAGGGAATGGATCGGAAAACCCCTCGGTACAAAGGGTGGGCCCATCGGACTTCGTCGACTCGACCTTGTTCGCGAACCCAGCCACGTGGTGAGCCCAGTCCAAGGGACATGCACAGCGTTGCAGCCCCGATTCCAGCGCTGTCAGGAATCACCAACACCGAGCCTCCTCCAGCCACGAATTGCTCCAGAAGTGCGAGTGCACCTGTTGAAGGTCGGGTCAGAGCATCGGCAACCACGAAGTCGTAGCCAGCCAACACTTGAGGGGAGGGAAGGGCGTCTCCCCGGTCCACCATCAAAGCAGGCTGGGCGGACTCCAAGGCTTGGTCCACGGATTGCGAAGCCGCCCTAAACGGGGTGGCTGCGTCCGTCCAATGAAACACATCAATGGCCGCTTCGACGTCGTATCCGAGGTAGTGAACGTCGTCGAATTGAACGGGCGCATCTTCGAGGGCCACCTTCAAGCGATGCGGTCCGGGCTTGCCATGCGTGAAGCGCAACACAGTGTCGGTCGGCAAGCCCGGGACGAGATGGAAACTTCCAATCGCCTCCGTGATTCCGTCCACACTCAGGGTAAGGGGAAGGCCATCCACCCCTTCAGAGGCGTCGTGGGCCACACGAACATGAAGGGCGGCGGGTTGCTCGCTCAAGGCGAGAGGCGCATCAAACCATACGGAGTCAATCCAAACGTTCGGCACTGCGTTGGCTTCCACAGGCAGGATGTGCCATGCCACGCTCGTGTCGGGAACCAAGGAGGCCATCACGTTGTGGCTTGATTTCTGCAAGTCGGTGACCCAAAACGCGCGTGCGGTTGCGCCATCGGCCCTACGGAATTGGTCGAGGCTTCGTTGCATCACCGCATCCAACTCCGGGGCGTGGTTGGAGAGTTGAGCCGCCGCGATGCGTTCGAGGGCTTCAGTTTGGGTAACAAACCGCTGGTCTTGTCCTGAAAATTCGCTTGTGAAAATGTGAAACTTGTCGGTTTCATTGAAGGCCTCGACAAGCGCTGTGGCTTTTTGTTTGGCCTCTTGAATGAGCGGCCCCAATTCCCCAGAAGCCATCATGGAAGGGCTTGTGTCGAGGTAAACGGACACGGCTTGACGCGTCGATGCTGATGCATCATCCTCAGGCATGCGCATCGGGTCCGCAAAGGCGAAAACCAGCGCTGCAAAGGCCAACAGCCGCATCGCCAGAATCAGCAGGTTCCGCAGCCGATGACGGGATTGGGTTTCTTTTTGGACGTCCTTGAGAAAGGCGACGTTGGAGAATGGAATGCGTTTGAATCGCCTCAACTGCAGCAAGTGCAGGGCGATGGGAATGGCGAGCGCCAACAATCCCCAGAGTATGTCAGGCCTTCCCCACACCTTGCAAATTTAGCCCGATTTTAGCGGCATGGCACCTGAGGACCTCAAGGAGTTTTTGTTGGAGAAAGCAGAGCAATTCGAGGTGCCTGATTTTTTGCCCGACGATCCCTTGTCCATCCCTCACCGCTACACGGACAGGAGCGATGTCGAAGTGGCCGCTTTTTTTGCAGCGTCGCTTGCCTGGGGCAACCGCGTCTCCATTTTAAAAAGCTTGGACGCGTTGATGGAGCGGATGGATCATGCGCCAGGCTCATTTGTCGCCGGGCATGAGCCTTCGGACTTGAAAGTCTTTGACGGTTTTGTTCATCGGACCTTTCAAGCTGAGGACGCTCGGGGATTTGTTCGAGCCTTGTCGGAACTGACAGTTGAGCACGGTTCGTTGGAACGTGCGATCCTCGTGGGCTGGCCGCGGCCGGATCGGCCGGAGGGAACCCGCGATGCACTTTCCGCATTTCATCGTGCATTCGTAACCCAAAGAGGGGTGGCACCAAGATCCAAGAAGCACGTCGCCAATCCCGCTGCCGGTTCGGCTGCCAAGCGCCTGAACATGTTTCTCAGATGGATGGTTCGTCCTTCGGCGAAAGGAGTGGATCTCGGACTGTGGAAGGAGATTTCGCCTGCGGCCCTGCACATCCCTTTGGACGTGCACACCTCCAACGTAGGCCGAAAGCTCGGGCTCCTGAAGCGCAAGTCGAACGATTGGAGGGCCGTAGAAGAGTTGACGGCGTCGCTGCGTCTCATCGATCCGGTGGATCCGGTGAGGTTGGACTTTGCGTTGTTTGGTTTAGGTGCGGTAGAAGGGTTTTGAGTGAGATGACAGACCTTTGAAACGTGGAGGTTCGCGATACACGAGACGGAAGCAAGACGCTTCACAGGCCAGACCTCGGAGTGTTTTACCACAGTGTGCATGGGGCGTGGAGTGAGACGCAACATGTCTTTGGGGAAATGGGGCTTGAGGAAGCGTTTCGCCGAGCACCGGAAGGCCTTCTTCGTGTGCTGGAGGTTGGGTTGGGTACGGGGTTGAATGTGCTCGACGTGTGGTTGAGGGCACACGCTCACGGACGTCACGTGGTCATGCACAGTTTGGAGCCGCACCCGTTGGCCTGGAGCGAAGTGGAACCGTTGGGGTACGACAAGCTTGGAGGCGTGCCTGCTGAAGTTTGGCGTTCTCTTCACGAAGAAGGCGGTTGGTCGGATTCTTGCTTGGAGGTGACGCGGTTGGCTCAAGGCGTGTTCGAGGCGGACCTCGAGCAGATGTCGTACGACGTGGTGTTGTACGATGCGTTTGCTCCAGCGGCACAGCCGGAGCTTTGGACCACCCGGGCCATGGACCGCATGCGGTTGCTCCTCAAACCGGGTGGGCAGCTCGTGACCTATTGCGCCAAAGGAGATGTCCGTCGCGCCATGGAGGAGGCCGGGTTTGACGTGGAGCGCATTCCTGGCCCCCCGGGAAAACGCGAAATGCTTCGCGCTACGCGGGTGGGTCAGCCTGACGGTCGACTCAATGTCAGGGTTTACATGATGGTCACCCGCCAGCATCCCCAGACGGGTCAGCCTCAGGTTTTGGTTTCCTACGAGCGACTCCCCATGGGCGGTGTTATGAAGTTTCCCGGCGGGGGGTTGGAATGGGGCGAAGGCACGACGGCGTGCTTGCGCCGCGAGGCGTTGGAAGAACTGGGGCAACCGTTGGAGGTCGGGCGTTTGGTTCACGTCAGCCAACGCGCCCACATCAGTTCGTTCGACCCCAACCACCAGGTGATCGCGGTGCACTACGAGGCCCGTCTTGAAGGTCCTGTCGAGTTTGAAGACGACGGCGTGTTGGAGGATGTGTTTGGCAAACGCGTGCCCATGATGCACCAGCGGCTTGGCTGGCGCGACGTCCACTCGCTCGAAGCGTCCGAATTTCAATTCGCTTCCGACCGCGAAGCTTGGAACGCCTGGCGAAGTCAGGGTTCCGACCTCAGTTGAGCAGCCCCCAACGGCGCTCCACGCAGTCGTCAATCCGGCGGCAAAGTTGCTCCGGCGTGAAGGTGCGCCACCCCATTTCATTCAGTTCGCCACCGAGCACGAAGTAGGAGTCCAAATCAATGGCTTGCATGTCCGCCAGCACGTGCTCCCTGAAATTCAACAGGGCAATCCAACCGTCGGCGTCCATCACCTCGTCAAACCACTCTTCGTAGTACGCGTCGTCGCTGTGGTGGAAGTTCAACACGTTCTCGCCAATCAGCACAAACTTGGAGACGCCGCCTGCCATCAGAGGATCGATGACCTCGCGCTTCAAAAGCATGATGTCGTTGAACAAGCAGTCGTTCCATTCTCCGATGAATTCGAGAACCGCGCACCCCTCGTCGTAGTCGGCGTAAAGCACCTTGGTGTAGAGGGTTTGGCTTCCGAATTCATCCCATTGCGGGTGGATGTAGTGGTCGTAGACTTTCAGGTGAAACGCAAACTCGTTGTAGACCCGGTTGTAAAACGGGCTCTGCGGATCGTCGCTCGCGATGTAATGGTTCCGCCATGCGTAGTAAGGCTCAAGCGCGTGCATCGGCTCAGCTTGCGTTGTGGGCGTCGACGGCGGCGCGCACGCTTCCGTGTTGTTCCAATTGCACTTGGGCTTCGGCCAAATCAAGCCCCGTCGCTTCCGCCACCATGCGGGCGCCACGTTGGACAAGCTTGGCGTTGGTCAGCTGCATGTCCACCATGCGGTTGCCTTGGACGTGCCCAAGCTGGATCATCGCGGCAGTGGTGAGACGGTTCAGCAACAGTTTGGTGGCTGTCCCGGCCTTCATACGCGTGGAACCCGTGACGAACTCAGGTCCGGTCACGGCCACAACAGGGTGGTCGCAGGCGTGAACGATCGCGCTCTCGGGGTTGCACGTGATGCAACCTGTGAGGATCCCACGCAGTCGCGCTTGACGCAAGGCCCCGAGAACATAGGGGGTGCGGCCACTCGCGGCAATGCCGACCACGGTGTCGTGTTCGTTGACGTTCTGGGCTTCCAGATCCAGCCAGCCTTGGGCTTCGTCGTCCTCGGCGCCTTCCACAGCGGCACGGATGGCCACGTCGCCGCCCGCCATGAGTCCCACGACAACATTTGGGGCGACCCCAAACGTCGGAGGGCACTCGCTCGCATCCACCACACCAAGTCGTCCGCTGGTTCCTGCGCCCAAGTAAAACAAGCGACCGCCTTGCTTCATGCGCGGCACGAGCTCGTTGAGGAGTCCTTCAAGTGCGGGCAAGGCCTGCTCCACGGCGGGTTGGACGGCATCGTCCACGAGGTGCATGGCGCGCAGCAATTCGGCCACTGACATCTCGTGCAAGTTGTCGACGGGACCGGGTTGTTCAGTAGGGGGAAGGTGGTCGGACATGCTCCCTCAAATGTACAGGAGGAAGCTGCGGGTCAGATTCCCGATTGAGACCAAATTTCCCACGCCTTTTCTGCCTGAAGACGGAGCATGTCCGCGCCGTTCAGGGCGTGAGCGCCTTGGCGTTTGGCCTCTTTCAGAAACACGGTTTCCACAGGATTGTAAATCAAGTCCACCATGAGGTGATCAGGGGTCAGGAAGGAAGACGGGAAGGGGACCATCTCGCGCTCACGAGGATGCATGCCGACCGGCGTGCAATGGACCACCAAAAGATGATGTTTCAGCACCCATGCGTTCAACTCGTCGTAGCCCAAACAAGGTCGGCCGAAGGCCATGGTTCCCTCGGTGCTGTTCCCTTGTCGCGACACGCTGAGGGCTTCGATGCCCAGGGAGGCGAGGACGTGATGGACCGCGGCAGCGCTCCCCCCAGTGCCCAGAACGAGCGCGCGCTCATGCCTGTTGGCCAGGAAGGGTTGGATGGACCGTTGGAAGCCCCACACGTCCGTGTTGTGCCCCACCCAGTCGTCACCTTGGCGCACCAAGGTATTCACTGCGCCCAAGGCCCGCGCTTCCTCCGACAGGTCGCTGAGAAAGGGCAGGATGCTTCGTTTGTGCGGTACCGTCACGTTGAGCCCCGCCAAGTTGGGGTGCTCGGCGACCAGGTCGGGAAAATGTTGAATGTCCGGCAGGTCAAAGGCGCGGTAAGAGACTTCGGTTCGACCCGCACGTTTCAGGATGTCGCCGAACAGCTTGGGGCTTTGGGAATGGCCAATGGGGTGCCCCAGCACGCCAAGCAGAGGAGGGTTGGTGTTCATGCGCTTGCCTTCATGCCTCGCGCGTCTCCCAAGCGGTGAAGACCCCAAAGCACCGCGCCCCCGAGCACCGCGAGTCCCACCACGCTGGCCACTTCCGCACTCAGCGTCTCCGGGGCGACATTCTCCAGGAGCCACTCCACGCGCCCGTCGCTGTGGGTGTACAGCGGCCGCACTTCAGCTTTCCAAGGCCAAAGGGCCTGGAGCGATCCGACCAAGAATCCGGTGAGGATGGCGAGGGTCGGACGGCGCTTCGCTTCCAGCAACCATTTGAGCACTCGGCTGAAGGCCAACAAGCCCAGGACGGCGCCCGCACCAAAGGCGGCGATCTTGGTCACGTCCAGAGATTTGACGGCCAGCAACACCGGCGCATACGCCCCAAGAATCAACAGCAGGAAACTTCCAGAGATCCCGGGCAACAGCATGGCGCAGATGGCCAACATTCCAGCAGCGACCAAAAAGGCCGGATGTGCCGATTGCACCAACGGCGGAAGTGAAGTGATGAAGCCTGCCACGGCACATCCTGTTGCCGCCCAAACCCAAGCATCCAGTCCCCAGCCTCCAACGTGCTTGCCGACGAGCGGCACGGAGGTCGCCACCAGCCCCACAAAGAAGGCGCGAAGCAGGGTGGGCTCATGTTCAAGCAACCAATGGAGCGGGGAGGCAAGCGTCACGATGGCGGCGCCAATTCCGAGGGCCAATGCGAGAAGGAACGGCCCGTTCACAGCGACCCACGCCCCACGCAGGTCACCTTTCAAAATGGCCCTCAGGCCGTCGCCGCTCAAAGCGGACAAGCTGTTGAGTAGGGGGTCGTAGATGCCAGCAATGAATGCAACGGTGCCCCCACTCACCCCAGGAACAAGGTCGGCCATGCCCATGGCGAAGCCTTTCGCCGTGACCGACCAGGGCCACTTCATGCCACGTCGAGGTTGGGGTCAATTTCCTCTGCCCACGCTCGGATTCCTCCTTCGAGGTTGTGGATGTTGTCGTAGCCGTATTGGTGAGTCAAGGCATGGGTGACGGCGGCAGAACGCGCACCGGAACGGCAATGGACCACAACAGGAATGTCTTCTGGAATGTCTGCGAGACGATGAACGATGTCTTCCATAAGGATGTGCACGCCGTCGATGTGGCTGACATCGCGTTCGTAAGGTTCGCGAATGTCGAGAAGCATGTGCTCCACACCGTCGTTGCGCCAAGCAACGAGTTCTTGGACAGTGATGCTGTTCATGGGGTCACTCGTCGTTAAGGATTTCGTCTTCGGGGATTTGACGAACGCCCTCGGCCATGGCTTCTGGCAAGTGATCAAAAAAGGTGTCGCCGCGCAATCCAAGGCGCAAGCATTCCAAGGGAATGACGTCATGTGGACCGATGTTGCCCAAGTTGACGTTGGCTCCGAATTGTTTCAAAAACCAAACCTGTTGCGGCTTTTGCGGAGCTTCCCACAGGATGTCCTCCTGCTTCACTTTCGCCAAGATGCGTCGAACCAATGCTGTGTGCGCCGTGCCGTTGGGCCTGTAAATCCCAACGTTGCCACTTTCACGTGCCTCGGCGATGACCTTCCAGCTTCCCGCCTCCAATTCTTTTTCCATCATGGTGGTCCACTTGTTGGGGCTGATCAAAATGCCGGCCTCTTTCGATCCCACTTCACTCAACACGCGGTAGCGCTTCGAGAGGCGTTGGATCATTTCGCATTTGTCATCTTCTTCAATGACCATCGAGCCGTCACTGACCTCCACCGTTTCGAGTCCCAAGTCATCCACAAACCGCAGGAAATCGTCCAGTTGCTTTCGCACAAAGTAGGCTTCGAACAAGGTGCCACCTGGGTAGACCATGAGCCCTGCTTCGTGGTAGAGTTTGATTTTCTCCTTGACGTTGGGGGTGACCACAGAGGTGCCAAAACCGAGCTTCAGCAAATCGACTTTGTCTGCGTTGACTTCCAAAAAGTCCTCGGCCTGCCGCAAACTGAGTCCTTTGTCCATGACCATGGTCAAACCCGATTCACGGGGCTTTGCAGTACGCTCCGGCAGGTGGTTGAGGTTGTGATTCATTCTTCAGGGTTTCAAGCGCGCGTACCGGCTGGCCACACGCGGGTCGTCGAGAAGGCCTGGATAGGTCTCGAGCAACCGGTTCATGCCATCGTAGTCTGCGAGCAGAAGGTGGTCGAGAAGCCGCAAGGCTTCCCCGTCCATCCGCAATGCGAACAAGCTGACAAATTGTTTGTACCCCAACGACGTTGAGGCAGGTGGGAGATGCTCGAAGGCATTGTCGAGCAGATTCAAAGCTTCTTGGTGCGCCTCCAAAATTTGCATGTTGTCCACGCGTTCTTCCCAGGCTTCCAAGTGTTGAGGGTTGCGTTCCAGCAATTGCACCAAGCAGGTGTCGGCGTCTTCGTGTCGGCCCAATTTCTTCAAGACTGTGGCCATCATGAGCAACGTGTCCTCGTGGTGGGGATGCAACAACAGGGCTTGAGCGAAATGCTCCAGCGCAGCGTTGCAATCTTCCCGCAGGTCGTCCAAGACCCCCAGCCCGACGTGAGCTTCCAAAAAGTGAGCGTCAAGCTCGAGGCATTGCATGTAGTACTGCTCCGCTTCGTCGAGGTTGCCTAAGTGTTCGAGGCATTCGCCCATGTAGCAGAACGTGCTGGGCTGAGGCGCATCAATCAAGAGCGTCTCGCGATGCACCTCGAGGGCTTCCCCGAACCGTTCCAATGCCGTGAGGGCCTCTGCTTTTTGGTGGTAGGCAGGCCCAAAACTGTCTTCGATGGCAATGGCAAAGTCGTAGGCATCCACGGACTCTTTGTACTTGCCGAGACGCTGGTACGCGTTGCCCAAATTGTACCAAGCCGCGAAGCTGTAGGGGTGGTCGTCGAGGTATTGGGTGTAGAACTCCGCAGCTTCTTGGATGCGGCCTTCTTTGTCCAAACAGAATGCCAACTCGTACAACGCGGTTTCGTTGGAGGGATCTTCTTTCAGCGCTTTCAGCAAGATGCGCACCGCCTGTTTCCACTCGCCCATGTTCTCGTGCTCGAGGGCCACGTCGATGTAAATGTCCTTCTTCAACTCCGCGTCGGCGAACTCGAGGACCGCATTGAAGTGCTGAAGCGCCAACGTGTGCTCGTGCATCTGGCTGTAGATGTTCGCGAGCGTCAAGTGGATCTCCTCGTTTTGGGGTTCGAACGAAAGCAGGTTTTTGAGACGAGGAATGGCCTGAACGTGTTTGCCGTTGCTGGCAAGGATTTGGGCCTCGCGAAGCTGAAGGGACAAACTCTCGGGGTAAAGCCCACTTGCGAAGTGATGAACCTGTTGAGCCTTGCGCACCGAGCCGCGCTCGAGGTAATGCTCAATGAGCATCTCGAGGTCGTCGTGGTCGAAGAACTTTGAATCCCCTGCTTCCACCATGGCTTCAAACGCCTTGGCGAGGGCAAGGATCTGGTCTTCTTCTTGGTGTGGACGTCCGTCGTCGTGCATTCCCTCCTAAGGTACAGTGCAAATGTCGGAAGAAAAGGGACGGGAAGCTTCGGATTTTGAACAGGATTCGTGGAAAAAAGCCGCCGACTCGTCGCGCAGCCCCTCTGCAGGTCAGCCATGGGCAACCCTACCTTGCGCGCATGTTGATTGCGTCGATTTCGGGAATTCGAGGAACGGTGGGTGGTCGAGCCGGCGAAGGCTTGAGTCCCGCAGATGTGGTTCAATTCGCCAGCGGCTATGGAGCCTGGGTGTTGGAGCGGCATGAAAGCACAAGCATGGACCGGCCTCGGGTGGTGGTGGGGCGAGATGCCCGTTTGTCTGGTCCGTGGGTTCGGGATGTCGTTTGCGGCACCTTGAACGCGCTGGGCCTCGACGTCATCGACCTCGGTTTGAGCACCACACCAACCGTGGAATTGGCGGTGCCTGGATTGAATGCCGATGGCGGATTGATCTTGACAGCGTCACACAATCCGAAGCAATGGAATGCCCTTAAGCTTCTGAATGCGGAAGGAGAATTCCTTTCGGCAGCGGAGGGCGACCGGGTATTGGTCTTGGCCAAAGCCGGTGTGACGTATGCAGATGTGGAGAGAACGGGAGTCACTGCCACGGACGATTCCTGGCTGAATCGCCACGTGGCGCACGTGTTGGGACTTGACTTGGTGGACGCGGACAAGGTGCGTGCCGCAGGGTTGAAAGTTGCCGTGGATGCCGTGAATTCGTCGGGAGGTGTCGCCGTTCCTTTGCTGCTTGAGGCGCTGGGGGTGGAGGTGGTGCCCGTGCACTGCGATCCCACGGGGCACTTCGCGCACAATCCTGAACCCCTTCCTCAGCATTTGACGGATTTGACGGCAGCGGTGGTTGACGGCGCTTGCGATTTGGGAATCAGCGTGGATCCCGACGTGGATCGCTTGTGTTTTGTCAGTGAAGACGGAAGCTTTTTTGGAGAGGAATACACGCTGGTGGCGGTGGCCGATCACGTTCTTGCCCACACCCCTGGGCCCACGGTGAGCAACCTAAGCAGCACACGTGCCCTGCGCGAGGTCAGCGCGCGTCACGGTTGCGCATACACGGCCTCCGCTGTGGGCGAAGTCAATGTGGTGGCCCAAATGCGTGCAACCCAAGCGATTCTCGGCGGGGAGGGCAACGGCGGCATCATTTACCCCACGTCGCACGCCGGCCGGGATGCGCTTGTGGGCATTGGTCTGTTTTTGACCCATCTGGTTTCCAAAGGGATGACGTGCAGCGAGTTGCGAGCGACATACCCGGATTTTCACATGGTCAAGGATAAAATGCAACTTCCTGAGGTCGACGTGGACGCCGCCCTTCGCGCCCTGCGTGAAGACATGACGGACGCCGAGGTCAACGACGTTGATGGGGTGAAGTTTGACTTGGAAGAGGGTTGGGTTCACCTCCGAAAAAGCAACACCGAGCCCATCATTCGCATCTATGCAGAAGCATCTACTTCGCGCGATGCGCGGGCCCTGGCCGACCGCTTTTCCGCAGCTCTGTCGGAACATCTGAAAAGCGCGCCAACGCTTCCGTAAATTCGCTAGACCATGACGCACGCCTACCTGGACAACGCTGCCACAACCCAAGTCGCTCCCGAAGTGGTGCAGGCGATGATGGAAGTGTATCAAACCGTGCATGGCAACCCCTCATCCACGCATGCCCCAGGCCGGAAGGCCAAGGCCTTGGTGGAAACGAGCCGTCGAAGCATTGCCTCTCGGCTTGGCTGTCCTTCGCGGACCATTTGCTTCACGTCAGGGGGTACCGAGGCGGACAACCACGCCATCCAAGCAGCGGTGACTTCATTGGGTGTCCGGCGCATCATCACTTCTGCGGCTGAGCACAGCGCGGTGGTGAAGGCGTCCTCGGCAGCTGCCGAACACGATCACGTGGAGGTGGTTCACGTCCAACACTTGCACGACGGCCGGGTGGACTTCACCGACCTTGAGCGCTTGCTCAAGGCGACGGACACGCCGACGTTGGTTTCGCTGATGCATGCCAACAACGAAGTGGGGGTGATGGTGGACTTGTCGCGGCTCGGCGAGCTATGCCGAGCACATGGCGCATGGATTCACAGCGACACGGTTCAGTCCATGGGGCATTACCCGTTGGATTTGGCGGCCTTGGATGTGGATTTTCTGACGTGCAGTGCACACAAGTTTCACGGGCCCAAGGGCGCTGGATTTCTGTACGTCAATCCCACGCTTCGCATTCATGGAATGATTGTCGGTGGGGGGCAGGAACGCGCGTTGCGCGGCGGGACGGAAAACGTAGCCGGCATCGTGGGGTTGGCGAAGGCTTTTGATTTGGCCTCCGAAAACATGGCCGAACACGAGGCACACATTCGTGCCTTGAAACGCCGCATGGCGGAGGGCTTGAAGGCCCGCGTACCCGGAGTGGTATTCAACGGAGAGTCCGATCGCGAGGACCGGTTGTACACCGTGCTGAATGCCAAATTCCCCAGCCACGCCAACGGGGGGATGGCGGTGTTTTTGCTTGATTTGGAAGGCATCGCCTGTTCGGGAGGAAGCGCGTGCTCGAGTGGTGCGACGCTGGGGTCTCATGTGTTGAGGGCCTTGGGATTTCACGAGTCCGACAAAGCCAGCATCCGCTTTTCCTTTTCTCGGTACACCACCGTAGCGGACATCGACCGCGCGCTTGAGGCGGTTGGCAACGTGTTTGCTCAGGTAGAGCAGCCGGCATAGCAAGCCCATCCAACCTCAGCGTCTCCTTTCTTACCTTGGGCTTTCATGCCGGCCAACCGAATTTTTCACCGACTGATTGGGGCGCGAATGCCTCACATTGGCTGGGCCCAGTCGCGACCTGCCGATGCCCAGCGCGGGGTGTTCCTCGGGTTGATTCACGCGTTGGCCTCCACGAAATACGGCCGGGAGATGGGCATTCGGCAGCCGCTTGATGTCGGCAAGCGAAAGGACTTTGTGCGCAGAGTGCCGATCGTCACGTACGACGAGTTGAAACCTTGGATCTCCCGTGCACGGCAGGGCGAGCGAAGCGTCCTCTGGCCAGGTGTGACCAAGTGGTTTGCCCAAAGCTCAGGCACCACGAGCGATCAATTCAAGTGGGTTCCTGTGACGACCGATTCGCTTCACGAAGGCCACTACAAGGGAGGAAAGGACTTGCTGGCGCAGTTTTGCAACCAAGTGCCGGAGGCTCAGCTTTACCAAGGAAAGCACCTGATTCTGGGCGGTTCGAGTGCCCTGGTGAAGGAAGGCAGCCATGCGCTCAAAGGGGATTTGAGCGCCATCATTGTGCGTCACCTCCCACCTTGGTGCGAGGCCAGGCGCACGCCAAGTCGAGACATTGCGCTGATGGACGGTTGGGAAGATAAAGTGGAAGCCATTGCTGAAGCCACGCTGAAGGAGGACGTGCGCATTCTAGCCGGTGTGCCAAGTTGGATGTCCCTCGTGGCGCATCGTGTGCTCGAGAAATCGGGAGAGCCCCATTTGCGCGCGGTTTGGCCAAATCTGTGGCTGTACATGCACGGCGGTGTCGGTTTCGCGCCGTACCGAGAGACGTTCCACAACCTCATCCCCAACGTGTCTGGCAAGCCGCCCATGCACTACCTCGAGACTTACAACGCTTCCGAGGGCTTTTTCGCTTACCAAGACGACCTCAGCCGAGACGACATGGCGTTGCTGATGGACCATGGCGTCTACTACGAATTCGTGCCCTTGGATCAGTTGGGGGAACCTCACCCCGATGCGCTTGAATTCAGGGAAGTGGAGGAGGGCCAAACCTACGCACTCGTCGTCTCCACCAACGCCGGCTTGTGGCGTTACCTGGTGGGCGATTTGGTGACGGTGACCTGCAAAATTCCTCTGCGCGTTCAAGTGTCGGGTCGCATTTCGTCTCACCTCAATTTGGTTGGGGAGGAGGTGATGGAGCAACAGGCAGATCGTGCTCTTGCCCAGGTGTGCTCTGAGTTGGGCACGCCAGCGTACAACTACATGGCAGGTCCCGTTTTGGACGATTATGGCAAGCCTGTGGGGCACCGCTGGGTGGTGGAATTTCAGGCATCTCAAATGAGCCCAGATCCATTTTCTTTTGCGAAGCGTCTCGACGCGGCATTGCAGGCACTGAACGGAGATTACAAGTCGAAGCGCACCGCCGATTTGGCGTTGATCCCACCGACGGTTGAGGTGGTGCCTTGCGGGACCTTTGATGGTTGGTTGCTCAGCCGAAACAGGTTGGGTGGACAGCATAAAGTGCCCAGGTTGACTCATGACGAGGGCACGTTGTTGGAAGTGGTCGAGGCCGCAAAACGTGAGTTATCCCCAACCTGTTGACGTTCCTTGTGTGGGCGCAGTGTCCGTCCTACTTTGGCCTTCCGTTTTTGAACCCAACCTAAACGACGAAGACCTCATGCATCTCGCCATCGCAGGAAACATCGGCTCCGGGAAAACCACCCTGACGACGCTGTTGGCCAAACATTACCGCTACACCCCTCACTTCGAACAGGTGGACGACAACCCCTACCTGAATGACTTCTACAAGGACATGACGCGGTGGTCCTTCAACTTGCAGATTTATTTCTTGCGATCGCGTTTTGCGCAGCTCATCGAGATGAAGAAAAAGGGCAAGCCGATCATTCAGGACCGGACGATTTACGAGGACTCGAACATTTTCGCTCCCAACTTGCAAGCCATGGGGCTCATGACGTCGAGGGATTTTGAGAACTACCTCTCGCTCTTCGAGTTGATGGAAGAGTTTGTCACGCCTCCAGACCTGTTGGTGTATTTGCGCGCTTCCGTTCCCACGCTTGTCGCCCAAATCCAAAAGCGTGGCCGCGAATACGAAGAGGCCATTCGTTTGGACTACCTCAACCGCCTCAACGAGCGCTACGAAGCGTGGATCAGCACCTACACGAAAGGGGAGCTGTTGATCATCGACGTGGACAACAACAACTTCCACGAAGACAAGGAAGACCTTGGCAACATCATCACCTCCATCGACGGCAAGCTGAACAACCTCTTCAGCTAGGGTTGAGCGTTGTAGTTCTTTTTAGGCACAAAAAAAGGCCCGCACATTGCGGGCCTTTTTTTGTAAGCGCTTTTTGGCTGAATCAATTGGCATAGACGCCAATGACGGAGAACCCAACCGACACCTCGTCTTTGATGAACCAATCGAGCTTGTCGTCGAAGGTCTTGGAGTGGTAAGTGATGTCGTGCTTCGTGCGGTCCAAGTTGAACTTGCCTTGGATGGCCAAGCCCGTTTGGTTGCCTGGAATCTCCGCCTCGGCGAGCTGGACGGGAATGCTGTAGTCCACCGCCTTGCCGTTCATCGTCAGCGTGCCATTCAAGACGTTGGAATCGCCCTCTTGGGAAACGCCGTTCACTTTGAGGATGGCTTGGGGGTGGGCTTCGACGTTGAAGAAGTCTCCCGAGCGGAGGTGACCTTCGAGGTTTTCTTTGGATTCGCCTGTGAGGTCCGTCACTTCAATCTGAGCCATGTCGAACACGACCATGCCTGCAGCGATGCTTCCGTCGACCACGGTGAATTTGCCACTCGCGATGGCCATCGTTCCCTCGTGGCCTTCGCCGGTGAGTTTTTGGGCAGACCAAGTCACCCGAGGCTTCACCTTGTTGAGCACGTACGTGCCGTCCGCGATGCCCACCGTAGCTGCACTTGCAGCGGTCGTGGGATCGTTGGCAGGAGCTTCGTCATGCGAAGCTTCGCCGCACGCGACGAGCAACGTGGCTGCCGCGAGGAGGGGGAAGAAAAACTGCTTCATGGAATTCATTCGTTGACGGTTGCAACAATCTCGGTGCGGTCTGTGTTCGCTTTGGCATCCTCGGCGTGGTTGTGAGCCTCGTCGCCACCCAAGATGGGGGCAATCACCAATCCGACGAGGCACGTCAATTTGATGAGGATGTTCATGGAGGGGCCAGAGGTGTCCTTGAAGGGGTCACCCACAGTGTCTCCGGTCACAGCAGCCTTGTGGGCTTCAGACCCTTTGAAGGTCATCTCGCCGTTGATTTCCACACCCGCTTCAAAGGACTTCTTGGCGTTGTCCCACGCGCCACCGGCGTTGTTTTGGAAGATGGCCCAAAGGACACCGCTCACCGTCACACCAGCCATGTAGCCGCCGAGGGTTTCAGCTGCCCAAGCGGCCTCTGCACCCAACAAGAGGGGCACCAATCCAATGATCAAAGGGAAGAGGATGGTCATGGCTCCTGGAAGCATCATTTCCTTCAAGGCAGCTTGAGTGGAGATGTCCACGCACTTGCCGTATTCGGGCGTGCCTGTGCCCTCCAAGATTCCAGGAATCTCCTTGAACTGGCGACGCACCTCCTGCACCATTTCCATGGCCGCCTTGCCGACGCTGTTCATCGCCAATGCCGAGAACACCACGGGCACCATGCCACCGATGAACAACGCCGCGAGGACGTTGGCCTTGAAGATGTTGATGCCTTCAATGCCTGTAAATTCGACGTACGCGGCGAAGAGGGCCAATGCCGTCAATGCCGCAGAGGCGATGGCGAAGCCTTTTCCGATGGCTGCAGTGGTGTTTCCAACCGAGTCGAGGATGTCTGTGCGCTCGCGCACTTCCTCAGGGAGTTCGCTCATTTCCGCGATGCCACCTGCGTTGTCGGCAATGGGGCCAAAAGCGTCGATGGCCAACTGCATGGCCGTCGTGGCCATCATGGAGCAGGCCGCAATGGCCACGCCGTAGAACCCAGCAAACTCGTAAGCGGCGTAAATGGCTGCAGCGAAGAGGAGGATGGGGCCAAACGTCGAGATCATGCCCGTAGCGAGGCCGGCGATGATGTTCGTCGCGGCGCCCGTTGAAGATTGCTGAACGATGTCGAGGACAGGCTTCTTGCCAAGTCCCGTGTAGTATTCCGTCATGTACGAGATCGCACCGCCCACCACCAGGCCGACGATCACCGCGTAGAAGACGTTCATCGAGCTGAATGTGCGGTTCCCTTCGCCAAAGAACTCCATGGTGAGTTCCGCGGGTAGCATGATGTCCACGAGGAAGTAGCATGCGATCGCCGTCAAGATGATTGAACCCCAGTTCCCGCGGTTCAACGCGGCCTGAACTTGAGCTTCCTTGGCGTCGTCCCCCACGCGAATGACTTGCGCGCCGAGGATTGAGAACACAATGCCGAGGGCGGAGATGACGAGGGGCAACAAGATGGTGGACATGCCTCCGAAGTTGTCCTCGATGCTGCCGCCCATGTCGTTGATCACGTAGTTGCCGAGCACCATGGCCGCCAACACCGTGGCGACATACGAACCGAAGAGGTCGGCGCCCATGCCAGCCACGTCACCCACGTTGTCGCCCACGTTGTCGGCGATGGTGGCGGGGTTTCGGGGGTCGTCCTCAGGGATGCCGGCTTCCACCTTTCCGACGAGGTCAGCGCCGACGTCAGCGGCCTTGGTGTAAATGCCGCCGCCCACACGAGCGAACAGCGCAATGCTTTCTGCACCGAGCGAGAAGCCAGCGAGGGCTTCGAGGATGATGGTCATGTTGTGAACGTCGGTCCACCCGCCGTTGCCGAGCATGTTCAAGAGGAAAATGAACAAGACACTCAGCCCAAAGACCGCCAGGCCAGCCACACCCAATCCCATCACCATTCCTCCCGTGAACGAGACTTTCAGGCCTGCGCTCAAGCTCGTGCGAGCTGCTTGCGTGGTGCGAACGTTGGCTTGGGTGGCGATGCGCATGCCGATGTTGCCTGCGAGGGCCGAGAACACGGCGCCAATGACAAAGGCGACCACGATGAACCAATGGGTGGTTTCAACGATGCTTGAGACAAGGCCGAGCAGGGCACCAGCGATGACGACGAACACGGCGAGGATGCGGTATTCGGCACTCAAGAATGCGAGGGCTCCTTCGTGGATGTGCTGGGCGATTTCGCTCATCCGAGCTTCTCCGGTGCTTTGTTTACGCACCCAAGCGGCCTGAATGGCCATGACAATGAGGCCGAGAATGGCCAAACCAGGAACGAGGTAGAGCAGTGATTGCTGCATGAGGTTGGTGTTATGGGGCCGCGATTCGGCCCGGTTGATCTGTAAGTTGTTCGAGTTGGAAGTCCGTTAGGCGACGTAAGCTACGTCTTTGCAGACTTCCACGATGTCTTTGACTTGAGGAAGAGCCTCTTCAATCAAGGCCGTTGAGAACGCAAACGGGGTGTCGCTCTGGCACAATCGGCGGATGGGCGCGTCAAGGTGATCGAACGCGTGTCGCTGCACGCGGTAGGTGATTTCCGTCGCGATGGAGGCCACAGGGAAGCTTTCTTCGACAATCACCAAGCGGTTCGTTTTCTTGACACTTTCCACAATGGTGTCGAGGTCCAGAGGGCGAATGGTCACCAAATCGATGATTTCCACCTCAATGCCCTCCTTCGCGAGTTCGTCAGCCGCGGCGTGCACGTCCTTGAGGATTTTGCCAAACGACACGATGGTCACATCATTGCCTTTGCGGCGGATGTTGGCTTTGCCAATGGGCACGAGGAATTCGCCGTCAGGGATCATCCCTTTGTCGCCGTACATCTTCTCCGACTCCATGACGAGAACGGGGTCGTTGTCTCGGATGGCCGACTTCAAAAGGCCTTTCGCTTCGTAGGGCGTGAACGGGGTGACCACTTTCAAGCCTGGCATGGAGGCATACAAACTTTCGTAGCTCTGGCTGTGCGTCGCCGCCAATTGCCCTGCCGTGCCGTTGGGGCCGCGGAACACGATGGGCACGGAGTACTGTCCGCCGCTCATCTGAAGCATCTTGGAAGCGTGGTTGATGATTTGGTCTGAGGCCAACACCGCAAAATTCCACGTCATGTATTCGACAATGGGACGGAGGCCGTTCATGGCCGCGCCGACTGCGATGGCACTGAAACCGAGTTCGGCGATGGGCGTGTCGATGACGCGCTCGGGGCCAAACTCATCCAACATGCCTTTGGAGGCTTTGTAGGCGCCGTTGTACTCAGCGACTTCCTCTCCAAGGAGGAACACTGATTCGTCCCGACGCATTTCTTCGCTCATGGCTTCGGCCACGGCTTCCCGGAAAGTGACTTCACGCATTAGTAGGTACGATTTGGGCGGCAAAGGTAATCCATGAGAGCAATGCCCCGTCCAAATGGGGGAATTGGATGCGATGCAGGGGCATCGAATCGTCCGGGCTGACCTACCTTTGTGCTCCCTCCAAGGCCTTGAAAAGTCACGACGGAGGCCGATTCATTCCATGACCATGAAGTTTCTTGTTTGCATCAGCAAAGCCCCGGACACCACGAGCCGGATTGCCTTCACTGAAGGTGACACTCAATTCGACGCCAATGGCGTTCAATTCATTGTCAACCCCTACGACGAGTGGTATGCCTTGGTGCGTGCGCTTGAGTTGAAGGAACAGCACGGTGGCTCCGTGACCACCATCACAGTGGGCCAAGCGGACTGCGACCCAGTGATTCGAAAGGCTCTGGCCATTGGTGCGGACGATGCCATCCGCGTGGACGCCAACCCCACGGACGCCATGCAAGTGGCAGGGTTGATTGCAGCTCAGGCGAAAGCGGGAGGGTATGATGTCGTGTTGTGTGGCAAGGAAACGATTGACCACAACGGCTCCGTGGTAGGAGGTATGCTCGCTGAAATGCTTGAGGCATCCTTCATATCTCTGGCTACGTCGCTCGATCTCGACGGGGGCAAGGCCATGGCCAAGCGTGAAGCAAGTGGCGGCTTGGAAAGCGTTGAAGCAACGTTGCCTGTTGTGGTCAGCGCAGCCAAGGGAATGGCGGAGCAACGCATCCCCAACATGCGCGGCATCATGGCGGCGCGCACCAAGCCCCTGAACGTCGTGACTCCAGGTGGAGCGACTGAAGGCACGGGCGTGTCGAAATTTGAGCTTCCCCCTGCGAAAGGTGACTGCAAATTGATTTCTGCAGACACCCCTGAAGAACTCGTGCGTCTGTTGCGCGAAGAAGCCAAAGTCCTCTAACCCTCAACCTGCACGACATGAATTGTTTGGCATTTGTCCCTACGAAGAACGGCCAGGCCACCAAGGCTGGCTTGGAAGCCGTGTCCTACGCAAAACAGTGCGGCGCGACGGTCACGGCAGTGATGGTTGGAGCGTTGAATGGTGACGGCGGTGCTGGCGCAGCAGGCGCCACGAAGGTCCTGCATGTGTCGAACGAATTGCACGACGAAGGCCAAATCGCCAAGGTCGTCTCCGCAGCAGCGGAAGCGACGGGAGCGGAATGGGTGGTCGCACCTCACGATCACGTGGGCCGTGCTGTTGCTCCTCGTGTGGCGGTGCGCCTCGGTGCAGGCATGGTTCCTGGCGTGACGGGTCTCCTCGAGGGAAGCACGGTGAAGCGGAACGTGTTCAGCGGAAAGGCCATGGCGCACGTGAATGTCAAGACAGCCAAGAAAGTGATCACGACGACCCCCAACGCATTTGGCGTGGCGAGCGACGGAGCAGCTGCGGCTGTGGAGTCCTTCGCAACGGACGCGGGAGAAGCGCGGTTGAGCGTGACGGGGTTCGAAGCCTCCAGCGCGGACGGCTCGGTGCCGCTTCCTGAAGCGGTGCGCGTGGTCTCAGCCGGTCGCGGATTGAAAGGCCCAGAGAACTGGGGCATCGTCGAAGAACTGGCCCAAGCCTTGAGCGCGACGACGGCGTGCAGCCGTCCCGTGAGCGACATGGGCTGGCGTCCTCACCACGAGCACGTGGGCCAAACCGGCATCACCATTCGCCCCGACCTCTACATCGCTGCAGGCATCTCCGGAGCCATCCAGCACCTCGCGGGCGTCAACCAAAGCAAGGTCATCGTGGCCATCAACACCGACCCAGAGGCTCCCTTCTTCAAGGCCGCGGATTACGGCATTGTAGGGGATGCCTTCGAAGTCTTGCCTAAATTGACGGCAGCGATCAAGTCCATGGGTTGATCCCTGACCTGACGTTGAACGGACACCTGCATGAAGAAGATCGACCTTGAAATCCTGGACATCGCGCTGAGCGGGTCTTCTTCGGGTGCCTACGCCTTGGTGCTTGGCGAAGTCAAGGGCAAGCGGAAGCTCCCCATCGTCATTGGTGGGGCCGAAGCGCAATCCATTGCCATCGAGTTGGAAAACATGCGGCCGAGCCGGCCCTTGACGCACGACCTGATGAAAAACACGTTGTCGGCGTTTGGGATGGAGGTGACCGAGGTGTTGATCCACAAGATGACGGAAGGCATTTTTTATGCCCAAATGACCGTTACGGATGGCATTCGGGAGGAGTTCATTGATTCTCGGTCGTCCGACGCCGTGGCCATTGCCGTGCGGTTTGGCTGTCCGATTCGTTGCAGCGAGCAAGTCATGGATGCTGCCGGCGTGGATTTGGACGGCACGGAAGGGGAGATGCCGCAGCTTGAAGACACCCCGATTCCGACTTCATCGTCCCCGACCGAGGAACCCCTCGAGGAGTTGAAGCGTCAATTGGACGAGGCCATTGCGACGGAAAACTACGAGTTGGCGTCGGAGTTGAAGAAGCGCATTGACGATCGCCAGGGCTGATCTTACAAGCGGCAAGCGCGGCGTGCAGGGTCGGCTCGCGGTCAGTATCTTCGCGTCATGAACAAATCCGTTGGCATCATCATGGGAAGCGCAAGCGACCTCCCCGTGATGGAGGGCGCCCAAAAGGTGCTCCGCGAACTTGGTGTGGCCTGTGAAATGACAGTGGTTTCGGCGCATCGAACGCCCGATCGCATGGTGGAATATGCTCGAGGGGCGGCGGCACGTGGAATCGGAGTGATCATCGCTGGGGCCGGTGGAGCTGCCCACTTGCCTGGCATGACGGCTTCGCTGACGCCCCTTCCTGTGATTGGAGTGCCCATCAAAAGCCGCAACAGCATCGACGGCTGGGACTCGGTCTTGAGCATCCTGCAAATGCCTTCTGGCGTGCCGGTAGCGACGGTGGCGCTCGACGGAGGGACGAATGCCGGGATTTTGGCAGCCCAAATGTTGGGTGCAACCGACGACGCTCTCCGTGCTCGCATTGCGGAATTCAAAGATGGACTGAAGGACAAGGTCATGGGTTCCATTGACGCCGTGGAGTCGCACGAAGCCAAGTGATTCTGCGATGAGCACTCACACCACGTATCGTCCTCAAGATCTCGATGCACGCAAACTGCATGGGTGTTTGCTGGGAGGCATTGCGCCCCGGCCAATTGCCTTCGTGAGCACGGTGGACGGTCGAGGGCGCGTCAATCTCGCTCCGTTCAGCTACTTCAACGTGTTCTCTGCGAATCCTCCGATGGTCATTTTCTCACCTGCACGCCGTGGCCGAGACGCCACGACGAAGCACACGTGGGACAACGTCCAAGAGGTGGGGGAAGTGGTGGTGAATTTGGTGGACCACGCGCTCGTTCACGCGTGCTCATTGGCCAGCACAGACTACGAAGAAGGCGTCGATGAATTTGTCAAGGCGGGGCTGACCGCTGTGCCTTCCGAGGACGTACAGCCCCCTCGTGTAGGCGAGTCGCCTGTGCAGTTGGAGTGCAAAGTGGTCAAAGTGGAATCGCTAGGTGACCAGGGCGGTGCTGGACAGCTGGTGTTTGCCGAAATCGTGCGCATGCATTTCCGTTCGGACGTGCTGAACGAGGCGGGCGTGCCTGACGCCGCCAAATTAGACCTCGTGGGGCGTTGCGGTGGCGATTACTACGTGAGAGCACATGGAGAGGCGTTGTTCACCGTGCCCAAACCGCTCGGCGTGTTGGGCATGGGCGTGGATGCGCTCCCCGAGGACATTCGTTTAAGCCGGGTGTTGACGGGCAATCACCTCGCCATGCTTGGAGGATTCGAATCGGTGCCGGACGAAACAGACGTGAACGAACACAAGCTCTTGGAGCTCGCGGAGGTGTTCATGGAGCACGAGGGAGACGGGGCTCGACTCGAGCAAGTGTTGCATGGGATGGCGGCTGAACTTTTGGACAAGGGGATGGTGGATGAAGCGTGGAAAACCCTTCTCGCATTCAACGCCGGATAGGACGGGAATACGGTCGCGGCATCCTACCTTCGTTTCATGGCATTTGAAGTGAAAGGAACCCTCAAGAAGCTGTTCGATCAGCAGGATTTTCCAAGTGGATTTTACAAGCGTGATTTCGTCATCACGACGATGGAACAGTACCCACAGGACATCAAGTTCTCGGCGCTGAAAGAAAAGTCCGAGCAGCTGGGGCAATTTGCAGAGGGAGACGTGATGAACGTCAAATTTGACCTGCGCGGCCGCGAGTACAACGGCCAGTACTACGTGGATTTGAACGCGTGGCGCATCGAGCGTGGAGACCAAACCGCCGGTGTCGAAGCGGGCCAGCCCGCTGCGGTCAGTGCGGCGCCCATGCCTCCCGTTCCACCGATGCCCGCGGCGGCACCTGCCGACGACGACGACTTGCCCTTCTAAGTCCGGCGCATGCCCGCGCCTCCAACGTCCCCGTCGAACCTGGAGCGTGCGCTGAACGCGTATGCCCATGGCTTTCAACGGTGGCTGCCCAGCCCGTTCTCCATTGCGGTGATTTTGACGGTGCTCGCAGCGGGTCTAGCGATGACCACCGCGGCGCCAAGTGAGGTGCTCGACGCGTGGGCGCAGGGGTTGTGGAACCCGGGGCTGATTCGATTTGGGTTTCAAGCGATGTTCATGTTGGTGCTGGGCCATGTTTTGGCCTTGGCTCCCCCGGTGCTCCGTGCGCTCGGTCGCGCCATCGATTGGATTGTGAAGTCGCCGGTGAATGCCCCTGCCAAGGTGGCGTTCTTGAGCATGATTCTGGGTTGGCTCAATTGGGGCTTGGGGCTGATCGCCGGCGCCATTTTGGTGCGCGGCGTGATGGACCGTCGTCGAACGCAAGGGGCGGCATCACCTCTTGACGGCGTTTCGCTCGGCGTGTTGGGCGCGGCAGGCTACACGGGTTTGCTCGTTTGGCATGGCGGCCTGGGCGGGTCGGCTCCCTTGAAAGTGGCTGAATCGGGCCACCTGGCATCGTTGATTCCTCACGCGACGTGGCTCAACGAGGTCCCGGATGCCTTGACTCTGAGCCAAACGGCACTGACGTCGTGGAGCCAAGCGGTGACCCTTTCAGTCATCGTCGGCGTGGTGCTGACGTTTCTGTGGCTTGGACGACGCGTCGGAGGAGGACAACCCAACGCCCTGCCCAAGTCGAGTCCATCCCCGCCAGTTTCGGAGGAAGGGGATGAAGGTGGGTTGGCGGATGTGCTCGACCAACGGAGGGCTGTGGCGTACCTGCTCGGCGTGGCATGTTTGGTTGGGGCGTTCAGCTGGGCCGCGAAGTCAGGCCCCTGGACCCAACTTGAGTTTGTGACTCCGGACTGGATCAACATGGTGCTGCTCGGTGCAGCCATGGTGGCGCACGGTCAAGTGCGCGGGATGCTCCGGGCGTTGGATGAGGCCATTTCAGGAGCGTCTGGGATTTTGGTTCAGTTTCCCTTGTACTTCGGAATCATGGGCATGGTCTCGGGAACAGGCTTGGGGACGTTGCTCGCCGATTCTTTGGTGGGCGCGACGTCGGCTGCCTGGCTGCCGGAAGCGTTGTTCGTGTCTTCGGGCGTGTTGAATGTGTTTGTGCCGAGCGGTGGAGGCCAGTGGGCCGTTCAAGGGCCGCTTGTCTTGGAGGCCTGCCACGCCTTGGGATTGCCCCTGGAGCGAGGAATCATGGCCATGGCTTTTGGGGACGAATTGACCAACATGTTGCAGCCGTTTTGGGCGTTGCCGCTGTTGGGCATCACCGGGCTGTCCGCCCGCGACATTCTGCCGTACTCTCTGCTCGTGATGCTGGTGGCGGGTGCACTCATGGTGGGGTTCTTGTCGTTTTGGGCTTGAATGCAGTCGGCGAGCGTCAAGTCGTGCCCTTCCGCCCGAACTTTGTGCCGTGAACCGCGAATTCTCCACACACGTTTTGCCCAACGGCCTGCGCATCATTCATGCCTGGATGCCTCGTGAAGTGACGCATTGCGCGCTGGCGATCAATGCAGGGACACGTGATGAAGGGGAGGGGGAAGCGGGTTTGGCCCATTTCATTGAGCATGTCTTGTTCAAGGGGACGAAGAAGCGCAAGGCGTTTCACATTCTGAATCGGATGGAATCGGTGGGGGGTGAAATCAACGCGTACACCACCAAAGAGGACACCTGGATCACGTCGTCCCAGCGCGCGAAGGACACCGAGCGTGCATTGGAATTGCTCGCGGACATTGCGTTTCACAGCACGTTTCCTGAGGGCGAAATGGACAAGGAGCGCGACGTCATCCTCGATGAGATTGCGGGAGTGCAGGACCAGCCGGGCGACGTGATTTTTGAAGATTTCGAGGCGCAGCTTTTCTCGGGCCATGCCTTGGCGAAACCCATTCTCGGAACTGCGGAAAGCGTCCAGGCCCTGACTCGCAAACAGGTGATCGCCTACGTCAACCGTCATTACCGGACGGACAACATGGTCCTGGGCGTCGTGGGTGCGGTGACGTGGGAGCATGTCGTGTCCTGGGCGGAACGGCATTTTGGGGATGTGTCCAATGGCGAACCGCCGAGGTCAAAGGCCCGGACGGCTCCAGCGGTTGGGCCGACGTTTGGGATGTCAGAACTGAAAGGCATTCATCAAGTCCACCACATCACAGGGGCGTTGGCGCCCGGAGGTGATTCGAGGGACAAGCTGGCCATGACGGTGGTGGCCAACATTTTGGGTGGCCCTGCCATGAATTGCCGGCTCAACCTGAACATTCGGGAAAAACACGGGATGGCCTACCACATCGAAGCCAACCACGTCGTGTACCAGGACGCGGGGGTGTTCAATGTGTATTTCGGCACGGACGCGCGCTTTCACGGCAAGGTCGAGCGCCTGGTGCGCAAAGAATTGAAAGCCGTGCGGACCAAGGCGCTCGGCACGCGTCAGCTCCACGATGCCAAACAACAGCTCCTCGGCCAAATCGCACTCGGGCACGATCACGGTTCGACGGTGCTTTCCGGTTTGGCCAAGACGTTCCTGATGTACGACCGGGTGGAAACCCTCGATTCCCTCATCCAGGCCATCGAAGCGTTGACAGCACAGGATTTGATGGCTGTGGCGAACGCCTGGCTTCACGAAGACGCCCTGAGTCATCTGACGTTCACCACACCGAGCACGTGACCGCTGCCCCGATCGCTTAGTCGCGGTTGAAACTGTGCCAGTCGTTGTGCCGCTCTTCGATGCCGTTTTTGACGGCTCGAATTTTCAGCGCCAACGTAGCCCAAATCCGCTCGTTCTGTGCCAACAATTCACGCATCGCGTCGTCGTCGTTGTCCGCGGCGAGGGCCATTTGAACCAGGATGGGGTGGTCGTGGTTCCTCAGCCATTGAACGGCACGGGCGTCACCCTCAGCGCCCCCACACAGCGCCATCAGTTCAGGAAAGCCCTCGTTGATCAGCCATTCACGGGCGGAAGCTTGGTGATGCATGGCATGCACGAACAGGCCGAGTTCAGCGAAGCCGTTTCCGAGCAGCCAATCGCGCAGTTCGCGGTTTCCGGAAATGGCCTCGCCCCAGGCGATCAACACTTTGACGGGGTATTGCCTTCTCACACCCAAAAGGTAAGCAACGCAGGCTACCTTCGCGGTCTTGAAATCGCCGCTCTTCACCCCCACGCTTTGGTTGCTTTGCACAGGCACCGTGCTGTTCATGGCGAGCTTCGGCATGCTTCTCCCAGAACTTCCAGGGTATTTGTCCGGCATGGGAGCGGGGCATTTGATGGGTTGGATTGTGGCGCTGTTCACTGTGGGGGCATTCGCGAGCCGATTCATCTCGGGTCGACTCGCGGATTTGGCGGGCCGAAAGCCCGTGATGCTGTTTGGGACTGCCGTGACCGCCTTGGCAGGATTCGCCTACATCGGAGTGGCGCGCCTGGACGATGTCGCGCTGACGGTTTCCGGTTTTTTGATGGTGCGCTTGCTGCACGGAATGTCGACGGGATTTCGTCCCACAGGCACCAGTGCGTTTCTGACGGACATCGTGCCGCTCGATCGTCGCGGAGAGGCACTGGGCTACCTCGGAGTTGCTGGAAACGCCGGCATGGCCCTTGGTCCTGCCCTAGGGAGCTGGCTCGCAGTGGAATACGGCTACGACGCCATGTTTCTCGCAAGCAGTCTTTTGGGCGTGGCGGCTTATGGCATGACGTGGCTCCTCCCAGAAACCCTTCCCAATGCACGTCGAGTAGAGTGGGGCGATTTGAACGTGTTCAAAGGGGGAGTCATCGAGAAGGCGGCGTGGCCTGCGTCTTTTTTCTTGCTCCCTGTTGCCATGGCGTTTGGCACGTTTTTGACGGTGACCCCCGATCTCGTGGAGGGGTTGGGGTTTGTGTACAAAGGATCTTTCAACACCATTGTTGTGGTGGCCTCCGTGGCCACACGGTTGGTGGCTGGCCGGGCTTCGGACAAGCACGGTCGCGTTGAGTTGATGATGGTCGGGGCGGTGTTGCTCGCCGTCGGCATGACCATGTTTTCGTTCGCAACGTCGGTTCCGATGCTGGTCGCCGCGGGAGTTGTGTATGGGCTTTCTGTAGGCATCAACATGCCCACCATTTTTGCGTGGACCGTGGATTTGGCGCCTGCTGGGAAGGCGGCAACGGCGTTGGGCACCATGCTCATGGCGTTGGAGGTTGGCATCGGACTCGGCGCCTACGTTTCCGGGACCTGGTATGCGACAAATTCTTCCGTGTTGTTGTCGCTGTACGGGGGGTGTGCGGGGTTTGGCGTGCTCGGTTTTGCGTTTCTCGCTTGGTGGCGTCGCGTTCACAAAAAAGGGGGGTTCGCTGGTTGATAACTCCGGCAGTTGATTCCGCAGAAGCCAGGCCTTGAGCCTATCTTTCCTCCATGGAGATCTTGCTCGAAAAACAACTTCAAGAGGCCCTTGCAGAGCGCAAGACGGTCATGCACGAGTTCCTTCGTTTGAAGTCGGAACTCGCGAGAACGCAGCAGCGAAACGACGACCTCCGCTCAGAGAATCGCGCCCTTCGTGAGGCTCTTCACGCGGCAGAACATGAAGTCACAAATCTCTTTGCTTACGCCACCCAAGTGGGGGACGAATCCTCTTGAGGTTCCTTTCCACTTCGATTCACAACGAAAAAAGGCCGCCCTGATGGATGGCCTTTTTTTTTGCATTCACGCCGGTCAGAATGGCTTATGCCGGTTCCAACCCTGCGGAAACGGTAGGAAAAGCGCGATCTACCTTTTTAAAGAGTCCCTGAAGAACTTTGCCGGGCCCGACCTCGGTGACTTCTGAGGCTCCGTCGGCAATCATCGCTTCCATGGTTTGGGTCCAACGTACAGGAGCTGTCAATTGGGCCACGAGTTGTTCGCGAATCAAGGCAGGGTCAGTCGTGGGCTCTGCACTGACATTTTGGTAGATGGGACAGCGCGGAGCCTGAATGTCCGCCTCAGCAATGGCTGCGGCCAACTCTTCCCGCGCGGGTTCCATCAAGGGGCTGTGGAAGGCGCCACCCACAGGCAAGATCAACGCGCGCCGCGCGCCAGCTTCGGACAAAGCTTCGCACGCCTTCTCCACGGCCAGGACCTCTCCTGAAATGACCAATTGGCCTGGACAGTTGTAGTTCGCCGCCACGACCACGCCTTCCGTGTCGTTGCAGATGCGTTCCACCACGTCGTTTTCGAGGCCCAATACGGCAGCCATCGTGGACGACTCGAGTTCGCATGCCTTTTGCATCGCATTGGCGCGGGCGCTCACCAAGCGAAGTCCATCCGCGAAACTCAATGAACCCGCAGCCACCAGGGCGCTGAATTCGCCCAAGCTATGACCAGCCACCATCTCCGGCGCGAAGCTTTCACCAAGACATTCTGCCAAAATCACCGAGTGCAGGAAAATGGCCGGTTGGGTCACAGCGGTTTGCTTCAACTCTTCGTCAGTTCCTTCGAACATGATGGACGCGATGTCAAATCCCAAAATCTGTCTCGCCTCTTCAAAGCGCTCCCGCGCTTTTTCTGACGATTCATACAGGTCTTTGCCCATGCCGGAGAATTGGGCACCTTGGCCCGGAAAAACGAATGCTTTCATGCGATCAAGAAAATTTCAAGGACAAACCTACAGCAAGGATTTGTTTCAGTTGGACGCCGGGACCCACTTCGCCCGAGTCGCCGGGAACGTCGGGGTCAGGCTCGCGGAGCACGAGTTCGACATCCTTGTCGTAAATCAGGGTTAGGCCAAGGGTGGTGGAAAGCCAATCGTTCACTTTCAAGGTGAGCACGTGGTCTGAGAAGATGTCCACGGCCTCGGGCTCTTCGAGGTAATTGGAGAACAAGTCCAATCGCATGGCGTACGTCACGTTCTCCGTGACTTGCTCCTTCAACCCCAACCTCACATAGCCCCCCATTTCGTGCCGCGACGTCTCTCCTGGCAACACGCCAAAAGTCCCAGAGGCGGACAGGGAGTCGTCCAAGACGAACGTCGACTTGGCTGTGAAGGGCGCGAGAAAGACAGTCGTCGTTGAGGTGGGTTTCAGGTCGAGTCCCAAGGCCAAGACGAGGTAACCTGGAGCCATGAATTTGGACGTCACCTGGTTGGGGTCGGGAACGCCGTTCACGGCGGCAAAACCCGGGGCCATCTGAGTGCGGAAACTGCCAAGTGCCGTCAAGGATCCTTTGTCTCTCAACCGGTAGCCCACTTTGGTGGCCACTTCAATCCGGTCGTCCGTTTTCAGGATGATGTTTTCGTCAGGTCGGTGCAGCAGACCAAAGGCGCCGTGAATCTCTGTGTCCCAACCAAAGCGTCGGCCGTCGTACTCCCAAAACTGGTCGAGCTTGGCAATCAAGCTGGCGGAACTCTGTCCCCCCGCAGCCCATTGGCTCAACTGCACTTGGCTGAACTGGACGTTGATCAGGGTTTCATGATTGTAATACACGGAGTCCGCATCGCCAATGACGGGGCTACGCAAGCGACTTTCCTCCGAGGACGGAAGGGGCGAAATGGCTTGGCCCCAGGCGCTCGTCGCAACAAGCGCGATCCATGCCAAACCTGCAACAGGCTTGAAGGCTCCCGTCCAGTTCATCGCACCATCGTCACGTGGCCTTCGTATACTTTGGCCCCTTCACCGTCTTTCTTTTTGATGGCAATGCGCCAGACAAACACTTCGGCGCCACCGGAGTAGTGCAATCCTTCACCGGACAAGTCGTTTCCGCCAATCCAAGCTTTGTTGGGATCGTTGGTGTGGAAGACCGTGTGGCCGGTTCGGTTGAAGACCCAGCAGTCGTACTTGGCGATGATGTCCTGCCCAATGATGGAAGGCGCCCAAGCGTCATTCAGTCCGTCGTTGTTGGGGGTGAATGACGTGGGGACGTAGACGTACAAATCGGTGAACACCTCGATGGGCTGGGTGAAGACGTCCGTGCATCCAAATTCGTTCACGACGAGGAGTTGCGCGTTGTAGGTGCCGGCGGCCTCGTATTCCACCTCGGGGTCGAGTTCGCTGGATCCTTCGCCGTTGCCGAAGGACCAAATGTTTTCGATTTGGCCTTCAGAAAGGTTGACAAACTCCACCACGGGGTTCACGTATTCAACCAGCGTGTCGGGCAACACGGCGAATTCCGCCACCGGGGGAGTGCGGCCTTGGAAGGCCTTGATGTACTCCGTTTCCACCGTACACGTCACTTCATGGCTGCCAATGGTATGCGTATTGGATACCGAGAAATCGGCGTTGTAGTACCCAGGGAACTCCACGTCAAGCACCAGTGGGGACAGGAAGTTTTCGTAGGTCGGGTAGCCGGGGATCGACATGCTGAAGTCCGAAGCTCCGGCCGAGGAATTCAACACGGAAACCGTCGTCGGCAAGCAAATGGAAGGTTGCGCGAAGGTGAGCTCCGGCACCGGCAGCCCGCGCACGGTGAAGGGAACGTTGGACGTGGTTTGGGAGCAGCCGTAGGCGTTGGTGATTTCCAACACGAGGTTCACGACACCTGCGGTGTCCAAACACACCGTGGGGAAGGGCGTGGTCAGGTTCTCCGTTTCCAAATCGTTTTGGATCAAATTGCCGAGTGGTGTGACGAACCATTCGTAAGACAAGCTGTCGTCCGAACAAATGACATAGGCCTCGGGATCGTGCACAAACGGTACGCAATTGCCTCCAGCCGTGTCCAAACAAACTTGAGGAGCGGTCAACGTGAACTCCGGTTCAGGGGTAGGATTGACGGTTGTGCTGTCCATTGTCGCACTCAAACAGAACAACGTCTCACCTGTGTCGAGGGCATGGGCGAAACGGACTGTCACGTTCATGGAATCCACAAACGGACATGGAGTTGGGTTGGTGAAGTTGACGCAATTGCTGTTGGAAGCCGTGCCAGGCTGGTTGTCCCAGAAGTAGAGGATGTTCAAATTCACATCCAACCCTTGGTTGAGCAAAGCGATTTGCATGCAATCCTGTGCGGGAGAGCAATGGTCGGGAAGGAGGGAATCCGTGATGCTGAGAATCGGGGTGGCCAGCACGTCGATTTCGACGGACTCCTGCTCGGACTTGCAGCCGTTGTTGTCTTCGACGTAGGCCGTGAATACGAGAGGTTCCGAGGGCTCTGCTGTAATTCCAGCGTTGGAACTCACGTTCAACACAAACGGATCGCCGTTCACCTGATTGGCGTTGACGTTGGAAGAACCCGTCCAGGCCACGTCGTAGGTGAAGCTTGGGTCAGGATCGCTGACTTCGCAGGTGACAGTCCCTGACCCGTCTTGGCAGATGCCTGCGTTGCCGTCAAGAGAGATTACAGGGTTGGAAATCACGTCAAACGTAAACATCTCCGTGACTGCGCACACGGTGCCCACACCTTGAAGGAGGTTCACTTCATCCTTGGTGACTTCAAAGCTGGTGGAATCGCTGAGCAACGTGAAAGTGAAGGAATTCAAGGGGTCATCGATCGACTCTAGACCTGTCGAGGTCCAGTAGGTGTAAGTGATGTTGGGGTTGCCTACGGTGTTGGCATCCTCGAAGAACATGACGTCGTTCTCGCAATAGGGAGCGGGGTCAGAGGTGAACGTCTCTTCCAAAACCGGCAGGTCGAAGACCACAGCGTTGAGGCTTGTGGTGGCCTCGCATGTGAAATCGGTTCCGTCTTCAAGGGCATAGACAAGCGCACCTGTCAAGGTGACGGTTTCGCCATTGACGGGTTGGTTGAACACCAAGGTTTGGATGGAGTCTCCGGTGGGAACGTAGTTGGGAAAATACACGGCGTCCAAGAACTCGGCGTCCATACCTGTGAGGTCCGGCGTCCACGTGTAGACGTCGGCGCCAGTCCCCAGGAATTCCAGCGTATCGCCAGCACAAACGAACGGACGCTCGATGTTGACTTCAGGAGCTTCCAACGCAGTGAAGCTTGATGTGCTCACGTCAGAGATGCAGCCGTAGCTGTCCGTGACCACAACGGACAAATCTTGCTCAAACATGCCTGTCAGCGTGGTCTCGTAGAGCGATTCAACGTTCAATACATCGTTGGGCTCCAAGGTGTGAATCACGTTGGTGAACGTGCTCACCTCCCAATCCCAATCCCATTCGACGCCAACGCCATTCAAGGTGGTTGCACCGGCGCTCAACGTCACTTGCACTTCAGCTTGGTCTCCACTGCACACGTGCGCGTTGGGAAGGGTCCATTCCACGGCAGGTTGAGGCAACACTTGGAAGCTCCAGGGTTCCTCAACGATGCATTCGAAGTCGGGGTTCTCTGGGGTGTTGTTGTAGGTGTAGGTGATGTAGGCCAAGCCTTCAACTACCGTGGGCGCAGCCAGGGGGGGGGTGGGTGTAACGTCAATGAAATACGCTTCTTCGTCTGAGGCGTTGGCCACAGGGACCAGGATGAGGTTGCCTGCGCCGTCATCTTCATACTGAGCCCACGAAAAAGCCTCGTTGGCACCCACTTGGTTGAAGAATGAATTCAGGATCAAATCTTCTCCTTCGCACAGGACCAAATCGTCCTCAGGTCCGCTCGTGTCGCTTGCGCTCACAGTAAAGTTGGGGGCTTGGCGACGACCCAGCGTAAAGTGACGTTGGTTGAAGCAGGTCAAGTTGACATCGGGGTAGAGGACACCCGCCAAGAACTCAAACGTGTCTTGGGATTGGCCTGTCGGCGGGTCCATGTAGTCCTGCGAGAGTACGATGTCCATGCCCGAAGCAGGGTCGGTTGTCGTCCACGTGATGTCGGGGAGTCCATTCTCACCGAGGACGGTGAGGACTTCGCAACCGTTGATGTTTGCCACCCAGTCTTGACCCGTGCACACGTAGGTGTTGTCCGCTTCTCGCAACGGAACGGGATAGACGTCCGCCACCGAAGTCCATGACACGGAAGTTTCGCATCCCGCGATACTCAACGTGAGGTCCAGGTTCAACTCTTCGGGAGCGACGAATTGTTGGAATGGCACTTCATCAATTTCAGGAGTGACCGTCACCACATTCCCTAGACCGTTCACCGTCACTGTTCCTGTGGGAATGGATCCAGACCATGTGTAGGTCAAGTCGTTGATGTCCAGACCGTCATCTACGGCCACGTCTTCAACTGTGAAGGTGAATTCTTCTCCAGAGCAATCAAATTCTGGACTCGCAACGAGGTCGCCAAAGGTTGGCAATTCGATGATCGTGATGTCTGCAATCAACTCTGCGATGCACCCTTGGCCATCGGTAAATTGAGCGACGAGCAGTCCCGAGTCGGGGATAGGAGCAATGCTTGCTGCCGTGATGCTGCCCGTGGAGCCTTGCTGCGTGATGTCAAACGACCCAGGAGCATCCCCATTGCTCAAACTCCAACCCGTGGAGTTTTGACCATTGGCCGTGCCCGGTACCAACTGTATGTTCACCGGTTCTGTGCTGCCCACGCAAATGCTTGAAGGATAGGTGAAGGTGATCTCGGGGTTGGTCAACACGTCAAGGTCGAGATTGAATCCGCTCTGGCATGTGGCCGCGCCGTAATCGGCATATGCCGTCAAGTCAAAGGAGATGGAGCCTGATGTAGTTTGGGCGATTTCGGACCAAGGCATCACCCAGGTAATCCCTTCAGTGGGACCGGTTGAATTGGTGGCATACAACGTGGATGTCGTTGGGCTGAGCCATTGCAATTCCGAGGCACCGCTCAACATGCCCGTCCAATCCTGGCCTACGCAGACGTCGTCATCCGTCGAGCTCGGCATGGTGACCGTGGGATTCGGGTACACGTCGATCAGGTCTGAATAGGTGGTCATGCTTGTGCACGTTCCGTCGTTCAAGGTCAATGCCAAGGTGATGGCGTTGGCGGTCATTGCCGGATCCCAAGGCGCGTTCGGTACGGTGATGCCAGACACGACATCCGTGTAGACTGCGGGATCAGAAGTCACCTGGTAGTTGTCGCCGTTGCTTCCCGTCGCTTCCCATGAGTAGGTCAGCCCCGTCAAATCCAGCGTTGCGTCTACGGAAGGGGCATCCATGTTGACGGTGACGTCGTTTCCGGAGCATACCCCCAACGAGGCGGGGCTCCAAATCACGTTTTGGGCTTCCGGCAAATCGAGCACATCGATCAACGTGGACTGGGTGTCAGTGCAGCCCTGGCTGTCAATCACCGTCAGCACCAACGTGCCTTCAGTCGCTGAACCGCTCGGAGGCAACGCTACTCCTACCGTAGGTTGGTTGACAAAGGGGCCGAGCTGGAAGGCTTCGGGCGCATCACCGTTCTCCCACAAGTACGTGATCCCGCCGTTGGGATCGTCCAACACCGCGCTCGAGACCGGCACGCTGCCGTTCGCACAGAAGAATAAATCGCTGGGCAAGGGCTCCAATTCCGGATTGGAGTTGACCGTGACCGTTTCCGTCACGGCAGTGCTGCACGCCAAGAAGGAACTGGTCGCAGTCGCCACCAATTCCAGGTCTATAGTGCTGTAGTCGTTGGCCGGCAAGGTGAGCGACGTGCCTGTGAAGTTCGAGGTTGACGCGCCGTCGCTGATCGTCCACGCATAGGTCACTGGCGCCGCAACGCAATTGACATCTTCGCTGGCTGTGAGGGCTGAAAAGGCCAATTCCAAATCGTCACAAATGACCGCGGGAAGTTCAATGCTCACTTCAGGAGTGGGGCTCACTTCAAAATCAAGGGCGTACACGTCGGAAGGACATGTCAGCATTTCGCCATCAATGACATAGGTCTGGGAGAGCACCAATTCCACGGTTGCGCCACAGGTTACTCCCTCAAACTCTGGTGCGGCCGAAGATGCTCCCGTGCCAGCAAAGGCGGTCCCGTTGTAGCTCCATTCATAGAGGTATTCAGGTCCAAAGGGGACTCCGGTAGGGATGGCTGTTTCCCCTTCACAAACGTCAGCGAGGGACCCACTTACAACGGGGTCGACGTAGTGCTCGACCAAGCCTTCAATGGGCAGACCCAAACATCCGCTTGCGTCCTGAGGAATGACGGTGACCACTTGGTCCCCGTCAGTCGGAAAACTCCCAACAGGGATCAGCAATTCAAAAGAACCGCTTGTGCCGTTGACAAACTCTGTCCCTGAACCTGTTCCTGTTTCCCAGTTGACAGTTGTCGGACTGCTGCTGGTGCTGATTAAGGTGCCTTCCAGCTCGGCAATTTCTCCCACGCACACAGCATCGTTGCTTGTTACCCAAGCGATTTCGGGCATCGGGGTTACCTCAATGACAAAGCTCGCTGAGTTGTTGCATGTCAGTCCGTCGGGATAGTCAGAAATTTGATTGATGGTAATGTTGGCATCGAAGTCGATGGCCTCCCACGAGTATGTCAGGTTGTCTCCACTAATTCCATTGGGTAGAGGGGAAGTGGTCCACGTGTAAGTCTCGGTCTGGCCGAAATCCGCAGACGCGACAATCTCCACCACCAACTCCGTGGCTTCGCACACTGCAGCGGGCGTTTCAAGACCGTTCACAAGAATGTCAATGGACTCTGGGGTGTAGACCACCTGAGAAATGCTGGCCGAGTTGGCGCACGACTCCACGTCGCCGCCAAACGAATAGGTCAAGGTGACTTCCTGGTCAAACGTATCGCCGTTCGACGGAGCGACAAAGGTTGTTTGGTTCAAGTCCGTGTCGCCGTTGCTCCACAACGCCGTTCCAGCAGGCAAGGTGCCGTCACTCAAGGCGTATTCGGCGATGTCCACGTCACTTGTGACGATGGCATTCTCCGTGATGCAAACCGACGACGTACTCAATGCAAAATCGGGGTAGGCCACGATTTCCACGTCAAGGGCGGTGGAAGTTGTTCCACACGTGTTTTGGGCCGTGGCGGTGAAGGTGTATGCCCCAGTGGACAAGGTCGTCGCCAACAAGCTCAGATTCACACTCGGTCCGTCGCAGGCTTCGCCTGATCCGTTTCCCATTCCAGTGGATACAATCCCTGAAGGTCCGTCCAACGTGTAAGACAACGTCATGTCAGTTTCCCCTACAGTAAAGGAGGAGACGCTTCCAGACAACTGCCCGCCATCGCACATCAAAACGTCAAATCCAGAAAGAACGAGCGATTCTGGTGCTCCTGCCACCTTGACGGTCTGATTGGGGACTTCTTGGTTCGTGGTGGTAAGTTCGATGAACTGGTCCACTCCAACCGTGTAGCAACCCTGCTCCAAGACCTCAAACGTCAGCGCCGTTTCCAACGCCCAATCCGCGAGGTTCGGCCCGACCCCTGCATCCAAGATGATGTAATTCGTCACATTGGCGGGAGTTAAAAGCGTCCCGTTGAAGAACACTTGCCAGGGGAGATTGACCAAAGGGTTGGTGGCCGAGATGTCGAGGTTCGAGAGCGTAAACGTGACGGTCTCATTGACACAGAGCTCGGTTGCAGAAGGAGTCAACGTGGCTGGGGCCATGACAGGAGACGTCTCGCCCAAGGGAGATGCAAAAACCTGAGCCGCAACAACGCCCATCAACAGAAGCCCCGCAAGCCGAGCAACAAAGCCGGAAAGAGCAGAATCAGTGGTGCTGGTCATGTGAGTTTCCATTCAGGATGAAATGTTCAGTCGAGCAAGTTACGGAGTACAGCCCATGCACCGGGTCTTCGCTTCGTAGAACTTCCATCTCTGCGTGAAGAAACAGAGGTTCTCAACAACATGACGCTTTTCAAGTTGAAAGTGTTGATTGCTTGTCTCTCCGAAGCCGTTCAAGTGGCGGTTCAGGGAGGTAACTTGACCCCCAAATCACTAATTCTCTCTCATTCATGAAACATCTTACGTTTTGTGCGCTCCTCATCATGGGGATTCAAACCTTGGGTTCAGCCCAATATCCCCTGTCGGTGGAGTCTTTCCCTGCTGTGCAGGAGGGTCTGACCACCTATCGGTTCTACGTGAACATGGCGGATGCGACCGACCGCATGAGCGCGGTTTACGGGAACGACCAAGCAGGCATGTACATCAACACGCCTGATGGCGCGTACAACAGCGGGTTCAACTCAAGCTGGAGCGCCTCGGGCATCAACCCCGCCTTTTTGGCCACCTTTCCGGAGATGGCAGACGACACCTACGCCACTGTTGGATTGACGGGGCCAGCGTCCACCTCAGGGATCACGAATGCCGCAGACCCTTCCATTGTAGAGGACTCCGCTCAGCCCATCACGCCCTACTTCCAAACAAACGGATCAACCACCCTGGAAAGCAACACGTTGACGGGGGCATCTTGGTACATCTTGAACACGGCTGGCAACGGTTTGCCTGACGAAAATCTCCAGGTGTTGATCCTTCAGGTCACCACATCTGGCGGAGTGTCTGGGACCTTGAACTACCAAGTGTTCCCTTTGGGTGTTGGTGCGAACGCGGTGTACATGTTTGAAAACTTCAACGTGGAGCCGCAGGAGGACGTGCCTGGGTGCACCGACCCTGCGTCATGCACGTTCAACCCAGAAGCCACGGTGGACGACGGCTCGTGCGAATTCCTCGACGCTATTGGCGTTTGCGGTGGGGATTGCACCGAAGCCTCTCCGGACAGCCCCACGGTGTGTGCTGGAGATGAGATGTACGGTTGCACCAACTTGGACGCATGCAACTACGATTCGATGGCCAACATCAACGACGGCTCTTGCGTGGGCACGCCTGTCAACTTCTGCGATTGTGACGGCACCATTCCCGATTCGGACAACGATGGGGTATGCGACGAGGACGAAGTGGCCGGCTGCACCGACGGCATGGCGTGCAATTACAGTGCAGATGCCACGGACGAAGACGGTTCGTGCGAATACTGCTCCTGTGCTGAGAATGCGTTCACGTTGACCGTGGACACGATGGCGGCTGTTCAGGAAGGACTCACCACATACCGCGTTTACATGAACACCGTTAGCGCAACCGACCGCGTGAGCGCCGTGTTCAGCAACGTGGATTACCCCATGACGATCAACGTGCCAGAGGGGGCTTGGAACAGCCCCAACTCCACGACTTGGAATGCATCAGGGGTGAACCCCGCGTTGTTCATCGACTTCCCCAACATCGTCGACGATTCCTATGCCACCATCGGTTTGGGCGGCCCTGCCGCTCCATTGGGACCGGGCTACGAGGACCCTTCGTTGGTGGATCCGGACATGTCTCTGACCAACGTGTTCACCACGGATGGCGCCACCGGATTCACGTCCGACACGGACCCCGGCTTGAGCTGGTTCATTTTGCCCACGGCATTGAACGGATTGCCAGACGCCGACGGTCGTGTGTTGCTCATGCAAATCACCACGGCTGGAAGCATCAACGGCACGTTGAACTACCAAGTCTTCCCGCAGGGGAACCAAAATGCGGACATCGTCATGACGTCGACGTTTGACGGAGTGGGAACGTTTGGCCAAGTCAACGTTTGCGGTTGCATGCAGGCCAACGCGTGCAACTTCAACCCCGACGCCAACTTCCCCGACCCCAATGAAGCGTGCGAGTACGATTCGTGCAACGGCTGCATGGACGAGACGGCATGCAACTACGACGAGACGGCCACGATCGATGACGGCACCAACTGCGAATACCCTGACGCGGGATACAACTGCGACGGCTCCTGCATCGACAGCAACATGAACGACGTCTGCGACTTTGATGAAGAAGGCTGCATGGATGACACGGCTTGCAACTACGACGAGACGGCTGCATTCGATGACGGTTCTTGCGAGTACGCCGAGGAGTTCTACGACTGCGCTGGTGAGTGCTTGACGGACACGGATGGCGACGGCGTGTGCGACGAGCTTGAGATCGCAGGTTGCACGGACGAGATGGCGTGCAACTACAACGAGACGGCCACCGACGACGATGGATCGTGCGAGTATGCGGAAGAGTACTACGACTGTGCGGGCAACTGCTTGAACGACACGGACGGCGACGGCGTGTGCGACGAATTGGAAGTGGCGGGCTGCACCAACATGGAGGCTTGCAACTACGACGAGTTGGCCACGGACGACGACGGCTCCTGCATCTTGGTGGGCGACGCGTGCGACGACGGCGACGAGAACACCATCAACGACACGATCGACGAGAACTGCGACTGCGTGGGAGAAGTCGAAGATGGCGTGGAGGAAGCGCGCTTGGCGTTTGGCATGTTCCCCAACCCCACCTCGGGCGAAGTGACTTTGACGGTCGCAGGCTTCCACACAGGGGTGACGGTTCAAGTGCTGGACGGCGCAGGCCGGGTGGTTTGGACAGAGCAGAACGTGGCGCTTGAGGGCAACACGGTGCTCGACCTATCAGGTCTGAGCAGCGGCACGTACAACGTGATGCTCAGCGACGAGCGTGGCGTGAGCGTGCAACGATTGGCCATCCAACATTAATCAAGGATTCCAGAGGGCTCAGGCCCCACAAAAGGATTCATTCAACAGTCCATTTGAAAGCCCGGGAAACGTCCCGGGCTTTTTTTTTTACGACCGGTCGCAAGCAACGTCAAGGGCGTAAGAATTGTGAATGAAGCGTTTGAGGCAAGATTCCTTCAGTTGGTCGGTCGAATGTGAGTACTCGTAGGGGATTGATTTATATTGCCCCCGAATCACAACCACATCCTAACATGAAGAATTTGACTCTTGGAGCCTTGATGCTCTTGGGACTTCAAACCCTCGGATTCTCCCAGTATGACCTGACTGTAGAGTCTTCTCCCGCTATTGGGATTGGAGGCACCGTGTACCGTTTCTACGTGAAGATGGACCACCCCACCGACCGCATGAGCGCGGTCTTCGGCAACGACCAGGCGAGTTTGTTGATCAACACTCCAGCTGGGGCGTTCAACAGCGCGTTCAACAGCTCTTGGAACGCTTCGGGCATCAACCCCGCGTTCTTGCCAGTGTTCCCGGACATGGCCGACGACACGTACGCCACGATGAACTTGGATGGCCCTGCCTCAACTTCAGGCATTGCGGGCGCTGCGGATCCTTCAATTGTGGAGGACGCGAACCAGCCCATCACGCCCTACTTCTTGACGCCAGGTGCTACAAACCTCGAGAGCACGACGCTCACGGGTGCTTCATGGTACATCTTGAACACGGCGGCCAACGGCCTTCCGGATGCAGACATGCGGGTGCTGATCATGCAGGTGACCACCGCAGGTGACATCACTGGCCAAATGAACTACCAGATCTTTCCCCTCGGAATCGGTTCTGATCAACTCCAGCTCTCGGCCACGTTTGATGGAGTTGGCACCTTCGCGCCCGTGGGCGGACCTGGGTGCACGGATTCCACCGCTTGCAACTATGACCCCCAAGCCACAACGGATGACGGTTCTTGTGCAGAAGAGGACGCCTGCGGGATTTGCAACGGTCCAGGCGAGATCTACGAGTGCGGATGTTCTGACATCCCTGCTGGCGACTGCGACTGCGACGGCAACCAGCTTGACGCGCTTGGCGTGTGTGGCGGTGATTGCACTGCTGACGCTGATGCCGATGGCATTTGCGACGACGCGGACGACTGCGTGGGCGCTTACGACGCTTGCGGCGTGTGCAACGGTCCAGGCGAGATCTACGAGTGCGGCTGTTCGGACATCCCCGCCAGCGATTGCGACTGCGACGGCAACCAGCTCGACGCTGTGGGTGAATGCGGTGGCTCTTGCGCAGCAGACGTCAACGTCAATGGCATCTGTGATTCAGAAGAAACCGCCGGGTGTACCGCTTCGAATGCATGCAACTACGACGGCGCTGCGACTTTGGATGACGGCTCATGCGACTATTGCTCATGCACTGAGGAGGTCGCAGCCGGTGTGGACTTTCCCTTGATTGTGGAGTCTTCTCCAGCGGTGGGCACTGGAGGAACGGTGTACCGTTTCTACGTCCAAATGCAAGACCCCACGGACCGCATGAGCGCGGTGTTTGGCAACGACCAAGCGACCTTGTCGATCAGCACGCCAGCTGGCGCGTTCAACAGCGCCTTCAACTCCTCGTGGAACGCTTCAGGCATCAATCCGGCGTTCTTGGGCGTGTTTCCAGACATGGCGGACGACACGTACGCCACGATGAACTTGGACGGCCCTGCCTCGACCTCAGGCATTGCGGGTGCAGCAGACCCTTCCATTGTGGAGGACAGCAGCCAGCCCATCACGCCATTCTTCTTGACGCCCGGCGCCACGAACCTGGAGAGCACGACGCTCACGGGCGCTTCATGGTACATCTTGAACACAGCGGCAAACGGCCTTCCTGATGCAGACTTGCGCGTGCTCATCGCTCAGGTGACGACCGCAGGTGAAATCTCAGGTCAAATGAACTACCAGGTGTTCCCACTTGGTGTGGGTTCTGATCAGCAGCAGATTCAAATGCCCTTTGACGGCCCCGGCACATTTGGCGAAGGGTCTGAACCCAATGCCTGCGGCTGTACGGACGACATGGCCACGAACTTCGATGCTTCGGCTCAGTACGACGACGGGTCTTGCATTTATGAGGTTCTCGGCTGCACGGACATGACTGCTTGCAACTACGACATGAGCGCCAACACCGACGACGGCTCATGCTTGTACACCGACGAGTGCGGCGTGTGCGGCGGTGACGGCATCCCAGCAGGCGACTGCGACTGCGACGGCAACCAGGTCGACGCGCTTGGCGTTTGTGGCGGTGACTGCTCGGCTGACGCCGACGGGGACGGCATCTGCGACGACGTGGACGATTGCGTGGGCGCGTACGACGCGTGCGGCGTGTGCAACGGTCCAGGCGAGATTTACGAGTGCGGATGTTCTGACATCCCAGCAGGAGATTGCGACTGCGACGGCAACCAGCTTGACGCGCTTGGCGTGTGCGGCGGTGACTGCGTGGTGGACTCCGATGGCGATGGTATTTGTGACGACGTGGACGCCTGCGTTGGCGCGTACGACGCGTGTGGCGTGTGCAACGGGCCAGGTGAGATCTACGAGTGCGGATGTTCTGACATCCCAGCAGGGGATTGCGACTGCGACGGCAACCAGCTCGACGCACTTGGCGTGTGTGGTGGTGAATGCGTGGCTGACGCCGACGGGGATGGCATCTGCGACGACGCGGACGACTGCGTTGGCGCGTACGACGCGTGCGGCGTGTGCAACGGACCAGGTGAGATCTACGAGTGCGGGTGTTCTGACATTCCTGCTGGCGACTGCGACTGCAACGGCAACCAGATCGATGCCTTGGGCATTTGTGGAGGAGGTTGCGATACGGATGAGAATGGGGATGGCATCTGCGACAACGAAATTTTGGGTTGCATGGATTCCGAGGCATGCAACTACAGTCCTTTCGCCACCGTCGACGATGGTTCTTGCGCCGAAGAGGATGCGCTTGGGGACTGCGGAGGTAACTGCGATGCGGATGCGGATGCGGACGGCGTTTGCGACGACGTGGACGATTGCGTCGGGGCTTACGATGCGTGTGGTGAATGCAACGGTACTGGCTATTTGGGTTGCACGGACTTCACGGCGTGCAACTACGACATGATGGCCACCTGCAACGATGGTTCCTGCCAGTACTTCGACGAATGTGCTGTATGCGGCGGAGATGGCGTGGCGGGTTGCACGGACATGGGCGCTTGCAACTACGACGCTGGTGCTGGTTGCGATGACGGAACGTGTTTGTACAACGACGTCTGTGGCGACTGCGGCGGCAATGCCTACGCGGGTTGCACGGACATGGGCGCTTGCAACTACGACGCTGGTGCTGGTTGCGATGACGGAACGTGCGAATACCTCGATGGATGCGGCGCATGCGGAGGGGACGCCTACGCGGGTTGCACGAACCCCATGGCCTGCAACTACGACGCAGGGGCGGGCTGCGATGACGGATCGTGCTTGATGGAGGACGTGTGCGGCAATTGTGGGGGAGATGCCTACGACGGTTGTACCGACGACATGGCTTGCAACTACGACGGTGGAGCAGGATGCGATGATGGCTCCTGCTTGTACGACGATGCCTTGGGAGAATGCGGCGGCGATTGTGCAGCCGACGAAAACGACAACGGCATTTGCGACACCGACGACGTTTACGGTTGCATGATTGAGTTTGCATGCAACTACAATCCGGATGCCACATTTGAAGACCAAAGCTGTGACTTTGAGTCTTGCTTGGTGTTTGGGTGCGACGACCCTGAAGCCTGCAACTACGACCCAGACGTGGATTACAACGACGGTTCATGCACGTACGCTTCTTTCCCATATGATTGCGATGGGCAATGCGTGAACGACGACGACATGGATGGCATCTGCAACGAATTTGAAGTGCCCGGATGCATGGATATCGATGCTTGCAACTTCACCATGGAGGCCACAGACGATGACGGCAACTGCATTTACGCCGAGGAATTCTATGATTGCGGCGGTGCGTGTTTGAACGATGAAGACGGCGACGGCGTATGCGACGAGCTTGAAATTCCAGGATGTCAGGACACCGATGCATGCAATTACATGCCTTTGGCCACGGATGACGACGATTCCTGCGAATACGCCGAGGAGTTCTACGACTGCGATGGCGAATGCTTGATGGATTCAGACGGCGACGGTGTCTGCGACGAACTCGAAATTCCAGGCTGTACGGATGAGTTGGCGTGCAACTACAGCATGGACGCGACTGACGACGACGATTCGTGCGAATACGCTTCAGAATACTACGCTTGCGATGGCGAGTGCTTGATGGACTCGGACAACGACGGCGTGTGCGACGAGCTCGAAATTCCAGGCTGCACGGACGAGATGGCGTGCAACTACAGCATGGATGCGACGGATGACGACGGCATGTGTGAATACGCCGAGGTATTCTACAACTGCGCGGGTGAATGCCTGATGGACACGGACGGCGACGGCGTGTGTGACGAGCTGGAGGTGACGGGTTGCATCGACGAAATGGCGTGCAACTACAGCATGGACGCGACTGACGACGACGGTTCTTGCGAGTACGCCGAGGAGTTCTACGACTGCGCTGGTGAGTGCTTGATGGATACGGACGGCGACGGCGTGTGTGACGAGCTGGAAATCGCTGGCTGCACCGACATGGAGGCGTGCAACTTCAACGAGACGGCCACCGACGACAATGGATCGTGCGAGTACGCGGAAGAGTACTACGACTGTGCGGGCAACTGCTTGAACGACATGGACGGCGACGGCGTGTGCGACGAATTGGAAGTGGCGGGCTGCACCAACATGGAGGCTTGCAACTACGTCGAGTTGGCCACGGACGACGACGGCTCCTGCATCTTGGTGGGTGACGCGTGTGACGACGGCGACGAGAACACCATCAACGACACGATCGACGAGAACTGCGACTGCGTGGGAGAAGTCGAGGATGGCGTGGAGGAAGCGCGCTTGGCGTTTGGCATGTTCCCGAACCCCACTACGGGCGAAGTGACCTTGACGGTCGCTGGCTTCCACACGGGGGTGACGGTTCAGGTGCTCGACGGCGCGGGTCGCGTGGTTTGGACGGAGCAGAACGTTGCGCTGCAGGGCAACACGGTTCTGGACTTGTCCGGCTTGAGCAGCGGCACGTACAACGTGATGCTCAGCGACGAGCGTGGCGTGAGTGTGAAGCGTTTGGCCATCCAACGATGACGAGACAGTCAAGGTCGGTAGGACCTTGAATGAAGCCCGGGCCGAGAGGTCCGGGCTTTTTATTTCCCGATGCAGAAATGGGAGAAGATGTGGCCGAGGATGTCGTCGGCATGCACCGCGCCCGTGATTTCGCCGAGGTGGTGAAGGGCTTGGCGGGCGTCCACCGCCACGAGATCTCCGGGGATACCATTGCCGAGTCCGTCGCGCACGGCCTGGAGCGCGGCCTTGGCCGAGGTCAGTGCTTCGAAGTGACGCAGGTTGGTGACGACGAGTTGGTGGCCTTGGTCGTCGGCGCGGTGCTGATCGAGAAGAGCTTCTTGCAATGCGTCAAGTCCACTTCCCGTCGATGCGCTCAGGGACAAGGTGGGGACATCGCCTACGCCTGCGGGTGCAGGGACGAGGTCGCACTTGTTCCAAACCACGACGACGTGCGCGTCGGGGGCGAGGTCGAGGGCGTCGATTCGGGCTTGGACGTCTTCGTGGGCGTCCGTGCTGGCGTCGAGAAGGAGCAGGACCGTGGAGGCGCTGGAGGCCTTGGCCAAGGCGCGGCGAATCCCCTCGGCTTCGACAACGTCGTCTGTGTCGCGAAGGCCCGCCGTGTCGATGAATCGGAACCGGAGGCCGTCAATCGTGCAGGCGTCTTCCACCGTGTCACGGGTCGTGCCGGGGATGTCCGAGACGATGGCCCGGTCGTCGCCGAGGAGGGCGTTGAGCAGGGTGGACTTGCCGCGGTTGGGGGCGCCGACGATGGCGACGGGGATGCCTTCTTTCATCGCGTTGCCGGTGGCGAAACTGTCCGCAAGGCGGCCGACGCGGGAGAGGAGGTCGGCGAGCAGGGCGTCGAAGCGTTCGCGGTCGGCGAACTCGACGTCCTCCTCGGCAAAATCGAGTTCGAGTTCGAGAAGGCCTGCAAAGCCAATCAGGGCTTCGCGCAGGGCGTTGATTTCGCGGGCGAAGCCGCCTCGAAGTTGGTTGAGGGCGAGGCGGTGTGCGCCCGCGTGCTCTGCGGCGATGAGGTCGGCGACGGCTTCGGCCTGGGTGAGGTCGAGGCGGCCATTGAGGAAGGCGCGTTGCGTGAATTCCCCGGGGCCGGCCTGGCGACAGCCTGCCTCGATGAGGGCCCGCATCACCTCGCGCTGGATGAACTGCGAGCCGTGGATGTTGAATTCCACCGTGTCTTCTCCAGTGTAGGAGCCGGGGCCACGAAGGATGAGGGCGAGGCCTTCGTCGAGGACGGTGCCTGCCGCGTCGCGGAATCGGCCGAAGGCGAAGGAGCGGTCGGCCACAGCGTCGAGGGGCTTGGAGAAGACCTTGGAGCCGAGAGCGAGGGCGTCGGAGCCGGAGATGCGAACCACCGCGATTCCTCCCGCACCGGGTGCGGTGGAGATGGCGCAAATCGTGGCGCCGTCAACTGCGTCGCGAAGGGGGGAGTTCATGGCGCGAATTTGGCCTAAATTTGCCGCGCATTCACAATTCAAGGCGACTCAATCGCCACACAACCCAACCCACACGACATGAGCGTTCTCGTCAACCGCGACTCCAAAATCATCGTTCAAGGCTTCACCGGAGGCGAAGGCACCTTCCATGCAGGCCAAATGATTGAATACGGCACCAACGTGGTTGGCGGCGTGACGCCAGGGAAGGGAGGCCAAACCCACCTCGACCGCCCCGTGTTCAACACGGTCGCGGATGCGGTCACAGAGACGGGTGCGGACGTGAGCATTGTGTTTGTGCCGCCCGCGTTTGCAGCCGACGCCTTGATGGAAGCGGCGGACGCCGGCATCAAGGTCATCGTTGCCATCACGGAGGGCATTCCCGTCGCGGACATGGTCAAGGTGAAGGCCTACATCGACCAGCGCGACTGCACCTTGATTGGTCCCAACTGCCCGGGCATCATCACGGCGGGCCAAGCGAAGGTGGGCATCATGCCTGGCTTCATCTTCGAGCCAGGCGTCGTGGGCATCGTTTCCAAGTCAGGTACCTTGACCTACGAGGCGGTGGACCAATGCACCAAGGCCGGCCTCGGCCAGACGACGGCCATCGGCATCGGCGGTGACCCCATCATCGGCACCACGACCCTCGAAGCGGTCCAGCTCCTGATGGCGGACGACGAAACCAAGGGCATCGTGATGATCGGTGAGATCGGCGGTGACCTCGAGGTCCAAGCGGCGCGTTGGATTCAGGCGAACGGCACCAAGCCCGTCGTCGGATTCATTGCCGGCGTCACGGCACCCAAGGGCCGCACCATGGGACACGCGGGCGCCATTGTGTCTGGCGAGGACGAGTCGGCCGAAGCCAAGAAGCGCGTCATGCGCGAGTGCGGCATCCACGTGGTGGACAGCCCCGCCGACATCGGCTCCAAGATGGCCGAAGTCCTCGCCGCCGTCACAGCGTAATTCGGCTGCCTCCGGAATGAAAAAAGCCAGTCCACAACGACTGGCTTTTTTCATGCACGTACTGGTAGGGCTGTTAATGGACGTAGGCTCCAATGAGTTGACTCACGCCGAGAAGCTGACTACCTTCCAAAACATGAAACACCAAATGATCGCCAGCTTTGCGGCTGCAATCGCATGGACTTGCTTGACGTTGCCGGCTTGGGCACAAGACACGGTTTTCGACATGCCGTCCAAAGAAAAGCTCGAATTGGCCGCTCTGGAAATTGCGACGGCCGTGGCGCAATCCGGAACCACGAATGACCTCGTACTCATGGCCGAGGTGCTGCCGCGTTGGCCCGCCTTTTACGAGGTGTTCGAGGAGGCACTTGGTCGAACATTGGAAGCTGAATTGGCGGTGTTGCGAGATGCCTGGAAAACGGAGGTGTTCTGCGACGAATGGGTGCGGAATTACAGAAGATCCTGCGCTCAGGATGACCTTGAATTCATGCACCTCAAGCCTGTGGAAGTGATCTACGTGAAATGTGGAGGGGAATTGGACGCAGGCGTGCCTGAACAGGTGTGCTACAGCAACGTTCGATTCGTCGACGGAAAAGGCGACGGCGGCATCATGAGAATGCTGACCATTGTGGATCGCGGTCAACTTTGGCTCGCGGACGAAGTGGAGCTCAAGTAGCGCTCACTCGCGTTCATTCGCCTTGACGAATTTCAGTAGCTTTAGGCGAGCAATCTGCCGCTTCCGGCAAATCAGCAATCAAACGATGGAAGGAATGACTTGGGTATTGGCGTTGGTCGGAGCCGCGTTGGGCTGGCTGATGGGAAGGTGGATGGCCTCCTCCAAGGCCGAGACGAAGCATGCCCAAACGCTCACGGAGCACGAAGCAAGGCGGTTTTCGCTCGAAAAAGAAGTGGTCCGTCTTGAGAGCGAATTGAGATCTCGTCAAGAGGCCTTGGATTCCACGAAGGAGGCTCTCTTGGACGTCTTCAAATCAGCGGCCAACGAAGCCCTTCAGACAAGCAACAAGCAGTTTTTGGAATTGGCGAAGGAAAACCTTCAAGGCACAGTGAAGCAGGCGGAAGGGAATTTGGACCAGCGAAAGGCGGCCATTGAGGAGCTACTCAAGCCCTTGCGGGAGTCCATCGATAAACATAAACAGCGCACCGACCAGGTGGAAAAGCAATCCATGGAAACGTTTGGCAAGGTGGCCGAGATGTTGACAGGGTTGAAGGGGAGTCATGCCTCCCTCGAAAAACAAACAGGCGAACTCGTATCGGCCCTGAAGAACTCTCGAGTTCGTGGTCGTTGGGGCGAAATCGGCTTGCGACGCGTGGTGGAATTTTCAGGCATGAAGGCGCATTGCCATTTCACGGAGCAGACGACGACGAGCACGGAGGATGGCCGCAGGCTTCGTCCTGACATGGTGGTCAATCTTCCTGACAACCGAAACATTGTCGTGGACTCCAAATTGCCTCTGGACGCCTTTATGGATGCCCTCGAGACGCCAGATGAGGAGGCCAAAAGTGCGCTCATCAAGAAGCACGCCAAGGACCTGCGCGGTCACATGAACCAGCTTTCGAGAAAAGAGTACTGGGACCACATTAAAACGGATGCCGATTTTGTCATTCTCTATCTCGAAGTCGAATCAGCGTTTGCGGCCGCCATTGACGTGGACCCCAAATTGATCGAGGACGGACTTCAGAACAAGATCATTTTTGCCACACCCACGACGTTGATCGCCATTCTCCGTTCCATTGCCATCACGTGGCAGCAGCATGAACTGAACGCCAACGCGCAGTTGATCGTGGACAAAGCTGCGGAACTGCATGGGCGTCTGACCACCTACGCGGGTCACATTTCAGGCGTGGGGAAGGGACTTCAAACGGCGGTCAGCAAATACAACGCTGCCGTCGCTTCGTGGGACGCCCGTGTGGTTCCAGCGGGCAGAAAGCTCGAAGAACTTCACGGCAAAATTCAGGAAGAAGGGTTGGTCAAAGCCCCTTTGGTGGAAGAGTCCTTCCGCGTGTTATCGTCGGCAGAGCCTGAAGAAGGGCTCGCCCCAGACGCTTCGAATCTAGACTGACCTTCAGAGGAATTACTTGATCACCGTAAACGAACCTTGAAGGTCAATGGCCCCCGGTTCGACGTATTCGGTCGTGCCTTGATCCGTGGTCACCGAGATTTGTTCGCTGTCGCGGTTGATGTGCAGGATGTAGTAATACGTTCCTGCCGAGACCGCCTCATCAGGCAACCAACCGACGGTGTTCCCAAAATCATCAGAGCGGTACACTTCATTGCCCCAGCGGTTGAAAATGCGGACGGTTGAAGAGGGGAACTGCGCGAGGTTGGTCACGACAAATCGGTTGTTGAAGTCGTCGTTGCCCGGAGTGATCACGTTTGGAACGAGCAAATCGCATACGACAACGGTCACGTCTACTGTCACGTTTCCGAGAACCGGGCAAGGTCCTTCGGTGGAGGATTCGGCTTCGTAGATGCCGCCTTCACTGACCAAAAAGCTCATTTCGTTCGACACAGGAATTCCCGTCATGCTGCCTTCGGGGGTCCACCACCATTGCACGCTCGGGTTGTCTTGCGCTAAGGTGCCTGGGAGCGCCACCCAGCCTTCTTCTCCAGCGCAAAACGACTTCTCTTCCTCCCAACTCAAGGTCAACTCAGCGTCAGTCAAGACATCGACAAAAAGCGAGTCGCTTTGGTTGGGGCACCAGGGATCGTTCAATGTGGCGACATAGTACCCTTCGGTCTCGAGGGAAGCGTTGGGCAGCGTCACGTTTGCCCCGTCAAAGGTGAAACCGTCGGGTCCAGACCACGAAATGCTGCCGCCTGATGCGTTGAAAGAAGCGGGCTCACCCACGCACGATGCAACGTCATCGGACACGGAGGGAGGCCCAATCGGATCGTGAACCACCACGGTGATGGTGTCGTTTTGGATGGGACATTCGCCTGTGTAGCCTTGAATCACATAGTCACCAGCCAACGGATGGACGGCCGTGCCAAGCTCCACCGAAATGCCTTGACCCGAGTAGGCGTTGGGTCCCGTCCACTCGTACAAGCCGTTCTCGACGGGATTCACTTCCAAAGCGAGCGGTTCACCGAAGCACACGTTGACGGTTTGGTTGACGGCTTGGTACTTGAGTGCGCCGTAATCGCTGAAATACCCAAACCGTGTTCCGGAGAAACTGCCACCATGAATGATCCCGAGGTGAAAGGCACTCGAACTGTTTTCAATGCGCGAAGGAGCGAGAATGGGCACTTGATCGCCAAGCTCGAGTTGGGCAAACATCCAGTCGCCGTTCGTGCCAGGCACTTCGGAAAACGCAGCCGGATCAATCAATGCCGGATCGCCGTTGAACGTGAAATTGCCTTCGCTTCCGGACGGCACAAGGAGGTTGACACCGATGAATTCGTCCGTCGATCTGACAAACGTGACAGAAGTCGACCCTGTGCACTTGACGCTTGGCAGGATGGCGCCTCCCAGCTCGCACCCAAAGCCCGTCATTTGCCAAACGGCCACGGGTGCACTCGTCTCCATGAAGACCGCGCTCGTGGTGAGGATGTGCTCGTAGGTGTCGCCCTCGTCGATCATGCCTACGTCTTGACCTCCGATGGTGATTTGCGTGTTGTCTTCGGTTGCGTTGAGGTAAATGCGGTCGTCGCCGTTGAGGTAGCCGTGCACGGCGATGTATTCGGTTCCCAGCAAATCGGTCGGAACGAGTTGGTCACCCATCAAGTCCGTGCATCCGCCAAACGGTCCACCCGTCACCGAATCGTCGTGAATGGTCACCGCGACAGGCCGATCGGAGGTGATGGTCGTGCCCGAAGGTTTGTTTTCCGCCCACTGCAGATTGGCCCGTCCGGAATACGTCGATCCCGCAAACGGCAAGAACACTTGGAATGGCGGCCCTGCAATGTGTCCAATGAGTCCTTGCGTGGGCAGAATCGTGACCGTGGTGTTGGGTTCCGTCGCGACAATGTCAAACCCTGACGGAGAAGCGGAGTAGACGTTGGCCAGGAAGTTTTGGTAAACGAGTCGGAAGGAAGTCCCAAGCGCGTTGTCGCCCTTGAGGGCGAAAATGTCGGGGTTGTTTTGGCGATTCACCTCGTAGTACGCCGAGATGTTGGCCGTGCTCGTGATGTGAATCCCCTTGTCCAAAACCGAATTGAACGGTTTGTTCTCGTACCATGACAAGGAGTCCGTCAGGTCGAGAGACACGACGCTGTTCGCAGCCATGCTGAAGTTGTACGTTCCGTAGTCGGGGTTCGCCGGCATGTCCACCACGATCTCCGCAGGATCGTTGTAGGTCGCAAAGCGCAGGAGGATGGGGCTGTCACCATGGTCGACAATCACCTCTGGAGCGACAAACCAAAACTCGTTGTCCAACTGCCCCCACGCAGCCGTGCCTAACACGCAGCTGAACACCAAGGCGATGGAGCATTTCACAGTCATGGAGAGACTAACCTTCATGGCTGCAAAATAAGTTGCACATCCGAGATTTCAGCGCAACGTTACACGGTCCGGAAGACGGGGTGTTCCGCCTTCGCGCTCCACGCTCCGCCGCTCACGTCGGGGATGTCCACCCTTCGGTTGCCTTCGGCCACCGACCGTTCGCTCATCACGCCCACAAGGCTCCACAACGCGCCGTCGTACACGCTCAGGTCGAGGGCCACGCCTTCGTTCAGGCACCGGATCAAGCGGTACATCATCACAAAGTCCATCCCCCCGTGGCCTTGCTGGTTGGCGGTGATGCCTTCCTTCAGGCTCGTCCACAGCGGGTGGTCGTACTTGGCGCGGGCTGTGTCGTACGCTTCGTCGTCTTGCCAGCGATGCCAATCCCAGGTCGGGCCGTGGTCAAGGTACAGTCGCGACGGGTAGCCGTAGTGCGTGGCGCCCGTGCCGCAAAGCTTGTCGAGACGGGAGTAAGGGCGGCCGGTGTGCGTGTCGAACTGCAGCATGATGCTCTTGCCCTGCGTCGTCCGGATCAGCGTGGTGTTGACGTCGCCGCACTTGACGTTGGGAGCCAGGGCTTGAAGCTCAGGGTCGTTGGATTCCCGCAGCGCCTTGGACAGCGCGGCTTCGTTGGAGCTCATCGACACGAGGTGGCTGAGGTTGTCGCCGCGAAGCACGTCCATGTACATGCACACCGGACCCAACCCGTGCGTGGTGTAGAGATTCCCGTCGCGCTCGAGGTGCTCGCGGAGGCGCCACCGGTTGTGGTAGTACGTCGCGTCGAGAAGAAGGGCGCGCAAGTCGTGCAGGTAGGCGCACTCCGCGTGCGTCACGTCCCCAAACACGCCCTGCTTGACCATGTTCAGCAGCCACAGCTCTTCGCCATTGTAGCAACAATTTTCCAACATGATGCAATGCTGGCCCGTTCGCTCGGAGGTCTGTACGAGCGCGAGGCAATCTTCTTCGGTGTAGGCGATGGGGACCTCGGACGCGGCGTGCAGTCCTTGCTCCATGGCGTGAATGGCCATGGTCGTGTGGAGATGCCACGGCGTGGCGATGACGACGAGGTCGGCGACATCGGGGTTGCATGCTTGGCGCCATGCTTCACCGGATGCGTCGTCGAGCAGGCGGGGAGCGGACGATTGGAAGGTGGCGACTTTCTCGGCGGCGCGCGCGACGTAAGGTGCTTGCACGTCGCAAAGCGCGGTGATTTCAGCGTGCCCTTGCTGAACGAGCCACTCGAGCATTTCAATCAGGGAGCTGCCTCGGTTGCCGAGCCCCAACATCGCGACGCGAACCTTGGGGATGGCCGGAGCAGCGTGGTCCATCATCGACCCCGTTACGTAGGACCAATCGGGACTGGCGGGAGCGCCGTTGTCTTTGGATTTGGGTGTGCACGAGGAGAGGCCCAAGCCGCCGAGCAGGCCGCCACCGAGCAGGCCACTGAATTTGAGAAAGTCGCTTCGCTTCATGCCGTTCAAGGTACAGCAATCCTCTCCCCGCCATGGAAGCTTCCGATTCTGTCTTCGACGAGTTTACATCCAAGGGCCGTCGTGGGAAACGACGCGGGACATGGCGAGGTCGCGCAAGTCGCGTGCCACCTGGGTGGGGAGGTAGTTCAGTTGGGCCACGCCGGACGAGGTGTGGAAGGTGAGGTGGGCGACGCCACGTCGGGCGTGGATGCGGTTTTGGGAGAGTTGGACGGCCTGGAGTTTGGTCCAGTCAATCATCACGCGACGGCGGAAGAGCCATCCCCGGTGGGCGCTCACGTGGCGGCCATCCGTGGTGGCCCATTGCCCGCGATAGGCCTTGCGGGACAGCCAACCTACCCAGCTCCAGCAGAGCGCGCCCACGGCCAGGCCCCAGACCAGCCCGAGCGCCCAGCCCGCGCCGACCGCTAGAGGGGTCAACATCACCCCACGCTTCACCCACCGGATCCAAAACGCGTACTTCACCGGCCGCAACGTCACCAGTCGGCGCTCCGGCCAGGAAGGGAACAGGAGGGCCTCAAGGCGCCTCGTCCGCAACGAGTTCATCGCCGGAATCCCCATTTTCATGCCTCCGCCTCCGTCCATCCCGCCGTTGCCGGCCTGGCTCGCATCCACGGCTCCGCCCGCCGCGGCCTGCCGAATGTGCACGGTGTCCATGGAGAACAGGCGCCGAATCCACGTGCTCTCCCACATCACCCATTGCACTTTGTGCAAAGGGATCTGCATCGACTGGCGGTTGAGCAGGCCTTGCGTGAGGTGGAGGGCGGCCGTGCGTTTGGCCCGAGAACCTTCCACCCAAAGCCGCAACTGCCAATGCTTCAACACGCTCGTCACCAACGAAATCGCCACCGCAACTGTGGCGATGACGACGGGCGAAATGACCAAGATGAGAGGCGAGAGAAAGAGCAGGATCGTACGCCAAAGCCCCGGCACACGGGCCCACAATTCGGCCACGACCTCCCACGCCACGCCTTGGAACGTGATCAAGCCGCCGATGGCGAAGGCGACTTTGGCGAGGTGGTTTTGGGAGAGGCCAACCTTGAGGAGCGTAGGCATGTCGAGTTCGAGAAGAGGAGGCCGCGTCCCACTTGCTCGTGCATTGGTTGCGATGACGTGCTCAGCACTCACCTCCACGGGGATGTCTTCGGCCGTCAGCATTTCCCTCAACGTCTGGGCTTCCGCCCATTTCAGAGCGTGGATGCGCAATTCGGATCCGCTGGAACCGGCGGTGTCGACGCGCAATCCGCACACGCCGAAGACCCGCTGAATCAGGTTTTGCTCGACGTGCACAGCTTGGACGCGTTCGAGGGGGATGTTGATTTTCTCCCGCACGAAGACGCCTTTGTGGACGTGGAATTTGCCGTCTTTGACGTTGAAGGAGAAGCGCCAAAAATGAAGCACCGCCCCCAGCACCGTCAACACCGCGCCAGCCCCGATGGCCCACGCGAAGTACTTCGCGTCCTCTTCTTGCTGCACGTACGCCGCGATGAGGATGGGCCAGGCGGCGCGAAGCATCATTTGGGCTTGCCACCCAACGAGCACGAGCAGTCCCACAGCGTGCTGCCGGCGAGGCACTTCAAACGCGAACCGAGTCTCAGCCATGGCTGCCGTCTTCGAGCAGGCGACGGATGTTGCGTGCCGTGGCCATGCTGAGTCCCGGGATCTCGAGGTTGGCTCCGGCGGCGCCTGCCGTGTAGAGTTTCAGGGTGCAGTACCCGAGCCAACGGCCCAGCGGTCCCTGCTGGATTTCGCTGTGCTGGATGCGGGAAAACGGAACGGCCACGACGGTGCGCGACCACCACCCGCTGCGATACACCACGTCGTGCTCCCGAACGAGGTACCCGCGCAGCGGCCAGCCCTTCCGCTCTTCGAGTCCCCAAAGCCCCATCACCAGCGACCAAACCCCGCCTAAAATGACCCAAAGTTGCCACGGTGGCGCGCTGTCGCCCCACACGGCAAGGGCGGTCAGTGGCCCGGCCACCAACAGCCCCGTGCCGAGCGCCACGGCCCCCCACACCACGGCACGCGCCTTGGCGTAGGCGGGGAGGACGGCCACAAGGTCAACTTCGTCCAGTTCGGGCCAACCTGAAAGGTCGACGAGCTCGTTCTTCAAGTGGGGCATCGAAGGCATGCCGTGAAGTTAGGGACGCACCATGACGCGATGAACGCCGGGCTTGCGCGGCGTGAGAATGGCGTCGCGAAGCACCGTCAATTCTTCGGGGCGCGCCACAAAGTCCAGGGCCGACGTGTCCACCCAAAGCACCCGCGATCCGCGGTGGTGCTTGTAGTGTGTCGCGTATCCTTTGGCGACCCGGTCGAGGTAGCCCTCGGGCAGGTTTTGTTCGTAGTCGCGGCCGCGCTTGACGATTTGGGCTTCTTGACGCTCACGCCCCGGATCCAAAATCGCCACCACCTCCGGCTGAGGCAGCTGATCCGCCATCATTTGGAACATGGTGTTGAAGAGCTTGAACTCGTCCTTCGGCAAGTTGACTTTCGCGAAAATCAGGCTCTTCGCAAAGCTGTAATCCACCACCAGCCGCTGCTTGAAGAGGTTGCGGCTCTTGATCGCGCCTTGCATCTGTTTGTAGCGGTCGGCCAAAAACGACAGCTCCACGCTGAACGCGTGCGCCTCGGGATTCTCGTAAAACTTCTCGAGGAAGGGGTTCTCTTCGAAGCGCTCGAGCATCAACTCCGCACCAAGGTCCTTCGCCAGCCACGTTGAGAACGTGGTTTTCCCGGCGCCAATGCCTCCTTCGATCGCCATGCTCGCGTACATCCTTCAGCGTTTTTCCTCAGGTTCAACAACGTGCAACCTCACCTCAGGTTTCGCAGGGCAGGCCCCCAAAGCTTCCGCCACCGCCCGTCCATTCACCAGCAATTCAGGAGCCAGATCCACCAAGGGCTGCAGCACAAACCGCCTCGTCATCATGCGCGGGTGCGGCACGGTCAAGTCCAGCCCCGCCGCCTCGTCCGCTTCCCATGTTTCGCCCTTCGAGGTGCACAGCACGTCCACGTCCAGCGTGCGGTTGGTGTATCCTTCCGCCTCGGGGTCCCGAACGCGCCCGCATTCGCGCTCCACGTCCAGCCCAACGCGCAACAGATCAGGAAGAGGGAGGTCGGTGACCACGGCCACGACCATGTTCAAGAACGCGGGCGTACCGGGAGCCATGCCCCACGCCTCGGTCTCGTACCGAGGGGACAAGTTCATCGCCTGAACGGCACGGCGAGAAACGAGCCGCTCCTCGAGCAGCGCCAAGCCGCGGTCGAGCCAACCGTCCCGGTCGTCCAAATTCGTTCCCATCCCCAAGTACACCGTGCGCATGGTCTTCACCTTCGTTGGCGTCGAAGTTAGGCCCAAACGCTTGCGTTGACCTACTTTTGAGGCATGTCATCGTTTGGAAAAAACATCCTCAGCTCGGCCATTGGCTCGACGCTTGGCCTGCTTGTTGCGGGCACAGTCTTGATCTTCATTTTTGTGGGCGTCCTCATCGGAGGATTGGTCGGAGCCCTTGCCGACGCAGACCCGATGGCGGACGCCGAGATTGACCTCGACGACGCCAACATCCTCGAGCTGACTCTGGATGCCTCCATCGTCGAGCGCGGCGGCACCGACATGCCGTTTGCATTCAGCCTCGCCGGCGGCCTCGAGCCCAACCAGCAGTTGGGACTCAACCAAATCCTGGACGCGTTCGAGCGCGCCGCGGCGGACGACCAAATCCAAGGCGTGCTCCTCAACGTCGACGACGTTTCCGTCATGCCGAGCATGATGGAGGACTTGCGCGCTGGACTCGACATCCTCAAGGACAGCAACAAGTTTGTGGTGGCGTGGGCCGAGACGATGAGCCAACGCGCCCTCCACTTCAACTCGGCTGCGGATGAAATCTACCTTCACCCTCAAGGAGGCATGCTTCTCAATGGTCTTCGGAGCCAAAGCATGTTCTACCCCGGCATGTTCGAGAAGCTGGGCATTGACGTGACCGTCGTGCGCGGTCCCAACAACACCTACAAGAGCGCAGTCGAGCCGTTCCTTCGCAAGGACTTCAGCGAGGCCAACCGCGAGCAGATCAAGGCCCTCCTCGAAGGGTTTTGGATCGACATGAACACGGACGTGGAAACGTCTCGCCACCTCGAAGAAGGAATCCTCGACGACTTGGCCAACCGCCTCGCCATCCGCAGCCCTCAAGACGCGGTGGATGCGGGGTTGATTGACGGCCTGCTGTACGAAGACGAATTGGAGGCCTTGCTCCGAGACAAGCTGGACGGCGAAGATCCCGAGATGATCTCCCTCGGCGAATACACGCTCGCGGAGCGTTTCCTCGGCGGATTGGATGCGTTGACGGCTGCTTTGGAAGAGGCAAGTGACGAGGAAGAATCCGATGACGACAACGAAAAGCTCGGCGGCAACGTCGCGGTCATCTACGCCGTGGGCGGGATCGAAAGCGGCAAGGGCGATGCGGAAACCATTGGTTCGGAGACCATCGCCGAAGCCCTGCGCGAAGCCCGTTTGGCCGAGGACGTCGAAGCGGTGGTTTTGCGGGTCAACTCCCCGGGCGGAAGTGCACTCGCAAGCGACGTCATTTGGCGCGAGACAATTCTACTCAAGGAGTCTGGAAAGCCGTTTGTGGTGAGCATGAGCGACCTCGCGGCATCAGGTGGATACTACATCAGCTGTGCCGCCGATCACATTTTCGCCAACGCGACAACCATCACGGGATCGATTGGTGTGTTTGGGATGATCCCCAACCTCGGCGGCATGCTCGAGGAGCACGTGGGCATCACGTTTGATGAGGTGGCGTTGCACGACCATGCGGGTCAACCTGACGGGCTGTTCGCTCCGGACGCGGTGGCGTTGGAAGCCATCAACGAAAGCGTGAGCGACATCTACGACGCGTTCACGCAACGTGTGGCTGAAGGACGCAACATGTCCCGCGAGCGCGTCGAAGAACTCGCACGAGGTCGGGTTTGGACCGGGGCCGATGCCCTAGAGAACGGGTTGATTGACGAAATCGGCGACCTCGAATACGCTGTGGCCAAGGCCGCGGAACTCGCCAACCTCAACCGCGACGAGGTCCGTCGCGTGGCCCTCCCGGAGGCTCAAGATCCGTTCGAGGCCTTCATGGAGGACCTCACGGGAGTCGAGGCGGGATTGCAAGCGCTCGGCTTTACTGGCGTGGAACAGGAACTCCTCCGTGAACTGTGGCAGGTGCGTCGCATGGTGGAGTCGGGAGACCCCATCCAGGCTCGCCTTCCCTTCACGCTTCACGTCAATTAAGTGGCGACAGGGGGGAAGGGAGAACGCGTTCAACCCCATGAATTTGGGGAGGTGCCTCGTTTGTCGTTGAGGCTGGTGCTCGACAACATCCGCAGCGGCCAAAACGTCGGCGCATGCTTTCGCTCCGCGGACGCCTTTCGGATCGAGGGTCTCCACTTGTGCGGCATCACTTGCCAGCCCCCACATCGGGACATCCTGAAAAGTGCCCTTGGCGCCAGCGACCACGTGCCGTGGCACGCTCACGCGTCCACACTCGAAGCAGTCGCGCAGCTGCAGGCCGAAGGTTGGAAGGTCGCCGCGGTCGAGCAAGTCCCCCAGAGCATCGAGCTGCAGGATTGGCGTCCCTCGTCCGACGAGCGCTGGGCGCTGGTGCTCGGGAACGAAGTCCGAGGAGTCGACCCTGAGGTCCTCGAGGCCTGCGACCTCGTGATCGAGATGCCGCAGTACGGTGTCAAACAAAGCATCAACGTCAGCGTGTGCGCGGGGGTGTACCTCTGGCAAGCCGCATTGCATATGCGCCACGCTTGACGTTGGTCGAAGCGAGGAACAGACGACCAATTAGACCACAAAAAAAGCCCCACCATCCGGCGGGGCTTTTTGCGTTTCGAATTCAGTCGGCTCACATGCCGAGTGCGGAGCGGTAGTCGCGGAACTCCAGGTCGTTTTGCGCGCGGTCGCGCAGCGTGGGGTCCTTGGCGAGTGCTGCTTCCACGTGCTTCTTGACACCGGCAGCATCCTTCAAGCGGGCCGCGCAAACAGCGAGGAGGTAGCTTGTGATGGCGCTGTCGTTGCCAGAATTCTCGAGCGTGGTGCGGGCGCCGTTGGCGTCGTCGTTGAGAATCTTGGCGAGGGCGAGGTTGGCCGTGGTGTTGCTTCCCATGTTGGAGATTGCGCGGCCGTAGTTGCCTTGCGTGATGGCGAGCACGCCTTTGTTGTAGCTCAACTCGGAACCGCCGCTGGCTTTGCCGTAGTACGACTCAGCCCCTTTGGTGTCGCCGTTCTGACGAGCGATGGCGCCGAGGTTGGTGTTCACCGTGCCGTTGTTGGCTGCCAACGCCTTTGAAGCGTTGAAGGATTCTTCCGCTTGCTTCATGCGGCCCAACGCCATGAGCGTGACGCCGACGTTGTTGTGTCCGCGGTAGTCGTCGCCGTGGACGCGCGCCGTGTTTTGGTACACTTCGAGCTGGTCGTTCAAATCGTCAAACAACGTGGCTGCGAAAAGCAATTCCTCCACCGACAAGATGTCGGCGTTGTTCTTGGCCAAATCGATGAGCTCCTCATCGGTGTAGCCTTCCACCGTGTACGTGATGGCCACCTGCGAGCGGCGCAAGTCAGGGAGGATGCGGTCCTCGATCTCCTTGTACGTCTTGGCGATGTTCTTGATTTCTTCTTCGCGTTTGTTTTTGTCGCTGTACATCTCAAGGACGCGCAAGATCAAGTCCTTGTCTGCGATGTCAGATCCGCGCATGGCGGTCTTGAATCCTTCCCAGTCTTCGCCCTTAGGCATGGCGCGAACGGCCGCTTCGTCAAGCTCGATTTTCTTGCGTCCCAACTCTGTAGTGACGGCCTTGTTGGCGCTGTTCGCACGATCCATGGCGAGGTCCTCGTTCAAGGAGATTTCACCTTCAGGAGAGGCGTACGACTGGGTGGCGACGCTGACAATGCTCACGCTGTCGGCAGAGGCGGCAAGGGCGATGAGGTCTTTGGCCGACTTCCAATCTTCGTCACGGTACTCGGTGCTGCGAACGCGGCTGCTCTGGTAGCCGTAGTTCAGCGTGAGGTCCTGCACGTAGGTCATCACGCGCTGGAAATTGTCAGGGGCGATGACAAACTGCTCGTCGGGCTGGACCAAATCTTGCGTGGCCATCACGCCGAGCGCCAATTCGATCGCGGGGAATTCACCCGTTTTGTCGCCTTGGGCACCAGCCATTCTAAGTTCGAGACGGGCGTTGTCCTTCATGGCCACGTCATAAGGAACCGTGGAAGTGTAGGAGAAGGACTTGCCGTTTTCCCAGCTCACGACGGTGCCGTTTCCAGCCGCGTCTTCGCCTTGGTAGTTGGCTGTTTCAAACGCGGCTTCACCGCCATCCCAAACCAACACGGGCGTCGCCGCCACGTTCACTTTCTTCGCGAAATACTTGGGGGGGAATTTGCCGCTGATGTCGATGGTGACGTCGTCACCTTGCAAAACAACGGGAGAGGGGGTGACTTCGAGGTTGATCTCCTCAACCGTCTTGATCATTTTAGGCAGGCTGCATCCCGCAAGAAGGACGACAGCGAGCAAAGTAGAAAATATGCGCATGTGTGTTGTGAATTCAGGGCAAAAGTAACCAACTCAAGGACAGAAATCAGCCTGCAACGACTCCCATGTTGGAGAACTTGCGAAGGCGGTTGTTGACCCTCTTGTCGGCGTCGAGTTTTTGAAGTTTGTCGAGTTCGCGTGTCAAAAATTTCTTCACGTTGGAATACGTCGCTTCCCGGTCCGCGTGAGCTCCACCGAGGGGCTCAGGAATGATGTCGTCCACCAAGCCCAGGCCTTTCATGTCCTCTCCGGTCAACTTCAGGGCTTCGGCGGCCTTCATTTTGTAGTCCCACGAACGCCAGAGGATGCTAGAACACGACTCGGGGCTGATGACGCTGTACCACGTGTTTTCCATCATGACCACCTTGTCGCCGATGCCAATTCCCAGCGCGCCACCCGACGCGCCCTCGCCGATGACGATGCAGATGATGGGCACGCGAAGCTGGCACATCTCGAGCAGGTTTCGGGCGATGGCTTCGCCTTGTCCACGCTCCTCCGCCTCCAATCCCGGGTAAGCCCCTGGGGTGTCGATGAGCGTCACCACAGGACGGTTGAACTTCTCGGCAAGCTTCATGAGGCGGAGTGCCTTTCGGTACCCCTCGGGGTTGGCCATGCCGAAGTTGCGGTACTGCCGCATCTTGGTGTTGATGCCTTTTTGTTGGCCAATCAACATGACGGGGCGTCCGTCAATTTCACCCAAGCCACCCACCATCGCCTTGTCGTCCTTGACGGTGCGATCCCCGTGCAATTCGAGGAATTTGCCGTCGGTCAACGCCTTGATGTAGTCCAGGGTGTACGGGCGGTCGGGGTGGCGGCTGACTTGCACGCGTTGCCACGGCGTCAGCTTCTCGTAGATTTCTTTCGTGACTTCCTGAATCTTCACCTCCAATTCTTCAATGGTGGTGGTCATGTCCA
>Ga0209138_1000152_pt1 | contig 69160 bp, 58 predicted proteins | sample SaaInl3SG_22_DNA_FD_184645 | JGI IMG/M metagenome (GOLD analysis project Ga0209138, IMG submission 184645) | Marine microbial communities from expanding oxygen minimum zones in the Saanich Inlet - ESP_153SG_22_DNA (SPAdes) (version 2) | ecosystem: Environmental > Aquatic > Marine > Intertidal...
AAATATGTTTTGGAAGTTTTCTAAACAAGTCATTTTCACTATCAATTCCCATAAATTCAGCAGTTAAACTCAAACTAATAAGTTCTAAATCACTAAATTTTGGTTGACGCCTTTGATAACTTAAAAGCTGTTCTTTTGATATTTTTCTTAATACTTCCAAAATTCTTTCGTAATTTGCATTTAAGTTGTTCATATTTAATGATTTGTGGTTAAATCAATTTACTGATTTTCAGTAATATGAGCAACTTTTTTATCTTAAATCATAATGCACAACGGGTTAATATAATCTTTAAATAGAATAGTCCATGTATAGGCTTCTTCTCCAGTGGCACAAGCAGGCACCCATATTCTAAGATTATTATTTTCGGTATTTGAAACGACTTTCTGAATTATATTTTTTTGAATATAATCAAAAGTGTCTTTATCCCTAAAAAAGCTAGTAACACTTATTAAAAATTCTTTGCACAGTGTATTCACCTCTGTACTATCATCTTCCAGTAATTTTACGTATTCTTCGAGGTTGTTTAATTTTTTCACTGTCAGTCGTCTATCAATACGCCGAAATATAGTATTTCTCTTATAGTCATTAAAATCGTTTCCGGTTTGGCCTTTTACAATATTAAAAATTTTAGTTAGTAATGTTTCCGACTGTTCATTAAAACTTATTTTTTTGAGTTCTTTAAATTCGTTTTCAATATAATTTAAAATTACATTGGGCATTTCCTCCACAGGAATTATATAGTCTATTAGTTTGGTATGTACTGCGCTTAAAGGCATTCCGTCGTATTCAGCAGTATTAGGTTCTTGTACAATTGTTAGTCCTCCTGCTTCTTTTACTTCTTTTATGCCATGCGTTCCATCAGAACCGGTGCCAGAAAGTATTACAGCTACTGACTTTTCAGCTAAACTGTTTTTCATCGACTTGAAAAATACATCGATAGGTAAGTTAATGCCTTTTTTTTCGGGTAGTTTTTTAAGGATAAGTTTATTATTTTCTAAAAGCACAAAATTTTTAGGAGGAATAATATATACATTTCCAGCCTGAACCCTCATATTGTTTTTGATTTGGCAAACATCCATTTTTGTATACCGTTTCACAATTTCTGCTAAAATACTTTTGTAGTTTGGTGATAAATGCTGAATAATTACGAAAGCGATTTTTTGGGTGCTTGGCATGTTTTTAAAAAAATTTTCAAATTCTTTTAAACCGCCGGCGGAAGCTCCTATACCTACTATTGGGGTTTTTTTCATACTAATTAAATTAAAGTATTTTGCTATAGAAAGTTACGTATTCTTTCTGTAATACAAGTGTTTTTTATAACACTATTATAGGGATACCTTTTTTTTGGTGTAATTTATCTAGTTCAAAAGATTTTTTTAAGCCATTTTAGGAGGCGAAAAATAGTTTAAACTACTTCTTGTTTAAATCTTGAGTTCAGTAAAATTTACATAATTTTTTTTAACAATTTTTTTATATTCGTATTAAGATGTATTTTATTTGGTTTTCTAAAATCAAGGCTAAAATACATTTTTAAATTACTGTAAATATACAGTTTGTTTCCTTATTTTTCTAAGCTATCTCTTTGTTTTGATGGTTTCTAAAAGCCATATTTATATTTTAAATTTCTGCATATTCTTTTAGTGGTAACATTTTATAAAGGTTATATTGTTTCGTCATACTCATTATAACGTCATTGTTCTTTGCAATTTACGTAGCTATTTTACAGCAAATTCAAATGGTTTAGAAAAATCTGTAGCAATTAGTTTTTTTCAAACAGCAGTATTTTAAATAAAGATTTCTAACATAAATTAATATACAAAAAAATAATGAATGGCACTTGCTTTGGTAAATCGTAAACAATTCGTATATTTGCACCGAAAATAATGGTAAATGAAGAAAGAAGGGGACTTAAAGTCCCCTCTTTTTATACTTTATTTTAAGAATTAAAATGGATAAGAAAAAGGTACAAGATTTAGTAGATGAAGCTTTAGAGCTTAATAAATCGTTGTTTTTAATAGAGCTTTCTATCTCTGTAAATAACAAAATACAAGTGGTTGTAGATGGTGATAATGGAGTGCCTTTAAGCGAGTGTATTAGAATTAGTAGAAATGTAGAGCATAACTTAGATCGAGAAGAAGAAGATTTTTCACTAGAAGTTACCACTCCAGATATTGCACATCCACTAACAGAAAAAAGGCAGTATATTAAAAATATTGGCAGAATTTTAAAAGTAAAAACTGTAGAACAAGAATTTGAAGGAACTTTGGCAGAAGCAGACCAAGATAAAATTATCTTACAATGGAAAGCAAGAGAGCCAAAACCAATAGGTAAAGGTAAAATTACTGTAGAAAAAACAGTAACTATAGCGTATAAAGATATTAAAGAAGCAAAAGTGAAAATTGTATTTTAAGCAAAAAATGTAATGGAAAATATAGCATTAATTGATTCGTTTTCAGAATTTAAAGATAACAAAAGTATAGACAGAGTAACACTTATGTCTATTTTAGAAGAAGTATTTAGAGCAGCCTTAAAACGCAAGTTTGGTTCTGATGATAATTTTGATATTATTATAAATCCAGATAAAGGAGATTTAGAAATTTGGAGAAACAGAGTAGTCGTTGCAGATGGTTTTTCTGAAGATGATAACGAAGAAATAGAACTTTCTGAAGCAAGAAAAATTGAGCCAGATTTTGAAATTGGCGAGGACGTTTCTGAAGAAGTAAAGTTAATAGATTTAGGAAGAAGAGCTATTTTAGCATTACGCCAAAACTTAATTTCTAAAATTTACGAGCACGATAGTACAAATATATTTAAGCAATTTAAAGATTTAGAAGGCGATTTATATAGTGCAGAAGTACATCACATTCGTCATAATGCAATTATTTTGTTAGATGATGAAGGTAATGAAATTGTATTGCCTAAAAGTGAACAAATAAGATCTGACTTTTTTAGAAAAGGAGACTCTGTGAGAGGTGTAATAAAAACCGTAGAATTAAGAGGTAACAAACCCGCCATTATTTTATCTAGAACATCGCCCTTGTTTTTAACAAAATTATTTGAACAAGAAATACCAGAAGTTTTCGACGGTTTAATTACAGTAGAAGGCGTTGCAAGAATACCAGGAGAAAAAGCAAAAGTAGCTGTAGATTCTTATGATGATAGAATCGACCCAGTTGGAGCTTGTGTAGGTGTTAAAGGATCTAGAATACATGGTATTGTTAGAGAACTTGGTAATGAGAATATAGATGTTATCAATTATACAAAAAACGAACAATTATTCATCTCAAGAGCTTTAAGCCCTGCAAAAGTAACTTCAATGGAGATTGAAATGTTCGAAGAAGAAAAAAATGGTAAAAAAGGTCGTGTAAATGTACTTTTAAAGCCAGAAGAAGTTTCTAAAGCTATTGGTAGAGGTGGTGTTAATATTCGTCTAGCTAGCGAGTTAACAGGTTACGAAATAGATGTTAAAAGAGAAGGGTTAGAAGAAGAAGATGTAGAATTAACAGAATTTAGAGACGAAATTGAAGATTGGATTATTGCAGAATTTAAAAACATAGGGTTAGATACTGCAAGAAGTGTGTTAGAAACTACTGTAGAAGAATTGGTAAAAAGAACCGATTTAGAAGAAGAAACTATTTTAGATGTTCAAAGAATTTTAAAAGAAGAATTCGAAGAGTAGTATTAAAAATTGAAAAAGAAATCGTAAAAAAGTATATTTTTACAAAATTAAAGGCTAAAAAATAACATATGTCTGAAGGCAAAATAACGAGGCTTAATAAAGTTTTAAGAGAATTAAACATTTCTCTTGATAGAGCAGTAGAATACTTAGCAGATAAAGGTCATGAAATAGAATCTAGACCTACTACTAAAATTTCTGGTGAAATCTATCAAGTTCTTCTAGATGGTTTCCAAACAGATGCTAGCAAAAAAGCAGCCTCTAAGGAAGTTGGAGAGGAAAAACGAAAAGAGAAAGAAGCAATTCGTGCAGAACTTGAAGCTAAGCAAGAGAGAAAAAGGATAGAAGAAGCCCAAAAAGAAGAAGTTTTAAAAGCGAAAGCCGAAAAATTAGAGTTAAAGACTGTTGGTAAAATAGATATTGAGAAGGCAGGTAAAAAAGCCGAACCCAAAACAGAAGAAGTTAAAGAAGAAGCACCAAAAGTTGCAGAAACTAAAGCAGCACCTGTTGCAAAAGGGGCAGTAAAAGAGCCAGCAAAAGAAACTCCTAAAGTAGAAGCTCCAAAAGCGAAGAAAGAAATTTCTAACATAGAAAAAGAGTCTACAAAAAAAGAACCTTCAAAAAAAGCATATGCAAAGCCTGCTGCGAATGAAGAAAACTCTTCAGAAGTAACTGCAGAAAATGCAGAAGCTATAAAAACACAGTACAAAAAGTTAGATGGTCCAAACTTTACAGGTAAAAAAATCGATTTAAAACAATTCGAAAAACCTAAAAAGAAAAAGCCAGAAGCTAAAAAAGACACCAAATCAGACCCAAGAAAAAAACGTAAGCGTATTAGTAAACCTGGGTCTACAGGAGGCGCTGCAAGAGGTAATCAAGGTGGTAGAGGTTCTAATAGAGGTGGCTTCAAAGGAAGAGGAAATACTAGACCTGCTGTTAAAAAAGAAGAACCAACAGAAGCAGAAATCCAAAAACAAGTTAGAGAAACCTTAGAAAAATTACAAGGGAAATCTTCTAAAGGTAAAGGAGCAAAATATAGAAGAAATAAAAGAGAAGCACACAGAGAACAAACAGAAGCAGAATTAGAAGCACAAGCATTAGACAATAAAATTCTAAAAGTAACAGAGTTTGTTACGGTTAGTGAAGTTGCAACCATGATGGAGGTTCCTGTAACCAATATTATTTCTGCATGTATGTCTTTAGGTATGATGGTAACAATGAATCAGCGTTTAGATGCAGAAACATTAGTAATTGTTGCAGAAGAATTTAATCATAAAGTAGAGTTTGTTGGTGCAGAAGTAGAAGAGTCTATAGAAGAAGTAGAAGATAAACCAGAAGATTTAATTACACGTGCACCAATTATTACCGTAATGGGTCACGTAGATCATGGTAAAACATCTTTACTAGATTATATTAGAAAAGCAAATGTAATAGAAGGCGAAAGTGGAGGTATAACACAACACATTGGAGCCTATTCTGTAAACGTTGGCGATCAAAAAATTGCCTTTTTAGATACACCTGGTCACGAAGCCTTTACAGCCATGAGAGCACGTGGAGCGCAAGTAACAGATTTAGTAATTATTGTGGTGGCTGCAGATGATGATGTAATGCCACAAACTAAAGAAGCAATTTCGCATGCACAAGCCGCTGGAGTACCAATTATTTTTGCAATTAACAAGATTGATAAACCCAATGCGAATCCAGATAATGTAAAAACACAACTTTCTGCAATGAATTTATTGATAGAAGAGTGGGGTGGTAATATTCAGTCGCAAGATATTTCTGCAAAAACAGGAGAAGGGATACCAGACTTGTTAGAAAAAGTTTTACTAGAAGCCGAAGTGTTAGAACTAAAAGCAAACCCTGGTAAAAATGCAGTAGGTGCAGTAGTAGAAGCATTATTAGACAAAGGGAGAGGGTATGTAACTACTATCTTAGTACAAGCAGGAACCCTAAAAATTGGAGATTACTTATTAGCTGGTAAACACAGTGGTAAAGTAAAAGCCATGTTTGATGATAAAGGAAATAATTTAAAAGAAGCAGGTCCATCAACACCAGTATCTATTTTAGGTTTAGATGGTGCACCACAAGCTGGTGATAAATTCAATGTATTTGATGATGAAAGAGAAGCAAAACAAATTGCCTCTAAACGTTCTCAATTACAAAGAGAACAATCTGTTAGAACACAAAAAACATTAACCTTAGATGAAATCGGGCGTAGAATTGCATTAGGAGACTTTAAAGAATTAAACATCATCCTAAAAGGAGATGTAGATGGTTCTGTAGAAGCATTAACAGATTCTTTCCAAAAATTATCTACAGAAGAAATTCAAGTTAATATATTACATAAAGGTGTTGGTGCCATTACAGAAAGTGATGTGTTATTAGCAACCGCATCAGATGCAATTATTGTTGGTTTTAACGTAAGGGCACAAGGAAATGCAAGAATAGTTGCTGATAGAGAGGAAGTAGATATTAGAACATATTCTATTATTTATGATGCAATAAACGACTTAAAAGATGCTATGGAAGGTATGTTGTCTCCAGAAATGAAAGAAGAGGTAACAGGTAACGTAGAAATTAGAGAAGTATATAAAATCTCTAAAGTTGGTAATATTGCAGGATGTATGGTGATGTCTGGTAAAATCTTTAGAGATTCTCAAATTAGAATTATTAGAGATGGTATTGTTGTGCACGATGGTGTGTTGTCTTCTTTAAAACGTTTTAAAGACGATGTAAAAGAAGTTGCTAAAGGATATGACTGTGGTCTTCAAATTAAGAATTATAATGACATTCAAGAAAGTGATGTTATAGAAGCTTATAAAGAAGTAGCTGTAAAAAAGAAATTAAAGTAAATATATTTTAATATAAAAGTAAAGCCGAAATTCGTAATGAATTTCGGCTTTTTTATTGCTATATATTTTAAATTATATCAGCAGAAAGCTAAATTATTTTCCCACAGGAATTACAATAGTTCCAGAAAACTCTTTACTAAAAATTAAATTTGCCCTATCAGCTTCTAATGTTGTTTTGTAACTTCCAACCTGTACTTTCCAATACGGATTGTTGTAAACTAACTTTTTAGGAATTTTTGGATATAAAACACCAAACTTTGTGTAGGTCCTTTTTGCGGTTTTTTCATTGCCATAATATACCTGAATTGTATAACCAAAACCAAATTTTTTATTGTAATTTCTCTTTTTTTCTATCAATTTATCAATAGAATCTTCTGTCAATTTATTAATCGAATCGCTGCTAATTATCTTGTTTTGAGCACTTAGACTTAAAGTAAAAGTAAAGAAGCAAAATAAAAAAAGTGTTAAAAATTTTAGGTTTTTCATCTATAAAAATCTTTTTACAAAAATAACAACTTGTAATAGAATATATTGAGTTATTATCTTATTTAGAATTATTATAAATTGATATTTAACATTCTATTCGCTTTTCAGAATTTAGCAATATGTAGTACTTTTGTATGACTGTTCAGAATCATGTTTTTTGAACGAAATTATACACAATACTAAAATTATAGTTTGTACATATGAAAAGTGTAACATTGCAGAGTAGACTAACTTCAGTACTTCTTAAAAGTCTTACAATACTTTTGTTTTTTGCGTTTAGCGTATCTTCTTATTCTCAAGATGTAGATGAAGCTCGTCAAAAAGCTGGAAAAAAATTATTCAAATCCTTGTGTGCTTCTTGTCATAAATTAGATAAGAAATTGGTAGGTCCTGCCTTGGGTGGTGTAGAAGAGCGTAGAGAAAATTCTTGGTTAAAATCTTGGATTAAAAACAACGCAGAGTTTCAAAAAGTTAATGCAGAAGCAGCAGAAGCAGCACAATACAGTGCAACCGCTATGAATGCTTTTCCTCAATTAAATGACGCTCAAATTGATGATATTTTATACTATACAACTGTAGATGAAATTAAAAAAGCACCAGCAGCTGGAGAAGTAATGGTTGGAAATCAAGTATTAGAAAAAAATGGTGCACCAGACTGGTTGGTATATTTATTAGCCGCAGCAATAGTTGTAGCTTTTTTAATGATTGCTAGTTTATTAAAACAAGTAAGCGAATTAAAAGGAACTAAAAAACCAGAAGTACAATCTAATCTAAGAAGAGATTTACAAGAATTATGGGTTGGTGTTAAAAACAATACGTTCTTAAAAGTATTAACTACAATATTTTTACTATTAATTGGTGCTTATGTAGTGTTTGGTATGTTATTTACTGTTGGTGTAGATCAAGGATATCAACCAATACAGCCAATTGCATTTTCACATAAGATACACGCAGGAGAAAATAAAGTAGATTGTCAATATTGTCACTCTTCAGCAAAACACAGTAAGCATTCTGGTATTCCTTCAGTAAATGTTTGTATGAACTGTCATAAAGCAATTTCAGAAGTAGCAGAAGGCACAGAAATAGAGTGGAATGGTCAAATCTATGGTAAAGAGCAATTAGATAAAGAAATTGCAAAAGTATATGATGCTGCAGGCTGGGATCCGGATGAGTTAGCTTACACGGGTGAAGAAAAACCAGTAAAATGGATTCGTATACATAACTTACCAGATTTTGCATACTACAATCATGCACAACACGTAACTGTAGCAGGTGTTAAATGTCAGAAATGTCATGGACCTGTGGAAGAAATGGATGAGATGTATCAATACTCTCCATTAACAATGGGTTGGTGTATAGACTGTCATAGAGAAACAAATGTAGATTTAAAAAGCAATGATTATTACGCTAAAATTCATGATGAGCTAGCAAAAAAATACGGAGTAGAAAAAGTTACTATTTCGCAGCTAGGTGGTTTAGAATGTGGTAAATGTCATTATTAATAAAAGAAGAAAGATAGTTTTTGTATAAGTAACACTTAAACTAAAAACTAAAAACTAATAACTATAAGTAAATGGCTTCAAACAAAAAATACTGGAAAAGTGTTGAAGAACTAAAAGACGGTTCGGTTGTTGAAACGCTGAGTAAAAATGAATTTGTAGAAAATATTCCTACAGATGATTTTTTAGGTGATAAAGATACACTTGAGACATCTTCTACATCTCGTAGAGATTTCTTAAAGTATGTCGGTTTTACAACAGCAGCAGCTTCATTAGCAGCTTGTGAAGGACCTGTGGTAAAATCGATACCTTATGTTGTAAAACCAGACGATATTATTGCTGGTGTTGCAGATTGGTATGCTACCTCTATGGCAGATGGTTACGATTTTGCAAATGTGTTGGTAAAAACACGCGAAGGTAGACCAATTCAAATCATGCCTAATAAAGAAGCGAATGGAACAACAAGTGCAAGAGTTCAAGCAGCTGTACTTTCTTTGTATGATGAGAAATTAAGGTTAAAAGAGCCAACTAAAAATGGAAAAGCCATTTCTTGGGCAGATGCAGATAAAGAAATTGGTGCAGAGTTACTAAATTTAAAAGAAGCTGGTAAGCCAGTTGTATTCTTAACAGGTACTCTAGCTAGCCCGTCAACCAAAAAAATTATAGAGCAGTTTACTACAGCAAATTCAAATATTACACATGTAACTTATGATGCTGTTTCAGAAGCTGCTGCAACAGATGCTTTTGAAGCCGTGTATGGTAAAAGAGCTTTACCTAACTATAAATTAGAAGATGCTAAAACTATTGTTTCTTTTGGAGCAGACTTTTTAGGAGATTTTCATGGAGGTTTCGAAAAAGCATATGTAAATGGTAGAAAGCCAGAAACAGGTAGCATGTCTCACCACATTCAAGTAGAGAGTAACATGTCTTTAACTGGTGCAAATGCAGATAAGCGTATTGTAGCTAAACCTTCTGACGTTGTTTTTGCTTTGGTTAATTTGTATAATGCAATTACAAATCAAAACGTTGCTTCTCAGGCAACTCCAATAGATAAAGAGATACAAGAAATTGCAACAGAACTTAAAAAATCAGGTTCTAAAGGTGTGGTAATGACGGGTATTAATGATGTTAATGCACAATTAATTTCATTAGCAATAAACAAAGCTTTAAACAGCGAAATTTTAGATGCTAACAATGCTTTGAATGTTCGTCAAGGAAGTTATAAGCAAGTTCAAAAATTAGTTTCAGATATCAAGTCTGGTGCTGTAGCAGGTTTAATAACTTATAATGTAGATCCAGTTTATACATTAGACAATAGTGCTGTTTTTGTAGAAGCTTTAAACAAATTGAGTTTAAAAGTTGCTTTGTCTACAGAAAATAGTGCAACTGTAAATGCAATGGATTATGCATTGCCAACACCTCATTTCTTAGAATCTTGGGGAGATACTCATTTTTCTGAAGGTAAGTTCGGGTTGATACAGCCAACTATTAAACCCTTATTTGATACACGTCAAATTCAAGACAGTTTATTAAAATGGTCTGGTAGTACTACATCTTATTATGATTACCTTAAAAATTACTGGTCTACAGAGATTTTAAATGGTGCTTCATGGAACAAAGCTTTACACAATGGTTATTTTCATAAAGAAGCAACAGCTACAAATAATAAGTCTGTTGCATCAACAGATATTTCTATTGTAGAAGTAGCAAAAAATTTAAAACTAAATACAACTCCTTCAGCAATGGAGTTGAATTTATATACAACAACAGGTTTAGGAGATGGTAAACAAGCAAATAACCCTTGGTTACAAGAGTTTCCAGATCCAATTACAAGAGCTTCTTGGGATAATTATGTTACTATTTCTATTGCAGATGCAAAAGAGATGGGGTTCTCTAATCCTGTAAAAGATAATGGTGCTATTAACGGAGATTATGCAAACGTTACCGTAAATGGTGTTACAGTTTCTAATGTACCTGTATTAGTTCAACCAGGTCAAGCCAAAGGTTCTATCGGTTTATCATTAGGTTATGGTAGAAAATTTGGTTTAAAAGAAGAAATGCAAGTAGGTGTAAATGCTTATCCTTTGTATAAAGGAGGTAACAACATTCAATACAATGTTTCTTTAGAAAAAGTTGCTGGTACACATAAATTTGCTTGTACACAGGTTCAAAAAACAATAGCAGGACGACATGATATTTTAAAAGTAGCGTCTTTAAAAGAATACAAAACTGTAGATCCTAAAGATCATCATCATGGTTGGAACAAACCAGCATATGTTTCTTATGATCATAGCGAAGTAGAGGCTAATACCATAGATTTATGGGATGAGCATAATAGAGAAATGGGTCATCACTTTAATTTATCTATAGATTTAACCTCTTGTACAGGTTGTGGTGCCTGTGTTGTTGCATGTCATGCAGAAAACAATGTACCAGTTGTAGGTAAAAACGAAGTTAGAGTTGGTAGAGATATGCACTGGCTGCGTATTGATAGATATTATTCTTCAACAGTAGAAACTAGAGAAGATGCCAAAGAATTAGGTTTAAGTAGAGGAGAAACTTATGAGGCTTTAGAAACCGAAGCAGAAAATCCAGAAGTTACTTTTCAACCTATGATGTGTCAACACTGTAACCACGCACCATGTGAAACTGTTTGTCCAGTTGCTGCAACCTCTCACGGTCGTCAAGGGCAAAACCAAATGGCATATAACAGATGTGTAGGTACAAGATATTGTGCAAACAACTGTCCTTATAGAGTTCGAAGATTTAACTGGTTTAATTATGCAAATAATAACGAGTTTGATTTTAACATGAACAACGAGTATGGTAAAATGGTTTTAAACCCAGATGTTGTTGTACGTTCTAGAGGTGTTATGGAAAAATGTTCTATGTGTATTCAAATGACACAAGCAACTATTTTAAAAGCTAAAAAAGAAGGACGTAAAGTAAATACAGACGAGTTTGAAACAGCTTGTTCATCTGCTTGTACTACAGGTTCTTTAGTTTTTGGTGATGTAAATAACAAAGAAGACAAAGTAGCTGCATTGGCAGAAGATAAAAGAGCTTACAATGTATTAGATTATCTTCAAACGAAGCCTAATGTAATATATCAAGTAAAAGTAAGAAACACAAACGAAGCGTAATTAAATTTTAAGATATAAGAATATGTCTCATTACGAAGCACCCATAAGGGAACCTTTAGTATTAGGTGATAAAAGTTACCACGATATTACTGAAGATATTGCGAAACCTATAGAAGGTAAAGCAAATAAAAATTGGTACATGGCTTTTTATATTTCTTTAGCAGCAATGCTTTGGGGATTTGGCTGTATTTTTTACACTGTAGGAACAGGAATTGGAGTTTGGGGATTAAGCAAGAACATTGGATGGGCTTGGGATATCACAAACTTTGTATGGTGGGTAGGTATTGGACACGCAGGAACATTAATTTCTGCAGTACTTTTACTATTCCGTCAAAAATGGAGAATGGCTATAAACCGTTCTGCAGAAGCAATGACAATTTTTGCCGTTTTTCAGGCAGGATTGTTTCCAATTATTCACATGGGACGACCTTGGAATGGTTACTGGGTAATGCCAATACCAAATCAATTTGGTTCTTTATGGGTAAACTTTAACTCACCATTGTTGTGGGATGTTTTTGCAATTTCTACCTATTTATCAGTTTCATTAGTTTTCTGGTGGACAGGTTTATTACCAGATTTTGCCATGATTCGTGATAGAGCTGTAAAACCTTTTCAAAAGAAGATTTACGCATTATTAAGTTTTGGTTGGTCTGGTAGAGCAAAAGATTGGCAACGTTTTGAAGAAGTATCACTAGTGTTAGCTGGTTTAGCAACACCATTAGTACTTTCTGTACATACTATTGTATCCATGGACTTTGCTACTTCAATTAACCCAGGTTGGCATTCAACAATTTTTCCACCTTATTTCGTTGCAGGAGCAATCTTTTCAGGATTTGCCATGGTACAAACCTTATTAGGTATTATGAGAAAAGTTACAAATATGGAAGATTATATCACACGTTTACACGTAGAATATATGAACATCGTAATTATCTTAACAGGGGGTATTGTAGCGGTAGCTTATGCAACAGAATTTTTTATTGCATGGTACACAGGATCACCTTATGAAAATTACACCTATTTATCAGTTGGTGCTGCAACAGGCCCTTATGCTTGGGCATTCTATTCATTATTATTCTTTAACATATTAACACCTCAGTTGTTATGGTTTAAGAAAATTAGAAGAAGTTTTATATGGTCTTTCATCATTTCAATATTTATTAATATTGGTATGTGGTTTGAGCGTTTCGATATCATCGCAATTGTATTAAGTAAAGGTCATTTACCATCTACTTGGTGGCGTTTTGAGCCAACGTTTGTAGATGTAGGTATCTTTATTGGTACTATAGGATTCTTCTTTGTATTATTCTTATTATACGCAAGAACTTTCCCAGTAATTGCACAAGCAGAAGTAAAAACTATCTTAAAATCTTCTGGAGAGTTTTATAAAAAGAGAAGAGAAGAAGGTATTCCTACAAAGCCATCTATTGTAGCTAACGCAAAATCTAAGGAAGTTAACCCTGATAATAATAAAAAAGGATAATTATGGAATCATCAAAAGTTATTCATGCATTTTATAATGATGATGAAGTTTTACTTGATGCAGTAAAAGCTGTAAAAGCAAAACATCATCACATAGAAGAAGTATTTTGTCCTTTTCCAGTACATGGTTTAGACAAAGCAATGGGTTTAGCACCCACAAGATTAGCAATTACGGCATTTTTTTATGGTATTACAGGCTTAGCTGTTGCCATTTGGATGACAAATTATATAATGATACAAGATTGGCCACAAGATATTGGTGGTAAACCAAGTTTTTCTTGGATTGATAACATGCCAGCATTCGTACCAATTATGTTTGAATTAACAGTTTTTTTTGCAGCCCATTTAATGGTAATCACTTTTTATATGAGAAGTAGAATATGGCCATTTAAAGAAGCAGAAAATCCAGATCCAAGAACTACAGACGACCATTTTTTAATGGAAATTCCTGTAAGCGATAATGTAGATGCATTAACAGCTTTATTAACAGAAACTGGCGCTGTAGAAATTAATATAGTAGACAAGCACTAATATAAAGTTATGAAGAAATTTAAATTAATTATTGCTTTAATTGCCATTACAACTTTAAGTTCTTGTAATGACAAAACAACAAGACAAGCACAATACATGCCAGACATGTACGAATCTGTACCATATGATGCAGATGGCGCTAATGGTCTTAAAGGAGCACCTGTAAATAGTAAACCTGTTGCCGGTACTATTCCAAGAGGAGGCGTACCTGCTTATGATATACCAGACACTATTGATGGTTACGAAAAAGCAAAAACAGCTTTAAAGTCTCCTTTAGAGAAAAACGAGAAAAATTTAGAAAATGGTAAGAAAATGTATACAATTTATTGTGTTTCTTGTCATGGTAAAAAAGGAGATGGACAAGGGTATTTAGCAACTTCAGAAAAGTTTGCTGGTATACCTAATTATAAAGATAGAGATATAACAGAAGGTAGTATTTATCATGTTTTAATGCATGGTAAAAACTTAATGGGATCTCATTCAGGTCAATTAACTTATAAAGAACGTTGGCAAATAGTGCAATATGTAGAAGTATTGCGTAACGATTTGTTAAAATAGTATACAAAAAGATAGAATACGAAAGATATGTATCAATTCTCAGGTAAATTAAAAACATTCTCATTAGCACTAATTTTAATTGGTATAATAGGAATTGCATTTAGCTTTTATAGTGCTTCTAACAAAACTTTAGAAGATGCAAAACATGCAATAACAGCATCTCACGATGATGGTCACGGCAGTGGTCATACAGACGATCATGGTAGTAAAGTTGTAGAGGGTAATCATGATGCTTCAGGAGTACATGATACAAACGAACACACAAAAAAAGAAATGAGTGCACATGGTACTCATGATGATGATTCTCATGCAACACATGTGTTACATCAACTACAAAATAGACCTTGGTCTGCAGTATATGTAGCCTTATTTTTCTTTTTAGGTATTTCGCTTCTAGTACTTGCCTTTTATGCAGCACAAAGAGTTGCACAATCTGGTTGGTCTATAGTCTTATTTAGAGTGATGGAAGCCATAACAGCCAATTTAGTACCAACATCTATTATTATGTTAGTAATTATTGGTTTAACTTTAGGACATTACAATCATATGTTTTCTTGGATGACCCCTGGAACTTTTGACCCAGCAAGTACTAATTACGATCCAATTGTAGATGGTAAATCTTGGTGGATGAATGTTCCTGGTTGGGCAATAAGAAGTGTTATTTATTTATTACTTTGGAATCTTTACAGATGGTTTATTAGAAAAAATTCAATTGCAGAAGATACAGCAAATGACGGACACAAAACCTACAAGAAAAACTATAATGCTTCAGTTATATTTCTGTTTATATTTATGATTACAGAAAGTATGATGTCTTGGGATTGGATTATGGGATTAGACCCACACTGGTTTTCTACATTATTTGGTTGGTATGTACTAGCAACTTTATTAGTAAGTGCTTTAACAGTAATAGCCTTTGTTACAATTTATTTACGTTCTAAAGGAGCTTTACCACAAGTAAACGATAGTCATATTCACGATTTAGCAAAATTCATGTTTGGTTTCTCAGTATTCTGGACCTACTTATGGTTTGCACAGTTTATGTTGATATGGTATGCAAACATTCCAGAAGAAACTACTTACTTTGTTGCAAGATTTAATGAGTATAAGTTACCATTTTTAGCAATGGTTGCTATGAACTTTATATTCCCAGTATTATTATTATTAAATAGTGATTTCAAAAGTATCCCTTGGTTTGTAGTCATTGGAGGTATTGTAATTTTAGGAGGTCATTATATAGATGTATTTATCATGGTAATGCCAGCTACTGTTGGTGGTCAATGGGGCTTTGGTATTGCAGAAATAAGTGCACTATTATTTTTCTTAGGAATATTTATATACACAGTATTTAGCTCTTTTGCAAAAGCAAGTGCGGTACCTAAAGGGAATCCATTTTTAGAAGAAAGTGAACATTTTCACTACTATAATATCGAACATAGAGGTGAAGGATCAGCAGATCATCATTAATAAATAATTGAATTAAAAATTAAGACAAGATAAATATGCTAGCTCTATTTTATATTTTTATAGGTGTTGCAATCGGTGTAAGTGTTTGGCAAATTACTAGAATAATGAACTTTAGAAGTTCTATTGCCAACGATAAAGATAATGCTGCTCAAGGTAAATACGCAATTGGTTTTTTAGCGTTTTTATATGCAATGATGATTTATTGTTTAATCTTCATGAATGTAATTATGTTACCAGAATCTGCTTCATTTGAAGGAGAACATGATGATAATTTATTTAATATTACATTTTGGTTAATAGGTATCGTTCAATTTATAATGCAATTTTTAATCTTCTATTTTACTTTTAAATATAAAGGAAAAGAAGGTCAAAAAGCAAAATTTTATGCAGATAGCCACAAATTAGAATTTATTTGGACAGTTACACCTGCTATCGTTTTAGTTGGTTTAATTGGTTATGGTTTATGGCAATGGAATAATGTAATGGACTTATCTGATGCAGAAGACCCAATTGTAATAGAAGTTTATTCTCAACAATTTAGATGGGATGCACGTTATGCAGGAGCAGACAATACATTAGGTTTAGGAAACGTAAATTTTATCAAAGGGATCAACACTATGGGTGTAGATATGTCTGATAAAAATGCTGCAGACGATAAACAAGTAACTGAATTATACCTTCCAAAAGGTAGAAAAATCCATTTTAAATTTAGATCTCAAGATGTATTGCACTCAGCGTACATGCCACATTTTAGAGCTCAGATGAATTGTGTTCCTGGAATGGTTACAGAATTTGGTTTTACACCAAAATACACTACTGAAGAAATGAGAAACAATTCTGAGGTAATTAAGAAAACCATCGGTATTAATAAAATTAGAAGAGCAAAAGGAGAAGATCCTTATGTTTTTGATTACCTGTTATTATGTAATAAAATTTGTGGTGCATCTCATTACAATATGCAAATGAAAATTACTGTTGTAGAACAAGATGAATACGATAAATGGTTGTCTGAGCAACCAACATTAACTGAAGTTATTAAATAAATTAAAAAAAACATACAAATAAAATTAAGATTATGTCAGATCATCATCATAAAGAAACATTTGTAACGAAATATATTTTTAGTCAAGATCATAAAATGATTTCTAAGCAGTTCTTGGTAACTGGTATGTTTATGGGAATCATTGCAGTTATGATGTCTATGTTATTCCGTTTACAACTTGCGTGGCCAGATACCTCATTTACAATTGTTGAAGCATTTTTAGGACCTCATCAAACAGATGGTATTATGAATCCAGATATTTATTTAGCTCTGGTTACAATACATGGTACAATTATGGTCTTTTTTGTTTTAACAGCTGGTTTAAGTGGTACTTTTTCTAACTTACTAATTCCATTGCAAATAGGTGCAAGAGATATGGCTTCTGGATTCCTAAATATGGTTTCTTACTGGTTGTTTTTCTTATCTAGTATTATTATGGTTATTTCTCTTTTTGTAGAAGCAGGTCCAGCCTCTGCTGGATGGACTGTTTACCCACCTCTTAGTGCATTACCACAAGCAATACCAGGTTCTGGAACAGGAATGACTCTTTGGTTAGTTTCTATGGCTATATTTATTGCATCTTCATTAATTGGAGCTTTAAATTATATAGTTACGGTACTAAATTTAAGAACCAAAGGAATGAAAATGACAAGATTACCTTTAACAATTTGGGCATTTTTTGTAACTGCAATTATAGGTGTAGTTTCTTTCCCAGTACTATTGTCTGCTGCATTATTATTAGTTTTTGATAGAAGTTTTGGCACCTCTTTTTACTTATCAGATATTTTTATGTCTGGTGAAGTATTACATTATCAAGGCGGTTCTCCAGTGCTTTACGAACACCTATTTTGGTTCTTAGGACACCCAGAAGTATATATTGTATTATTACCAGCTTTAGGTATTACATCAGAAATTATCTCTACAAACTCTAGAAAACCAATATTTGGTTACAGAGCTATGATTGGTTCTATTATGGCCATTGCATTTTTATCTACAATTGTTTGGGGTCACCATATGTTTGTTTCTGGTATGAATCCTTTCTTAGGTTCTGTATTTACATTTACAACCTTATTAATTGCAATTCCTTCTGCAGTAAAAGCATTTAACTACGTTACAACTCTGTGGAAAGGTAATTTACAATTAAATCCGGCTATGTTATTTTCTATAGGTTTGGTATCAACATTTGTAACAGGTGGTTTAACCGGTTTAGTTTTAGGTGATTCTGCTTTAGACATTAACATACACGATACTTATTTTGTGGTAGCTCACTTCCACTTAGTGATGGGTGTTTCTGCAATTTTCGGAATGTATGCAGGTATTTATCATTGGTTCCCAAAAATGTATGGTAGAATGATGAATAAAACTTTAGGTTACTGGCATTTCTGGATCACAATTATATGTGCTTATGGCGTTTTTTGGCCAATGCACTTTATAGGATTAGCTGGTTTACCAAGAAGATATTATACAAATACAAATTTTCCAATGTTTGACGACTTAGCAGACATAAACGTAGTTATTACAATTTTTGCGTTAGTAGGTGGTATTGCTCAAATATTTTTTATTGCAAATTTCTTTATTTCAATGTATAGAGGAGAAAAAGCAACAAAAAATCCTTGGAAATCGAATACTCTTGAATGGACAACACCTGTAGAACATGTACATGGTAACTGGCCAGGAAAATTACCAGAAGTTCATAGGTGGGCTTATGACTATAGTAAACGTGTAGACTCTAATGATGACGATAGCGATTATTTACATGGTCAAGACTTTGTTTTACAAACAACACCTTTATTAGATGGCGAAGAACCTTCATAAATAATAAAATAGAAATAAAAAAACCTCTCCTATATGGAGAGGTTTTTTGCTTTGTAGCAAAAGTTACAAAAATGCTATTTCAAATATTATTATCTTTGTTTTAATGAATGAAAACTTAAATCCTGAAAACAGTAACCTATCTAACGAAGACTTCGATGTAGAAAAAAAGTTACGTCCACTTTCTTTTGATGATTTTACAGGTCAAGACCAAGCAATAGACAATTTAAAAGTTTTTGTAGAAGCAGCCAATCAAAGAGAGGAAGCTTTAGATCACACGCTTTTTCATGGTCCCCCAGGTTTAGGAAAAACAACCTTGGCACATATTTTAGCCAACGAACTACAAGTGGGTATAAAAGTTACTTCTGGCCCCGTTTTAGACAAGCCAGGCGATTTAGCAGGTTTACTTACAAATTTAGATGAAAGAGATGTTTTGTTTATTGATGAAATACATCGTTTAAGCCCCATTGTAGAAGAGTACTTGTATTCTGCTATGGAAGACTATAAAATTGATATAATGATAGAATCTGGCCCAAATGCCAGAACAGTACAAATCAATTTAGAACCCTTTACTTTAATTGGAGCAACTACACGTTCTGGTTTGCTAACAGCACCAATGAGAGCAAGATTTGGTATTAGTAGCCGTTTACATTATTACAAAACAGATTTATTAACCACTATTATACAAAGAAGTGCTCATATTTTGGGTGTTCCAATTTCTATGGAAGGCGCAATTGAAATTGCAGGAAGAAGTAGAGGAACACCAAGAATAGCCAACGCATTGTTAAGAAGAGTTAGAGATTTTGCACAAATAAAAGGTGATGGAAATATTAGTGTAGAAATTGCAAAATACGCTTTAAAAGCTTTAAATGTAGATGCACATGGTTTAGATGAAATGGATAATAAAATATTGGCAACTATTATAGATAAGTTTAAAGGAGGTCCTGTAGGTATTTCTACAATTGCTACAGCAGTTAGTGAAAATACTGAAACTATTGAAGAAGTATACGAACCTTTTTTAATTCAACAAGGTTTTATAATGCGTACACCAAGAGGAAGAGAAGTTACTGAGTTAGCGTATAAACATTTAGGTAGAACAAAAGGAAGAAATCAAGGAGAGTTGTTTTAAAATATGAACATAAAAAAATTAATACCAATTTTAGAGTGGTTGCCTAACTACAATACCTCTTTATTTAAAGGAGATTTAGTAGCGGGTATCACAGTAGGTATTATTTTAATTCCACAAGGTATTGCCTATGCATTAATAGCAGGTTTGCCCCCCATTTACGGTTTGTATTGTGCTTTGGTACCCCAAATTATGTATGCTGTTTTTGGTTCTTCTAGGCAAGTAGCAATTGGGCCCGTTGCTATGGATTCTTTAATTGTGGCAACAGGAGTTTCTACCTTAGCACTAGCAGGTTCAGAAAGTTATATTTCTATCGCTATTTTATTAGCACTAATGGTAGGTTCCATTCAGTTTATAATGGGAGTTTTTAGTTTGGGTTTTGTAGTTAATTTTTTATCAAAACCTGTAATTACGGGTTTCTCATCTGCAGTAGCATTAATAATTGGATTTAATCAATTTAGAAATTTATTTGGGGTAGATTTTGTACAAAGTGATCAATTACAAGTAATTATAGAAGATATTTGGCATCAAATAAGCAATTATAATTATCATACAACAATAATTGGTCTTTTATCTGCACTTATCATCATCATTTTTAGAAAGATAAACAAAAAAATACCCAATGCACTTATTGTAGTTGTAATAGGTATTGTAATCATGAAATTTTTTGGGAAAAGTTTTTCTGATGTTTCTATTGTAAAAGACATTCCATCTGGTTTGCCAAATTTTGGTGTACCAGATTTAGATTTCGAACAAATTAAAGAACTATTACCCATTGCACTAACTTTAGTAATGGTGGGTTATTTAGAAACTATTTCTATCGCAAAATCATTAGAAGCCAAACAAGACGAATATAGAATAAGACCCAATCAGGAATTAATTGCCTTAGGTTTAAGTAATATTGCAGGTTCTTTTTTTAAGGCATATCCAAGTACTTCTAGTTTTTCGCGCTCTGCAATCAATCAAGAAAGTGGCGCAAAAACAGGTATGGCAGCTTTAGTTTCTGTGGTAATGGTTTTGATAACCCTCTTATTTTTAACACCACTATTTTATCATTTACCAAAATCGGTTTTAGCAGCAATTATTATTGTAGCAGTATTTGGTTTGGTAAATATAAAAGAAGCAAAATTTTTATGGAAAGCCAACAATTTAGATTTTTGGTTAATGTTAATTACTTTTTTAGCAACATTATTATTAGGAATTAAATATGGTATAATTATCGGAGTAGGTTTATCATTAATCATACTAATTTTTAGAACTTCTAGACCTTATGTGGCTGAGTTAGGCAAGGTGCCAGATTCTAATTTTTATAGAAATAAAAATAGATTTGAAGAAGTTATTATAGAAAAAGATATTTTGGTTTTTAGGTTTGATGCACAATTGTTTTATGCCAACTCTAACTATTTTAGAGATCGTTTAGATGAAATGATAGACCAAAAAGGCAATGCCTTAAAATTAATTGTTTTAGATGCAGAAAGTATCAATAGAGTAGATAGTACAGGTTTAGAAATGCTAAAAGAAAGAGTAAAGTTTTTTCAAAAAAAAGGCATTAACTTCTATTTTGCCGGTGTTAAGGGGCCTGTAAGAGACGATTTATTTAGAAGTGGAATTTTAGATATTATAGATATCAAACATTTCTTTATGAGGGTTAATCAAGCAGTAAAATTTTATAAAACTGGTGATAGAACTCATCAAGAAAAATACGCAAAATACATCCATCAAGCCAATTAATTTTTTTGGTAATAAATGTTACAAAAAAAAATATTTTTTTATCGTTATTTTGTTGTTTAGTAAAAGATTAGTAAAAGAAGGATATTATGATCATAGAACAAATTTACACAGGTTGTTTAGCACAAGGAGCATATTACATAGAAAGTAATGGTGAAGTTGCTATTGTAGACCCATTAAGAGAAGTACAAGATTATATAGATAAAGCTAATGAAAATAATGCGAAAATTAAATACATTTTCGAAACACATTTTCATGCAGATTTTGTAAGTGGACATGTAACACTAGCAGAAAAAACAGGCGCTAAAATAGTGTACGGACCAACAGCTAAAACTAATTTCGAAGCAATTACTGCCCAAGATAATCAAGTTTTTAAAGTTGGAGATATCACGATAAAAGTTTTGCATACACCAGGTCATACCATGGAAAGTGCTTGTTACTTATTAAAAGATAAAGAAGGTAAAAATCATGCCCTTTTTAGTGGAGATACTTTATTTTTAGGAGATGTTGGTCGCCCTGACTTGGCACAAAAAGGAGATATTACAGAAAAAGATTTAGCAGGTTTTTTATACGAAAGCTTACAGACCAAAATTATGCCATTAGAAGATGATGTAATTGTATATCCAGCTCATGGTGCAGGTTCTGCTTGCGGTAAAAATTTAAGTAAAGAAACGATTGGTACCATTGGAGAGCAAAAGAAAACCAATTATGCCTTAAGAGCAGACATGACTAAAGAAGAGTTTATAAAGGAAGTTACAGATGGTTTATTACCACCACCAGCTTATTTTCCTTTAAATGTAAAGTTAAATAAAGAAGGCTATAAAGATGTAGACGACATTATTAAAAATAGCGCAAAACCATTATCTGTAAAAGATTTTGAGTTGATTGCAAACGAAACCAATGCGTTAATTTTAGACGTTCGTCATCAAGATGAATTTGTAAAAGGTTTTATACCACAATCTATTTTTATAGGAATTAATGGTGGATTTGCACCCTGGGTTGGTGCTTTAATAAAAGATATTTTACAGCCTATTTTATTAATAGCTCCTGTTGGAAAAGAAGAAGATACCATTACAAGATTATCTAGAGTTGGTTTTGATAACGTTTTAGGTTATTTAGATGGAAGTTTCGATTCTTGGAAAAAAGCAAACAAAGAAATTGATAGTATAGATTCAATTTCAGCAGCAACCTTACAACAGAAAATAGCTCATAAACAACCTGTTTTTGATGTTAGAAAACCTGGAGAATATGATAGTGAACATATAAAAGTAGCAGAAAACACACCCCTGGATTTTTTAAATGATTACATTGAAAAATTTCCTAAATCAGACAATTTTTATATACATTGTGCAGGGGGTTATAGATCTGTTATTGCAGCTTCCATTTTAAAAGCAAGAGGCTTTCATAATGTTGTAGATATTGCAGGAGGTTTTGCTGCTATTAAAAATACTGATATAGAAAGAACAGATGCTGTTTGTCCATCTACATTAAAATAAATGATGAGGCAGTTATTTTACATTTTATTTGTTAGTTTCTTTTTTATAAATTGTGATAAGCAACAAGATATAAAAACAATTTCTACTAAAGAATTAAAAATGCTATTGGCAAAAGAAAATATCCAATTAATGGATGTTAGAAGTCCACAAGAAATTAAACAGGGTTTTATAAAAACAGCTGTTTTTGCAAATTATTTTGATACTGATTTTCCAGAAAAAGCAAGTAAATTATTAGATAAATCTAAACCTGTATATTTGTACTGCAGAAGTGGCAACAGAAGTGGTAAATCTGCAATTATTTTACAAGCAAAAGGCTTTCAAGTATACAATGTGCTTGGAGGTTATCATCAATGGAAAAAAGAAAACTAATTATGAAGACAACAACAATAGAAATAGAAAACTTAAAATGCGGTGGTTGTGCAGCAACAATAAAAAAAGGTTTACTGTCTTTAGAGGCCGTAAATGATGTAGCTATAGATGTAGAAAAATCTTTGGTCAGTATTACATCAGAAAATGAAGATGATAGTTTCGTTAAAGAAAAATTATCTAAATTAGGGTATCCACCTGTGGGAGACAAAAATACAGTGATACACAAAGCAAAATCTTTTGTAAGCTGTGCGGTGGGTAGAATAGACTCATAAAAAATAAAAAAGCAAGCTAAATAGCTTGCTTTTTTATTTTTTAACCCAAATATGCTTTTAGCATTTGTGTTTTAGATCTAGATTGCAATCTTCTAATTGCTTTTTGTTTTACTTGTCTTACACGTTCTCTAGACAAATCAAAACGCTCACCAATTTCTGTTAAACTTGCTGCAGTTTCATTGCCAATACCATAAAACATTTTAATTATTTTTGCTTCTTTAAAAGTTAAGGTATCCAAAGCTCTATCAATTTCTATAGATAAAGATTGTTTCATTAACTCTTTGTCAGGCTTTGGCGATTCGTCAAACTGCAATACATTGTATAAGTTAGAATCTTCTCCTTCTTTAAAAGGTGCATCCATAGAAACATGTCTGCCAGAATTTTTTAAAGATTGTTCAACCTCATGCTCTGTCATATCTAATTGCTTTGCAATTTCTTTATTGGTTGGCGTACGTTGTTCGTTTTGTTCTAAACGTGCATATATTTTTTTAATTTTACTAATACTACCAATTTTATTTAAAGGCAATCGCACAATTCTAGATTGCTCTGCTAAGGCTTGCATAATGGCTTGTCTAATCCACCAAACAGCATACGAAATAAATTTAAAACCTCTGGTTTCATCAAAGCGTTTTGCAGCTTTTACCAAGCCAACATTTCCTTCGTTTATTAAATCAGATAGTTTTAAGCCTTGCCCTTGGTATTGTTTTGCAACAGAAACAACAAATCTTAAATTTGCACTTACCAAAGTATCTAAAGCTTTGGCATTTCCTTTTTTAATTTTTAAAGCCAACTCTACTTCTTCATCTGCAGTAATTAACCCAATTTTACTTATTTCTTGAAAATATTTTTCTAATGATTTAGCATCTCTGTTGGTTACTTGCTTTACAATTTTAAGTTGTCTCATATAGTTTTTTAGGTTTGTATTATTTAAGTGATAAAAGTGTAACAATTCTAAAAAGTATTTTTAGAAAATTAGGACTAAGTTTGTAAGATATTTGCGCTAAAAAAAATAATATTTTTACTTTTCTTTCAAAAAAACGAAACACTTTTTTACCAATTTTCAATATAAGAAAAAAAGAGCGATTTTAACTAAAAATCGCTCCTTTTCACCCTTTTTTAGCTAATTTTTAACTAAAAATGGCTGTTTTTTTAAAATTTCAGGGTTACACCAATTAGAAAATTTCTGGTTGCTTGTGGGTAATAACCTGCTCCATCCTCGGTAATAGTTGTACCTGGTGTAGTCCAAGTATCATCAAAGGTATAATAATAACCTCTATCTACATATGTTGCATTAAAAATGTTATTTATTAAAGCAGTAAATGTAATTGACTTAAATATTTTATTAGGCGAAATCTGATATACCAAATTTAAATCGCTTGTAAAAAAAGAATCTAACACATCATTTGTAGAAATGTTACTACTTAAATTACTTAAAGATTGTTTGCCTACATATTTAGATAAAAATGAAAACTGTAAATTATCTAAAGGTTGGTAAGTTAAAATATTACCAGCTACTACATTGGGTGAAAATGAAATGTCTGTATTTCCTAAATTTTCTAAATTACCATTTATAGAAGTTACAAAATCTCTGTTTTTATTATTGCTAAATGCTACATTAGGTTTCATTGTAAAAACATCGTTTAAACGAATATCTGCATCAACTTCTAAACCTAATCTGTAACTACTACCAGAAGTAGCTCTAACAGGTGCACCCACATCATCTAGAGCGCCTGTTAATACCAATTGATTTTTATAATCCATATAATAGATATTGGTATTTAGCTTTACATTTTCAGACTTTAAACGCCAACCAAATTCGTAATCATTTAAGGTTTCTGGTGTGCTAACGCCGTTTTCAAAATCGTTTCTATTAGGTTCTCTGTTTGCTATAGCAAAAGACGCATATAAATTGTTGTTGTTATTAATATTATAGGTAAAACCAAATTTAGGGTTGTAAAAATTAAAACTAGCATCTACATCAATAGATACTCTATCAGAAGTTAAACCTTTGGTTTGATAACTTACAAAACGACCTTGTAAATCTATGTATGTAGATAGGTTTTCACTCAATTCTAAAGTTGCTTTAGAAAATAAAGAAAAGTCTGTTTTTTTTGCATCAGAAAAATAATAACGATCTCTTATACTAACATTTGGTGCTAAATCGTCTCCCCAAATTACTTCACCAAAATGGTCTCCTGTATAATTAGAATAAGAAATACCCGAAACTACATTTACACCTCTAGTTTTATAAGTTGCATTAAAATTTGCTACGTAAAAATCGTTGTCTAACCAACGTCTTACAATTAGGTCGCTATCATCTTCTATAAGATTGTTAAAATCTGCAGCACTTTCCTCTTCTTTAAACTGTTCAAAAAAACCAGCTCCTTTTGTGTAGTTTAAAGCCAAATTTGTAGCCCAATTATTATTAATTTTTTCGTTCCAATGTAATTGATAATGGTTTTGTTCATAATCATCAACTTCATTGTCATACGTATATGGGTTTTGCCTTCTGTTTTCCTCTAATTGTTGTGCAGTTAAACCAAACCAAGCTTGGTAAGTTCTTTCCTTTCCACCAAAAGTAACTGCTTTAATTAAGGTGTTTTCATCCGTATAAGAACCTTGTAAATAGTATGATTTTAAATCTGCAAATGCTCTATCTACATAACCATCTGAATAAATATTAGACAAACGTCCTGCAATTTCTATATGATTATTTAGTTTTCCTGTACTAAACTTTACAGTATGTTTTCTGGTATTAAAGGACCCGAAAGAATTCGATATTTCTCCAAAAGCCTCTTCAGAAATAGCATCAGTTAAAATATTTAAACTGGCACCAAAAGCTCCAGAACCATTGGTAGACGTTCCTACACCACGTTGTAATTGTAAGTTTTGTGTAGACGATGCAAAATCGCCTAAATTTACCCAAAAACTACCATGACTTTCTGCATCATTGTAAGGGATACCATTTACAGTTACATTAATACGTTCTCCATTAGAACCACGGACACTCATATAGGTGTAACCTACCCCAGCACCAGCATCTGAAGACGAGACTACGTTTGGTAAATAATTCATTAAAACAGGAATGTCTTGCCCTAAATTACGTTTAGCAATTTCTTTTTTAGACAAATTAGAATAGGTAATCGGGATGTCTGCATTTACTCTAATGGCAGATACCAAAATTTCTCCTAAAAGTGTAGCGTCAGGTTTTAACTGAATCATATATTCTTCGTTTTTTGTAATGGTAATTTTTTCTGATATAGTTTTATAACCCATAAAAGAGGCCTGTACTGTGTACACACCTTTTAAGAGTTGTAAACTAAAATTACCACCAAAATCAGAAGAAGTTCCTTTTTTAATGCTTTTAATTAAAATAGTAGCACCAGGTAAAGGTTGCTTATTTTCATCTATAACTTTACCAGAAAGTTTAAATGCTTGGGCGTTTGCAAGTATACTTGCAAACAAGAATAAAAAAAAAGTGATTTTTTTCATTTTAAAGAATTTAAAACGAATAAAAAGAGGTAATTATTCTTGCGATTAATATTGAATAATTAAACTTTCGACATTATTTCTAATGTCACTCAGTCCCTAAACAGCATTATCTGTTCTAGGTTCATTGGGTATGATCTCAGCCAAATTAGTTGTTAGTCTTTCGTTGTTAGTTTTAGTTTGTTTTTCTAATGGCTAACGTCTAAAAGCTATAGTCTAAAAAAGCACCCCTTTATGAGAACGTTGCAAAATTAAGGTGGAAAATACAATTGTGAAACAAAAAAATGATTTTTTTATTAGAAGCTATTTCACGCTATCCACTATATCTTTTTATTTTTTCCTAGATAAACCACGCAAAAAAGCGCGGCACTCGAACTAACAATAAAAAGGATGTCGTTCCTATCGTGGCTAAACTTGTTTGCTATCCTTTGCTTTTACGCTAATTTTGGCTTTTTTCTATGCGCTTTTTTTAATGAGTTTCTTTGTTTGCTTTCTGCTTTTCTTTTAAGAGAAGCTCTACTAGGTTTTGTTGGTTTTCGTTTTTTCTTACGAGTTAAATTGGTTTTAAGTAAACTTAAAAATCGTTTAATGGCTAATTCTTTGTTTTTGTGTTGAGAGCGTGTTTCTTCACAAAAAAGAATCAATACATTTTCTTTGGTAAGTTTAGACGAGAGTTTATTTTTCAGTAATAATTTTTCGCTTTCGGTTAAAGACAAAGAGTTTTGCAAATCGAATGTTAGTTCTATTTTAGAAGAAGTTTTATTTACATGTTGCCCACCAGCGCCAGAGCTTCTAATGGCCTTAAAACTTAATTCTTTAATAATGTTTTCTCTGTGCATATTTCTAAGAAATTGTCAGTTACAGTGCCTCTGAAAACGAATGTAAATTTTCTTTATTTTTTAAAATTTTATCAATAGCTTTTGTAGCATCTTTTAAACGTGCTTCCTTACTACCTTTTAATAGAATATAGTTTTTGTTGTACTTTTTTAAAGCATTTTCAAAAGCTGTAAACATTTCTAAACGTTGTTCAGGTCTATCTCTTAAATCGTCTGCTTCCCATGGGGTATCTATGTAGGTTAGCAAATACAAATCATACTTGTTTTCTTTGGCTGCTTTGTTTAATTTATCATCTACATAGCCATCATAAAACTCTTCTGAATATACTTTAGTTTCTAACAAATCTGTATCGCAAATTAAAACTTTATCTGCTTTTTTTGCTAATTCATTTTCTAACTTCATTTGCCCAATTGCAATGGGCAGCAAATCCTCTTTTTCGCAAATTTTCCGTTCGTTATTCCATTTTTCTTGTAAATAATCTCTTGCAAATTCTGGTGCCCAAACTGTGTTGTAATAACGTGCTAAATGTCTAGAAAGTGTTGTTTTCCCTGTAGATTCTGGCCCAAATAAAACAATTTTTACAATGTTAATGGGTTCTTGTGTAAGTTCTTTTTCCATGCTAAATAGCCAAAAATGGCAATAAAAGTAAATCCAAAATATTGAAAGCTTGTAAATGTAAAGCCCTTATATAAGTATAAAGGTACAGAAATAAGGTCTCCAATTATCCAAAAAAACCAATTTTCTATTTTACGTTTTGCCATTAACCACATACCTACAAAGAAAATTGCTGTGGTAATATTATCTATATAAGCAACCCAAGAAATCCATTTATCAAAATAATTATATACAACATACACAAAAACTAGGGTTGCAATAAAAATTAGAAATGCTGTTTTTTTCTCTTTTAGGGTGGTCTTAGAAATTGGTGTAAGATGCGTTTCGTCTACTTTACGTGTCCAAATATACCAGCCATAAATGCTCATTATAAAGTAATATATATTTATCATCATATCACCTAAAAGAGCCCATTTTAAAAGTAAATAAACAAAAATGGAAGTACTAATCATTCCTGTTGGAAATACCCAAATTTTATTTTGTTTTGAAAACCAAACAGATAAAAAACCAAAAAATACAGCAATAATTTCTAAAACAATATCTAAAGTTTCGTAGGTTTTGTATTGCTCAAAAAGGAAGTTAAAAATGTCTGACATTCGGTTTTGTTTGAAGTTGTAAAAGTAGTCTTTTCTATTATTTCTGCGAAGGCAGGAATCTAAACTAAGTATTAAAAGTAATGTTTGTTGTTTTTTTTAGACTTAATTGAGATTTTGCAATTTTTATTATGGATTTCTACCTACTTAGTATTAACAAATTAATTTCATGTTTTAAATTATTAATAAAGCATTTGTCATTTTCAAAAATAGCACCAATAACTAATAAATCTGCATTAGCAGAAAATACATTATCTAATTAGTAAATATGTTTAATTTTGCTACTTTATTTTTAAAGTATATATCTTATGAGTTGGTTAGAACGTACTGAATTATTAGTACAAAAACAAGGGTTAGAAAAATTACAAAACGCCCATATTTTAATTGTAGGTTTGGGTGGTGTTGGCTCTTATGCTGCAGAATTTATAGCAAGAGCTGGTGTTGGTAAAATAACAATTGTTGATGGAGATGTATTTGATGAAACCAACATCAACAGGCAATTACCAGCATTACAATCTACCATAGGAAAATCGAAAACCAGTATTTTATCTGCAAGAATCAGGGATATTAATCCAAATATTCAACTAATTGCTTTAGAAGAGTTTTTATCTCCAGAAAGGGCATTTGAAATTGTAACTAAAGATTATGATTACGTTTTAGATTGTATCGATAGTATTACCCCCAAAATAAATTTACTTGTAGCCGCAAGAAGAAAAAAGGTGAAAATAATTTCATCTATGGGAGCAGGAGGTAAGTTAGATGCTACTAAAATTAAAGTGAAAGATATTAGCAAAACTAAAAATTGCACAATGGCTAGAGTTTTACGCAAACGTTTAAAAGAAAGAAAGGTAGACAAAGGTGTAAAAGCAGTATACTCTGAAGAGGTTCAAATCCCTGCAAGTGTAAAAATAACAGATGGTAGCAATTTTAAAAAATCATATTATGGTACAATTAGCTATATGCCAGCTGCTTTTGGCCTACAAGCTGCTGCACATGTTGTTAATTATTTATTAAAAAGCAAAAAATAGTTTCCAGGGAAAATAAATTACATATATTTGTGCAACTAATAATTTTAAACGATAAAATAAATATGAAAAAAATAATTTTAACACTCGCAGTTGTAGCATCAGTTTTAACTGCATGTAAAGGCGAAAAGAAAGAAAAAGTAGAAACTAAAGAAGAAGTAAAAGTTGAAAAACTTGCAGCTTTAAATAATGTAGATACAGCTAACTCTGAAATTACTTGGAAAGGTACAAAACCAACAGGAGCTCATAATGGAGTAATACTATTAAAAGAAGGTTCTTTACTAATAGAAAATGGTACTTTAACAGGTGGAGAATTTGTAATTGACATGTCTTCAATTAAAAATTTAGATATTCCTGCAGATAATGATGGAAATGCTAAATTAGTTGGGCATCTAACTTCTGCAGACTTTTTTGATGTTGCTACATACCCAACTTCTAAGTTTGTAATTACAAATGTAGAAGAGAAAGAAGATAAATTACACGTAACAGGAAACTTAACAATTAAAGATGTTACAAAAAGCATTACAATACCTGCAATGTTATCAACAGAAGGAGATACAACTATTTTTAAAAGCGAAACTTTTAATGTAGATAGAGCAGATTTTAATGTAAAATATGCTTCTAAATCATTTTTTGATAATTTAAAAGACAAGTTTATCGATGATATGATGGAATTATCTTTTACTGTAAAAACTAAATAATTATTTCTTTCTTGTAAATAATTATTTTACAAATCAAAAGATCCAAAAAATTTATTTTTGGATCTTTTTTTATCTATAATAACCACTAAAACTACAACAAAGCTCCCATACTAGTAGTGTACACAAAACAACCACGAATTGTATGTTCTAAATAACAATTCTTGAGGATACACAGATAATAAGGTGAAAATAACTAAGAAGAGCAATCAAATCTTAGGCTTGTTTACAAACTTCTGTAAAAAGACTATTTGTATCTGTATACCAAACAAAAAGTATTGTAGAAATGGCAATGATTAAGAACTTTAATAAAGTACTTTTCCAAAAGCTTTTCCAGTTGATGTTTTTTTTGATTGTAAACCGAACACTTTCTATTTTTAATAATACAAATATCACATAGATAAATCCCAACAGACCTAGAACCAATTTTATTATTGGTAAAAAATTGAAGGTAAAATAAATAGTAATTTATACAAAAATATATATAAAGCGCGGTAAGAATTTATGGTATAGATTTTACTTTAGTCTAGGTTTATTTCTGTAGTATTTTTTACATTTCCTATGGTAAAAATACTATGCGTACTGCCAATATATTTTATGGCAGTTAATTTGGTAATCATAAAATCTCTGTAAGCTTCCATATTTTCTACATAAATTTTTAAAATATAATCATAATCTCCACTTACGTGGAAACATTCAGAAACTTCTGCTAATTCTATCACTTCACGTTCAAAAGTAGTTACATATTCTTTAGCATGCTGTACCAATTTAATGTGACAAAACACTAAAAAAGACTTTCCAATTTTATTTTTATTTATGATTGCAACATAGTTCTCTATCACTTTTTCTTTCTCTAATTTTTTAATACGCTCATAAACTGCAGTAACAGATAAGTTTAATTGCAAAGACAGTTTTTTTGTAGTCTGTTTGCTGTCTTTTTGTAATAAATTAATTAGTTTTTTATCGATGTTATCTAATACCATACTTAAAAATTTTCTAAAAAAAGAGTAAAGTTGATTTTATAATAGTTTTTAAAACTATATAAAAATATAAATATAGAAATAAAATCTATATTTATTGTAAATCATTGATTAATTATCTGTATCTATTTAATTTTGAACTAAACTAAAAACAATAATTATGAAATTCGACCCTGCAGATAAAATTCAAGATTTACAATATTTTAGCGAGTTTGGTGGTGTAAACCCGTCCATTTCAGATTCATCAACCTACACATTTACATCAGCAAAAACCATGTTCGATACTTTTGAAGGAAATGCAGACGGTTGTTACTTATATTCACGCCATTTATCACCTAGTAATTTATATTTAGGCGAAGCTTTAGCAGCTATGGAAGGTACAGAAACAGCCAATGTTTCAGCTTCAGGTATGGGAGCCATTACCCCCGTTTTAATGCAATTGTGTGGCGCAGGAGATCATATCGTTTCTAGTAGAACTATTTATGGAGGTACTTACGCATTTTTAAAAAACTTTATTTCAAGATTTGGGGTAGAAACTACCTTTGTAGACATTACAAAATTAGAAGTTGTAGAAGCAGCAATTACAAAAAACACCAAAGTTTTGTATTGCGAATCTGTAAGTAATCCCTTACTAGAAGTTGCAGATATTGTAGGGTTATCAAAATTAGCTAAAAAACACAATTTAAAATTGGTAGTAGACAATACGTTTTCCCCATTATCAATTTCCCCAGCCAAATTAGGGGCAGATATAGTTTGCCACAGTTTAACAAAATTCATCAATGGTTCTTCAGATACTGTTGGTGGTGTGGTTTGTGCATCCCAAAAAATTATAGATAATTTACGAAATGTAAATAACGGCGCAAGTATGTTGTTGGGTTCTACTATGGATAGTTTAAGAGCTTCATCCGTTTTAAAAAATCTACGAACCTTGCATATTAGAATGAAACAACACAGCTTTAATGCAGCATATTTAGCAGATAAATTCCAAAAAGACGGTTTAAAAACGGTATATCCAGGTTTACAATCACACCCATCTCATCAACTATTTAAAAGTATGATGAATGCAACATATGGCTTTGGAGGCATGTTAACTATAGATGTAGGTTCTCTAGAAAAAGCCAACGAATTAATGGAGCTAATGCAACAAAAAAATTTAGGTTGTTTAGCAGTAAGTTTAGGCTTTTACAAAACCCTATTTTCTGCTCCAGGAAGCTCTACATCATCAGAAATACCCGAAGAAGAGCAAGCGGAAATGGGTTTAAGCAATGGTTTAATTCGTTTTTCTATTGGTTTAGATGCCAACATAGAAAGAACTTACCAAATCATGAATTCTTGCATGCATCAAGTTGGGCTTTTATAAATTTTTTAGGGCGTTTCCTTTCAGGTCAGGCTTTCACACTCGCTTTTTTTGTAAAAAACAAAAAAGAGCTCAAACAATTGCTCAATCCTTAACGCATATTGAAACCCCGAAAAAACAGTAATTTAAAAATACAATTACATTTTTAGAGTTTACAGGTTTTTGAGCTGAATTTATTTCAGTATCTAAACCTTTGAGTTTTTTTAAAATAAAAATAAAAATTTTTAAATTCCCCAAAAACGTTTTGTAAATTTTGCAAAATCTTCTTTACTGGGTGTATTTCCATCAAAAGGTAAAATATCCCATTCACCATTTTCAAGATATACGGTAAAATTAAAAATCGAGGTGTTTACATCATCAGGATTTACCATAGGATATCTTAAATCAGTATATTTAAAAGTACTAATTTTTTCTTTTTTATGAATTGTAAAATAATCATTACTAAACCATGCTAAGGTTTGTAAATTTTTATCATTCATATCAATAACCTCATGATTTTTAGTAATGGTAATCATTTTATCTGCGGTGGTACTTTTATCAAAATGAGAGTAAAAGGTAAGGTGATATTCTGTGGCTGTTTCTGCAACTGCATACCATAAAATATTGTTTAAAATAGTGGGTTGTGCAGAAAAACGCTGAAAAGAAATACCTGCTTTTTTAAAAGATTTTTTAAAAACACGATTTATATAAAACTTATTAAACAGTGTAAAAACCATGTAAATACTACTTATGTAAATACCAACTTTGGTCCATTGTAATCTTTTTAAGTTCGTTCTTTTCAAAAAAAGTACAACAATCATACAAAATAGAAAAGGCAAGGTATATAATGGGTCAACAACAGAAATATTATTAAAAGCGACTCTGTAATTAGAAAAAGGGGCAAAAAGTTGCGTTCCATAAGGAGTAAAACAATCTAAAAGCGGATGTGTAAAAATGGCCCAAAAGAACAACAGAATCCAATCTTTTAATTGGGTTGTACCAGTTCTTTTTTTTGTATTGTAGAGTTTGTATGTAATCCACCCAAAAGCAAAACAACCCAAAACAGCAAACAGAATAGAGTGCATAAAACCTCTATGAAAAGCCATGGCTTGTATTTCGTTATTGTACAAAAAACTTCCAATAAAAACATCTAAATCAGGAATGGTACCACCAATGGCTCCAAATAATAATGCCTTGTTGCCAATCTTTTTGCCTAAAACAAGTTCTCCACAAGCAGCACCTAAAACAATTTGCGTTAATGAATCCATAAGCGTAAAAATAGTGTAACCAAATCAATTTGCATAACTTCTTGTAAAATCGTAACATTACAGAACAAAAATTTAAAGAATGTCAGAAAAAAAGAATCTTTCAGAAATAGATATTGAAGGTCAAAAAATGATAGATAATAAAGAGTTAAACCTTTTAGAGTCTTTAATTCCTGTGGTAATTTTAATGTGTTTATTGGCATATAATATCTTTTTTGTAGAAGATCAAGAATGGTTTGGTGCCTATACCAATCAATACATATTATTAATGGGAGCTTTGGTTGCAGCAGCTGTTGGTTTTTTTAATAAAATTTCTGTTGGCAATATGATTGCAGAGGTTTGGGAAAACTGGAAAAGTGTTTTTGTACCGATAATGATTTTGTTTTTAGTAGGTGCATTAGCAGGTTCTTGGTTGGTTAGTGGCATTATACCAGCAATGGTGTATTATGGCTTACAGGTTTTAAGTCCTGAAATATTTTTACCAGCAACTGTAATAATAGCAGCTATTATTTCTATTGCAACTGGAAGTTCTTGGACTACTTCTGCAACAGTGGGTATTGCTTTAGTAGGTATTGGTAGTGCTTTGGGTATATCTCCAGGAATGATTGCTGGAGCCGTAATTTCTGGAGCGTATTTTGGTGATAAAATGTCTCCACTTTCAGATACTACAAACTTAGCGCCTGCCATGGCAGGTACAGATTTGTTTACACACATAAAATACATGGCAATTACAACAGTACCAACAATTTTGTTTACTTTAATTGTTTTTGCATTTTTAAGTAGTACAATAGATACTAAAGGTAGTGCAGATATTAGTAATTTATTAGTAACTATAGATACCACTTTTTATATTTCTCCTTGGTTGTTTATAGTTCCAGGAGTTGTAATTGCAATGATTTTATTAAAAACCAAACCTTTAATAGCTTTAGGAGCAGGAGTTATTTTAGCAGCAGTTTTCGCTTTTATTTTTCAAAGTGATGTTTTAGCAAACTTATCTGAAACGAAATTTACCTCAATTATAAATGCAATTTTAACAGACACAAGCATAGAAACTGATAATGATAAATTATCGGAACTTTTTTCATCAGGTGGAATGAAAGGTATGTTATGGACCATCTTTTTAATTATTTGCGCTATGGTTTTTGGTGGTGTAATGGATGCCATTGGAGCTTTGGCAAAAATTACTAAAAGTTTATTAGCTGTTGCAAGCTCTGTTTTTGGTTTGTTTGCAAGTACAGTAGTAAGTTGTTTAGGTTTAAATGCAATAGCGTCAGACCAATATTTGGCAATAGTTATACCCGGTAAAATGTTTAAAAAAGCTTATGAAGATAAAGGTTTAGCGCCAGAAAATTTAAGTAGAACTTTAGAAGATTCTGGTACGGTAACTTCGGTTTTAATTCCTTGGAATACCTGTGGTGCTTATCAATCTGGAGTTTTAGGTGTTTCTGTAGCAGATTATTTTGTATATGCTATTTTTAATTATTTAAGTCCGTTTACAACGCTGTTGTTTGCTGCTTTAAACATTAAGATTAAGCAGTTAGTTAAAAAGTAATTTTTTCATTTTAACTAATTATTTTTTGTTTTAAAGATATTTAAAACTCCAGAAATTACCAATAAAACCCAGGGAGTTCCATGCAATATAACATCAAACCAATCTTGGGCTTGCATTGCATTTTTACCAGAAAAAGCATTTCCACCTAAAATCCATTGAATTTTACCCCAAATATGTGGTGGATTAAAAGGGGCTAAACCTAAAGTTAAACTTGCTATTAAAAAAAGTTTCCAGTTATTTATAAGTTGATTTTTCATGTTAAAACTTTTTGATATAATTTTTTTATTATTTAAAAGTTACTAAAAGTAACAGTATATAGTTTGATGATTTTTATATAAACCAATTCCAAACCAAACCAAAACGAATGGTAAAATCTCTATAAGGGTAATTGGGTGCAGAAAAATAGTTCTTTTTTGTAAAACCAGCGGTAGCATTGTCTATTTTAAAGTAAATACGAGTTCTTCGCACTTGTGCATTAAAAAATACATCAAAAGTTGGAAAACCTATTTCTTCATCATTTTGTATTCTAAATTCGCCTAAAAGCGGATTGTAAGCATTGGCATTATATGCTGTAAAATACTTAAAAGTAAACCCCATATTTACCAACATCGGTTTGCCTTTAAACCAATAATCTGTATAGTAAAAAGTATTTCTAGTTACAAATTCTGGTACCCTAAAAACAGAACTACCACTGCTAACATTTTGGTACATAAATGTATTGTCTAAAGCAAATTTACCCAATCTAAATTCTCTGTTTGCTTTTACTTTTAAGTATACTATTTGGTCTGTAAATTGTTCTGGTTGGCTAGCTTCATTAAAATAGGTGTAGTTATCTATATTGGTAAAATTTAACGAAGTATTTAACCATTTAGACTGTAAGCTAAAACCTAAATCTCTAGTGTTTACATTGCTAAATGTTTCATTTTGCCAGTTGTAATTATCATATTCACTTTGGTGTAAAAGTGTATTAAAATTGGGCGATTTAGAACTCAATAATAAAGTACCTTTTAAAGAAAAAATACTATCTTTTTTATAAACAGCTTCTCCTTTAATATAATTACCAGATAGTCTTCCAGTTCCTGGGGTAATACTTGCATCTGCATTTAGCTGAAAGTTTTTAATTTTAGCTTTCCAATCTGCGCCAAAAGAAATGGCATTTCCCTCTATTTTTAATTTGTTGATATTGCTATTACTATTTAAAATAGTATCATAACCATATGTATAACTAGTTAAGTTTGTTTTTGCTTTAAATTTTCCTAAAACATATTTAGAGTTAAATTCTAAATTTAATTCGTTGTTGGTAATGGTACTTTGTGCTTGTTTGTTATTGGGGTCAGAAGAACTTGCATCACCAAAAAAAGTAGGCGTTAAAGAAGTTTGTATAAACTCGAAAGATTTATTTTCTTTGGTTAATATATGCCCAATTTTTAAATTGCTAAAATCTTTATTAGTAATGGTATCTTTACTTGCAACAAGTTTATAGCTGTGTTCTAAAAAAAATCTATTTGAGTCAAACTGACTTTCAGTATCTGTTAAGTTTACATCTAAACGTGCTCTTGTTGTAAAATCTGGAGCATCATCTATAAAATTCTGTAAAGCACCTGGTGTTAATCCACCATTTTCTTGATGAAAAAAATCTTGTGTAGTTAAATGCGCCCTTATTTGATATTGATTTTCTTTAGTTCTGTAATGAAAAGTACCTCTAAAATTACCATTACTAACCAACGCTCTTCTATAAGCACCCAAAGAGCGCAAGCCTTTATAAGAAAGAGATACATTTAATCTTTTAGAAAAATTTAGGGTAAACAAAGCATCTAAAACTTGCCCTTGTTGTAAACCAGTTCTGTACAATATTTCTGTGGTTGTTGTAGGTACTTCATAATATTTTATGTCTTCTACATCTAAATAACTAACTTGTTTTGCAGAAAAACCAATATCTGGCAATCTATGAATAGAATTAAAACTATAGCCTAAATTATTTAATGTTTGCCCTTGGTTATGAAACTCTAAAAACTCAAATAAATCTTTACGTAAATAATTAAACTTATACTCTTTTTTGATAGAAAGTGTAGTGTCTATATAAGTGGTGTCTCTTTGATGAGAAAAGATTTTGTAATCTGTATATTTTGTTTTGCCAGAAAGCGTAACATTTACTTTTCCTTTATTATTGCTATTAGTATTTGTATTACCTCTTTGAATACCCCCTAAACTGCGCTGAGAAAAAGTCGTACTTATCATTAAAAGACAAAGACACAAAAAAGTAAAAAGTTGTTTATTCATACTAATAATATACAAGGACAAATGTAAAATAATAAAACGAAAATAATAGCCAATAATTATTTTGAAAACTGTTAATTCTTCTTTTCTTTGTAAAATGCTAAAATTAAATTACAGTGGTTACACTTTAGAGGCAGGTACAGACGAAGCTGGTAGAGGTTGTTTATCTGGACCAGTTGTGGCAGCAGCTGTAATTTTACCTGCAGATTTTTCACATCCTTTTTTAAACGATTCTAAGCAATTGTCAGAAAAACGAAGAGAAGAATTGCGCCCTTTTATAGAGAAAAATGCTCTTGCCTACGGAGTTTCTTTTGTTTGGCAGCAAGAAGTTGATCAAATTAACGTTTTGCAAGCTTCTATTACAGGAATGCATCGTTCTATAGAAATGCTTAAAATTGAGCCAGAATTTATAATCGTAGATGGCAATAAGTTTAAAAACTACAAGAAAATTCCGCATAAAACTATTGTAAAAGGTGATGCAAAATACTTAAGCATTGCAGCAGCATCTGTGTTAGCAAAAACTTATAGAGATGAATATATGTCAAAAATACATCTAGAGTTTCCCATGTATAATTGGCAAAAAAACAAAGGGTATCCTACCAAACAACACAGAAACGCCATCAGGCAGTTTGGTGCCACAGATTATCATAGAAAATCTTTTAAGTTATTGCCAGAACAACTAAAATTAAAGTTGTAATTTTTTAGAAGCTATTTTCTGCTTTTACTACTTGCTTTTTTATGCTTAATTTAATTTATCATCTTTTTTATAAAGGAGTAATTTTATTATTTAGAACAAATACTAAATAGAGTTCAGCGTAAAAAAAAAGGGCTCAGACATATAATTTATCTTTAACTCAACAAAAAGTTCAATTAGGGCTAAACTTGTTTATAAACTTTTAGAAATAACCTTAAACTATTTAAAAATTCAATTATTTTTACGCTCCAAAATTCTTACTGATGATAAAAAAAACCAGAGCAGAAATTACCAAATGTATACTTCATAAAGTGGCAAACAAATTTAATAGTGGGCACAATGTTTTTTCAGAAGATTTAATTCGTTTCGACCAAGAAAGTTACGATTTAATGAAGAGTTTTCTGTTAAAACCCTTTGGTAGTTTAACGCAAAGTTATCGCTTTACACATCATGCAGATGTGCGCTTAAATGAGATTAATAATTACGCATCAGAAGTGTTTAAAGAAGAAAGCACGTTTGTAGAATATTCTAAAAACATTGTAAATCATTTGTACGAACAATCTAATTCTGCGCAAATAAAAACGGGTGATGTTTTGGTCGTTTTCATAGAAGGTATAGAGTATAAAGATGTATTAACCGAAGCAGTAGGGATTTTTAAAATAGAAAATAAAGTAGATTTTTTTCAAACCTATTTAGACGATAACGAAAGTTGGGATGTGGTGGTTCAAAAAGGAATTTCAACTAGAAAAATAGACAAAGGTTGTTTGGTTTTAAATACATCAGACACAGAAGGTACTGTTGTTTTTTCTGTAGATAACAATAATTACGATGCCCAATATTGGATAAAAAATTTCTTAGGTGTAAAATTAGCAGACGATTACAATTCACATACACAAAGCTATTTAGAAATGTGTAAAGAGTTTTCTGAAGAAGTGCTAAAACCAGAATTAGGCATGCAAGAACAAGGTAATTTTTTAGCAAATACAGTAGATTATTTTAAAGAACACGAAGCTGTTGACTATCATGATTTTAAAGAGGAAGTTTTTGAGCAAGATAAACACAAAGAGTTGTTTGATGATTATAAAAAACACTTCGAAACCTTAAATGATGTGTTAATTAGAAACAATTTTGATGTTTCTGGAGTAGTTTTAAAGAAAGAAAAAAGCAAGTTAAAAACAGAAATTAAATTAGATACCAACATCAATATAAAATTAGATGTAGATGCACCAGAAGCAGCTTCAGAATATTTAGAAAGAGGTTATGATGAAGAGAAAAAAATGAAATATTACAAAGTTTATTTTAATGAGGAGAAGTAGGTTTGTTAGTTGTTAGTTGTTAGTTGTTAGTTGTTAGTTGTTACTTGTTAGTTGTTAGTTGTTAGTTGGGGATTTTTTTAATTTTTAACTTCAAACTTCAAACTTCAAACTTCAAACTAATTTAAAAAAGCATCCACCTCAAAAAGGTTTTTAAAGTGCTTTAAAATTTTAAGTTTTACTTCTTCTTGGTCTAGCTTTTTACCCAATTCAGCCTCCATAGAAGCAACTGCTTTCCCACGAATTCCACAAGGAATTATATTGTCAAAATACCCTAAATTGGTGTTTACATTTAAAGCAAAACCATGCATAGTTACCCAACGTGAAGAACGAATGCCCATAGCACAAATTTTACGAGCAAAAGGAGTATCAACATCTAACCAAACACCAGTTTCTCCTTCACTTCTTTCGCCTTTTAAACCATATTCTGCAATGGTTAAAATAATGCTTTCCTCTAACAAACGCAGGTATTTATGTATGTCTGTAAAAAAGTTTTCTAAGTCTAAAATAGGATAACCCACAATTTGCCCTGGGCCATGGTAGGTAATGTCGCCACCTCTATTTATTTTGTAAAATGTAGCCCCTTTTTCGGCCATTTGTTTTTCAGAAAGTAATAGGTTGCTTAAATCGCCACTTTTGCCTAAAGTATATACATGAGGATGCTCTACAAATAAAAAATAATTATCTGTAATTTTAGAAATATTTTTTCTACGGTTTTCAATTTTAACATCTACAATTTCTTGCAAAAGTTTAGATTGATAATCCCAAGTTTCTTTATAATCTTTAACCTTTAAATCTTTAAGTAGTATGTTTCTGTTCATAATCTCAACAACAAAGATAAATATTTCCTTATATTTGAAAGATTGATATCTACTAAATTGTTATTTATGAAAACCAAACAATTTTACTTATTAAACGTTTTTGTTCTAATGCTTTTTACAGCCTCTATAAATGCGCAAGATTTATGGCAAAAAGTTGACGGAGAAAACTACTATACTTCAAAAAAAAAAATACGTAGTTTTAAGAATTTTCCCAATAAATACAAGCTTTTTTCTTTAAATACCAATACGTTACAAGCCATATTAAATAGCAATTTAAAGTCTGCAAATATGCAAATTAAATTACCAAATGAATTAGGTAATTTAGAATCATTTATCATTACAGAATCTTCTAATTTTAGTCAAAAGTTATCTGCTAAATTTCCAAATATAAAATCGTACACAGCTATTGGTGTAGATAATCCAACATCTTATGCAAAAATAAGTATGGGTACAGATGGTTTTCATGCAATTATTTTTACAGCAGAATCTAAAACTATTTACATAGACCCTTATACGGTAAATAACAATGACTTTATTGTTTATAAAACATCAGATTTAAATAAAGAAGACAAAGCTTTTAAGTGTGATGTTGAAGCAACTTCAAAAAATCAATATTCACCTAATTTAAAATCTAATATTGTAAACGATGGAAACCTAAGAACTTTTCGTTTGGCATTGATTTGTAGTGGAGAATATGCTCAATTTCATCTATCAAACCAAAATGTACCAGCAACAGCAACAGAACAAGAAAAAAAAGCCGCTGTTTTATCTGCAATGAATACCTCTATAACAAGAGTTAATGGGGTTTTTGAAAAAGAACTGGCTGTAAAAATGGAAATTGTTGACGATAATGATAAAATTATATTTTTAGAGGCATCAACAGACAATATTACTGATGGAGATCCTAATGAAATGATTGATGAAAGTCAATCAATTGCAGATACTCAAATAGGAAATGCAAATTATGATATTGGACATATTTTTAGTATTGGTGGTGATGGTTTAGCAGGTTTAGGTGTTGTATGTGTCACTAATCAAAAAGCAAAAGGAGTAACAGGTAGAGGCGCCCCTATTGGAGACCCTTATGATATAGATTTTGTTGCGCATGAAATTGGGCATCAATTTGGTGCAACACATACACAAAATAACGATTGTAACAGAACAAATGAAACAGCTGTAGAGCCTGGTAGTGCCTCTACAATAATGGGGTATGCAGGTATATGTTTGCCAAATGTACAAGGGCAAAGTGATGATTATTTTCACGCAGTAAGCATTGCTCAAATGCAGAATATTTTACAATCTTCTGGTAACTGTGCAACATTAACTCCAAACGGAAATAGTACACCAGTAGCAAATGCGGGTTTAGATTACAGTATCCCAAAATCTACACCATTTGTTTTAAAAGGAGAAGCAACAGACACAGATGGTCTAAATACATTAACTTACAATTGGGAGCAGATAGATAATGAAACTGCTACAATGCCACCATCATCATCTAACTCTGTTGGCCCTATGTTTAGGTCATTTCTTCCAGTTACTAACCCAGAAAGATATTTCCCAAAATTAGAAACTGTAATTAATGGTAATATATCTTCTACTTGGGAAGTAATACCTGCTGTAGCCAGAGAACTTAATTTTTCTTTTTTGGTTAGAGATAATAATGCAACGGGTGGTGCTTTTAATAGAGATGATGTAACAGTTACAGTTACAGATGCAGAAGCTTTTGTAGTCACATCACAAAACTCTGCTGCTACCTGGAATGCAGGAAGCTCTCAAACCGTTACTTGGAATAAAGGAACTACAGACATTGCACCTATAAATTGTTCGAACGTAACTATAAAAATGTCTACAGATGGTGGAGTAACTTTTCCAATCATTTTAAAAGAAAATACACCTAATGATGGTTCAGAAGTTATTTTAGTACCCAATAATGTAACTACTGAGGCTAGAATTATGGTGATGGCTTCAGACAATATTTTTTACAATGTAAATAGTACTAACTTAGAAATACTTTCAACAATACCAACTTTTATAATTACAAATGAAAGTACAAACGTTTCTGCTTGTAATGCTGGAAACCAAAGTGTAGATTTTAATTTAAACCTAGATTTTATTAACGGTTTTACAGAAAATGTTACACTTTCTGCAACTGGACAGCCTGCTGGTTCTCTGGTTAGTTTTAGTCCAACTACATTATCAGATGATGCTACAGTTGTTATGAATGTGTCTAATTTAGATGGTGCTATAGCACAAGAGTACACCATAAATGTGTTGGGTACATCAACTTCAGTCAGTCAGAATTTAGACGTTTTTTTAAAAGTTACAGCATCTAACTTAACACCAGTTACGCTATCATCACCTACAAATGGCGCAACAGGTGTGGCTTTAACACAAAATTTAATTTGGCAAGCAGATGCAAATGCAATTTCTTATGATGTAGAAGTTGCAAGTGATATCAACTTTAATAATATTGTAGCAAGTGGAAATGTAAGCACAAGTGAGTACACCTTGAATAATGTAAGTGGAGATACCAATTACTTTTGGCGAGTAAAATCTAAAAACAATTGTAATGAAAGTGCTTTTTCACCTACATTTAGTTTTACAACAGAAGTACCAAGTTATTGTGTTTCTTTATTTACAGATGAAGCAAATGGATCAGAGCATATAACCAATGTGACTTTTGCAGGTATAAATAATAATTCTGGGAATGATACATCAGATGGATATCAAGATTTTACAAGTATAAATGCAAATGTGTTAAAAGATACAAACTACACTATTAGTGTAACTTTTGATACGGCTGGTTATCAAGACCATTGTTATGTATTTATTGATTGGAATCAGGATTTTATTTTTGACAAAGCTACAGAAAGGTATGATTTAGGAACAAAATTAGAAGACGTTGCAACAGCTACACTTTCTATTAATGTACCTGCAGATGCAAAATTGGGTCAAACAAGAATGCGAGTAATTATAGAATATGATGATCCAACAGATGGTTTTGGAGATGGACCCTGTGATGCAGATCACTTAACAGAATGGGGGGAAACTGAAGATTACTCAATAATTGTAGATAATACAGCTTCAATACTAGATACTTCTTTTGCTAATTTTAATATATATCCAAATCCGAATAACGGAACTTTTAATTTAAATTTAGAAGTAGATATTAATAACAAGGTTCTTATTCAATTGTTTGATGTAAGGGGTAGATTGGTTTCAGCAAAAAAGTATGCTACTACAAAAACAAGCTTTTCTGAAAAAATTACTTTTGAAAATACATCTTCCGGATTGTATTTATTGAAAGTAATCAATGGTAAAAAACAAACTATACAAAAGCTGCTTATAAAATAGAAAGTCTACAAAATAGAAAAGCCTCATTAAATTAAAAATGAGGCTTTTTTTATGAATACTTTTTTATTTCTATCCTAAGAAAGGGTATTTATAATCTTTTGGAGTTACAAATGTTTCTTTAATTAATCTTACAGAGGTCCAGCGTAATAAGTTTTGTGCAGAACCTGCTTTGTCATTTGTACCAGAAGCTCTAGCACCACCAAAAGGTTGTTGTCCAACAACTGCTCCAGTTGGTTTATCATTTATATAAAAGTTACCTGCAGCATTTTCTAAAGCTTTAGAAGCTTTTTCTACAATATACCTATCCGTAGAAAAAATTGCACCCGTTAATGCATACTCTGTTGATGTATCTACCAATTCTAAAGAATGTTCCCATTCATTATCTTCATATAAATAAATAGTAATTACAGGGCCAAATAACTCAGTTGTCATGGTTGCATATGTTGGCGATTTTGCCAAAATAACAGTGGGTTCTATAAAATAACCTACAGATTTATCGTGGTTACCACCTAAAATAATCTCTGCATCACTGTCTTCTTTTGCGGCGTCTATATATTTAGATATTTTATTAAAAGAACCTTCGTGTATAACAGCGTTTACAAAGTTAGAAGGGTCTTCTGGAGAACCCATTTTTAATTCGTTTACTTGTTTTGTTAAATGCTCTTTAACTTCTTTCCACATAGAAGTTGGTATGTAAGCGCGAGAAGCTGCAGAACATTTTTGACCTTGATATTCAAAAGCACCTCTAGTAATTGCTGTAGCTACTTGTAAAGGGTTTGCAGAATTGTGTGCCCAAATAAAATCTTTACCACCAGTTTCTCCAACAATTCTTGGGTATGTTTTGTAAGTATGGATGTTGTTACCAATTTGTTTCCATAAGTTTTTAAATACAGTGGTAGAGCCTGTAAAGTGCAATCCAGAAAAATCTGGAGAAGCCAAAACTGTATCAGAAATCATAACAGGATCTCCGTAAACCACATTAATAACTCCATCTGGCAGGCCAGCTTCTTTAAATAAATCTACAATTACTTGTGCAGAATAAGCTTGATGATCAGATGGTTTCCAAACCACAACGTTACCCATTAAAGCAGCAGCTGCTGGTAAGTTTGCAGCAATTGATGTAAAGTTAAAAGGAGAGATTGCATACACAAAACCTTCTAAAGGTCTGTACTCAACTCTGTTCCAAATTCCTGGTGCAGATTCTGGTTGATCTTTAAAAATATCTGTCATGTATTGTACATTAAATTTAAAGAAATCAATCATTTCGCAAGCGGCATCAATTTCTGCCTGATGTACATTTTTAGATTGTGCAATCATAGTTGCTGCATTCATTTTTGCTCTGTAAGGTCCTGCTAATAATTCTGCAGCTTTTAAAAAGATAGAAGCACGTTCCATCCAACTAACACTAGACCAAGCTTGTCTTGCTGCTAGTGCCGAACTAATAGCTTCATCTACATGTTTTTTTTCTGCTGTATGATATTGTCCAACAATATGTTTATGGTCATGAGGTGGTGTAATATTTCTAGTATTTCCTGTTCTTACTTCTTCACCATTTATATGCATTGGGATATCAATATTATCCTTGTACATGCTTCTATAGGTATCTAGTAACTCTTTCCTCTCAGGAGAGTTAGGTGCATAACTTTTTACGGGTTCGTTTACCGCAATTGGTACATTAAAAAATCCTCTTGCCATAATATTATAAGTTTTTAAATTTATTCGTTTAATTTGTAAAATGTAAAGTTACAATTTTTGTTTCAATAATTTTAATAGATGTTTATCATGTTTTATTGCATTAAAACCAAAAATATCTCTAAAAATTAAAATTAATCATAATTTATCATTTGTGCAATTACCTATCTACCTTTAGCTAAAAATTTTTTATACTAACCTCCGATAGAGATGAAATGTATTAAGAAAAATCTTATCACCAAGTAGTTGTATGGAAGAAGCTTAAAATTATCCTATCCAAAAGATAAATTGGCTGGTGTTGCATAGATTGGTATTAGCGAAAAACATGGTTGATTTGTTTGTTAAATGGTCGTTTTAAAATTTATAACCGAAAAGCAAATTACCATATGAGTAGAGGTGTAATTTTAAAAAATATTTTATCTACTATAATGTAGTAGCTTTTATTCATAATTTTAATGATATTGAGCTATTTGCCATAATTTTGGTTGATTGGCATAAATATATAGCAACCTTTGAATTGCTCTGGGATGGAGATAAAAAGCACTTAAAAAAACTAACTCAAGCACTATAAAATAGGATCTTCATCAAATTTGTACACCAAAAAAATCAAGCGTTTAAGAAAAGATAGTTTTGTACGTTGGCTCTCTAAAAACAAAGATTTTAAAACAACATTAGAGATATAATAGATAGTAAACTAAAGCCGATAATTGCTAATAAGGAATAGCTGAAATTTAGTAGACAGAATTTTATAATTGTTTTTAAATAACCTTGTTGGTAAAATTTTTTCATTGCAATAATTAGGTACATTAGAAACAGTGCTAAGAAAATCCATGTTTCTGGAGTTATGTCTAATATTTCTAAGATAAAATAAATTGAAAACAACATAAAAAATACAGTTTGTATATGGAATACAAAAATCAAATGATCTACATAAGTGTATTTTCTTCGGATATAAAAAAGTTTTAAAAATAAGGTAAAAAAGGGTAATAAAATAAATAGTGCAACAGAACTGTATGAAACTATTTGGCTTAAAAACTCTTCTCTACTATCTTTAGTTGCCAAAGAATTTACAGCTTTTGCTCTGGTATACAAAAATCGATTTGTAAAGTTTTTTTTGAAACCTAAAGAGTCTAAAGCTACATTTATTGCTTTTTTGGGATTTTCCTTTTGGTATTTTAAAAAACTATTTAGTCTATTGTTTTCCTCATTAATAGTAATGTTAAAGTTATTGTTTTCTTTTTTAGTAGTGTCTTTATCTTTCTTAATTTCCTTTTCTACTTCTTCTAAAACTTTTTCTTTTGTTTTTTTAGAAAGAGGAATAAAAGATTTTTCTAGCACTTTAGCTACATTGTTTTTTACAGAGTCGATCTCTTTTTCGTTAAACTCTTTTTTTGCTTTTTCTTTGTTTATTTCGTTCACAATTTTGTCTGCACTATCTTCTGCTAAAACTTCATATTTATCTTTTGTCATAGAAATACCTAAAATTAAAAAGAAAATAATTGAAACCGTTAAGTAAAAACGAAATGGGTTAGAGTACCTGCTTCTTTTACCATCAATATAGTTTTTAGAAACTATACCGGGTTTCATTAGTAAAGGTATAATAGTGTTCCAAAATTTGGCATCAAAATTAAATAGGCCATTAAAAACTTCGTTTATAAAACTTTTAAATGTAATGCTGTTTCCTTTGTTTGCCTGCCCACATTCTGGGCAAAATTTTTCTTGTCCAAAAAATGGATGACCACAATTTAAACACGATGGATCTTTAATTTTAGCAACCTTATTTTTAGATTTTGTTAGTTTAATAAGTCAGGTGTTGTTAGTTGAAACGTTGGTATATAAACTTTAAATTGTTGATAATCATCTAAATTAATCATGGTGTAAAAACCTCTCATAGCGCCTGTATTAGATGCTAAAAAGCATCCAGAATTATAAGTGTATTTGTCATTTGGTTTTAAGGTAGGGGTTTGCCCAACAACACCTTCTCCACTTACAATTTCTGTGAGATTTAAAGAATCGTAAATTTTCCAAAAACGATCTGTAAGTTTAACGGTGTGTTGGCTATTATTTTCTATGGTAATTTTATAACTAAAAATATGATATCGTTTTTTGCTTTTAAAACTGGTACCTTTATAATTAGTTTCAACAGAAATTTTAATGCCTTTTGTAATTTGCTGAATCATACAGAGTAAATGTACCTTTTTTGATTTGTTTTTGCAAATAAAATAGGGGCTATCTATTTTGATTAAAAAAACCACTGCCTACACCTATAACTCTGTCATACAAACTACCAAAAGGTTTGTAGTAGGTAATTACAGTGTATTGGTTTTCTGTTTCAAAGAAAGAACCGTTAATTTGATGTGTGTTCACCAAACCATCTGCACCAATTGTTGCATAAGTATAGTTGTAAAATCCCTGTTTTAAAAGAATAGAAGCATTGTATGTATTTGTATTCGGGTTAAAATACATTCTGTTTGTATCAGAAATTGAAAAATCATTAAAAGCACCATACACATACACTTCTTTTTCTGTAAACATTTCGTCTACTTGTAAAGTAAAATGCATTAAGGCATAATCTGCTTCTGTATCATTATCATTACCTTCTAAAGTTCGTATCACAAATTGCCCATTGATATCTGGGTTGTAGGTATATTCTAAAAACTCATTATACACATGTGGATATAAATAATGATTAAAAACATCATCTTTTGTAATTTTTACAATGTTTAAACTTTTGTTTCTAATAATTTTACTATCAAAATTTAAATATTCATTATCACCCCAAAAATTTGTTTTGTTGGTGTAAGTATATAATAGCTGATTTGGTTTAAAAAAAGTAGGCTGTAGATTGGAAATGGTTTCGTTCCAGTTATTATTTTTTATGATAGCCACGTTTATTTCTAAACCAGGATTGTTAATTTGAATGTTTGGGTGATTTACAGAAAACTGAATGGTTTGCTGCGTGTTTACTGTTTTGGTATTTCTGCTTCTACCTACAGAAACTCCAATGGTTGTTAAATCTTCATAAAGTACAAAACGTCTTGTAAAAACTACTTCATTAGAAGCATCTATAACAGATAATAAATAATTACCACTTTTAGTAATAACCGTATTTACATTGGGTATTTTAACCTCATAATGACTGTAACTTTGAAACGTATTAAAAGAATTGGTTACATTATTAATGTAATTTTGGTCAAAACCATTTATGTATTGGCTAGAAAGCAATCTACTTTTTTGCCAATCATGTGTCATGTGCTCTATTTTGTATTGATACTCTTTACTATCAGCATCCAAATCATCAAAAGATAAGACTAAAGCAGTACCTAAAGGAACGATTGCAGAAAAATTATTTTCCTGTAAAGATCGTAGTTGAATAGTTTTAATATTTTGAGCTTGTAAAAAACTAACAAAAATTAAAAAAAAATAAAGTATTCTCTTTTTATACATATCACAAAAGTATCAATCATTTACCATAAAAATCAATTTTTAAGCCAAAAATTAATTACGATAAGCTTTTCTTTAAATTATTTATTTAGAATTATTATAAATAAGATTATTTTAGCAATATTAACATCCAATTATATGACTCTTCATTTCCAAAATCTTTAAATTTGCATGATTTTTTTAGATAACTAAATATTCCAATTTACTATGTCAAAAGACATTCGTATTAAAAAAGGCTTAGATATTAAGCTTGTTGGCATTGCAGAAAAAACAACTACGATTAGCAATCAAAGTAGTGTTTATGCAGTTAAGCCAGAAGATTTTCACGGAATAATACCCAAATTAACAGCCAAAGAAGGTACAGAAGTAAAAGCAGGAGAAGCACTTTTTCATTTAAAAAGTGATGATCGTATTTTATTTCCAAGTCCTGTTTCTGGTAAAGTTACAGAGGTTATTCGTGGAGCAAGAAGAAAAGTGTTAGCAGTAAAAATAGCTGCAGATGCAACTCAATCTTATAAAGATTTTGGTACTAAAAACGCAAGCGAAATGTCGGCGGATGAAGTAAAAAATTATTTATTTGAAGCTGGTTGCTGGCCATTTATAAAGCAACGTCCTTACGACATTGTTGCCAATCCAAATCAGGCACCAAAAGCTATATTTGTATCTGCTTACGCAAGTGCACCATTAGCAGCAGATTTAGATTATACTTTGGCTGGTAAAGAAGCAGAATTGCAAGCAGCAATTTCAGCAATATCAAAATTAACAGAAGGTAAAGTACATGTTTCTGTTGGTGCTAAATCAAACTCGCCATTGGCAAGTTTAAATGGTGTAGAATTGCATAAAGTTTCTGGACCACATCCATCAGGTAATGTGGGTACACAAATAGCTAAAATAGATCCTATAAATAAAGGGGAAGTGGTTTGGGTTGTTACACCACAAGATTTAGTGGTTATAGGTGAATTGTTTTTAACAGGTAAGTTAAATTTAGCAAGAACAGTTGCTTTAACAGGTTCTCAATTTAAAAATCCAGAATATGTAACTGCAATTGCTGGGGCAAGTATTGCAGATATTACAAAAAATAACCTAAATAACGATAACACTAGAATTATTAGTGGAAACGTTTTAACAGGAAAAGAAGTTAAAGAAGACGAATTTTTAGGGTATTATGACAATCAAATAACAGCAATTCCAGAAGGAGATGATTACGAATTTTTCGGATGGAATAAACCTGTTTTTGATAAAGTATCTACCTCTAGAGCATTAACTTTTTCTTGGTTAACGCCTAATAAAAAGTATGATTTAAATACGAACACAAATGGAGAACATAGAGCATTTGTGGTTACAGGTTCTTATGAACAGGTATTTCCTTTAGACATATATCCAATGCAATTATTAAAAGCATTTATGTATAAAGATTTAGACGAAATGGAAGCTTTAGGTGGTTACGAAGTAGCCCCAGAAGACTTTGCATTAACAGAATTTATTTGTGTATCTAAACAACCTCACCAAAAAATAATTCGTGAAGGTTTAGATTTAATGAGAGAAGAATTAGGATAAGATTATGGGCTTAAAACAAAACTTACACAATTTAAAAGAAAAGTATAAAGGTACAAAAATGGCACCTGCGTTTAACGCAATCCATACTTTTTTATACTTACCAAATGAAGTTACTCATGGAGGAACTCATATCAAAGCAGCAGACGATTTAAAGCGTACGATGAATACAGTAATTACGGCTTTAATTCCTATATTAATTTTTGGTATGTTTAATGCTGGTTACCAACATTATGCAGCTATAGATCCATCACTTAGAACAAATGTTCTAGCAAACTTTTTTACGTTTGATAACCTTTGGATTGGGATAATTAAAGTATTGCCACTTGTAATTGTTTCTTACGGAGTTGGATTGATTGTAGAATTTATTTTTGCAGTTATAAAAGGGCACGAAGTAGAAGAAGGATACCTTGTAACAGGTATGTTAGTACCCTTAATTGTACCTGTAGATACACCACTTTGGATGCTATCAGTAGCAGTTGTATTTGGTGTAGTAATTGGTAAAGAGGTTTTTGGTGGTACAGGTATGAATATCTTAAACCCAGCATTAACTATTAGAGCATTTTTATTCTTTGCATACCCAACGTGGATGTCTGGAGACAAAGTTTGGGTATATGATGCAGTAGAAAGAGCTGGAACTGCAGATGCAATTTCTGGTGAAACCATTTTAGGTAGCTACGCACAAGGACAAGAAGTAATTTATTCTAATTGGGATAAATTTATGGGCTTTATACCAGGTTCTGTAGGGGAAACATCAACATTGCTAATTCTTTTAGGAGCCGCTTTTTTAATATTTACAAAAATAGGAAGTTGGAGAATTATTGTATCAACTTTTATGGGTGCAGCTGTTATGGGTTTAATATTTAACCAAGTTGTAGCAGCAGATATTATTACAGAATCTAGTAAGTTTTACGGATTAATGAACACACCATTTTGGGAACACTTAATGATTGGTGGTTTGGCATTTGGTGCTGTATACATGGCTACAGATCCTGTAACTGCATCGCAAACTAACAAAGGAAAATGGATTTACGGTTTCCTTATCGGTTTCTTATCAATAATGATTCGTGTCTTTAACCCAGCATATCCAGAAGGAGTATTCTTAGCAATATTATTAATGAATGTTTTTGCACCAACCATAGACCACTATGTAGTACAAGGCAATGTTAAGAGAAGAATGAAACGTTTAAAAGCTAAAACTGCTTAATTATGAGTAACAAAACAGATAGCAATAGTTATACAATAATATTTGCCATTGTAATGGTAATTGTTGTAGGGTCATTATTAGCATTTACAGCTTCTTCATTAAAACCTAATATTAAGGAAAATGAAAGAATGGAAAAGCAACAAAATATTTTGTATGCTATGGGTGTAAATGAAAATGAAGAAGGAAGTATTACATTTATATCAACAGAAAAAGTTGCAGAAGCATTTTCAACAAAAATTTCTGAACAAATTGTTTTAGAAGTCAAAGACGGTAAAATTTTAAAAGAAATGAACCGTGATGAATTTATGGCAGCAAACAACAATAAAGAACCTTATTTAATTGATATTAAAAAGCAGCAAACCAGAGCAAAAAATGGTAAATCTCGTTTTTTACCTTTATTTAAAGGTCAACAAGAAGGTAACACTGTTTATGTTGCGCCAATTAGAGGAAATGGTCTTTGGGATGCAATTTGGGGTTATGTAGCTTTAGATACAGATATGATTATTAAAGGAGTATTTTTTGATCATGCTGGTGAAACACCAGGCCTTGGAGCAAACATTAAACAACGTTATTTTATGGATGATTTTTATGGAGAAAAATTATTAACAGAAGCAGGTGTGTTTAAAGGAATTACAGTTGCTAAAGGTAATAATGATCCTAAAAACGAAGATAAAGACGATTATGAAGTAGATGCATTAGCAGGTGCTACAATTACAGGTGATGGTGTTTCTGCGATGATAAAAAAAGATTTAAAGTTGTATTTACCATACTTCAAAAACTTAAAAAAATAAAACACAATGGGACTACTTTCAAAAAAAGACGCAAAGTTAATTACAGATCCATTAGCAGATAATAACCCAATTACGATACAAGTATTAGGTATTTGTTCTGCATTAGCAATAACAGCAGAATTAAAAGCCTCTTTAGTAATGGGGATTGCTGTATTATTTGTTCTTGGTGTTGGTAATGTGGTAATTTCTTTAATGAGAAACATTATACCCTCTAAAATTAGAATTATTGTTCAACTTATTGTAGTTGCCTCTTTAGTAATTATAGTAGATCAAGTACTTAAAGCATTTGCTTATGAACTCAGTAAAACATTATCTGTTTTTATTGGTCTAATTATTACAAACTGTATCATAATGGGCCGTTTTGAGGCTTTTGCATTAGGTAATGGTCCTTGGAAATCTTTTTTAGATGGAATCGGAAACGCGTTAGGATATGCAGTAATTTTATTAATTGTTGGTTTCTTTAGAGAATTATTAGGTTCTGGTACTTTATTTGGTATTCCAGTTTTAGGAGACCCAATTGAAAAAACAGGTTTGTACGCTACAGGTTATGAAAATAACGGATTCATGTTAATGCCACCAATGGCACTAATTATTGTAGGTCTAATTATCTGGGTACAACGTAGTAGAAACAAAGCATTAATTGAAGATTAAAAATTAGTTATTAGTTACCGGTTTTTTGTTGATTCTTGTATCTACCAAAACCAAAAGCTAAACACTAAACACTAAAAAATATGGAACATATAGAATTATTTTTCAAATCTATCTTTATAGATAACATGGTATTTGCAGTATTCCTAGGAATGTGTTCATACCTAGCAGTATCAAAAAAAGTATCTACAGCAGTAGGTTTAGGAGCTGCAGTAATATTTGTTTTGGCAATTACAGTACCTTTAAACTGGCTGTTAGATCAATATTTATTACAACCAGGTGCTTTAGTTTGGTTAGGGCCAGAATATGCAGATTATGACTTAGGTTTCTTATCATTTATCATGTTTATTGCAACCATTGCAACCATGGTACAATTGGTAGAAATAATTGTTGAGAAATTCTCTCCATCATTATACAATTCATTAGGAATTTTCTTACCATTAATCGCTGTAAACTGTGCAATTTTAGGAGGAAGTTTATTTATGCAATCTCGTGAAATACCTTCTTTAGGTTTAGCTTTTAACTATGGTATCTCATCAGGAATAGGATGGTTTTTAGCAATTTTAGCAATTGCAGCTATTCGCGAAAAAATTAGATATTCAAGTGTACCACCTGCATTAAGAGGTTTAGGAATTACGTTTATAATAACAGGTTTAATGGGAATTGGTTTTTTAAGTTTTGGAGGCATGTTAACTGGGGGAGATGAAGAAGAAAAACCAGCTACAAAAATAGAAACAACTCTTAAAAATGTAGACGTAGAAGAAGCACAAAAAGAGGAAATAGCAAAAAATACGAAAACCATACAATAATATGATATTAGCAGCAGGCACAACAGGAACTGTTATAGCAACAGTGGTCGCATTTTTAATAATAGCTTTATTATTAATAACTCTATTATTAGTCGTAAAACAAAAATTATCTCCATCTGGTCCCGTAAAGATTATGATTAATGGAGAAAGAGAAATAGAAGTAGCTTCTGGAGACTCTTTATTATCTACTTTAGGTAGTAACAAAATCTTTTTACCATCTGCTTGTGGTGGTGGAGGTACTTGCATACAATGTGAATGCCATGTTACAGAAGGTGGAGGAGAAGCTTTACCAACAGAAGTACCACACTTTTCTAGAAAAGAGTTAAAGGATGGAGCTCGTTTAGCTTGCCAGGTAAAAGTAAAACAAGACATGAACATTTCTATACCAGAAGAAGTTTTTGGTATTAAGAAATGGGATGCAGTTGTTGTAAGAAATTACAACGTAGCCTCTTTTATTAAAGAATTTGTGGTAGAAATACCAGAAGATATGGGTTACAAAGCTGGTGGATATATTCAAATAGAAATTCCTCCTTGTGAAGTAAAGTTTTCTGATATGGACATTACTGCTCATCCAGAAGAGCATGACACTGCAGATAAATTTGAAGCAGAATGGGATAAATTTAATTTAAGACCCCTTGTAATGAAAAATACCGAAACTGTTGAAAGAGCCTATTCAATGGCTTCTTACCCAGCAGAAGGTAGAGAGATTATGTTAAATGTACGTATTGCAACTCCTCCTTTTGACAGAGCCAAAGGTGGTTGGATGGATGTAAACCCAGGTGTTGCTTCTTCGTATATTTTCAATTTGAAAAAAGGAGATAAATGTGTAATTTCTGGTCCTTATGGAGAATTCTTTATTAATGAATCTGAAGCAGAAATGTTGTATGTTGGAGGTGGAGCAGGTATGGCACCAATGCGTTCTCATTTATACCAATTATTTAGAACTCTAAAAACAGGTAGAAAAGTAACATATTGGTACGGTGGTCGTTCTAAAGCAGAGTTATTTTACATAGAACACTTTAGAGCCTTAGAAAAAGATTTCCCTAATTTTAAATTCTACTTGGCATTATCTGAACCTTTAGAGTCAGATAACTGGAAAGTTAAAAAAGATATCAACGATGAAGAAGGTGATGGTTTTGTTGGTTTTATTCATAATTGTGTAATCGAAAATTATTTAAATCATCATGAAGCACCAGAAGACATCGAATTGTATTTCTGTGGTCCACCATTAATGAATAAGGCTGTTCAGAAAATGGGCGAAGATTTTGGTATTGCAGATGAGAATATACGTTTTGATGACTTTGGTGGATAAACCAATAAAAATTTCATAAATTTTTAAATAAACCGATTCAGAAATGAATCGGTTTTTTATTTTTTAATTCTTTCGATAGATGATACATCTATAGCGTGTTTATCAATGATTCTTATATTTTAGACTTTACCAAGTAGAAAAAACTATACTTAAAAAAGAGTTCTCTTTTAAAACATTAAATATGTTTCTAAATGATATTTTGCGTGGTTATTTTCATATTCAAACAACTTAGAATAATCCATCACATTGGGAACATAATCTAACTTATGTTAATTAATATTTTACTTTTTTAACTCTAATTTTTCTGCAAAGTAATCACAAAAATCTTTCATTGTCGCGCTCATTTTCTGATCATCTGTAGCACGTTCAAAAGTATCTGCCATAGACACTAAGGTTTGATGATAAAATTGCTTCATTTCATCTACAGGCATATCTTTTGTCCATAAATCCATACGTAAAGTATCTTTCTTTTTATGATCCCAAACAGATAACATTATTGCTTTAGAGGCTTCATTATCTATACCTCCGTCTTTTGCAGACCAAGCAATTTCTTCTGGCACTTTATTTTCGTCTAAACCAACTTTAAATTTAATTTCTGAATGATGTTTTACTGACATTATCTTTTAGGCTTATATTTAGATTTTTTATATAAATCTAACTCGTTTGTATTTATTAATTCTTGCAAAGATACATCATTATGCTGCATATAAGAACGAACAATTTGCCATCCTACCCAAACACCAATTCTACCAGGAGATAAATTATCTTGCTCCATATAAAACTTAGAAAAAGGTGCTACGTCTAAAAAACGACTATTTAATTTTGTATCTGTGCTAAAAAGCAAATTCTTTTCTACAAAATAACTCCAAATTTGCTCTTCATTTGCTTTTGCCCAAGCCAATTTATCTTCTGCAAAACCAATTTTTTCTTTGTCTGATACTAAGGGTAAATAAGCGTCTAACAAATACATTTTTTTTCCTTCAAAAATCATTTTATTTACAAAACTTCTATTGTTAGATGGTGGTATTTGTTTTTTTACAATCTCTGTAGCAACATCTATAATTAAATGTTCTTTTGAATTGTTTTCTTTTATATACTTGGGATAATCTTTATAGAAAGGATGATTTTTTCCCAAATAAACATCTAAAGAAACAATTAACAAACTATCTGCATAAATTACCCTACTTGCATAATCTATATTGGTAAGCATTGTTACTACTTTTGGAGCTCTAAACTTTGGGTTATAGTATTTTATATGTTTAAACAGATTCGTTAACTGCAATTTATACTCCGTAAAATCCTTATATAATTTCTGAGTTTCTGCAAATAACTCTTGTTCATCTTTATTATATATTTTAGCTAAAGAAACACTATCTGTTATTTGAGGTGGAAAAAAGTAAGGATATTTTTCCTTTAAATCAGGAAGCTGACTTTCTGTAGCCATATAAAAATCTTCCTCAAATCTTTCTATGTTAAAATCTATATTCACCTTAGAAACATCAATTTTATCTTTTTTAGTCTCAGTACATGCAGAAAACACAAATAAAACCATCAAACCAATTAGAAAAAATCTCATAAACTTTGTATATTGTTGTTTTAAAATTAAAACGATAAAAATACTAAATTAGTTTATTACATGAATACAGAAAAAGTAGCAAGTCATATTATAAATTGGTTAAAAACATATGCAGAAAATGCAAAAGTAAAGGGTTTTGTTGTGGGTGTTTCTGGTGGAATAGATTCTGCTTTAACCTCTACTTTATGTGCAAAAACGGGATTGCCAACGTTGTGTGTAGAAATGCCTATACACCAAGCAGAAAGTCAAGTTAGCAGAGCAGAAGAGCACATAAAACAATTAAAAGAACACTTTAAAAATGTTACTAAAACTAGAGTAGATTTAACTTCTACATTTGAAGATTTTAAAAACGCTGTACCTCAAGTAACTGCTTCTGCTAAAGTAGACTTATCTTTAGCTAATACAAGAGCAAGGTTAAGAATGACCACTTTATACTATTTAGCAGGATTAAACAATTATATAGTTGCAGGTACTGGAAATAAAGTAGAAGATTTTGGTGTAGGTTTTTATACCAAGTATGGTGATGGTGGTGTAGATGTTAGTCCTATCGCAGATTTATTAAAATCTGAAGTTTATGAATTAGCAGCCTATTTAAAGGTGCCAACCTCTATACAAAAAGCACAACCTACAGATGGCTTATTTGGCGATAGTAGAACAGATGAAGACCAAATTGGTGCTTCATATGACGAATTAGAATGGGCTATGAAAATGCAAGATACTGGAAAAACTGCTGCTAATTTTAAAGGACGAGAACAAGAGGTATATACCATTTACGAAAGATTGAATCGCATTAACCAACATAAAATGGTACCTATTCCTGTTTGCGAAATTCCACAAGCTTTAAAATAAAAAAAAAGCTATCAAATATTTGATGGCTTTTTTTTTAATTTTTTAAAATGGTTCTACAGTAAGTTTGCTGCCATCATCATTTTTTTAATCCTCATGTGGGTTCTTTTTTTAGAGCCTTTAGAAATTTCAAAAGGTAATAAAATAAATAATTGAATAATTTTTAGTAGTAATAAAATTCTTTTCATAAGTTATTTTTTTTCTTTCTGTAATATACAAATATTTCTATTTTATATAAAACTATCAGAAAATACCTATTTTTAGAATTTAATAAACAATAATATCATAGTTATACAACTCTATTTAATTTCTCAAAAAGTCTAATCTTTAAACCTGTATAGCCTTTTATAGTTTCTAAATCTATGATTTGTTTTTCTGTAGATTCTTTTAGTAATTCTTCTATTTTTTTACCAATTAAAACTCTTCTTAAATTAAAAACAGCATCACTAACTAATTTTGGCAACACTTCTTTTTCAGACTTCACCTCTATGTTTTTACTTTCCCAATTACTTAATTGATGTTTTTCTTCATCCATTAAAATAGAAGTAACTGTTTCAGAAATTTCTACATTTTTATGGTTAACCAAAGCATCTATTTCTAATTTTTCAAATTGATTTAATTGATGAATAATTTCTGTATATATTTCTTGAAATACAGAATTTGTAAATTCTATTTCATCATCCTGTAAATGCACATAAATTTCTGCAGAAACATTGTTATTATATTTTCTAATAGTGGTGGTTATTTTACCATCTTCGTCTTCATTTTCTATTTCTTCAGAAAACTCTGTAACTTCATTACCAAATAATAATAATATTCTTATAATTTCTTTTTCTAAAATAGCTAACTGATCTATTTTTTGAGAAGCAAAACCACCTTTTACTAAGCCCATTTGTGCTTGTTCTTGTTCTAAAAAATATTCTGGGGGTGGCTCATTAGGGTCTTGCTGCTTTGTTTTAAAATTTTGTTTTTTAGCACTTTTACTTTTTTCTTGAATCTCTTTTTTAAGTATTTGTGCCAATTCGCTAAATAAAACACGCTCAGAAATATCCATAATTCTAGCACATTCTTGTACATAAATTTCTCTTTTTATTCCATCTGGTATTTTAGAAATACTTGTTACAATTTCTCTTATTACACTTGCTTTTTTTATAGGATCATTTTTAGAATCTTGTAATAAAAGAGATACTTTAAAATTGATAAAATCTTGAGAATTATTATCTAAGTGCGCTTTTAGTTGTTCTGTTGAATGTGCTTTGGCAAAACTATCTGGATCTTCTCCATCTGGAAATTGCACCACTTTTACATTCATGCCTTGTTCTAGTATTAAATCGATACCACGTATGGAAGCTCTAATACCAGCTGCATCTCCATCAAATAAAACAGTAATATTTTTTGTTAACCTGTTTACCAAACGTATTTGGTCTGATGTTAAGGCTGTACCAGAAGAAGCTACTACGTTTTCTATACCAGATTGATGAAAAGAAATTACATCTGTATAGCCTTCTACCAGATAACAATTATCTTGTTTGGCTATTTCTTTTTTTGCCTGATAAATACCATATAAAATTTTGCTTTTATGGTAAATATCACTTTCTGGTGAGTTTAGATATTTAGCTGCTTTTTTATCAGCAGTTAAAATACGACCTCCAAAACCTAAAATACGACCAGACATAGAATGTATAGGAAACATAACTCTACCCTTAAAACGATCGAATTGTTTGTTTTCTTTTACAATGGTTAAACCTGTGGAGGCTAAGTATTTAATATCGTAACCTTTTGCTATGGCTGCGTCTGTAAAACCACTCCATTCATCTAAACAATAACCCAGTTCAAAAGTTTTTATAGTATCGTCTCTAAAACCTCTTTCTTTAAAGTAAGAAAGTCCAATTGCTTTACCTTTATGGGTATTAAGCATGGTTTCATAAAAGTAATCTTTGGCAAATTTAGATACCAAAAACATACTTTCTCTTTCGTTCATCTGAGCTTTTTCTTCTGATGTTTGCTCAGTTTCTTCTATTTCTATATTATACTTTTTTGCCAACCATTTTATGGCTTCTGGGTAGGTGTAATGCTCATGTTCCATTAAAAATGAAATGGCATTACCTCCTTTTCCTGTAGAGAAATCTTTCCAGATTTGTTTTACTGGAGAGACCATAAATGAAGGTGATTTTTCGTCTACAAAAGGACTTAAACCTTTAAAATTACTACCCGCTTTTTTTAGTTGTACAAATTCACCGATAACCTCTTCTACTCTTGCAGATTCGAAAACACGGTCTATGGTACTTCTGGATATCATTTAAAGTTTTAATTTTTAATGTGAAACAAATATAAGGACTTTGTTTTTCTATTTGTTTGGTTGGTTAAAAAAACCTTACAGGTTTAAAAAATCTGTAAGGTTTTTTTCTAATTATTGTTTTAACGAACTTCCTTTTTTAAGTTAGCAATACGCGTTAAGGATTGAGCAATTGTTTGAGCTCTTTTTTGTTTTTTCTACAAAAAAAAGCGAGTGCGAAAGCCTGACCTGAAAGGGAACGCCAAAAAAATTATGAAGCTGCCTTAAGCTTTTTTAAAGTTGTGTTGGTTAATTTTGCTGCTGCATATTCTTTGGTTACGCTTAATTCTTTTTCGTCAGAACTTGGTAAATCGAACATAGCGTCTGTAAAAATAGCTTCGCATAAAGAGCGTAAACCTCTTGCACCTAACTTGTACTCTACTGCTTTCTCTACGATATAATTTAAAGCGTCATCTGATATAGTAAACGCAACATCGTCTATAATAAACAGTTTTTCATATTGTTTAATTATAGCGTTTTTGGGCTCTGTTAAAATTGCTCTTAGTGTTTTGGCATCTAAAGGATTCATATGACTTAACACTGGTAAGCGCCCAATAATTTCTGGTATTAAACCAAATGCTTTTAGGTCTGATGGTATGATGTATTGCAATAAATTTTCTTCGTCTACTTTGTCTTCATCTAAAGAGGCTCCAAAACCAACAGCTTGCATGTTTAAACGTTTGCTAATAATTCTTTCGATTCCAGAAAAAGCGCCACCTGCAATAAATAGGATTTCTTTGGTATCTACTTCTATAAATTTTTGTTCGGGGTGTTTTCTACCTCCTTTTGGTGCTACATTTACAACTGTACCTTCTAATAATTTTAGTAAGGCTTGCTGCACACCTTCTCCTGAAACGTCTCTTGTGATAGATGGATTGTCTCCTTTTCGGGCAATTTTATCTATTTCGTCTATAAATACGATACCTCTTTGGGCTTTTTCTACATCGTAATCTGCAGTTTGTAACAACCTGCTTAAAATGCTTTCTACATCTTCGCCAACATAACCTGCTTGTGTTAATACTGTTGCATCTACAATAGAAAATGGTACGTTTAACATTTTTGCAATGGTTTTTGCTACTAATGTTTTACCTGTTCCTGTTTCTCCTACTAAAACAACATTCGATTTTTCTATTTCTACCTCGTCTTCATTGTCTTTGGTTTGTAACAATCTTTTATAGTGATTGTATACAGCTACAGACATGGTTCTTTTGGTTTCGTTTTGACCAATGATGTATTTATCTAAAAAGTCTTTAATTTCTTTAGGCTTTTTTAGTGTTAAATCTTTTGATAAACTACTTGATTTTGCCTCAGAAATTTCTTCTTCTACAATACCATGAGCTTGCTCTATACATTTATCGCATATATGGGCATCCACTCCAGCAATAAGCAAATCTGTTTCTGCTTTTTTGCGTCCGCAAAACGAACATTCTAAGTTTTCTTCTTTTGACATTTAATTGGCTTTAGGCAATAGGCTATATACTTTACGCAAAATGCTTTTTATAATTATTTAAGCAAATTGCATATGGCTTTTAGCTTATAGCTTTTTATTTTCTGGCTAATACTTCATCAATCATTCCGTAAGCTTTTGCTTCTTCTGCTTTCATCCAGTAGTCTCTGTCAGAATCATTATGTACTTTTTCTACGGTTTGGCCAGAATGATTTGCTATGATAGCGTATAATTCGTCTTTTAATTTTAAGATTTCTCTCGCTGTAATTTCGATGTCTGATGCTTGTCCTTGTGCGCCTCCTAATGGTTGGTGAATCATAATTCTAGAGTGTGGTAAAGCAGAACGCTTTCCTTTTTCTCCTGCACACATTAAAACGGCACCCATAGACGCAGCCATACCTGTACAGATAGTAGCTACATCTGGTTTTATAAATTGCATGGTATCGTAAATACCTAAACCGGCATATACGCCTCCACCTGGAGAGTTGATGTAGATAGAAATGTCTTTATTAGCATCTACACTTTCTAAAAATAATAATTGTGCTTGTATAATATTAGCAACTTGGTCGTTAATTCCTGTTCCTAAAAAGATAATTCTATCCATCATTAAACGAGAAAAAACATCCATTTGTGTAATATTCATTTGGCGCTCTTCCATAATATATGGTGTTAAGCTACTTGTAATTTTTGTGTAGCTTGTACTGCTGATACCATGGTGTTTTGTTGCGTATTTTTCGAATTCTTTTCCGTAATCCATTATCTTGATTCTTTTAGTGTTTGTTTTGTAAAGATAAGAACATTTTTCTTATTTTTTTCTTAGTTTTTATGGCTAAAAAAACCTGAATTTTACAATTCAGGTTTTCTATTTTACTTTGCTTCTAAAGCAAATTCAGCATATCAAATAAAGATAGTTTATTTGTATACTTCTTTAATAAAGTCTTCGTAAGAAAGTTCTTTGGTTTTAAAGCTCATGTTTTCTTTATAAAAAGCCAGTAATTTTTGACTGATTAATTGAGATTGTAATTTTTGAGCTTCTTCTTGGTTTTGCAATATTCTACCAGCAATATCATCTAATTCTTTTTCTTCTGGATTCATGTTACCAAACTGTGCCATTTGTGTTCTAATAAATCCTTTTGCATAGTCTACTAACTCTGCATAGTCTATTTTAATGTCGTTATCTTTCATGATTTTTCCTTCAATTAATTGATAACGTAATCCTTTTTCAGATTTATCGAACTCTTCTTTTGCTTCTTCTGCAGTTAATTCTTTTTCTCCTGCAGTTGCTAACCATTTTTGTAAAAATTCTGCTGGTAAATCAAATTTTGTATTTTCTACTAAATGCTCTGTGATGGCATTTAATAAATATTGATCTCCTTGTTGTGTGAATTGTTTTTCTGCGTCTTCTTTAATTTTATCTCTTAATTCAGTTGCCGTTTTTACGCTTCCATCAGGAAATAATTTATCAAATAATTCTTGATCTAAATCTGCTGGTTCTGTTTTGGTAATTTCTTCTACCGTAAACGTAACTTTAATAGCTAAATCTTTAACGTCTTCTTCTGCAATGCCTAAAATGTGTTGTAATTTATTTTCGTCTTCAAATAATTTCTTAGTTTCTAACTCAATTACATCACCTACTTTAGCACCAATAACTTTTTTCTCGTTTTTCTTTCCTTTTAGGTCGTTTACTAAAAAGGTAGATTTTTTATTGATTTCTTTTTCTTCGTTAACAAATGTACCTGTTACGTTTGCATGTTCTGTAGCTGCTTCTATAGAACTCATTTTGCCATAACGTGTTTGTATATTTTTAACTTCTTCGTCTAAAAGATCTTCTGTAGCTATAATATTGTAAGCTGTTACTTTCTTTTTTGGTTTTAAATCTACATCAAATTCTGGCACTAAACCTAATTCGAACTCAAAAGAAAAGTTGTCTGCATCCCAGTTAAAATCTTCTTTTACTCTTGGTAAAGGGTTTCCTAAAATGTCTAATTTTTCTTCTGTTATAAATTTATTTAAAGAATCTTGTAAAAGTTTATTTACTTCATCTACCAATACAGATTTACCATACTGTTTTTTAACCATACCCATAGGTACATGGCCTTTTCTAAAACCAGGTATGTCTGCTTTTTTACGATAATCTGTTAATACTTTTGCTACTTTTTCTTGATAGTCTTCTGCAACAATATCAACTTTTACCACTGCGTTTAACGCATCTATGTTTTCTTTAGTAATATTCATTTCTTTATGCTCTTATTCTTTAAAAAATCGAGTGCAAAATTACGCTTTTTAATTGATTGCACAAATGTTTAAGTGGTTCTATTTCAGTGATTATTTTATTAATCGAGTTGTTATTTATCATCTTTTAGTAAAGAAAATAATGCAGATCTAAAAAATGACAATAAAATACTAAAAAATAATGCTGCCCAAAAGCCTGAAACAGCAAAGCCATCTACTAATTTATCTGCCAATAATATAATTACTGCATTTATTACAAATATAAATAACCCAAAGGTTACTAGGGTTGCAGGTAGTGTAAAAAAGATTAACAGTGGTCTTACAAACATATTTAACAAAGCAATTACAAAGGCTACAATTATTGCAGATATGTAACCAGATATAGCTACCCCAGGTAAAATATTAGCCAAAACAATTACTGCTACAGCCGTTAATAATATTTTTAAAAATGTTTTCATTTTACAGGTATTTATTTGATAATTAATTAGCTAAAAACGTACCAAATAAAAAAAACTGCTTTTTTGGCAGGTTTTTTCCTGTAAAGGATTCTTAATTTTTTAAAAAAGTTAATTACTGAAACTTTTTTACTACAATTTAAATCACTTTTAAACATGTTGTTTGTTATAAAAGTAGAGCTTTCTTACTATCTTTGTAAAAACAAAATAAAATAATGAGTAATATACTTGCACCTTCAGTTTTAGCAGCAGACTTTGCCAACTTACAACGCGACATAGAAATGGTTAATAATAGTGAAGCAGATTGGTTTCATATAGATATTATGGATGGCGTTTTTGTACCAAACATTTCTTTTGGTATGCCTGTTTTAAAAGCCATAACCAAACATGCTAAAAAAACAATAGACGTGCATTTAATGATTGTAAATCCAGATCAATACATACAAACATTTGCAGATTTAGGTGCCAATATTCTAACAGTACACTATGAAGCTTGCACACATTTACACAGAACAGTACAAGCCATAAAAGCAGCGGGTATGAAAGCGGGTGTTGCTTTAAACCCCCACACACCGATAGCTGTTTTAGAAGATATTATTTCAGACTTAGATTTGGTGTGTATTATGAGTGTAAATCCTGGGTTTGGAGGACAATCTTTTATTGAAAATACTTACAAAAAAGTTAGTCAGTTAAGACATTTAATAGAGTTTACAGCCTCTAATTGCCAAATAGAAATTGATGGCGGTGTTACCAATAAAAATGCAAACCAATTAATAGAAGTTGGTGCCAATGTTTTGGTGGCTGGTAGTTATGTTTTTAAAGCAGAAAACCCAACAGAAACTATTGCCGATTTAAAAAATATTATAGCATAATTGTATGCGGTTGTCGACATAGAAACTACAGGAAATGGCCCTAAAGGTCAAAAAATTACAGAAATTTCTGTGCTGGTTTTTAATGGCGAAAAAATAGTAAATGAGTTGACAACTCTGGTAAACCCAGAGCAAAACATTCCAGCTTTTATTACAAATCTAACAGGCATTGCTAATGCTATGGTTAGAAACGCACCCAAATTTTATGAAATTGCACAAAAGGTAGAAGAAATTACGCAAGATTTAATTTTTGTTGCCCACAATGTTAATTTCGATTACAATATCATAAGAGACGAGTTTAAAAGTTTAGGCTTCGATTGGAAACGTAAAAAACTATGTACAGTGCGGTTAACAAGAAAAATTATTCCTGGCTTACCTTCTTATAGCTTGGGTAATATTTGTTCTGGAGAAAATATTCCAATTAATGGCAGACACAGAGCAAAAGGCGATGCAGAAGCTACTGTAGAATTATTTAGAAGATTGATTAAAAGAGACCAACATTTTATCATCAATTCTTTTTTAAATCCACGTTCTAGACAAGCTACTTTACCACCACTTTTAGATAAAAAAACAGTAGATAATTTACCCGAAACTTTTGGAGTTTATTATTTTAAAAATACAGCTAAAGAAATTATTTATGTTGGTAAGGCCAACAATATTAAACAAAGAGTTATTAGCCATTTTTATGACAAAAAGAAAAAAGAACAAGCAATGTGTATGGAAATTGCACATATTTCTTATTCAGAAACTGGTAGCGAATTATTGGCGTTGTTATTAGAATCTTCAGAAATAAAAAACAAATACCCAAAATACAATCGCTCTCAAAAAAATAATAATGCCGCTTTTGGTATATTTTCTTATGAAGATCAAAAGGGAATTATCCATTTAGCATTTAATAAAATTAAATTAGTTTCAAATTCGATAACAACATTTTACACTTTGGCTGCTTGTAGAGTTTTTCTAGAAAAAATTTGTAAAGAATTTACTTTATGCCCAAAATATTGTCATTTACAAACCAATGTAAAGCAATGTTTTCATCATCAAATTAAAGAATGTAAAGGTATTTGTTGTAACAAAGAACCTGTTAGAGAATATAACAAAAGGGTTTTAAAGGCGATACAATCTGTTAGCGTAGCATTAGAAAATATTGTGATAAAAGAAACGGGGAGGTTTGCAAACGAAATTGGTTTTGCTTTAATTTTAGAAGGGGTTTACCAAGGTTTTGGATATATTGATAAGGAACTAGATGCGCAACTACAAAACCCAGAAGATTATCAATTTTACATACAACCCAAAAGAGATAACAAAGATGTGCAAAAAATATTAACTTCTTATTTACAAAAAAAAGAAGGTTTAAAAGACTTAGAAAATGGAAAAATCAGCATATAAGATACATATTATTGGTGCAGGAATTAGTGGTTTAATTGCAGCACAAGTTTTAGAAAATCATGGTTATCACCCAACAATTATAGAAGCTAGTGCTACAGTTGGTGGACGTGTAAAATCAGATATTGTAGACGATTATATTTTAGATCATGGTTTTCAGGTGTTGTTATCTTCTTATCCCGCAGCACAAAAATATTTAGATTATAAAGCGTTAGATTTACAAGAATTATTACCAGGAGCCACAATTTTTAAAAATGGTAAAACGCAAACTATTGGAGATCCTTTGCGTAATTTTTCTTTGTTATTTCCTACAATAGTATCATCTATAGGAAACTTTTCTGATAAGCGAAAAATTTTTCAATTAAATAGGCTATTAAAAAAGAAAAAGATAGCTAGCATTTTTAATGAAGAAGAAAAAACAACACTTAAATATTTACAAGATTTTGGTTTTTCTAAAGATATTATCTCTAACTTTTTCAAACCTTTTTTTAGTGGAATTTTCTTAGAAGAAAAACTAAACACCTCTAGTAGAATGTTTGAATTTGTGTATAAAATGTTTGGCGAAGGAAAAGCTGTATTGCCAAAAGGTGGTATACAAGCGATCTCTAATCAACTAAAAGACAAGCTACAAAACACCACTTTTATTTTTAATACAAATGTAAAAGAAGTTTTAGATTCTAAAATTATTTTAGACGATGCACACGAAATTCAAACCCATATAAGTATAATTGCAACAGAAGCCAGTGCATTCATATCAAATTTAAACAATCAAGAAACCAACTGGAAAAGTTGCCATACGTTCTATTTTGAAACTAGAAACAAAGCAATACATAAACCTTTAATTGGTTTAATTGCAGATGGTGATGCTTTGATTAATAATATTTTTTATCATACAAGTGTTGCTACAAAATCTAAAGGCACTGTAGAATTACTTTCTGTAACTGTAGTAAAAGAACATAAATTATCTGAATTAGACTTGATATTAAAGGTTACAGAAGATTTAAAAATTCTTTGTGGAATAGAGGTTAAAAGGCTTTTAAAACACTATCATATTAAAAAAGCCTTACCCCAATTAAGCAATTTGCAATACGAAATTTCGAGTTCTGAAACCAAGTTAAAATCTACCATATTTTTGGCAGGAGATCAATTGTTAAATGGGTCTTTAAACGCAGCTATGATTTCTGGTGAAAGAGCTGCATTAGGGGTTGTACAAGCCTTAGAAGATGGTTTAATTGTAGATGAGTTAACATCTGAGTATCAATAAAAAAATAGGCTCTTTTAACAAAAGCCCCTTTTTAAACTACTATTACTAACTAAAAACTATAATTGTTGTACTAAAAAATTTATTAAATCTGTGGTTGTTATAATACCAACTAACTCGCCATTTTTAGCAACAGGTAGTGCATGAAATTCTTTTGCTGCTAACAATTTAGACACCTCTTTTATGGTAGCATCTGGATCTACAACAGTTACATTTTTAGCCATTACTTGTTTAATGGTAAATATATCATACACGAAGGTGTCTACATTATTTTCATCATCTGAAATATCTGCAAAACTAATTCTTAAAATATCTGTATAGCTTAGTATCCCTAAAATTTCTTTATTTCTAACTACAGGTATGTGCCTAATTTTATTTTTTTTGAAAAGTTTTTCTGCTTTTTCTAAAGTATCAGAAACATGTAACTATAACCTTGGTTGTCATTATAGATGATATTGGTGTTCGTTTTTTCATGATTTTTTTATTTAGAATTATAAATCAAATTTCAGGAAAACTATCAAATTAAAAGATGATTTTTATCAGTAATAAACAACAATTTTTTGGTATTTTTTATAGAATTATGTAGAAAAAAACTACTATTTAAAATATAGATAAACTTTATTTTAAATAGTAGTTTTTCTTATTTGTGACCTCCACTGTTGACTCTTCTAACTTTATTGAAGATTTAAATTATATTCTATCCTTAGATTTTTGACTATCTAAAATATAGTACAAAAAAATATTCCCAAGAATAAAAAATTATTCTTGAGAATAAAAAGTGACTCCAGCAGGATTCAAACCTGCAACCCTCAGAGCCGAAATCTGATATTCTATTCAGTTGAACTATGGAGCCTTTTTTAATTTAAATAATCTTTAACTTGGGCTAAAGATAACAATTTGGTAA